>OIXL01000007.1_pt1 | contig 181487 bp, 176 predicted proteins | sample 1587761 | NCBI WGS metagenome assembly OIXL01 (sample SAMN03283246) | human gut metagenome | biome: human-associated habitat; material: feces | host: Homo sapiens | place: Peru | collected 2012 | reverse complement strand
ATATGCGCAAGAGAAAGCAAAAAAACAAGAGAGCCGGATCTAAAAAACTGCGTTGTCAAAGAAACCACAGGAAGAATCATAAAAACACAAGTCTTAATACTTCTGTAGCTTTTGAAAAAATTAGAAAAGTTCAAAAACAAAAATGAAAGTCCAAGACACAAAATGCCCAAAATATTTCCGTTGTCGAAAAAATTTCCTATTCCGTAGCAATAAAAAAGAACAGAATAGCAGCGAAAATCCAAAGAATCAAAACAAAGACGTAAAAAAAGAAGAAATGCAATAATATTTATGGCAATTCTAATAAATTTTCTTATGTCGTCAAGATTTTGTGAATCATCAGTAAAAAACTGAAACAAACTCACAATCAGGCAAAATGCCGTAATTGTAGCTCCAATCCGACCTAAAATTTCCCATAGTTTTTTTTCGTCAAAATCCATTTTTGTTTCTGCGGATTCATTTTAAGTCCCTTGATTCCGCCAAGACTTTTGTAATCTCTCCTATATAAATTGTATGAAAATCATTTTTTCTATAAAACTGATTACAAAATTTCTCTTCCACAAATTTAAATGAATCTAGTTCCTGCGAATAAAGTTTTTGGCAAAACAAGACAAGCCGAGCCTGCTTTATCCAAGGAGTTCCATTCATATATTCAACATCAAGTTTTGTCGCACGGAATTTATCTTCGTTGCGTCCTGAATGGCAACCGCAGTAGTCAAGAGCAGTCTTATATCTTTCAGGAAGAAAACTCAACGAAAAAGTATCCGTTTCATCTATAATTTCCTTTGTATATCTTGAAGGACGAATATAAACTGTCGCCACATTTTTGTTCCAAAGAACACCAAGTCCGCCCCAGTTCGCTGTCATTGTATTCGGACGACCTGTAATAATATTTCCGTCATCTGAAATTTTTTTTGTACAAGCTGTAATTAGCATCTGGTCTTTTCCAATCAGCTTGAACGGATTATCTAAAATCGCCTCTGGCTTTATAACTTTCAACATAAATTTTTCACTCCTTTTATGAGCATCCGACTTTGCAATTTTAAAATACGTCTGATCAAGACACGCTTACGCCCAAGACCTTGAGTCATCCGTTTTTACGGTTTGGATAAACCCTAAATAAAAAAAGCCGGTCTGAACTTATCAAACCGACTTCCACTCAAATTTGGAGATGACCGGACTTGAACCGGTTACCTCTTGCATGCCATGCAAGCGCTCTAGCCAGGTGAGCTACACCCCCTTAAATATTTTTGAATTTTACCAAAAAATAATAACAAGGTCAATACGTACATTAAAAGGAAGTGTACCTAAAAGCTTTGGAAAACCTTCGGAACACTTCCTGTCAACAGCAAATTTTTAAACTAATCTTATGTCTTTTATTTCAGCATTATTGGATTCAAGCAAAGATTTTAATTCTGCTTCGGAAATATTTGAAACTTTTACAGTAACAGTTCTGTGCTTGGAATCGCTGGCATCAGAAGTTACAAGCGAAACAATGTTTCCGTTTTTTTCTGCAATAGCCACGGCAAGTTTTGCAAGCTCACCGGGAATTTCATTAACAACTGCGACTGCGCGCACACCAGGAGTTCTTGTATTGAACATATCAATAAATGTCGCAAACAAATCTGATTCAGTTACAACACCAACAAGCAGATTTTCTTTTACAACTGGAAGACAGCTGATTCCGTAGTCATTCATGAGGCGGGCAGCTTCTTCAACTGTCTGGTTTGCTGTTGTTGTCTTTACGGATTTTACCATTGTTTTTTCAACTGAAAGCTTGCTTAGCAAATATCCAAGCTCAAACATATCAAGGCTTGTTGCCGCGCTAGGAGAAGCTTTTGCTAAATCAGTGTTTGTAATAATTCCAACGAGCGCGCCGCTTCTGTCAACAACAGGAAGCTTTTTTATTTTGTTTCTGCTCATTATTTCTTTCGCTTCAAGAACAGAAGCCTCTGGTCCAATTGTTATAGGATTTTCAGTCATAACATCTTTTACTAACATAATCAGCCTCCTAAATATGCAGATTTTACTGCACTGTCTTTTATCAAGTCTTGAGCGTTTCCGCTTTTTGAAATCACACCTGTTTCAAGTATATATGCGCGGTTAGCAATTGACAACGCTTTGTATGCGTTCTGCTCAACCAAAAGAATTGTCGTTCCTGCTGAGCTGATTTTTTCAATTATGTTGAAAATTTCATCTACAAGAATTGGAGCAAGTCCCATGCTCGGCTCATCAAGCAAAAGAAGCGACGGCTTTGACATAAGCGCGCGGGCCATTGCAAGCATCTGCTGTTCACCTCCGGAAAGTGTTCCAGAAATTTGTCCTATTCTTTCTTTTAAGCGCGGAAAAAGTTCAAAGCACCATTCCATGTCAGTTTTAATAGCATCTTTGTCTTTGCGTGAATAAGCACCCATTTCAAGGTTTTCTTTTACGCTCATATTTGCAAAAACCCTGCGGCCTTCCGGAACTTGAATAAGCCCAAGCTGAACAATTTTATCTGCGCTCATATTTGTTATGTCTTTTCCTTCAAATTTTATTGTTCCGCTTGCCTTTTTTACAAGATTGCTGATTGAATGAAGCGTTGTGGTTTTTCCAGCCCCGTTTGAGCCAATGAGCGTAATGACTTCGCCTTTTTCAACATTGAAAGAAATTCCTTTCAGTGCCTTGATTGCTCCATAAGAAACAACAAGATTTTCAACTTCAAGCATGCTCATTTTTTCCTCCAACGTCCTCATAGCCAGAACCAAGGTACGCTTTTATAACTTCTTCATTTGACTGAATTTCCGCAGGAAGCCCCGAAGCAATTACACGTCCGTAGTTTAAAACCATGAGCCGCTCGCAAATTCCCATGACAAGCTTCATATCGTGTTCAATCAAAAGAACTGTAAGATTAAATTTTTTGCGGATAAACGAAATAAGCTCCATAAGCTCTTCTGTTTCCTGACCATTCATTCCAGCCGCCGGCTCATCAAGCAAAAGCAGTTTTGGACTGGAAGCAAGCGCGCGGCAAATTTCAAGCTTACGCTGCTCACCATAAGGCAAGTTGTGCGCAAGTTCATTTTTTTTGGAATCAAGATGAAAAATAGAAAGCAAAAGCTCTGTTTTTTCCTGCATGATTTTTTCATCGTCGCGGAATTTTTTAGTCCTGAGCAAAACATCAATCGGAGTAACAGTTCTAGTCTGATGAAGTGCAATTTTTATATTTTCCGCGGCAGTCAAATGTCCAAAAAGCCTGATGTTCTGAAAAGTACGGGCAATTCCAATTCTATTCAACTGGGCAGGCGATTTTCCACTTACAACCTGAAGATTTTCGTCGCGTCCAACAAAAGTAATTGTTCCTGAAGTCGGCTTGTAAATTCCAGAAAGCATATTAAAAACTGTTGTTTTTCCGGCTCCGTTCGGACCAATAAGTCCAATCAATTCGCCCTGATAAAGCTCAAGGTCAAAATCACTTACCGCGCGCAAACCGCCAAAAACAATTGAAATGTCCTTTGCACGAAGAAGAAGCTCCTTTTTTTCGCTCATTTTCTTCCTCCTTGCTTTTTAAACAATCTGGCAAAAAATCCAGGAATTCCATCGTATATTTTTATAAAGCTCAATTCTTTTGTTCCAAGAAGTCCCTGCGGACGGAAAAGCATTACAAAAATCAAAACAACTGGATAAATCAGCAAACGGTAATCGCGCAAGAATCTAAGCGCTTCCTGAAGAATTGTAAGAACAAATGCCGCAAGAATTCCGCCGGTTATGCTTCCCATTCCGCCCAAAACAACAAAAATCAAATCATTAATTGAATTGTTAAATGAAGCCAAATCAGGTTTTATGAATCCAATAAACGGAGCATAAAGCGCACCGCCAATTCCTGCGATAAACGAAGCGATTACAAAGCCCGTCATTTTATAGCGGAAAACTCCGATTCCATTGCTGTTCGCCGCAACTTCATCTTCGCGGACAGCAAGAATTGCCCTTCCGTAAGTTGAACGCAAAAAATTCTGAAGAAGAACAACAATCACAACAAGCGAGCCAATTACCGCAAGATAAGAAATTGCCGCGCTGTGGTCAAGTGAAGTTGTAAAAATCGTGCTGAATTGTTTTCCATTCGGACCGCCAGTTAGCGATTTTAAATTTATAAGGCAAACTCTGATAATTTCACCAAATGCAAGCGTTACAATCGCAAGGTAGTCGCCTTCAAGCTTAAGCGTAGGAAATCCAATCAAAAATCCCAAGAATGCCGCAATAAGTCCGCCAAGCAAAATGCTGACAGGCAATGGAATTCCAGCTTCTGTAAGAATAATAACTGAATATGCTCCGAGCGCCTGAAATCCTGCCTGCCCCAAAGAAAGCTGACCAGTGATTCCGCAGATAACATTTACGCTGATTGCCATGATTGCGTTTACACCAGCAAGAGTTATAATCTGAGCAGTGTAGGCATCTATCAAAGGCATTCCAAGCGGCAAATCCATAAGAACCGCAGGAACTGCAATGCAGACAAAAGCGATAACAAAAAGAACTATTGTATTTCTAATAAATTTGTCTTTCATTCCGCCGCTCCTAAACTTTTACAACTTCTTTTTTGCCAAGCAAACCTGCCGGCTTAACAAGAAGAATTACAATCAAAATGCAGTAAGAAATGGCGTCGGCATACTGTGAAGAAATATAAGCCTTGGTCATAGTTTCCGCAATACCAAGAATAACGCCGCCAACCATAGCGCCAGGAATAGAGCCGATTCCGCCTAAAACCGCCGCGACAAACGCCTTAAGACCAGGAATATACCCCATGAATGGATCAACTTGCGGATAAGCAGTCGCATACAAAACTCCGCCAGCTCCAGCAAGAACTGAACCTATTACAAATGTAATTGCAATCGTTCTGTTTACATTTACACCCATGAGGCTTGCGGCTCCAAGATCGTAGCTTACAGCGCGCATAGCACGTCCGGTTTTTGTATAATTGATTATATAATTCAAAATAACCATTAAAACTGCTGAAGAAATAATTACAATCAGCTGAATATTGCTTATCTGTACTGAACCAAATGTAAAAAATTTTGTTTCCATTGTAGGAAACTGGCGCGGATTCGGTCCCACAAAAGGAAGCACGCGCATAACATTCTGAAGAATCAGCTCAACCGCAATCGCCGTAATAAGAGAATTTAAACGTGGAGCAGCTCTCAAAGGTCTGTAGGCACAACGCTCAATAGCAATACTTAAAACAGCACATACAACCATCGCGCCCAAAAATGCAAGAACAAGTCCAAGCGGAGTCGGACCTGTCGCAGTTAGCACAAAGTATCCTGTATAAGCTCCAATCATCATAACATCGCCATGAGCAAAGTTGATAAGCTTTACTATTCCATATACCATTGTATACCCAAGAGCAATCAAGGCATATATGCTACCTAAAGAAAGCCCGTTGACAAGTTGCTTAAAAAAAGTATCCAACGTATCCTCCAAGAAAAAAATCCTACTGATTTTACTATAAATTCATAAAAATAAAAAGGGGCGTTCCTCAATTACGAAGAACACCCCATTGTGTCGGAATATTAAAAACTGAATTATCCGCTATTTGCTAATATCAACTGTAGCCGCATAAGCTGTAGAAAGTTTTCCGTTTTCCTTTACAAGCTTAATCATTACAGCTGACTTTACAGGATTGCGTTTTTCGTCAAATACGATGTGTCCTGTTACATAGTTTCCGTCAGTTTTTTCAAATGCATCGCGGATTTTTGCAACATCTGTAGTTGTTCCAGATTTTTCCATTGCATCCTTGAGCATATAAACGCTGTCGTATCCAAGAGTTGCAAAAGAGTTCGGAGACTTTCCATATTTTGCTTTGAATGAATTTACAAATTTCTGAACAGCTGGACTATCGGAATCTTCAGCATAGTGATTTGAATAATATCCATTAAGAACTTCATCTCCAGCATTGCCTGTAAGTCCGTCCCATCCGTCTGCGCCTACGATTGGAGTATTGATTCCCTGTGCACGAAGCTGCTTTGCAATAAGCGCAACCGTTCCGTAATAATCAGGAAGATAAACTACATCCGGCTTTGCTGATTTTATCTTTGTAAGCTGAGCATTAAAATCCTTGTCGCCAGTGTTGTAAGATTCCTTTGCAACAACTTTTCCGCCCAAAGAAGTATATTCAGCAACAAAGTTTTCCATAAGACCTACAGAATAGTCATTTCCGATGTCATAAAGAACTGCCGCATTTTTTGTGTTAAGATTCGAATATGCAAATTTTCCGCCGACTTTTCCCTGGAACGGATCAATAAAGCAAGTGCGGAAAATGTAGTTTCCAGCGTCAGTTATTGCAGGAGCTGTCGCAGCAGGAGCAATCTGAAGCACTTTCTGAGCCTGCGCTTGTTTTGTAATGGCAATTGTGCATCCGGAAGTAAGAGAACCGATTATAACGCGAACTCTGTCTCTTGTAACAAGTTTTTTATACGCATTTACTGATTTTGCAGCGTCGCCTTCATCATCTTCGCAGATAAACTGAACCTGCTGGCCGTTAATTCCCCCAGCCGCATTGATTTCAGAAACGGCAAGATCAATTCCGTTTTTACATTCAACTCCGTAAACTGCTACCGCACCAGAAAGTGGTGCAACTCCGCCTATTTTAACAGTTTTCCCTTTTGGAGCTGCAAATGCAACGGCAGAAAAAGCCATTGCTCCCAAAACTAATGCTTTTGAAAATTTATTCATAAATCCTCCTGCGGAATTTTTGCAAATTAAAATGCAAGTTTCCGCACCTATCATTTATGAAGCAATTTTATACAATTGTTGAAATTTAGTAAACAAGAATTTTAAATATATTTAAAAAAATACAGCCGCCCTTAAAAAAGGACGGCTTTAAAACTGAATGCAAATAAAAATTATGCTTCAGCTGGTGCTTCTGTTTCAGCGGCAGGAGCGGCCTCTGCAGCAGCCTTTTTAGCAAGTTTTGCTTCTGCCTGAGCTTTGTTTTTAAGAGCAGCCTTACAGAACTTGCAAATCTTAACTTTTTTTCCGTCTATTTCCTGATCATACAAAGTCTTAATCTGCTGTTTTCCACAAACAGGGCAAACTCCGCGACCATGATTAGGATCTTTACGGATTCCAGTTCCACGATGAGCTTTAGACATTGCTTACTCCTTATGCGTCAGCTTTTTCAGCTTTTTTTGCAGACTTTTTAGCGGCTTTTTCTTCTTCAGCTGAAGAATCTGGCAGCTTGTAGTCAACCAATTCAAAAATTACAGTGTCGGCCGCATCACCCTGACGGAATCCAAGTTTAAGGATGCGTGTGTAACCGCCGTTGCGTTCCTTCATGCGAGGTCCGATTTCTGTAAAAAGCTTATTCAGAATCTTCTCATCAGCAATAAATTTGGCAACAGTTCTTCTGTTGTGAACAGAATCAACTTTTGCACGTGTAATTAATTTTTCTGCGGCTTTGCGTACTTCTTTAGCCTTTGCTTCTGTTGTAGTAATGCGCTCATATCTAAAAAGCGAAGTTACCATGTTGCGAGTCATTGCGCGGCGATGGGCTGTTGTACGTGAAAGCGGATTAAATCCATTTCTGTGGTTCATTCGTTTTCGTCCTTATGTTTACCTAAGTCAACATCTTTAAGGTGGCTATAATCAGTCATTCCAAGAGTCAAGCCATGCTCTTCAAGTTTTGCTTTGATTTCTTCAAGGCTCTTTTTTCCGAAGTTGCGAGTTTTTGTAATATCGTCTTCAGTCTTCTTGGTCAACTCACCAATTGTTCTAATGTTTGCATTCTTAAGACAGTTTGAACTGCGAACAGAAAGCTCAAGCTCTTCTACCGAAGTATTAAGAAGCTGGCGAATCTTTTCGTCCCCTTCATCAAGCTCATCACTACCAGAATATTCGCTTTCATTAAAGTTTACAAAAATAGCAAAATAATCTTTAGCAATTTTTGCAGCCTCAGCAAGTGCGTCTTCTGGAGTAATTGAACCATCAGTCCAAATCTCAAGAATCAGTTTATCATAGTCATTTCGCTGTCCTACACGGCAAGGTTCAATTGAATACTTAACCTTTGGCACAGGCGTAAAGATACAGTCCATTGCAATTGTACCAACAATCTCAATGTAATGCTCATTTACTTCAGCAGGAACATAACCTCTTCCAAGGTCAACCTGAAACTCGATCTCAAGATGCGCGCCTTCCATCATGGTAAAGATTTCAAGGTCTTTAGACATAATTTCAAGCTGACCTTCTTTTGCCAAGTCGTCACTTTTTACAGTGCCAGGTCCTTTGAATTCATAGAAGAAAGTTTCCTGCTCAACGTCCCGCGGCAGGCGCAAACGAATCTGTTTCAAACTGTTCAAAACTTCCAAAGTATCTTCTGAAATATTTGGAATTGTCTCGAACTCGCTGGAAATTACATGAGGAACACCATCTGCATCATAAGAAGTAATACGCACTGAAGAAATCGCATATCCCTGAATTGAAGAAAGAAGTACACGGCGGAGTGTGTTTCCAACTGTTGTACCAAATCCCGGCTCAAATGGATACGCAGTGAACTTTCCGTAATTCGGATTGTTCTCCAGATGTTCAAATATAATTCCCTTTGGTTTCTTAAAACCCTTAAGCAGATTTTTGCGAGCCAATCTGAACTCCTTATTTACCCCGAAAAACTGAATAAACAGAATCCCGGGCTTGCATTATCATTAACCGGCACACAAAAGAACCGGTTATCGTCATTACATGCGGCGTGTCTTGCGCGGACGGCATCCGTTATGAGGAATCGGAGTAATATCAGAAATTGACTTTACTTTGAGTCCCAATGTACCAAGAACACGTATTGCGTTTTCGCGACCCATTCCAGGTCCTTTTACAAATACATGAACTTCACGCAAACCATAGCTTGCCGCACGTTGAACAGCAGTTTCTGCTACAGACTGTGCTGCAAATGGAGTAGATTTTTTTGCTCCTCTGAATCCCAGACCGCCAGAAGAAGCCCAAGCGATTGCGTTTCCTCTTAAGTCTGTGATTGTAACAATAGTGTTGTTGAAAGTAGCCTGAATATAGATATTACCTTCAAAAACGCTTTTTTTCTCTTTTCTCTTTTTTACAGTTGTTGCCATCTGTTACCTCGCTTAAGCCTTCTTCTTGTTAGCAACGGTCTTCTTCTTACCTTTGCGCGTACGAGAATTGGTGCGTGTGCGCTGACCGCGGCAAGGAAGACCCTTACGGTGACGAAGTCCACGATAGCTTCCAATATCCATAAGACGTTTAATGTTAAGACCGATTTCAGAGCGAAGACGTCCTTCAGTCTTAAAATTCTCATCAATATATTTACGGAGCTTTGTAAGATCATCCTCTGAAAGATCATTCAAATGTGCATGAGGATCTACATTTGTCGCTTCGCAAATCTTATTAGCTGATGAACGGCCAATACCATATACGTATGTCAATGCGATATTGACATGTTTGTTTGGGAGATCAACACCCGCAATACGTGCCATCAGTTACTCCTCAGCCCTGTCTCTGTTTATGCTTTGGATTTTCACAGATGATGCGGATAATTCCGTTTCTCTTGATTACCTTGCATTTGTCGCAGATGGGCTTTACGCTGGTTCGTACTTTCATAAAAGTCCCCTTGGAAAACATATATACATCGAATCATGGCAATCCGAAGTGAAATTTTTACACCATGGATTACAATCCGATGCACTACCGTAAAAAACAGTAGTGCAATAATATAACATAATTTTCCTAACTTAATCTAGTCCTAATCACGAAATTTTACAAATTGCGCGATTTTAATCCCTTCTTTGTAAGTCCGTCATGGTGATGCATTTTAAGAAGAGCCTCAACCTGAGCCATAGTATCAATATCAACACCGACCAAAATCAGCAACGAAGTACCGCCCATCAACATAGAAATTGATGCAGGGAACTTAAATAAAATTTGAATCAGTGTAGGAAGCAAAGCAATTGCAGCAAGATACAGTGAACCAGGAAGAATCAGACGGTTCAAAACCTTCTGAAGATATTCCTCAGTCTTGTCAGTTCTGATTCCAGGAATGGAACCGCCGTTTTCACGGATATTCTTAGCGATTTCAGTGGGGTTCAGGGTTACCTGAGTGTAGAAGTATGCAAAGAATACAATCAACAACACTTCGATGAAATTATACCAAAAACCAAGTGGATTCAAAACTGCCGCAACCTTCATAAGCCATGTAGCTTTTGTAGAAAGGCTGTTTGCAATCTGAAGAGGGAAAGTCAAGAATGCAGAAGCAAAAATGATTGGAATGACTCCCGACGGATTGATTTTAAAAGGAATGTAAGTGCTCTGTCCACCATACATTTTGCGTCCAACAACACGTTTTGCATAATGAACAGGAATTTTGCGCTCACCAGACTGCTCAAAAACAACAAGTCCGATAATAGCAAGAAACAGAAACACTGCAACAACAACGAAAACAACATTTATGTCTTCATTGCGCACACCTCTAATCAATTCATAAACAGCACTTGGAAGACGTGCGACGATACCAGCAAAGATAATCATTGAAATACCATTGCCTATACCACGCGCAGTAATCTGATTGCCCATCCAAACTGTAATCATAGAACCTGTGGTTACAGTAAGAATAGCAAGAAGATTAAAATAGACCTTGTTATCAAAAATAATCGCCCCAGGAATCTGCTGGTTGATGGAATCAGCATAAACTGTAATGGCCATAGACTGAATCAGACAAACGATAATTGTTCCAACACGAGTCCAACCCTGCACTTTCTGCTGACCGCCTTCTTCCTGCGCAATTCTCTTGAGCGATGGGAAAATAACAAGTGCGAGCTGCATGATAATCTGTGTAGAAATGTATGGCATTACACCAAGCATGAACACTGAAAATCTTTCAAATGCACCGCCCGCAAAAAAGTCCATGTAACTGGCAAACGCACTTTCTGCGCCACTAGCAAGATTGTCAAAATACTGCAAAAGCAATGTGGCATTGATGCCTGGAATAGTAAGAACACTTCCCAAGCGGAAAACAGCAAGAATGAGCAATGTAAAAAGAAGCTTTGAACGCAATTCCTTTACTTTGAACATATTTACAACTGGATTGTTTGCCATTTAGTCACTCCACGTTTATTTTGCTTTCGCAGACTTTTCAGCAATCACCTTTACTGATCCGCCAGCTTTTTCAATCTTTTCTTTGGCACTTGCAGAAATTTTTTCAACTTCCACAGTGAGTTTTTTGGAAATTTCACCGTTTCCGAGAACTTTAATACCGTCAACGATTTTTCCAACCAAACCTTTTTCCTTCAAAGATGTGCGGTTCACGGTTTCACCATCAGCATATTTTGCTTCAAGGTCAACCAAATTGATGATTGCAAATTCCTTTTTGAAAGGTGAATTTGAAAATCCGCGCTGAGCAATACGTCGATACAAAGGCATCTGTCCGCCTTCGAATCCAACATATGGTGTTCCTTTTCCTGAGCGTGACTGCTGACCTTTGTTTCCTTTTCCAGCTGTTGTTCCAAGACCAGAAGAAGATCCGCGGCCTACACGCTTAGGTTTTTTATTTGCACCCTCTGGTGCTCTTAAAGTAAAGTCAGCCATTAGTTAATTTCCTCTACTTTTACCAAGTGAGAAACAGCAGCAGCCATGCCTCTTATAGAAGCAGTGTCTTCATGTTCCACACTGGAATTGATTTTTTTAAGACCAAGGCTACGAACAGTCGCTCTTTTTGCAGGCTTCTGTCCAATAACACTTCTAACAAGGGTAATACGTATCTTTGCCATAATCAGCCCCACATTTCCTTGAGAGTCTTTCCGCGGCTCTGTGCTACAGCACGTGCATCCATAAGATTTGCAACTGCATCAAATGTAGCACGAACAACATTTACAGATGTGCGGGAACCCTGAGATTTTGAAATAACGTCAGTTACTCCAGCCGCATCCAAAACTGCACGGACAGGACCACCGGCAATAATACCAGTACCCGGGCAAGCAGGCTTAAGCAACACAGCAGAACTCTTGTACTTTCCAATCATTTCATGTGGAATTGTTCCATTCTTGAGCGGAAGAGTAATAAGGTTTGCTCTTGCTTTTTCAAGGCTCTTTCTGATAGCTTCGGTAACATCGTTAGCCTTTCCGAATCCAAAGCCGATGCGTCCTTTCTTGTCGCCAACTACAGTCAATGCCGAGAAAGACATTCTGCGTCCGCCTTTTACAGTTTTTGCAGTGCGGTTAAGCTTTACAAGTTTTTCTACAAATTCGTCAGCAGGCTTTTTTTCATAGTTTTTCTGGTGTTCCATAGCCTCTCCTAGAATACAATCCCGGCAGAGCGGGTAGCGTCAGCAAGGGCTTTTACAACACCATGGTAAAGATAACCGTTACGGTCAAACACTACTTTTGTAATGTTCTTTTCCTTGAGGCGTGAACCCAAAGCTTCTCCAAGTTTTGTTGCGCTTTCGACATTTGCCTTGAGCGTAATAAAATCCTTTTCAAGAGTTGAGATGGCGGCAAGAGTTCTGCCTTCATCATCATTAATTACCTGTGCATAAAGGTTACGGCCGCTTTTATACACTGTCAAGCGAGGGCGTTCTGCAGTTCCGTAAACAGACTTACGAATGTGAATCTTTCTATGCAGGCGCTTTCTGTTTTTATCACTAAGTTTCTTGAACATATCAATTCACCTTATTTTACGCCGGTCTTACCGACTTTACGTCTGATAACTTCGTTGTCATAGCGTATACCTTTTCCTTTGTAAGGCTCAGGCTTGCGCAATTTGCGAATCTGTGCGCTGAATTCACCAACCTGCTGCTTATCAATTCCAGAAATTGTAAGTTTTCCGTCTTTGTCAGCAGTTACAGTAAGTCCTTCAGGAATAACAGCAACGAACTCAGAAGAATATCCAAGGTTCATTATAATTGTTTTTCCCTGAACTTCAGCACGATAACCAACACCTGTAATTATAAGTGTCTTAGAAAAGCCCTGTGTTACTCCCACAATCATGTTGTGAATGAGATTGCGGTACAAACCGTGGCATGCACTTGCAGGCTTTGTCTCATTTACAGGAGTAACAATGACCTCGGCGTCTTTCACTTCAACATTTACAAGACCGTTAATATCCTGCTTAAGCTCGCCTTTTGGTCCTTTTACAGTAACCAAGTTAGGAGCAACAGTAACAGTAACGCCTGCTGGAATAGCAACAGGAAGTTTTCCAATCTTAGATGCCATTTCTTCCTCCTATTACCATACTTTGCAGATCAACTCGCCGCCGACCATCTTTTCAGAAGCCTTTTTGCCAGTTGTAACACCGCTTGATGTTGAAACGATTAAAGTGCCGTATCCGTTGTAAACGCTAGGCAATTCTCTGTAGCCAGAATAAGCACGGCGGCCTGGTGTAGAAATTTTCCTCATGCCGTGAATAACTGACTTGTTGAAGTCGTCATATTTCAAGAAGATACGGATAACAGTGTGTCCGTTGTCATCCTGAACTTTCTTGAAATTCTTAATATATCCTTCTGTTTTAAGGATCTTTACAATTTCCAGTTTCATCTTAGAAGTAGGAACATCTACTTTTTCATGACCGGCTCTTGCCGCGTTCTGGACTTTTGCAAGCATATCTGCTATTGGGTCTGAAGCTGCCATTTCTATAATCTCCTGTCACTACCAAGATGATTTTGTGACGCCCGGTAAAAGGCCTTCACTTGCTAATTTGCGGAAGCAGATACGACAAATCTTGAACTTACGCAAATATCCATGTGGACGACCGCAAATTTGGCACCGATTATATCTACGAGTAGCATATTTCGGTGTGCGGTTTGCCTTGATAATCATTGATTTCTTAGCCATGAACTTCTTCCTTATTTTCTAAACGGCATTCCAAACTTGGTCAACAGTGCGCGGGCCTCATTGTCTGTGCGTGCGCTTGTAACAATGCTGATGTTCATACCGGCAATCTTAACGATTTTATCGAAATCAATTTCCGGGAAGATAATCTGTTCTGTAATACCAAGAGAGAAATTTCCATGTCCATCAAAACCAGTAGCTTTGATTCCGCGGAAATCCTTTACACGAGGAAGAGCAACATTGATAAGACGATCGAGGAATTCATACATGATGTTTCCACGAAGAGTTACCATTGCTCCTACTTCATTGCCTTCACGAAGTTTGAAGTTTGCAATACTTTTCTTAGCTCTTGTTTTAACAGCTTTCTGGCCGGTAATCTGAGTGAGATCTGTAACTGCAGCATCAAGAAGTTTCTTATTCGTGAGAGCTTCGCCAACACCCATGCTTACGACAACTTTTTTTACTGCCGGAATCTGCATTATGGATGTGTATCCAAGCTCCTTGAAGAGCTCTGGAGCGATTTTTTCCTTATAGACTTTCTTAAGCCGTGGTACGTAATTTTCCATTACAGTGCTTCTCCACACTTGCGGCAAACACGAGTTTTCTTGTCGCCATCAAGTTTATATCCTGCTCTGACAGGGCGTCCGCATTTTTTACATACGAGCGCTACATTTGATATGTCCAGAGGTGCTTCTATTTCAGCGATTCCGCCTGCATCCTGCTGGGACTTCCTCTTTATTGCTTTCTTTACAATATTGCAACCGCTTACAATAACACGTCCCTTGTTATTTTTTTCAAATACACGGACAATTGTTCCGCGCTTGCCTTTGTCTTTTCCAGCAATGATTTCAACGTTATCATTCTTATGGATCTTGTATTTATGCTGCATACTGTCCAAGCTCCTTAGAGAACTTCCGGAGCAAGGGATACGATCTTCATAAAATCCATATCACGAAGCTCACGAGCTACAGGTCCAAAAATACGTTTTCCCTTTGGATTTTTATCTGCATCGATAAGAACACAAGCGTTGTCATCAAAGCGGATGTATGTTCCATCTGGACGGCGGTATTCTTTTGCCACACGGACAATTACAGCCTTCTGTACTGAACCTTCTTTAATTGTAGATGTAGGAATCGCTTCCTTTACAGCTACCACAACAATGTCACCAATACCTGCATAGCGGCGGTGTGTGCCACCTAAAACCTTAATGCACTGAACCAATTTAGCTCCGGAGTTATCGGCAACAACCATTTTTGATTGCATCTGAAGCATAATCTTACTCCTGCCTTATTTGGCTCTCTCGATTATTGTATCGAGACGCCAGCATTTTTCTTTGCTGATCGGACTGCATTCTACGATGCGAACTGTGTCTCCAATATGAGCTTCATTCTTTTCATCGTGGGCCTTGCATTTCTTGGTCCGTGTAACATATTTCTTGTAAAGGCGGTCCATCTTTTTCTTATCAATAGAAACAACGATAGTCTTGTCCATCTTGTCGCTAGTGACGATACCTACGAATGAACGTTTTGCACCTTTTTTCTGCACATTCTGTTCTTCCACGGGTCAGCTCCTAGTTTTTTGCAGCAATAGCTTCAGCAGCAGCCGCTCTGAACTTTGCCAGATCCTGCTGATGAATAAGCGTATTAAGGCGGGCAATTTCATGGCGCATTGTACGCTTCTGCATTGGATTATCTACATGGCCAATTACGCTCTGAAAGCGAAAGTCCATGTACTGTTTTTTTAGTTCATTGCGCTTTGCAACGAGTTCATCATAAGAAAGATCTTTATCCTTTTTTTTCTTTGAATCAGCCATTTCTTACTCCTTACTCGACTGTTGGGCGGAATGCCACTTTTGTTTTAATTGGAAGTTTGCTTGCAGCAAGATGCATTGCTTTTTCAGCGAGCTTTTTGTCTACTCCGCCAACTTCAAATAAAATCATACCAGGTTTAATAACAGCGGCCCAGAATTCAGGCGCGCCCTTACCTTTTCCCATACGAGTGTCAGCCGGCTTCTTTGAAACTGGCTTGTCTGGGAAAACGCGTGTCCAAAGATTACCCTGACGGTTAATGCAACGGTTAATAGCTACACGGGCAGCTTCAATATGTTTTGCATTCAACCAAACCGGTTCCATTGCAACAAGTGCTATATCACCAAAATCAACATAGTTAGTACGTGTAGCATTGCCTGTTGGACGGCCACGCTGAACTTTGCGGTGCGCAACTCTTTTAGGACTAAGCATTTTCTACTTTTCCTCCCTCAGCTTTTGGGGAACGAGCAGACTTACGGTCGCCATTAGAGCGGTCGCGGCGAGGCTTTCTTACAATATCACCTGCATCCTCATTCTGCTCACGTCCGTAATTCATTCCGTTGTAGACCCATACTTTAATGCCGATCTTACCATAAGTAGTAAGAGCTTCATAAGTACCATAATCGATGTCAGCACGAAGAGTATGAAGAGGAACGCGTCCTTCCTTAAGCTCTTCTGAACGTGTCATGTCAGCTCCGCCAAGACGACCAGAAATACGGATTTTTATACCCTGAGCTCCGCCCTTCATAGCATTTGAAGCAGACTGCTTGAGAGCCTTGCGGAAAGAACCGCGGCCAGCAAGCTGACGGCCTACATTCTGCGCAATAAGAGAAGCATTGATTTCAGGACGTTTGATTTCCTTAATCTTAATCTGAACTTTCTTTGTCAGTTGCTTCTGAATATCTGCGCTGATTTTTTCAATAGTAGCGCCTTTAACACCAATAATAACACCCGGGCGTGCTGTGTGAATTACAATAGTAACACGCTGCGGATGACGAACAATTTCAATTTCAGCAATATCTGCGTTCTTGCATTCAGGAAGAGATCCAACAAGCTTGCGGATTTTCATATCTTCCAAGAACAAGTCTGCATATTCACGTGAATCTGCATACCAACGAGACTGCCAAGTTTTGTTTACACCAAGGCGTAAACCGATAGGATTAACTTTCTGACCCACTTTATTTTCCCGCCTTTTCGTCAACTACAACAGTGATATGACACATCCGCTTCAAGAGCTGATCAGCACGTCCGCGTCCACGGAACCATACTCTTTTAAGTCTTGGACCTTCGTCAATACGAATTTCCTTAATGTAGAGCATATCTTCATCAAGTTGCTTATTCTTATTGAGAGCATTCGCTACTGCAGATTTTAATGTTCCGCTGATAAGACGAGCGCCTTTCTGCGGCATTACATCAAGAATAGCCATAGCTTCAGAGCAAGACTTTGTCTTTACAACATTAGCTACAGGACGAACCTTTGTAGGAGATGCAATGAGAAATTTAGTTGTGGCTACATAACCTTTCTTTTCAGCCATAATATCCACTCCTATTATTTACCAGCTGATTTGTCTGAACCGCCATGTCCTTTGAATGTGCGTGTTGCAGCAAACTCGCCAAGCTTGTGACCTACCAAGTTTTCTGTAATATACACAGGAATCCATGACTTACCGTTGTGCACTGAAATAGTATTTCCTACCATCTCAGGGATGATTGTCGAGCAGCGGGAATAAGTTTTAATCATTTTCTTATCAGCTGCTGATGCTTTGTTCATTTCTAAAACCTTTTTGTAAAGAGATTTCTCTATAAAAGGTCCTTTCTTAACTGATCTTGACACGATTAACTCCTACCCTACTTCTTGCGGCGACTAATAATGAAACGACTAGATGTCTTTCTCTTATTGCGTGTTTTGTAACCACGGCAAGGCTGTCCCCAAGGAGTAACAGGCTGATGTCCTTTTCCAGCGCCTTCACCACCACCAAGCGGATGATCAACAGGGTTCATTGCCATACCACGTACAGTCGGGCGAATACCACGCCATCTGTTGCGTCCAGCTTTGCCAAGCTTAGTGTTCATGCGGTCTTCGTTTCCAACAATACCGATTGTTGCATAGCACTTTCTGTGAATACGGCGAAGCTCTCCAGAAGGAAGCTTTATAGTTACGTAATCACCTTCTTTTGCAGCAACAAGAGCTCCTGTTCCAGCTGAACGAACAAGCTGTCCGCCACGACCAAGAGTAAGCTCAATATTGTGTACAGTGAATCCGATTGGAATAACATCCAGTGGAAGAGCATTAGCTACAGTAGGAGCTGCGTTTTCACCAGACATAATTTTCTGTCCAACTGTAAGACCTTTTGGAGCAATGATGTAGCGTTTTTCACCATCAGCATAAGCAATCAAAGCAATGTTTGCACTGCGGAACGGATCGTACTCAATTGTCTTTACAGTTCCAGGAATACCGTGCTTATCGCGTCTAAAATCGATTTCACGGTATTTTCTTTTATGACCGCCGCCCTGATGACGTACAGAAATACGTCCGCCTGCGCCACGACCAGCTTTTGATTTGCGGCCATGAGTCAAGCTTTTTTCGGGTTTATCGGCTGTCAATTCTTCGCGAACCAAGTCAACACGGCCGCGTGTACCTTTTGAATAAGGCTTGTATATCTTAAGAGCCATATGGTTCCCCTTACTTACAGTTCAAAGGCTTAAACACCTTCGAACACCTTGATTGTTTCGCCAGCAGCAAGTTTTACAATTGCCTTTTTGTAGCCGGCAGTTCTTCCAGGTCTTCCGCGAAGACGCTTAATTTTACCTTTTACATTGATAGTCTTGCAGTCTTCAACATTTACATTGAAAAGCTTGCGTACAGCTTCTTTAATCTGAAACTTTGTAGCTGCAGGGTCAACAATAAAAGTATATTTATTCTGCTCACGGAGTGCTGTTGCTTTTTCAGAAAGAACAGGTTTAATAAGAACATCATTGAATGTCATTATTTTGCCTCCTTGTCTTCAGCATAGAAATCAGAAAGATTTTTTGCAGCACCTTCAAGCATGATGATTTTTCTTCCGTAGAAGAGATCATGCGCACGAAGACGGTTGTAAGAGAGGAAATAAACATTCGGAAGGTTTCTTCCAGCCTGCTTGATTTTTGCATCGTCATCTTTAAGAAGAATAACAGTGCGCTCATCTTTTACAAAGTTCTTAAGGATTTTTACCAAGTCCTTTGTCTTTCCGCTTTCAATAGTAAAATCTTCAACAACAGTAAGTCTGTCTGCCTGAGCCTGAAGACTCAAGATAGACTTCATTGCGAGACGTTTTTCTTTCTTTGGAATTGCATAGCTGTAATCACGTGGTTTTGGTCCAAAAATTGTACCGCCGCCAACTGTAATTGGAGACTTTTTATCACCACGACGTGCATTACCAGTTCCCTTCTGCTTGTAAGGCTTAGCATTGCTGCCATGAACTTCTGCACGTGTTTTTGTACATGCTGTTCCAACACGTTTATTTGCTAATTCGTTAGTGATGGCATAATAAATAACATCTTCGTTAACTGGAAGTCCGAAAATTTTGTCATCAAGATTGATAGTCCTGAGTTCTTTGCCATCGATTGAATAGACTTTCTTTTCCATACTATTCCTCGACCTTATTTCTTAACCGCAGCCTTAACGATAAGAGTACAGTTTCTTACACCAGGAACTGCACCACGAACCATCAAAACATTGAGCTCAGGGTCAACTTTCACAACCTTGAGGTTTTGTACTGTAACGCGATCAAACCCCATGCGGCCAGGCATCTTAACATTTTTAAGACAATGTCCCGGAGTTGTACAGCATCCAGTGCCGCCAGCTTCACGATGGAATTTTGAACCGTGTGTAGCACGTCCGCCATGGAAGCCCCATCTCTTCATTACACCCTGAAAACCTTTACCTTTTGAGGTAGCAGTTACGTCGATGAAACGAACCTTTTCAAACAATTCTACACCAATCTGGTCGCCAACTTTAACTTCACCTTCAAAGTCTCTGAATTCTTTAAGATGACGTTTTGGTGTAATGTTCTCTGGAAACTGCTTTGCGTATGGCTTTGTAATCTTGTGAGGCTTCAAATCCTCAAGTCCAAGGACAACAGCTTCATAGCCGCACTTTTCCTGTGTCTTTGTAGCAACAACAGTGTTTGGCTCGACGCGGATCACGGTTACTGGTGTCAGATTGCCGTTTTCATCGAAAACCTGTGTCATTCCTACTTTTTTTGCTATCAGACCTTTCATCTGAATCTCCTAAACTTGGCCGCCATCCCCGATCCAAGGGGACCGTTACCTTTATTTTACAGAAACCGGATTTATTCCGATTACTGCTTAATTTCTACATCAACACCTGCCGGAAGTTCAAGTTTCATTAAAGAATCCATTACTTCTGAGCTTGGTTCAAAAATGTCAATAAGGCGTTTGTGGGTTCTCATTTCAAACTGTTCACGTGACTTCTTGTTAACGAAAGGTGAACGGAGAACTGTAACTTTATTGATTCTTGTTGGAAGCGGGATTGGTCCTGAAACCTTTGCTCCTGCCTTCTGAACCTGCTGCACGATGTCTTTTGCGCTCTGATCGATAAGAGCTACGTCAAAAGCACGAAGTCTTACACGAATCTTGCCATTTGCCATGATATTCTCCAAATAGGGCAGAAAGCCAAGCCTTCTGCCCTTCAATAACTATTCGATAATCTTTGTTACCTGTCCAGAAGCGATTGTGCGTCCACCTTCACGGATAGCAAGCTTAAGACCTTCATCCATAGCGATTGGGTGAATAAGTTCACCGATAATCTTAACGTTGTCGCCAGGTTTTACCATATCTGTTCCTGGTTCGAGCTCAACAGTACCAGTAATGTCTGTTGTTCTGAAGTAGAACTGTGGGCGGTAACCTGTGAAGAACGGGCTGTGGCGTCCACCTTCTTCCTTTGAAAGAACGTAGATCTGAGCCTCGAACTTTGTGTGCGGATGGATGCTTCCTGGAGCAGCAAGAACCTGTCCACGGATAACATCTTTCTTTTCAACACCACGAAGAAGAATACCAGCATTGTCACCAGCCATACCTTCGTTAAGAGTCTTGTTGAACATTTCGATTCCAGTTACAGTAGAAGACTGAGTTGGGCGGATACCAACGATTTCAACAGCGTCACCCATATGGATAACACCGCGCTCGATACGTCCAGTAACAACAGTACCACGTCCTGTGATTGTGAAGATGTCTTCAATTGGCATCAAGAATGGCTTCTGGTCATCACGAACTGGATCATCAAACCATGTGTCCATAGCTGTAAGAAGCTCTTCGATGCATTTTGTATTTTCTGGATTGTCAGATTCGTTCAAAGCCTTGAATGCAGATCCCTGGATAATTGGTGTATCCTCAGAGAAGCCGTAGCCTTTGAGAGTTTCTTTTACTTCGTCAACAACGAGCATAAGAAGATCTGGATCGTCAACAAGGTCGACCTTGTTAAGGAATACGATAATCTTTGGTACGCCAACCTGACGAGCAAGAAGAAGGTGCTCTTTTGTCTGTGGCATAACTGAATCTGGAGCAGAAACAACGAGAATAGCTCCATCCATCTGAGCAGCACCAGTAATCATATTCTTGATGTAGTCAGCATGTCCCGGGCAGTCAATATGTGCATAGTGACGCTTGTCAGACTGATACTCAAGGTGGCGGCTGTTGATAGTGATACCACGAGCCTTTTCCTCCGGCGCATTGTCGATTTCATCGTACTTCAAGAGCTTATCACCGTATTTTTTTGCACAATAAGCAGTGATAGCAGCAGAAAGTGTAGTCTTACCATGGTCAACGTGACCGATAGTACCAACGTTCATGTGAGGTTTAGTTCTGTTGAACTCTTCCTTTGCCATGATTTTCTCCTTGCCTTGCAGTGTTTTACTGCGGCATTATGTTGTATTTTATGTGTTGCACTTTAAGCCAGAAAATATGCCTCTTAAAAAGCAGACAATATTTTCGCATACACACTTGACCAATTTAACTAGGACGATTATATACGTGAATGGACAACATCAAAAATTCTGTTTCATCTATTCGAAGCAGCTGGCCTTTTCCACCTAGCATCATCCGGGCTGACGATTGGTTTGGAATTCAGAACCTTTTTTAGCTGAAACAAACTGCGGGAGCAATTATTTCAGCCAGTCAGAAGCCTGAACACACAATCATCTAATAGAAAGCCTCAACGAAACTTTCTGCACATTCAGGGTGTGAAACTCTACAGCCGCACTGCGGAAGTTTTACGATTTTCACCAGACAGCTTAAACTGTCCGTCCGACTATCAAACACTCTGTCTGCAAAAATGCAGAATACGCCTTATAAAGGCATAAATGTTCTGTATTTATATACTTTTTTCAAAAAAGAATCAAGAGGCTAAAAACTTTTATTTGGAAAATAATTAAAAAATATATAATTTTAAGCGAACATCAAACTTTGTATTTTACTGTCACTATCGGGCTCAATCCGATAACCCTCATGAAACTTTGCGACAGATTGCCGACCGGCTTTATCATTTCTACAAGGACATAAAAAAAACCGCCTTGGAAAAAACCAAAGCGGCCGTTTTGAAAAAGCAAGAACTACCAGCGGTAATGAGCAAAAGCCTTGTTTGCCTCTGCCATTTTGTGTGTATCTTCCTTCTTCTTATAAGCAGAACCTGTGTTGTTGAAAGCATCAAAGATTTCAGCAGCAAGAGTTTCAGCCATTCCGTGTCCGTTACGTGAACGGGCAGCATTAATCATCCATCTCATTCCAAGAGCTTCGCGGCGTGCATCACGAATCTCAATAGGAACCTGATATGTAGCTCCACCAACACGGCGGCTTTTTACTTCCACCATTGGCTTTACATTTTCCAAAGCCTTAAGGAACACTTCAAGAGGATCCTTGTCAGTCTTTTTCTTCAATTTGTCCAAAGCCTCATAAACGATTTTCTGGCAAACCTGCTTTTTTCCATCAAGCATCATGCGTGTTACAAATTTTGAAATAACTACGCTGTTGTATCTTTCGTCTGGCATAACCGGACGGTTAACTGATTTCTTATGTCTTCCCATAGTATTAACCTCCTATTATGCCTTTGGTTTTTTAGCGCCGTATTTTGAACGGGCCCTTTTGCGTCCATCAACGCCAAGAGTATCTTTTGTACCGCGGATAATGTGGTAGCGCACACCAGGAAGATCCTTTACACGTCCACCGCGAACAAGTACAACTGAGTGTTCCTGCAAATTATGTCCAATTCCTGGAATATATGCAGTAACTTCGATTCCATTGCTCAAACGAACACGGGCAATCTTACGAAGAGCCGAGTTCGGTTTCTTTGGAGTCATTGTCATAACACGTGTGCAAACACCGCGTTTCTGCGGGCAAGACTGAAGTGCGGGGGCCTTAGTTCTTTTTGCAGAAGACTGACGTCCTTTACGAATTAATTGGTTTATTGTAGGCATCGCCTATTCTCCTATATTATTGCCGAGCAGCACCTCGGACAGAATAACAAAATAAGTATTTAATTTTACAGAATTCAAACTTGTTTCGTCAAGGGAATTTCGCAAAAGCCGCTAGAAAAAGTTGAATTTTCCTAGCGACAGGCAATTTTTAATCCTCGTCCGAAGCAGAATCCATTGCTGGAACAACAGCAGCTTCTTCGGCTTCCTTCATTTCAAGCATACGCTGCTCAAGAATTTCCTTCATCTTGGCATCCAAGTCGGCGTTTGAATTGTCTGAAAGCTTTACATTATTGTACTGGCGGATTCCTGTACCAGCGGGAATTCTGTGTCCAATAATAATATTTTCCTTAAGACCGTGAAGATTGTCTACAGAACCTGCAATCGCGGCATTTGTAAGAACACGAGTCGTTTCCTGGAATGAACAAGCCGAAATAAACGAATCAGCGGCAAGAGCAGCTTTTGTAATTCCCTGGAACATAGGACAGGCAACGGCTGGCTGTCCACCTTCCGCAACAACTCTGTCGTTTTCTTCGCGGAATGTGTACTTGTCAACCTGCTGACCGTAGATGAATCTTGTGTCCCCAACTTTGATGATTTCAACTTTCTTGAGCATCTGGCGGATAATAGTTCCGATGTGCTTGTCGTTAATATCTACGCCTTGAGCACGGTAAACAGACTGAATTTCATCCATAAGGAAGTTCTGAAGACGGTCTTCGCCAAGAACAGAAAGAACATCATGTGCATCTACTGCTCCATCGCAAAGCTTTTCTCCGGCTTCAACTTTATCGCCATCGCGGACAAGAAGTCGCTTAACCATAGGAATAAGATGGCTGTGCTCTTTTCCGTACTCGTCAACAACGATAACAGTTCTTTTTCCTTTTACAATCTTATCGAATTTCACAGTTCCAGTAATCTTTGCTATTACAGCAGGATTCTTTGGTTTGCGCGCTTCAAAAAGCTCGGAAACACGCGGAAGACCAAGAGTAATATCGTTCGCCTTTGCAGCATCTTTTGCCATTTTTGCAAGAGTTGTTCCAGCTTCGACCTTTCCCTTGTCCTTGATGTCGTTGCTCAAAATAGCGCCAACAGGCATATGGTAACTTCCAAGCTCGTTTCCGTCTTCATCCGTAATAATAATACGAGGCTGCTTTACATCAAGGTGAAGATCTGAAATGCGGCGTTCAACAGCTCCAGTCTGAATATCAGTTTTTGTTTCAAGAGTTACGCCGTCAATAATATCTTCATAATGAATGTAGCCGGAAACTTCCGCAATAATCGGCTCGCTATAAGGATCGAATTCACCCACAGGCTCGCTAGCCTTTGCAATGCACGAAGCTTCTGTGAATTTTGCATATACAGTCGAACCGTTGGAAATTTCAACTTTCTGGTCATTGCTTGTAAGGTAAATAACATTATCTCTTATGATAATACGGCCGCCGTCAGAAGCAAGAACTTCCTGTCCTTTGTGCTTCAAAACCGGATTATCCTTGCGGACATAAGCGCCGTCTTCAACAAGAACTTCATCAGAAGAATCAAAAGCATAAGACTTGAACAGCTTTGTAACAATCATTGAACCACGGCGTGTAAAGAGCCAGTTTCCATTTTTTGCAACAACATGGGTTCCCTCAAGGCTTTTGATGTAAACATCGTATTTCATTGCGATGTGGTTGTCTTTCTGTCCACCTTCCGCAGCACCACCAGTATGGAATGTACGAAGTGTAAGCTGTGTACCAGGCTGACCAATTGACTGGGCCGCAATAGTTCCAACTGCTTCACCGATTTCAACAATCTTGTTGCGGGCAAGGTCTTTTCCGTAGCATTTTACACAAATTCCGTGTTTGCTTTCGCAAGTAAGAACTGTGCGCAGCTTAACTTTTTCAACTCCAGCCTTGTCGATTTTTTCAGCAAGGGTTTCATCTATATATTGGTTTACATCGCAAAGAAGCTCACCAGAAACAGGGTCGATTACCCGTTCGATTGTATAATGTCCCGCAATGCGTTTTGCCAAAGGAACTGTAACAGTATCTCCGTCCTTGATTGCAGCGTAGTCAATTCCGTTGATTGTTCCGCAGTCTTCTTCATTTACAACAACATCCTGAGCAACATCTACAAGACGGCGTGTCATGTAACCAGCATCAGCAGTCTTCAAAGCTGTATCAGACAAACCTTTGCGCGCACCGTTTGTTGAAATAAAGAACTCAATAACTGAAAGTCCTTCCTTAAAGTTCGCGCGGATTGGAAGCTCAATGATGTCTCCGTTAGGCTTCTGCATAAGTCCACGCATTGCCGCCAGCTGGGAAATCTGCTTTTTGGAACCACGAGCGCCGGATGTAGCCATCATATAGATAGTATTAAATCCGTCCTTGTGCTTTGCAAGGTTATCCATCATAAGGTTTGTAAGCTTTTCGTTTGTGTTTTCCCAAACTGTAACAGACTTATTGTAGCGTTCGTCAGCTGTAATAGCACCGCTGTTCCACTGACCTACAATTTTTTCAACTTCCTTGTTTGCTTCTGCAACCATAGCTTCTTTTTCTTCTGGAACAAGAATATCGTCCATTGAAAGAGTTGCGCCGTAGAATGTAGCGTTTTTGTATCCACAGGCTTTGATTGCATCAAGCATCTGGATTGTAAGCCAGCCACGGTCAATTGCATAGAGGCTCGGAAGGATTTTTCTGAGTTTGTACTCTTCAAGCGGAGTTTCTCTATTGTAGATTTTGTCAATCTGCTTTCTAAGGGAAGCATCTTCAATAACTTTGTCCAATGTTTCCGCATCAAAAGTTTCAAACTGATATTTTTCTTCAATAAGGCCCTTTATGCGTTTGTCGCTTGTCTGCTCATTGTGGTAAACACTTTCAATCATTTTCTTGAGCTTTTTGTCGCCAAGCTGCTCGTTGTAGAAGTCAACTTCGTCGGGCATTGACTCATTGAAAGCCATGCGTCCGGCAGATGTAAGAATGTACTTGCTGTCTGGCTCTTTGTCGTTGTTTACGCACTTGTTGAGAATATTCTTGTGAACCTTGATTTCTGCCTGCCATTCAATTGCTCCGCTAGAAGCCGCAAGACGAACTTCATCCGCGCTAGAGAAGAATTTTCCTGTACCTTTTGCATTCGGCTTTATAGAAGTCATGTAGTAAATTCCCAAAACCATGTCCTGAGAAGGAGCTACAATTGTGTTTCCGTTTGCCGGGTCAAGAAGGTTGCGTGCAGAAAGCATAAGTGTCCAGCATTCCATTTGAGCTGCCTGAGTAAGAGGCACGTGGATTGCCATCTGGTCGCCATCGAAGTCGGCGTTAAATGCTTTACAAGCCAAAGGATGAAGCTTCAATGCCTTTCCTGGAACAAGAACCGGCTCAAATGCCTGAATTCCCAAGCGGTGCAAAGTAGGAGCGCGGTTAAGCATTACAGGATGCTCGCGGACAACTTCATCAAGGATTGCAAAAACTTCTGTGGATTCGCTTTCTACAAGTGAGCGAGCCTTTTTGATATTGAAGACAACACCCTTGTCAACAAGTTTCTTCATTATAAACGGCTTGAAGAGTTCCAACGCCATTTTTTCAGGAAGACCGCACTGCCAAAGCTTAAGTTCAGGTCCAACAACAATTACAGAACGTCCAGAATAGTCAACGCGTTTTCCAAGCAAATTCTGACGGAAACGTCCCTGCTTTCCTTTAAGCATATCGCTGATTGATTTAAGCGGGCGGTTCGCGGCACCTTTTAAAACACGCTGTTTGCGCTTAGAGTTATCAAACAATGAGTCAACTGCTTCCTGAAGCATACGTTTTTCGTTGCGAATAATAATATCAGGCGCAGACAAAGACTGAAGCTTCTTTAAACGGTTGTTGCGGTTAATTACGCGGCGGTAAAGGTCGTTCAAGTCGGAAGTTGCAAAGCGTCCTCCGTCAAGTTGAACCATAGGGCGCAAATCCGGCGGAATAACTGGAATAACATCCAGAATCATCCAAGAAGCCTTGTTTTCTGAAGTGCGGAAATTTTCCACAATTTCAATTCTCTTCAAAAGACGCTTGTCGCTCTTTGGACCTTTTTCAATCATTTTTGCACGAAGCTCAGCAGCAAGAGCATCAAGGTCAAGGTTTTCAAGCAAAGTCTTAATTGCCTCTGCTCCCATTCCCGCTGTAAATGCGCCGCCATAGCGTTCCTGCGCTTCAAGATATTCATCTTCTGTCAAAAGCTGATTTTTCTTTAAATCTGTGTCGCCCGGCTCAATTACAATGTATTTTTCATAGTAAAGAATTGAGCGGAGAGCAGCCACCTGCAAATCAAGCAAAAGTCCCATGCGGCTAGGAACCGAATGATAATACCAAATATGGCTGACAGGAGCCGCCAAATCAATGTGTCCAGTGCGCTCACGGCGGACTTTAAAGTGTGTAACTTCAACTCCACAGCGGTCACAGACAACACCTTTATAGCGGATTGACTTGAATTTTCCGCAGTAGCATTCCCATTCTTTTGTTGTACCAAAGATGCGCTCGCAGAAAAGTCCGTCCCTCTCCGGACGAAGAGTTCGGTAATTTATAGTTTCCGGCTTTTTTACTTCACCGTAAGACCATGAACGGATATTTTCCGGGGAAGCAAGTTTAATTTTAAGGCTTGTGAAATCCTGAATGTCACGCATTTTCGTTCTCCTTGTCAAAACCAGCGCCTACTTTATCAATAAGCTCCTGATCACGTTCAGTAAGGGCAATCTGCTTGCCTTTGTCATCATAAATAGTAAAGTCCAACGCAAGACCGCGAAGCTCCTGAACCAAAACATTGAATGATTCCGGTACTCCGATTGGAGCTGTTGGCTCACCCTTGACAATCGACTCGTAAACTTTAGAACGTCCGTTCATGTCATCAGATTTGATTGTCATCATTTCCTGCAATGTATTTGCAGCGCCATAAGCCTCAAGCGCCCAAACTTCCATTTCTCCAAGACGCTGACCACCGAACTGGGCTTTTCCTCCCAACGGCTGCTGAGTAACAAGAGAATATGGACCTGTTGAACGAGCATGCATCTTGTCGTCAACCAAATGGTGAAGTTTCATAAAGTATATAACACCAACGAAAATTGGGTTTAGGAAAGGCTCACCTGTAAATCCGTCGTGCACAATCTGCTTGCAGTCCGGTGAAAGTCCAGCCTGAACAAGTTTTTCCGCAATCTGCTCCTGGCTAGGTGTCTGGAATGCAGGCGAATTGTACCATTCATTCAAAACAAGACCGGCTCTTCCAAGCTCAGATTCCATAATCTGTCCAATATTCATGCGCGAAGGAACACCAAGAGGATTCAAGCAAACATCGAGTGGAGTTCCATCCTCAAGATATGGCATATCTTCAACAGGAAGAATGCGGGCAACAACACCTTTGTTTCCGTGGCGTCCAGCCATCTTATCACCAACAACAAGCTTACGTTTGTCTGCGATAATAACTTTTACCTGCTCATCTACGCCAGGCTGAAGCTCATCGCCCTCGCTTCTCTTAAGACGCTGAATGTCAATTACAACGCCCTGAACTCCATGAGGAAGCTTAAGTGAAGAATCACGTACTTCTTTTGCCTTTTCACCGAAAATAGAATTCAAAAGCTTGAATTCCGGTGTAGTTTCGGTTTCGCTCTTTGGAGTAACTTTTCCAACAAGAATGTCTCCGGAGCGGACTTTTGCGCCGATGCGTACAATTCCTTCAGAGTCAAGATTATCAAGAATTTTTTCTGAAGTGTTTGGAATATCACGTGTAATGCGCTCTGGTCCAAGCTTTGTCTCGCGGATTTCAGTCTGAAACTCGTGAATATGAACAGAAGTATACATATCCTCTTTTACAACACGCTGGCTGATAAGAACAGCATCCTCGTAGTTGTATCCATTCCACGGAACAAATCCAACAAGAATATTGCGTCCCAATGCAAGTTCGCCATTGAATGTAGCAGGACCATCTGCAATGACTCCGCCGGCTTCAACGTGCTCGCCAACTTGAACTGTAGGACGCTGATGATTTACAGTGTCGCTGTTTGTTTTCTGATATTTAAGCAACGGATATTCATCAAATACATCGCCTTTGACTCCATCCGGCTTGATTTTAATAAGATCGCTTTCAACCCATTTTACAGTTCCTGCACGGCGGGCTTTTGTAAGAACTCCAGAATCGTAAGCAGTTTTCTGCTCCATGCCAGTACCAACATGAGGAGGTTCCGGGAACAAAAGCGGAACAGCCTGACGCTGCATGTTACAACCCATCAACGCTCGGTTAGCATCGTCATGCTCAAGGAATGGAACAAGTGAAGCAGAAACAGAAATTACCTGACGCGGTGAAACATCCATATACTGAATATCTTTTGGAGAACGGCTTGTGTAGTCTCCACGGTGGCGGCAAGAAACCAAGTCCGTAGGGAACGAGCCGTCAGCCTTCATCCCTTCTGTAACCTGTCCAATGTAATATTTATCTTCATCCATTGGATCAAGATATTCAACTTCATTTGTCGCTTTTCCGTTTACAACTTTGCGGTAAGGCTCTTCAAGGAAGCCGTATTCATTTACGCGGGTAAAAATCGCAAGGGAAACAATAAGACCGATGTTCGGACCTTCAGGAGTTTCAATAGGACACATTCGTCCATAGTGGGTATAGTGAACATCGCGGACTTCAAAACCTGCCCTGTCACGTGAAAGACCTCCCGGTCCTAATGCGTTAAGACGGCGTTTGTGAGTAAGTTCTGCAAGCGGATTACACTGATCCATGAACTGCGAAAGCTGGCTTGAACCAAAGAATTCACGGATAGAAGAAATAATCGGCTTTATAGAAATCAAGTCGCCCGGCTTAAGAGTTTCTGTTTCCTTTAAGTTCATGCGGTCCTTTGCAATGCGCTCCATGCGTGCAAAAGCTGTCTTGAACTGATTTGTAAGAAGTTCGCCAACAGAACGAACACGGCGGCGGCCCAAGTGGTCAATATCATCGAGAGGCTCGTCTCCAATGTAAACTTCTATAAGATGCTTCATTGTGTTGATGATGTCTTCTTTTGTAAGAGTTACATCTTCAACCGGCTCTTTATAGTCAAATTTTTTATTAAGCTTGTAGCGTCCAACACGTCCCAAGTCGTAGCGGCGGACACTAAAGAACATAGTTGTAAGGTCACGTTCTGCAGCCTCAACAGTAATCGGCTCGCCCGGCATCAAGACAGCGTAAACCTTCGAAAGACACTCTTCCTTTGTAGGCTCATCCGCTGTAGAAGAACCTTCCTTAGAGAACACAATTTCTTCACGCTCAAAGCAGTTCACAATCATTTCGCTGTCCAAAGAAGGGTTTTTTTCCTCTTTGTCGTCAGGGCGTTTTTTCATGTTGAACTTTATTACATTGATTTCCTTGATTCCGTTTGCAACAAGATCGTCAATATCATGCGGATGAAGCTTGTCTCCTGCGCGGAACAACTTTTTTTCTTCACCGGTTTCTTCATCTTTTATGATTACAGGTTTTCCAAGAACTCTTCCTGCAAGCTCATCGCGTTTTTCTAAATCTGAAGGAATTTTTACATCCTCTGTAACATAGAAGCAGTTTATAATTTCTTCACGTGTTGAATATCCAAGCGCACGGAGGAAAATTGTTCCCAAGATTTTTTTCTTGCGGTCGATTTTTGCGTAAATAAGCTCTTTTTTCTGGTCAATTTCAAATTCTAGCCAAGAACCGCGGTAAGGAATTATGCGGCTAGACAAAACGCCCTTATCGCGCTGAAAAATAACTCCAGGCGAACGGTGAATCTGGCTTACAACAACGCGTTCTGCGCCATTGATAACAAAAGTTCCCCTGTCTGTCATAAGAGGAACATCGCCCATGTAAATATCTTTTTGGAGAATAGCTCCAGTTTCTTTAAAATTAAGATTGATGCGAGCCTTTAAAGGAACTGCGTAAGAAACACCCTTTTTCTTGCATTCCTGCTCGGTGAATTTCATTCCGTCATAGTCAAGCTCATAAAATTCATACTCAAGCGACATATCACCGGCCGGGCTTTCAATAGGGAAAGTTGAAGTAAAAACTTCCTGAAGCCCTTGGTTTAAAAGCGGCTCGCCTTTTTCAATTCTGCCTTTTTGGATGAATTCTTCGTAGGAAGAAAGCTGAATGTCGATAAGATTAGGAAGTTCCATGAAATCCTGGATGTCTTTTCCTATGTACTGGCGAACAATTTTCTTGCTCTTTGCAAACATCAAATACCTCTTTAGGGGTTATGAACTGGTACGCCCAGACCGCTACAAGCAAAGACTTTGCTCAGCACGAGAAAAAGCGCCCTATCGGAAATCTCTGTCCCGGCAGATTTATTTTTATTTTCAAGCCAATCTGCAGGCTCTTTTGACAACAAAAGCCTCAGGAAAAGAAAAATCTTTCCCTGAAGCTAGAGTTCAAGTTTTATAAATGTCTTGAAGAAAAACAATCAAGCATCTGCCAGATTATTTCTTGCTAACTTTTCCACCAGCAGCAGTGATGTCAGCGATGAGCTTGTCAGCATCAGCCTTAGATACTCCCTCTTTTACAACCTGTGGAGCACCAGTAACGATTGCCATTGCTTCCTTAAGACCAAGACCTGTTGCAGCCTTAACAGCCTTAATAACATCCATTTTCTTTGCTGGATCAATAGATTCAAGAGTAACAGTAAATTCTGTCTGCTCTTCTTCAGCGGCCGCTGCTGGACCTGCTGCTACTGCTACAGGTGCTGCCGCAGAAACACCGAATTTTTCTTCCATTGCCTTTACGAGATCAGCTGCCTGCTGAACTGTCATGTTTGCAATTGCTTCAAGAATTTCATCATTTGTAAGAGCTGCCATATTGTCTTCTCCGTAATCAAATATGATTAGTAATTTCCGTGCAGATAAAAACAAACTGTTTCTAAACCCTGCATCGGTTTGTCTGCGGACAGTCGACAGCTATGAAGCCTGACCGCAGGGAAAAATTCCGCTCTGGACATTGCAAAAAAGCGTTTGTCCTACTGAGAATTTACTCAGCTGCTGGAGCTGGAGCCGCTTCGGCTGCTGGAGCCTCTGCCGCAGGAGCTGCCTCTTCCGCCTTTGGAGCTGCAGAAGCCGGACCTTCTTTTTCCAGTTTTTCAACATATGCTTGCAATGTTCCAGCAAGTTTTCTTGCAGGTCCATTGATTGCAGACATAAGCATTGCGATGAGCTGTTTCTTTCCAGGGAGTTTTGCAAACGCCTCGATTTTTGCAGCATCATAAAGCTCGTCTTCTACCCAAGCGCCTTTTACAACGAGAGCTGGAGTTTCTTTCGCAAAGTCAAACAAAACTTTTGCAGACTCGTTAGCCTCTTCCTTAATCATGGCAATGGCCGTTGGTCCAGAAAGATACTGAGCAACTGCATCATTCTTCATTTCGTCAAAAGCTACACGCGCAAAGTTATTCTTGATAACCTTGAACTGTGAATTCTTTTCACGCAAAGAATGGCGGAGCTTTGAAATCTGCTCAACAGTAAGTCCTCTGTATTCAACAAAGATAAAATCTTTATATTCACTAAGAACTTTCTTTGCTTCTTCAATAGCCTGTGCTTTGCTAGGCTGAATCTTTTTTGCCAAAATAGCCATTATTCTGCCTCCTTAAAGTCAATCCAAACACCAGGTCCCATTGAAGAGCTGATTGAAACAGAGCGTACAAATCCTACTTTTGCATCAGCCGGCTTTTTGCGCTCAAGTTCTGTGAGGAAAACTTTTACGTTTTCAGCAGTGTCCTTTGAATCCATGGAAACTTTTCCAACAGGAATATGAACAACACCTGTCTTGTCTGCGCGGAATTCTGTGCGTCCCTTTTTAAGCTCAGCAACAGCCTGTGCAATGTTTGGTGTTACAGTTCCTGTCTTAGGGTTTGGCATAAGACCTTTGCGTCCCAAAACCATACCAAGACGACCAACGTCTTTCATCATGTCTGGAGTAGCAACTGCAACATCAAAATCAAGCCATCCGCCCTTTACTTTTTCAATGTACTCTGTACCTGCGTAAGTTGCGCCTGCATCAAGAGCTTCTTTTACACGGTCATCTTTACAGAAAACAAGAACGCGCTTTTCAGCAGTAAACTGATGCGGGAATACAAGAGTATCACGTACAGTCTGGTTTTTTTCCAGCTTAAGGGAAACTGAAAGCTCAACTGTCTCATCGAACTTTACATAGTGAAGATCTTTTACAAGCTGGCAAGCTTCTGAAATTCCATAAGCCTTCGCCGGATCATACTTCTTCAATGATTCGCGGTATTTCTTTCCGTGCTTCATTATTCAGCCTCCACTTCTACGCCCATACTGCGAGCAGTACCAGCGATGATTTTCTTAGCAGCCTCAATGTCGTTTGCGTTAAGATCAGGAAGTTTCTGTTTTGCAATTTCTTCAAGGGACGCTTTTGAAAGTTTTCCAACTTTGTTGCGAAGCGGATTTCCAGAACCTTTCTGGATTCCAACAGCCTTTTTAATAAGAACAGCTGCAGGAGGAGTCTTGAGAATAAATGTGTAAGATTTGTCCTGATAGACAGTGATGACTACAGGGATAATAAGTCCCTTCTCCATGCTCTTTGTGCGGTCATTGAATTCCTGAACGAACTTAGGCGCAGAAACTCCATGAGGTCCAAGAGCCGGTCCAATAGGTGGAGCTGGTGTAGCAGCGCCGGCAGGGCACTGAAGTTTAATGACAGCTGTAACCTTTTTTGTGGCCATAATGTATCTCCTTACATTGGTGGTGGGTATCAGATTTTCTGAACCCTAGCGAAATGCCTATGTCCAACGGACTTGCACTTCTCCCAAATTAAGAAAAAAGCATTCATTGCGAATGCAAAATTCTATCAAACATCAGAGCCAGCTTTAAAAATAATAATTAAAACCGGCATAAAAATTAAACTGCAAAAACAACCTATATTTTTTCAACTTGAAGAACATCAACTTCTACAGGAGTTGCTCTTCCGAAAATCTGAACATTAACACGGAGCTTGTTCTTTTCTGTATTTATATCTTCGATAGCACCGCTGAAAGTCGCAAAAGGACCTTCTGTGATTTTTACAGTCTCGCCAACTTCAAAATTCTGCTTAATGCGAACCTGCTTTTCACCTTTAAGCTCGCCAGCCATCTGCAAGATGTTTTTTGCTTCATCTGTGGAAATTGGGCGTGGCTTTTCAGAAGGCTTAACGCCAACAAAACCTGTTACACCCTGAACACGACGGATTAAAGAGCAGGTATTCTTCCAGCCAATCTGCGGAAGATCCATTTCAATCATAATGTAGCCAGGAAGAATCAAATTGTTGCGGACGTGTTTTTTTCCATTTGAAATTTCAACAACTTCTTCCATTGGAACTTTTACTTGAAAAACAATATTCGAATCAAGTTTCTGCTCAGTGAGCATGGTTGCCAATGTTCTTTGAATTTTTTGTTCGTATCCCGAATAAGTCTGAAGAATATACCAGCTTCTTGCCATTTGATTCCCCTAGAATACGAGGCGTAGGCCTTCTGTGAACAACCAGTCAAGAAAGCCAAGAATCAATGCGACAATAATTGTAGAGATGAAAACAACCTTTGTAGAAGAAAGAACGTCGCTGCGTGTAGGCCAAGTTACTTTTCTAAGCTCTCCGGCACATTCTTTAAAAAACTGAAAAATCTTTTTCATTTTCATCCTCGTCTTTTGTAAATTAACAGGCCAGGCAGGACTCGAACCCGCGACAACCGGTTTTGGAGACCGGGACTCTACCAACTGAGCTACTGACCTAAAATATATTCAGCCTCCCTATAAGAAGGCATATATTTTATTTAGCTTTTGTTTCCTTATGAAGGATTTCCTTGCGGCAGAACGGGCAGTACTTGTTCTTTTCAAGTTTGCCAGTGATATTCTTGCGGTTTTTGTATGTTGTGTAATTTCTGCGTTTGCATTCTGTGCACTGCAATGCAATGATTTCTACGGCTGACTTTTTCTTGCTTGCCATAATATTTGCTCCTCTGTTTTTCTAATCTTATAGCTCCCGAGCGGAATCGGACCGCTGACCTCATCGTTACCAACGATGTGCTCTACCGACTGAGCTACAAGAGCATAGGGATAACACTCCCTTGAAAAATAGTATGTTTTGGAAATATAACTTAATAGAAAAAATATGTCAATAAGAGATTCTCGAATTTGTTGAAATTCAAATAAGATTTTTCGGAGCAACAATTTTACGAGCGGCATTCCTGCGTAAAGGTTGTGTGCGGCGGAACGGGCTTTGTAATCCAGGTGTTTCCGCCTATGACACAGCCTTCCCCGATGACGGTGTTTCCGCCCAGAATCGTAGCGTTGGCATAAATCGTAACATTATCTTCTATTGTTGGGTGACGCTTTTTGTTCATAAGCTCTTTTTTTACACTCAAAGCGCCCAAAGTAACGCCTTGATAAATTTTCACATTGTCGCCGATGACACAACTTTCGCCGATTACAACACCAGTTCCGTGATCAATAAAAAAGCTTTCGCCGATTTTTGCACCCGGATTTATATCGATTCCAGTGTGGCTGTGCGCGTACTCGCTCATTATGCGCGGAATAACAGGAACTCCGCTTTCAAAAAGAAAATGCGCAATCCTATAAACGGAAATAGCTTCAAGGCATGGATACGAAACTATTACTTCCTCGCTGGACTTTGCAGCCGGATCTCCAGCATTGGCAGCCTGAACATCAAGCCCGATTTTTCTGCGGATTTCTGGAATTTCCTCAATAAGCGCAAGAGAAGCCTTTTCGGCAAGATTAAAGCAGTGTGAAAGCTCCACCTTATCGTTCTGGACAACAAAAGAAAGGGCTTTTTTAATTTCGCGGGTGAGCATAGAAACTATGCGGTTCACGCGCTCGCCTGTAACAAATCTCAATGTAAGCGAATCAATTTCCTCTGCAACCCTGTAGCCCGGAAAAATCAAGCACTGAATATCCTTTAAAACAGTTATAACGTTTTCCCTGTTCGGAAACTTCATGGCTTCATCAAGGTTGATTCCTCCGTATTTTTGATAAGACTCAAGTATTTTTTCTACGGCAGTATCAATTGTCGCGCTCATAAGACCTCGCTTTTAATTTTCCGCAAGCAAACTGGCTATCTCCAGTACTTTTTGCCCCAGTTTTCAAAATTCCATTCATCGGAATATTCATTGCATTCATAGTCAATGTAATACAAAAGTCCGTTCTGTACAATAAAATTTGTAGGATAATAGTCGATATTAAGGTGAAGCGGATAAAGTTTGCGGCACATTTCTTCCACTTGAGCAATATATTCGGGCTTTACAAGTTTTTCCTTGGCAAGCTGCTCGATTGTAGGACCATCAATATATTCCTTTAAAATACGCTCATTCTGAACATCATGCGCAATCATAAGCGGAATTCTTATGCCCGCATTTTTCAGCCGCTCATAATCGTTAAGTTCCGCCATTATCTTGTTGCCAAACTGATAGTAGCTGCACGGCTCGTGGTGAATCTGCTTAAGAACAAAAAACTTTCCGCCGCAAGAAGCAAGATACGAATATCCGCCCTTGCCTTTTCCCAAAAGTTTTTCAAGCCTATAATCTTTATCGTTTAATGAAATACAAGAATTAAGCTCAAGCATGGCGCATCTCTCTCCTTTTTGGTTCTATTTTAGGTTTTGCAATTACTGAAAAACTCGGCGAGAATTTTTTAAAACACGCCGTACTTTTTAAATTTCACGCCGAGAATTTGGGGAAAACACGGCGTGTTTTATTTATTTTATAGTACGGGCAATGCGGAAACCTCTTTGATATGCTAAATTACTAGGATCACGGTAAGTATAACCATACTCATTTTGCAACATAGATTGACTTGTTTGTGAAATTAAAGAAAAAACATAATACAGTCTTCTATCTCCATTAGAATAATCAGAATCACTCCAAACATATTCAGTAGAATTTCCAGTCATATCATAAATTCCAAGGCGGTTGGGGTTTAATAATCCAACTTCGTGCAAATTATAATTAGAAGTACCACTATGCCAAGCAACTTCATCCGCATTGTTGCTTCCAGAAAAACTATAATTCCAGTCTTCCGCGCTCATATCTCCGCCACGGGCTGCAAATTCCCATTCAGCGGCTGTAGGCAGACGGTAGCCGTTTTTTGAAAAATCACAAGAAACACTCTGCCAAGAAGCAACATTGTTATCAGTCTTAGAGCCAGGTATACTTTCATAATCAAATTCTTGCCAATCATCAATGCCATCTATTGAATAACAAGGCTCAAGTCCCATTAATATGGAAAGTTTATTGCAAAATACAATAGCCGCATACCAGCAGATACTTCCAGCAGGATGCAGTTCATAAGTTTCTTCCTCAGTAACACGCTCAGTGCTACTTGGGTCAATTCCCATTACAGCTTCAAAAAGTTCCCTAGTAACTTCATACTTGCCTATGGCATAAGGAGAAATTTCTTTTTCTGTGCCATCATCAACAGCACCACCATCCAAATTAGCCATTACGACACTGTCAGTTACAGTTACAAGACCTGTTTTTTCACACTTCTTTCTGTTTATGACAAGGCTTCCGTCCTCGGCGACAAAGCAGTTTGAAATTATGAGGATAAAAGAGCATTCCGTGGTTTCTCCTGCCACAACTTTTATATCTTTGCTTCCAGATGCAATAAGCTCATCATTATTCTTGGAATCGCGCGCCTCTGCCACAACTGTATATTCGCCGGGTTCAAGTTCCGTAAACTCTATTACCCCCCCCAACATCGCTTCTTTCTCTATAGTTTCAGTTTCGCCGATTACACGCACAACAAACTTGTCGGCATTTTCCTTGCTGTAAACATAGCGTCCGCCCGGCAGTGCAACACGGATTGAGCCGCCTTTTTCAGAGCCGCCGCTCATGTTCATGCAGGACGCAGCCACAAATAAAAACACAAATAAAGCCGGAACAATAAATTTCTTCATAAAAGACCTCCAAATTTTAGATTTCCTGGTCAAGCCCGAAAATGACAACTTTCATCTCTCTCAGGGCAAACACATTATAAATTTATTCAGCATAAAACTGGCTTTCAGGCACGGTTTCCTGATTCAAAATCGCGCAATAATGCGCTACACGCTGATTGTTGCAAAATAACTATAGAATTCCCCGCTCATGCGGTCGCAAGAATCTAGATTAAATTATACTGAATAAATTCTAAAAAACCACTTTTTGACAAAAATTTATTGATTTTTTTGTTGAAATCGCAATAAATACAAAAAATCGTTAGTTTTTTCTAATCAGTGTGGAAAAATAAAGCAAAATCTATTCTACTGTTGTCCAAATATGTGATGGAATACAAGGATTTATATTCTTTATCCTAAAAAGTTCTGGCAGGTTTACAAATTCATAGCCGCAGGATTTTAAAACTGGAATAACAGACTTTACAGCCTGAACTGTCGCATAATTTTCTTCCATTACGTGAAGAAGTACGATCTGTCCATCTTCCGCAGATTTTAAAATACGCTCAGCTCTTTGTTTGGCAGTAGTTTCAGGAAGCCAGTCCTCGCAGCCTTTTCCGCCAACAAAAGGAACTTTTATAGCCTTGTGCATATTGCCGCTTACGCTGATATAAGGCGGACGGAAAAATTCGCTTCTTTTGCCGATGCACTTTTCTATAAGAGATTCAGTTTTTTCATATTCGTCCTGAATCATGGCAATGCTCATTTTTGACATATCGGAATGCGTAAATGAATGATTTTGAATGTCGCATCCCATTTTAAATGCGCGCCTTACAACTTTTGCAGACTCTTCATTGATTTTGTTTCCGACTAAAAAAAATGACGCCGGAACCCTATTAAATTCAAGAACATCTAGCATGTCTGACATAACATTTGCATTAGGTCCGTCATCAAACGAAAGTGTTATATATTTCATAAACTTCTTTTGTATTCTTCAATTTGCTGCTTTAGATTTTGAACATGATGATTAAACATAAAGACAATGAGGCTTGCGGAATCTTCGGTGTCTTGGCTTTCGGAAATTACCTTTATATATTCAGCACGTCTTTCTTTTTTTACAATCGATGGAACAAGATTTTTTTTCATATTTAACCATATTCATCAGCAAACGGTCCATTCTTCCGTTTCCGTCAGCCCAAGGATGAATTGAAGCAAGCTTAAAATGAGATTCAAAACTTAATTTATATGCGTTTTCAATGTCATCTGAATCAGTTTTTTTAAGTTCTTCATTGAGCCAGCCGCAAAATTCTTGAAGCCTGTCAGGAACTTTTTGCCAAGCAAGATAAGATTTTCCGCCGCGCCCAGCACTTACATTCAAAAGCCTTAATTCTCCTTTTGCAGAAGAAAAAGAACCTGCAACTGTATTATAAGAGGAATCTATATTTTTCATTAAAGTTCCAGAAAGAGAACAAAGAAACCCAACTGTTATTTTTTCGTGTTTTCTTGCAAAATCAAAGCTCTGTTCATACGCTTTTTTCAGGTCAAGATTCATAAACTGCTCTGAAATAGGCTTTGAACAAGAAATTCCGTTGTCAAACAAAACCTGATTTTCAATTTCCGTAATCGTAGAGCCTTCAATCGCTGTTGAATGTGTAATTATCGAATATAAATAAAACTTATCGTAATCAAGCTGCTGATTTATTCCAAGAGAATTATATTCATTCAAGACCGCTATTATTTCATTTTTCATTTTCGCCGTGCAATAACATTCTTTAAGACTATTCGAACACAGGACGTTTTTTTCTTTTGCGCACTGCAAAAGATACAGGTTTATAAGATTCTGGTAAAGAAATACCTGTCTCTTCCTTTATCGCTTTTCTAGCAGAAATAATGCGGGTTCTATAATGCCCCGCTCATAAACCATATTTACATACCACAATGCCATAAATATCTGTCAAGTTTTTTAAAATTTCACAAATAAAGATACACTAATTTCTTACAAATATAACAAGGTCGCCTTTTTGTTTTCTTGCTTCAAAATTATATTTTTTTCCATTTTTTGAAACGATTGCAAAATACCTAAAATTGTGAAGTGTTTTTTCAATGGGAGAATCCAAGTCTTCTGAATCATTATATTCTTGCAGAGTAACACCGCCGGCTCTTTTCCAGTCTTTATCCTTATTATCAGAAGCATAAACCGCAAAAGAAATTCCATAGTCGTCAGTAAGGTTTACAAACTCTATTTCGTCATAAAACTTATCTTTTATATTGTCTGAATCAATTATAAAGGCGGTTTCAAGTTCCTTTTTAAAATCAAATTCGGAATCTGGCATTACAAAAATGCAAAGGTCATTCTCAATTTTCTGCGCACGATAGTTGTAAGCCTTGTTATTTGTAGGAACTACTGCAAAATACTGAATTTGAGAAATACGGTATTCCATGTGGGAGTCAACATCTTCTGAATCATAAAAATCTTTTAAGTATGTGCTTCCATAAAACTGCCATGAGGCATTTTTGTTATCATAATAATAAACTTCAAAGCCAATTTGCTCTTCTGTTTCGTTTATGAGCCTTACATCTTCTCTTGCTTTTCCATCTATAGAATTGGCATCAAGAACAAACACATTTTCAGCATCAAGGTTAAAATAAGGTGCCTTAGCAAAACAAACAAAACTAAAAATCAGGCAGACAAAAAAAATATTTTTTTTCATTATGTTCCTCTAATAAAAAAATAACATTTCTAAAAAAGTTATGCAAGAAAACAATATACATTCTGCGCAACAAGATTTACCATATCTATTTTAAAACTCTGTCTTTAAAATCAAAGTATTCTATGATACAATTGCATTATGCAGATTATTCCAGTAGCAAGCGGCAAAGGCGGTGTTGGAAAAAGCCTTTTAAGCGCAAACCTTGCAATTGCCTTAGGTCAGGCAGGCAAAAAAGTTCTTCTCATTGATTTGGATTTGGGAGCTTCAAACCTTCACCTTGTAATAGGCCATCCTAATCCAAAAGCAGGAGTCGGCACGTTTCTTACAGGCGAAAGCAAGTTTGAAGACATAATTTGCCCGACAGACTATGACAATGTAAGTTTTATTGCAGGCGACTCTGAAATTCCTGGGCTTACGTCCCTTAAAGTCAGCCAGAAAAACGAGCTTATAAAAAGCTTCAATAAGCAGGAATCTAAATTCGACTATCTGATTCTGGACTTAGGAGCGGGAACTCATCTTACAATTCTTGATATGTTTCTTCTTTCTCCGCAGGGAATTGTTGTTACAGCTCCAACTGTTACCGCCACGCTGAACGGCTATCTTTTCCTTAAGAATGTAATGTTCCGAATGATGTATAACACTTTCAAAAAAGGAAGCGCGGGCTACAAATATCTTGAGTCTCTAAAAAAAGATTCCCTTTCGCTCCAACGGCTTTATATTCCCAAGCTTGTTGAAATTCTTGAAAAAGAAGACCCAGAAGGAACTGCATTGTTCAAAAAGCGCATAAATGAATTTCATCCGCGGCTCGTGCTTAACATGATAGACGATCCAAAAGACGCAGACAGGGCGCAAAGAATTCGCCGTTCATGCCAGCAATATCTGGATTTGAACTTGGACCATCTTGGCGTAATCTACCGCGACACTTTGCAGGACAAGGCTCTTTCTTCAAGGCTGCCTGTCATTGTCTACAAGCCGCAGTCAATTATAGGTCAGGCAATCTACAGAATCGCAGAAAAAATAATTCAGTCTGAAACTTTAAAATTCGACGACAGTTATGACATAACCCAGGCTTCGGACACTTCATTTGAAATTGCCACAGAAGAAGCCAACGATGACTTTGGGCAGAAAATGGCTTACATAGAAGAGCTTGCAGGAACTGGCGCGCTTACTGCCGGGGAACTTGCGGAAACTTTAAAGCAGCAGCAGTACGAGCTTACAAGACTAAAAAACGAAAACAATTTATTAAAGAAAAAACTTCTGGAAGCAGCGACAAAAGGATTCAAGGTGTAAAAAAATGTTAAATTCTCTTTTATATATAAAATATCCGTCTTGGATTCACCCGGAGCTTTTTCCTGGAGTTCCGCTTTTGGGACTTGTGCGGTGGTACGGTCTTATGTACATAATCGCATTTGGAACGGCTTTTTATATTCTGCGGAAAATTCAGCGTGAAGGCGCATTGGACACGCCGGATTCAAAAACCACAGAAGACGACATTTTTAGCTTTATTGCATTCGGAATTATTTTTCTTTTAGCGGGTGCGCGGATTCTTTCAACGCTCGTATACGACACTTCGGGGCTTTACTGGAAAAAGCCTTGGCTGATTTTCTGGCCGTTCGACACAGTTACAAAAAGATTTACAGGACTTGCCGGAATGTCCTACCACGGCGGATTTCTTGGCGGATTTATAGGAATGCTAATCTGGTGTAAAAAACACAAAAAGCCTGCGCTCAAATGGATTGACGCAATGGCAGTTGCAATTCCGCTTGGCTACACTTTCGGGCGAATCGGAAACTTTATGAACGGAGAGCTTTACGGCAGAATAACAAAAGCTCCTTGGGGAATTGTCTTTCCACGCGCAGAAACTTTTTCTTCAAGCCTTGACTGGGTAAAGGAATTCTCTTCTTCGATAGGAATGTCTCTTGATGGCGCAAGGCTTGTAAATCTTCCGCGGCATCCAAGCCAGCTTTACGAAGCTCTTTTTGAAGGACTTTTTCTTTTTGTTCTTATCTGGTGCCTGAGAAAGAAAAAACCGTTCGACGGATTCCTTACAGCCTGCTACACAATAGGCTACGGATTTGTAAGATTTTTTATAGAATATTTTCGCGAGCCTGACGCAGACATTGGCTACAGAATTTCTGCAACAAAAGACGCTGCAATCTACACAAACACTTCGCTTTTAAATCTTAGCACAGGACAAATTTTCTGTCTTATGATGATTGCAGGCGGAATTCTTATGATTTTTATTCTTGCAATTCTGAACAAAAAAAATGACAGAAATAGAAAAGCACTACAATAAGCACAAGGAAGAAAACAGGCTTTTGACGCGGCACGGAAAAGTCGAATTCGCCGTCGCAATGAAATACATCCATGATTTTCTTCCTACGCAAGACAAACATCTTTTTAAAATTGCGGACATTGGAGCCGGAACAGGAAGATATTCAGTTGCACTTGCAAAAGAAGGATTTGATGTTACAGCGGTTGAGCTTGTAAAGCATAATCTTGAAATACTTGAATCCAAACACGAGCATGTAAAATGCTGGCCGGGAAACGCGCTTAACCTTAGTTTTTTACCAGATGAAACTTTTGATGCGACAATTCTTTTTGGGCCGCTTTATCATCTTCATAAGGAAGAAGAAAAACTCACAGCTTTAAAAGAAGCGCGCAGAATAACCAAAAAAGGCGGAAAAATTTTTGCCGCGTATCTTTTAAACGAATACAGCATTCTTTCATATTGTTTTGCTCAAAACAGAATCCTTGAGCTTATAAAAAGCGGAAATGTCTCTGAAGATTTTCATATTGCGCCAAAAGAAAATGAGCTTTACGACTATGTCCGCCTAGAAGATATTGACAGGCTTAACAAGATGGGCGGAATAAAGCGGATAAAAATATTTTCTCCAGACGGACCTGCGGACTTTATGCGCAAAGAACTGAACTCAATGACAGAAGAAACTTTTAAAAAATTCATTGAATACCAGATTTGCAATGCGGAACGCAAGGATCTTCTAGGCGCAGGCTCCCACATTGTAGATATTCTGGAAAACTAAAAACAGATTTAGCAGGAAATTATCCAGTTTGACTGGATAATGACACCCGCCATGAAGATAATAAAAAAGTATCAGTGATGGAAAAGCCTGATTCCTGTAAATGCCATAACCATGTTGTATTTATCGCAGGTTTCAATAACATTATCATCACGGATTGAGCCGCCCGGCTGAGCTATGACTTTTACTCCGCTTCTGTGCGCACGCTCGATATTATCTCCAAATGGGAAGAAAGCATCGCTGCCCACTGCGACATCTGTATTTTTTGCAATCCAAGCCTTGCGCTCTTCACGTGTAAATACAGATGGCTTTTCAACAAAGAAATTCTGCCATATTCCTTCAGCAAGAACATCGTCATAGTCATCGCTTGTATAAACATCGATTGTGTTGTCACGGTCGGCTCTTTTTATATCAGCCTTGAATTTCAAATTTAAAACCTGGGGACTCTGACGTAGCCACCATTTGTCCGCCTTGTCACCCGCAAGACGTGTACAGTGAATACGGCTCTGCTGTCCGGCTCCAATTCCAATTGCCTGTCCGTCCTTTACATAGCAGACACTGTTGGACTGAGTATATTTCAAGATAATCAGGGAAATCAAAAGGTTGTCGCGCTCTTCTTTTGTGAGAGTTTTATTTTTTGTTACAATGTTTTTTAAGCAGTTGTCATCAAGCTTTATAAAATTGTGTCCCTGCTCAAAAGTTATGCCAAACACTTGCTTTTTTTCTATTTTAGCTGGAACATAGTTTTCATCAATCTGAAGAACGCAATATCCTCCTTTTTTCTTTGCCTTAAGAATTTCAAGAGCGTCATCATCATACCCCGGAGCAATTATTCCGTCGGAAACTTCTTTCTTTATTAAAAGAGCAGTCGCCTTGTCACACTTATCGCTAAGGGCAATAAAGTCTCCAAACGAAGACATTCTGTCTGCTCCGCGTGCTCTTGCATAAGCGCAGGCCAAAGGAGTTAGCTCAACATCATCAGTATAATAAATTTGCTTAAGAGTGCTGCTCAAAGGACGACCGATTGCGGCTCCAGCAGGAGAAACGTGCTTAAAAGATGTTGCCGCTGGAAATCCAGTCGCTTCTTTCAATTCCTTTACAAGTTGCCAGCCGTTAAGCGCGTCGAGCAAGTTTATATATCCGGGCTTTCCATTTACAACAGTTACAGGAAGCTCTCCGTTTTCCATGTAAACTCTAGCCGGCTTTTGGTTTGGATTGCATCCATATTTCAACTCAAGTTCTTTCATATTAAACTCCAAAATTATTTTTTATGTCTTCTGTCAAGCTCGTTGTAAACATCCTGCCAAGTTACGCCTTCCTTGTACATTAGGACACTCGCAAAATAAAGCAGGTCTGCAGCTTCCCAGATTACTTCGTCTTTTCCTTCAGCTTCTGTAAGCTCCTCTGCTTCTTCCAGGATTTTTTCACGGACTCGCTTGTCATTTAAAGTCGCAGTGTAGCTTCCCGGACGCGGATTTGCAAAGCGTTCTGCAATTGTTCCGTAAAGACGCTCCATGCTGCTTTTTTCATCAGCCTCGCTAGAAAAACAGTTAAAGCTTCCTGTGTGGCAAACTCCTCCATGCGGAATAACAGTCGCAAGAATTGTGTCCCGGTCGCAGTCAGCTCTCATTTTTACAAGCTCAAGAAAATGACCGGAAGTTTCGCCTTTTGTCCAAAGAGTGTTTCTTGTGCGGCTAAAGAAAGTAAGTTTTCCAAGCTCAAAAGTTTTTTCCAAAGCTTCCTTATTTGAATAGCCCATCATAAGAACTTCGCCAGCCGGACTTTGGGCAATGATCGGAACCATTCCGTTTGTCTTTTCCCAGTCAATGCAGCTTATGAAGCTTTCTTTAAGATTTACAGCTCCAGTATACAAAGCCATTCCAAGCTGAACATCGCAATGAAGTTTTTCAAGCTGAACAATCTGCTCAAGAGAATTTACTCCGCCGGCAGCAACAACACGGCATTTTACAGAACCACGGAGCTGCTTTACCATATCCATATCCGTTCCCTGCATACAGCCTTCTTTTTCAACGCAAGTAAACAAAAGTTCGGATGCGTATTTTTCGGCTTCATGCGCACCTTCAATCAAAGAAATGTCCGCGGTTTCTGTCCAACCTTTTACTGCAATTTTTCCGTTTATTGCATCCACGGAAATTATAATGCGCTGCTTTCCAATTGAAGATGCAAGCTCGTCAAGGAATTCTGTGTTAAGAATTGAGCCGCCGTTTTTTCTATCAAGATTCCAAGCCGCAGAGCCAATTATAACTTTTTCAGCTCCAAGCGAAACAAGCTCTCGGGCTTTCTTTACAGTTCTGATTCCGCCGCCAACCCGGACATTTCCTCTGCGCAAAAGAGACTTTAAAAGATCCGTGTTCGCAGTGTTTCCTTTTTCATCAGTATTTCCCAAAGCCGCATCCAAATCTATAACTGCGACTTCGCCATATTTATTGAATTCTGAAATCAATGAGTCGGCATCATCACGCTGAAGAACAAGGTCTTTTCCGTTTTTCAGCTGAACAACATGACCGCCCTTTAAATCTATAGAAGAAATTACCATGCGCTGATTTTACCAAAAAAAAATGACTGTTACAATGATGAAAAAACAATGTTTCCGTTGAAGAAAGTTTCCTTTATAAAGCCAAAGAGCTTTTTTCCTTCAAGCGGAGTGAATTTTCCTTTGCTTGCGAATTTCTGGCCGCGTACAGTCCACTGCCTTTCCAAGTCAACAAGAACAAGATTAGCTGCAAATCCTTCCTTTAAAAGTCCTTCGTTTTTTAAGCCAAGAATTCTTGCAGGGTTCGCGCTCATAAGCTCGGAAAGTTTTTTTAAACTCATGCCGTGTTCTTTTACGAGCATTGTATAGCAAGCCGAAAATGCAGTTTCAAGTCCGCTGAATCCAGGGCTGCCGTTTTTCTTGTCCAAGGCTGTATGAGGCGCGTGGTCAGTTGCAATGCAGTTTGCGCTTCCGTCTTTTAAAGCCTGAATCAAAGCAAGCCTGTCATTTTCTGAGCGAAGCGGCGGATTTACAATATTAAAAATGCCGGGAACTTTTTCTCCGTTCATAAAAATATGATGCGGCGTAATTTCAAAAGTTACGTCAACTCCTTCTTGACGGGCTTTTTTTGCGGCCTCTACGCAAGCAGCAGTGCTCACATGGCAAAGATGAATATGACAGCCGGCATCTTTTGCAAGCCTAAGATTTCTAAAAGTCGCAGTATCTTCCGCGCAGGCCAAAAGTGAATCGGCTTTTCTTAAATTATTTGCAGCTTCTTTTTTTTCAGCAGGCGAAATATTTTCTTTTGACAGAAGCTCCAATGCTGCTTTTCTAAACGGACGCGCGCTTTCTGCCAAAAAAGAATCTTCGCAATGGCACGAAACAACAATTTTCTTTTTAGCGGCAATTTTCATCGCTTCAAGCATAACGGAACTGCTGCAAACTTCTTTTCCGTCTTCGCTTATGACTGGAACTTTTTTTTGATCAAGGGATTCAAGATGGCTTATAGTTTTTCCATCAAAATTTTTGGTAATTGAAACAGCCTGAATTGTCCTACACCGCCCGAATTCAAAAGCTTTTTTGTTATTAACTTCCGCCTGCTCCTGACTTGAAACAACAGGATTTGTGTTCGGCATAAGAACGCAAGTGGAAAAACCTCCGGCAGCCGCCGCAGAAGAGCCAGTTTCAATGTCTTCTTTTTGAGTAAGGCCAGGATCCCTAAAATGCGAGTGCATATCAATAAATGAAGGCAAAACGCAAAGTCTTTTTGCATCAAGCTTAGAAATTGAATCGTCATTTAAAAGTTTTTTTAGAGAAGCCTTGTCTGGAAATGATTTAATTTTTCCATTAGCTAAAAGTACTGCGGAATTTTTTTTATCAGTATTGGCGTCAACAAGCCTTGCATTAAAAATCAAAACTGCATTTTGCATAGACCCATTATAAAATGAATCCATGCAAACTACAAGATTGAATGACATTAATCAGTTTATTATCCAATGCTGCGGAACTTTCTGTTGAAGTCCTCTATTTCTGCCCCGGAAATCGGCTTGGAATAATAGTAGCCCTGAATATAGTCGCAATGGAAAGTCTTAAGCTTTTCGTTCTGCCACTGATGCTCAACACCTTCAACAGTAAGCTTCATTGCAAGCGAATGGACAAGGCGAACGATGTTCTTTATAAAGTCGCCTTTTTCGTTTGAAAGATAATTGTCCACAAGCGACTTGTCGATTTTTACAACATTAATCGGCAGGAATGTAAGATAGCTAAGGGAAGAATATCCAGTTCCAAAGTCGTCCAAGGCAAGAGAAATTCCACGCTTTACAAATTCATTCAAAAGCTTTGAAACCGCTTCCTTGTTTGAAATAAACAGGCTTTCTGTAATTTCAATGCAGATAAGTTCCGGTGGAATATTATAACGCTTTAAAAGCTCTTCAAGGAAATCAACATAATGAACGTCCGAAACCTGGCTGTAGGAATAATTTATTGAAACTTTGTACAAAGGAATTCCGTGCTCGCGCCATTCCGCCATCTGCCTTACAACTTTTTCTGTAAGGATTCTGTCGATTTTTATAATCTGACCTGTTTCTTCTGCAATCGGAATAAACTGCGCCGGCGAAACTTTGGTGTTTTTTAGTCTCATAAGAGCTTCGTATCCGTGGATTTCTCCAGTTTCAACATCAATCTGCGGCTGATACGCAACCCAAATTCCGTCGTTTGCAATAGCGTCATCAAGAATTCTTGAAATACGGTTATTTTCAAATATGCGGTCTCGCATTTTTTCGTTAAAGAAAACCGACTTATTCTTTCCGGAATTCTTAGCACGGTAAAGCGCAATGTCCGCATTTTGAATCATTTTTTCCATTTCATCATCATTAGAATTCACAATTCCCAAGCTAGACTGAATATGGATATTGCTTTCAGCATAGTTAATCGGATTATTAAAAATAGCTCTAAGTTCATGAATCTCTATTGAATCTTCATTCAGTTGCTTTTCAAGATAAAGCACAAGGAATTCATCTCCACCGAACCGCGAAACAAAAATATCTTTTCCGGCAGAATAAGATTTGAGCCTTGAAGCAATTGTCTTTAAAACAATATCGCCGCAAGCATGGGAATAAAAGTCGTTTATATTTTTAAAGTCGTCAATGTCAAAAAGAACAAGCGAAAAGTTTTTTCCGGATTTCTGAATATCATTGAACACAGCCTGCGCCTTGAATCTGTTAGGCAAATCTGTAAGCGAATCATGCCCAAGCATATATTCCATTTTTAAGTTTGAACGACGAAGCTCGTGCGAATCTTTTACTTGCGAAATTATAAGAATCAAAGAAACCGCAATAAAAATAAAAAGCGAAACCGCGACTCCGATCATTCCAAATAAAACTCCGCGCCTGTTTTTTTGCATTTGATCATGAATATTTACAAACACAGAATCAAGAGGAAAAGCTGAAGGATTTAACTTGCGCTCTTCGATTACCTTGTAGTCAAAAATAAATTTTCCATCTTTTATTCTTTGGAACGGAATGTATTTTTCACCGTCAATAATATCAAGCACGATTTTTGCGGCGAGAGCACCGGCTTTTTCATAGTCAACCATTTTTCCGCCAAGAAAGCCGAATCCCACGCCATTCGCATTGTGGCTGAATACAGGTGCAGAAGTGTTATTTACAATAAAGTTCGCCTGTTCTTCCATGGAATATTTTATGCCGTCAGCATCTTTTGAAGCTCCCAAGTAAAACACAACAGTCTTGTCATCCAGCGCGGAAAGCTGTCTGGCAATCTGGCTTTTTGTAAATGCAGAAGCATCAATTCCAGAAAACTCAATATTTGGAATTTTTTCACTGGCATTTATGAATACATTGTAATTTTCATAACTAGCATCGCTTTTGTCATAAATTGCAACATAATGTTCTGCAGAAGGAAAAAGCTTTCTTGCAACTGAAATTGTATCCGCCAAAAATCTTGTTGTGCCGATTCCCCAGAAATTCTTTTTTTCATAAAGACGTTCCGCCCTTATGTTGCTTTCTATGCAAAAAAACACAATAGGAATTCCTGCAAAAAGAGAATCACTATTGCGCTCAACAAAGTTGCATGAATTACTTCCGCTTACAAGAACAGCGTCATATTTTGTTTCCTGCTGCAAAAACTTAACACGCTCCTTTAAGAATTCTGGAAGCTTTTTATCATAAAAATCATCAGGCTCAAAATATTCAACATCGACATTTATATTGTTCTTTAAGAAAACATTTCTTATTCCTTTTTTCTGAAGCTTAACAACATAAGAGTTCGGCATTGAGCTTAAAAAAAGAACATTCGCTCTTGGATTTTTTAACTTTGTATTTACAAGAGTTGAAGACAAACGGTTTCTATATAGAAAGAAACAAAGCGAAAGAACACTGCTCAAAAGAAGAAAAGACGCAATGCCCATCAGAATAGAAAAAAATCTTTTTTTTGCCATAACACTGCCTCCATAAAAAGCCAAATTAAAATCTCTCTTTAAGATAGCTTTTTAAGCCGCTTTTACGGTTTGGACAAACCCTAAATGAAAAACGGCAGTTAATGTTAAATTTTGCAATGCAAATTTGCAAACTGGTGGTTATAGATAACTAAATTATACCCCACAAAAATTATTTTTACAACATCCCCCCCCCCCACGAATTTTTTTTAACAAAAACAGCTGAATTTTTACATTTTAAGGCAGAAATTTATAATAAAATCTTTATTAAGTCCGCTCTTCCAGCCTGAATCAATGCTTCTTTTACAAGCTGGGCATTTTCTTTTTTGTTAAACTGAAGCAAAGCGCGCTGAAGTCTTCGTTCGTGTCCGCCGCGGGCAACATAAACTTCTTTAAATTTTCCGTCTGATTTTTTTTCATGCGGATTCAGCCCTGTATAATACATGCAAGTTGCAAGGCTTCCCGGTGTTGGATAAAAATCCTGAACTTGATCTGGAACAAAGCCTGTTTTCTTTAAATAAAGAGCCGTTTCAATCGCTTCTGGAATTCCGGCTCCCGGATGCCCCGCAATATAATATGGAACTAGATACTGTTTAAGCCCAAGCTCTTTGTTTGCCTTTGCATATTCCGCAGAAAACTTTTCATAGACAGCATGAGTGCTTTTGCGCATAAGAGCAAGAACTTTGTCGCTAACGTGTTCGGGAGCAACTTTAAGCTGTCCGGAAACATGATGCTTGCAAAGCTCATACAAAAATGTCTTGTCTTTATCAAGCATAAGATAGTCAAACCGTATTCCGCTTCTTATAAAAACTTTTTTTACATTTGGAAGCGAACGAAGCTTTTTTAAAAGCTCTATATAATCTTTGTGGTCGGCTTTTACATTCTGACATGGAGAAACTCCAAGACAGTCGCGGTTTTTGCACGCTCCGTTTTTCTTCTGAAACTCGCAGGCATCACTTCTAAAATTCGCAGTAGGTCCGCCAACATCATGAATGTATCCTTTAAAGTCAGAATCCTGCGTCATTTTTTTTGCTTCGGACAAAAGACTTTCGTGGCTTCTAGACTGAATGCGCCGCCCCTGATGAAAAGTTATTGCGCAAAAACTGCAAGCTCCAAAACATCCGCGGCAACTCGTAAGACTAAATTTCACTTCGGAAAGAGCGGGAATTCCCTTCTTGCCATTTGAAGCAGCAACATCATACATTGGATGCCACTTGCGCTCAAAAGGCAGATCATAAATCGAATCAAATTCAGCCTGCGAAAGAGGAAACGCGGATTTTTCCTGAATTACAAACCGGCTTTCTGAAGGCTCGGCAAGAACGCTTCCGTTTATTGCGTCTGTATTTTCTTCCTGAATTTTATAGGACAAAGCGAACATTTCCTTGCTTTCCGGCGTATTTTTGCTTACCTCTTCAAATGAAGGAAGCATTATAGCGTCAGCAGGAACTTCATCTTTTTTTCCAGTGAACCAGCACGTTCCTCTTACGCCACGGATTTTCCGCGCGGAAATTCCTTTATCAAGCTGAGATGCAATTTCAAGAAGAGCTTTTTCGCCCATTCCGTAAATAAGAAGATCAGCTTTTGAATCTAGAAGAACAGAATGCTTTACCGTGTTTGACCAGTAGTCATAGTGAGCAGTGCGGCGCAGGCTTGCTTCAATTCCGCCGATAATAACATTTACGCCCTTATATACTTCGCGGATTTTTGCCACGTATTGAATTACAGCTCTGTCCGGCCGATGACCTTTTTCGCCTCCGTGGGAATACGAATCTTCTGAGCGAGGCTTGTTGTTCGCAGTGTAATTTGAAACCATGCTGTCCATTGCGCCTGCTGTTACAAGAAACGAAAGACGAGGCTGACCAAGAGCTTTAAAATTTTCCGCAGATTTCCAGTCCGGCTGGCACAAAATTCCTACAGAATATCCGCGGGATTCCAAAAGCCGTCCCAAAAGAGCCGCTGCAAAAGAGGGATGGTCAACATAAGCGTCTCCAGAAACAAAAACAAAATCAAGCTGACCTATTCCGCGCTCTTCAAGGTCTTTCCTGCAAACTGGCAAAAACATTGTTCTACTATACTTTAGTTTTTGGTTAAAATCCATAATTTTAAAGCAAAATTGCATCGCCATTATTACCCGAATTTTCAAGCTGATTAACAGTTAATCAGTTATAAAATTCTTCTATAGCTCAATATAAAAAAACAGTATAAATAAACCTATTGAATCAATAGGAAATAGTCAGTATTGTTTCCTCATCGCGCGGAAAAATTCACTCTTGATTACGATTGGAGGAAAATATGTCAAACAAAAAGCAGCTTGTGCTTGACGCATTGAACAATAAACCAACAGAACGTGTTCCTGTGGGATTTTGGTTTCATTATACAAAAAACGAAATGCTCCCGGTTTCAGAAAGTCCAGAAATGCGAAAACAAAACTTGGACGGACACAAAAAATTCGTTCAGGAATTCAAGCCGGACTTTGTAAAACTTATGAGCGACGGATATTTTTTTGAGCCAAAGACAGCAAAGTTTCTTCACAATGTAAAATCCGCAAAAGAGCTTTACGAGCTAAACCCGGTTTCCAAAAACGACAGCTGGATATCAGAGCAGGTTTCGCTTGTAAAGGAACTTACTTCTTCGTTCGTAAATGAAGTTCTCACTTTTTACAATATTTTTGCTCCGGCGACAGCATTCAAATGGAGTGTTGAAGGCGCGGACAAAAAACTTGCCCAGTTTATAAAAGAAGACAAATACGCAGTTTTGTATGCGTTAAGCGTAATCGCAAAAAATACGCAGGCAGTTGCAGAAGCCGTAATAAGCGAAGGAAAAGCAGACGGAATTTATCTTAGCGTGCAAACAATTCAAGAGGCTTTTGTAGGTCCTGATTTGTATGCGGAAGTAATTTCCCCGTCGGAACTTTCTGTGCTGAATGCCGCGATTGGCGCGGGCGGAAAAAATATTCTGCACGTATGTGGCTACGAGGGAGCAAGAAACAACCTTTCGCTGTTCAAGAATTATCCTGCGAACGCTGTGAACTTTGCTTCGGTTGTTGAAGGAGTTTCGCTTGCGGAAGCAAAAAAGATTTTCGGCGGAAAAACAATAATCGGCGGATTCGCAAACACAACAGATGGAATTCTTTTCAGCGGAACAAAAGAAGAAATTCAAGCTGAAACAAAACGGATTCTAAAAGACTCTGGGCGCACTGGAATAATCCTTGGAGCAGACTGCACAATTCCGCGCAGCACAGATTTGCAGCATCTTGAATGGATCCGCGAAGCCGCAGAGTAAAAAAATATATAATTCAAATTGTCATTGCCGTACCTGACATGGCAATCTGTTACACGATAATGACAAAAGAAACTAAACGAGGTGAATTATGAAAAAGACATTTTTAGCTTTTATTGCATTGACAGCAATTATTCCGCTTTTTGCAAAATCAAAAAAATCAGACGGAAAAATTCAGAAAATCCGCGTAGCTCACACAAACTATTACGTTCCTTATGATTTTGTAAATGACAAGGGCGAATCAGACGGATTTGAAGTTGCTGTTCTAAAAGAAGTTAACAAGCTTCTTCCACAGTATGAATTTGAATATTTTCCGACTTCCGATGATGACCTTTTAATCGGAGTTCTTCAGGGAAAATATGATGTGGGAACAAAAGGTGTTTGGATTACAGAAGAGCGCAAGAAAAAATATATTTTTCCGCAGAACCCAATTGCGGCAAGCATCATTGGAATTGTAATCAGAAAAGACACAGCGGACAAAATAACAGACATAAAGTCGTTTGCAAAGTATTCAGGAAAACTTGTTCCAATCGGACCTTCAAATGCGCAGTACAACATTATCGATGAATACAACAAGCAAAATCCAGATGCCCGGGTAAAGCTTGTGGCAGGAGATCAGTTTGAAGCAGCGGACGGTTATGTTTGGGTTGTGGAAGGCAGATACGATGCCCGGGTAGACATAAAACTTTCGTTCCAGAACAACATTGAAAAAGAAGGAGCACCTTACGCAAAATACAAGGACAAACTTTCTTATGTTCCGTACAAAGCGATTCCAACCTGGCCGCTTTTCAACAGAAAAAATCAGGCTTTTGCAAACGCTTATGACGAAGCAATAAAAACGCTCAAGGAAAACGGCACGCTCGAAAAACTTTCGCAGAAGTATTTTGGCGAGAACATTTTTTCCTTTGTAGAATAAAAACATTAACTTTTGGGAGCACCGTAAAAACATGGACAGACCATTTTATCCTGAAAAAATTCTTGAGCTTATTCCAGTTCTTTTGCCTTACCTGTTGGTAACTTTTAGAATTATCGCGGGAACAGTTTTGACTGGACTTTTCATAGGGTTTTTTCTTGCAAAAGGAATGCTTTCTTCCCACAATGCGCCAAGGAAAATTTCTTCCCTTATAATAAACGCATTCAGATGCACGCCCTCAATTGTAATGCTGTTTGTAGTTTTTTACGGACTCCCAAATTTATTCTGGGCAATATTCAAGGTTGACATAAATGGCTGGGCAAAATCATTTTATGTAATTCTTGCGCTGGGACTTTTGTTTTCAGCAAGCGCAGCGGAAATAATGAGGGCAAGCTACCTAAGCGTTCCAAAAGGTCAAAGAGAAGCCGCATTGACTTCCGGGCTTACAGAGTTCCAAGCTTTCAGGCGGATAATTTTTCCGCAGGCATTCGCAGTGTCGCTCCCAAACCTTGGAAACAGCCTGATTGCGCTTTTAAAGGAAGGCTCGCTCGCATATACAATCGGACTTGTGGACGTAATGGGAAAAGGCAACCTTTTTATCAGCATGAATTTTGGAGCTTATGCTGTGGAAACTTATACAGCTCTTGCGTTTATTTACTGGATGCTCACAATTTCAATTGAGCAGATTTTCGGCAGACTGGAAAAACATTTTTCACGTGGAAGAAAAACTTTTTAACTGGGAGAACTTATGTTTGATGTAGAATTTTTCTTTAAAACATTTTGGCTTTCTTTTAAGGCTCTTCCTGTTACTTTAAAAATAACCGCCGTGGCTTTTGCTGTTGGAACCGCGCTTGGATTTTTGATTGCACTTTGCAGAATACACAAGATAAAAGTTCTTTCACAAGTTTGCGCATTTTTAGTTTCGTTTATACGCGGAACTCCAGTTGTTCTTCAGATTCTTGTTGTGTATTCAATAATTCCGTCTCTTTTAAATTCGATTTTAAAAAATGCCGGAAGCTCAATTGACGTGTTCAAAATAAATCCGATTGTCTATGCTTACATCGTATTTTCATTGAACAACACGGTGATTCTTTCTGAAGTATTCCGCTCAGCTTTGCTCACAGTCAGCAAAGGTCAGTTTGAAGCCGGAATCACTTGCGGACTTACAAGCTGCCAGACTTACAGAAGAATCATAATTCCGCAGGCACTGGAAAGCGCGCTTCCGAACATCTGCAACGCAACCGTAAATCTTATAAAAAACACTTCGCTTGCATTTATAATGACTGTAAAAGACATTACAGCAGTTGCAAGAATTGAAGCTTCCTACGGCTACAATTATATCGAATCTTATCTTGATATTTTTGTAATCTACATAATTGTGTGTTCTATAGTCCAGCAAATTTTCAGGCTGGCGGAAAAGAAAGTTTCAGTTTATAGAACAGGAAAAAGAGCGTTAAAATTAGAAGGTGAAAAATGCTGAAAGTAAAAAATGTGCACAAGTCATTTGGTGAAAATGAAATATTAAAAGGCGTTGATTTGACAGTTGAAAAAGGAGACGTTGTTGTAATTATCGGACCTTCCGGCTCTGGAAAAACAACGTTCCTGCGTTGCCTTGATTTTCTTGAAACTGCGGATGAAGGCGAAATGGAATTTGATGAAATACATACAGACCTTTCTCATCCGCATAAAAAAACTGTTCTTCAAGTGCGGCGGAAAACCGGCTTTGTTTTTCAAAACTACAATCTTTTTACCAACAAGACTGCACTTGAAAATGTAATGGAAGGTCTTGTTACCGCAAGAAAAATTCCAAAGGAAGATGCAAAAAAAACTGCGGAAGGAGCTCTTTTAAAAGTCGGACTTTTGGAACGCAAGGATTTTTATCCGTCGCAGCTTTCTGGAGGACAACAGCAGCGTGTCGGAATTGCGCGCGCCATTGCAACTAATCCTGATGTGGTTCTTTTTGACGAGCCTACGTCTGCTCTTGACCCTGAACTTGTTGGAGAAGTTCTTGGCGTTATAAAAAAGCTTGCAAAGGAAGGAACTACAATGATTGTTGTTACGCACGAAATGAGTTTTGCGGAAGATGTGGCGACTCAAGTAGTTTTCATGGACGGCGGAGTTGTTGTAGAAAAAGGCACAAGCGCGCAGATTTTTCAGCATCCAAAAGAAGAGCGCACAAAGAAATTTCTTCAGCGTGTTTTAAAGCCAATCGAATATATAATTTAAAAAATCAGGCGGAAAAAAATGGCGTTATCAATAGAAACAAAATGCATTCACTTGGAGAATAAGGACAACTGTAAAAATCATTACGGCGCAGTAAGTTTCCCGATTTATCAGACAGCAACTTACGCGCATCCGGGAGCCGGAAAAAGCACTGGCTTTGATTATTCGCGTCTACAAAATCCAACCCGTGAGCAGCTTGAAAAAACTGTCGCTTCACTTGAAAACGGAATCGATTCATTTGCACTTTCAAGCGGAATGGCTGCAATAAGTCTTTTGATGGAACTTTTTTCTCCGGGCGACAATTTGATTGTAGATTCAGATCTTTACGGCGGAAGCATTAGACTGTTCGACAATGTTTCGGCAAAAAATGGAATTGCATTTACCCGCACAGAATTCAGCAAAGTTTGCAATGAAAACGGAATTGAAAATTTAATAACAAAAAACACAAAGGCGCTTTACGTGGAAACTCCAACAAACCCGATGATGAATGTTTCGGACATTTCGCTTCTTTCTAAAATTGCAAAAAAGCACGGACTTCTTTTGATTGTGGACAACACATTTCTTTCGCCATATTTTCAAAATCCGCTTAACCTTGGCGCAGACATTGTAATTCACAGCGGAACAAAATATCTTGGCGGACACAACGACACGCTTGCAGGATTCATTGTTACAAACAGAACCGACATTCAGGAAAAACTGCGGTTTCTTATAAAGACAACTGGAGCTGGACTTGCGCCGTTTGACTGCTGGCTTATTTTGCGCGGAATAAAAACTTTGGCTGTAAGAATGGAACGCGCGCAAGAAAACGCATTCAAAATTGCAAAGTGGCTAAAAGAAAATCCGCTTGTTGACCGCGTAATTTATCCGGGCTTTTCTGAACATCCTGGACACAAAATAATGAGAAAGCAGGCAAGAGGGTTCGGAGCAATGATTACATTCCAAGTCAAGTCGCAAAAGCTCGCGCTTTCAATTTTGGAAAAAGTTTCGCTTATCCGTTATGCTGAAAGTCTTGGCGGTGTTGAAACATTAATAACTTATCCTACGACTCAGACGCATGCTGATGTTCCGGAAGAGCTTAGAATAAAAAATGGAATCACAAATGCAACATTGAGGCTTTCTGTTGGAATTGAAAACTGCGAAGATCTTATAAAAGAATTTAAGCGGGTGTTTTCACAGGCGCAAAAAGAGGAATAGAATTTTATGGAACGAAATCTTGACTTTGACACAATCGTTGACAGAAAAAATACAGACTGCTTAAAATATGACTTTGCAGTTCGGCGAGGGCTTCCAGAAGATGTGCTTCCGCTTTGGGTTGCCGACATGGACTTTAAAACTTCAAGCTACATAATCGATGAACTTAAAAAAGTCTGCGAGCATGGAATTTTTGGATACACAGAAACTCAAACTGAATATTTTAACGCGATTGCCGGCTGGATGAAAAATCAGCATAACTGGAAAGTTCAGGAAGAATGGCTTATAAAAACTCCGGGTGTTGTATTTGCTCTTGCAATGGCGGTAAAAGCATTCACACAAAAAGGAGACGCCGTTATTTTGCAGCTGCCGGTTTACTATCCGTTTATGGAAGTAATCCGCGACAACGAAAGAAAAGTTGTAAGCAGCGATCTTGTTTTGGGCAACGACAACCGCTACCACATTGACTTTTCCGATTTTGAAAACAAAATTATCCAGAACAACGTAAAACTGTTTTTTTTGTGCAGTCCGCATAATCCTGTTGGAAGAGTTTGGAGCAAGGAAGAACTTTTGCGACTTGGAGAAATTTGCCTTCGCCACAAAGTAATTGTTGTAAGCGATGAAATTCACAACGATTTTATTTTTGAAGGACAGCACAGTGTGTTTACTTCATTAAACGAAGAACTTGCAAATGTAACCATAACTTGCACTTCGCCAAGCAAAACTTTCAATCTTGCAGGAACGCTTATTTCAAATATTTTTATTTCAAATCCTGAACTTAGAAAAAAATTCAAAAAGCAAGTTAACGCCTCGGGAATAAGCCAGCTGAGCGTGTTCGGAATAAAAGCCTGCCAAACGGCATATCAGCATGGACTTGAATGGTTCACTTCTGTAAAAAAATACATAAAGGCGAACATTGATTTTATTGAAGAGTTCACACAGAAAAATCTTTCCGGCGTAAAAATGATTCACCACGAAGGAACTTATCTTGTCTGGCTTGACTTCCGCGGAACTGGACTTAATGTGCAGGAACTTGAGGAGTTGATTATCAACAAAGCGAAACTTTGGCTTGACAGCGGAAAAATTTTCGGAACATCGGGAAACGGATTTCAGCGGATAAATGCAGCCTGCCCGCGTAAAACTCTTGAAGAGGCAATGAAAAGAATCCAAAAAGCGTTGCAATAAATTTTGTTGAAAATGTTGAACAGTGATTTTATAATCAATGCATGAAACATTTTAAATTATTTTTTTCACTCAAAGCTGTTGTTTGCATTGCCGCCTTATGGGAGCTGTGCAGCTGCTCTGGTTTAGACGGAATTTTTTCAGATGACGAAGATGACAGCAGCTCAAAGGAATCTTCATTTACAGGAAAATACACAGAGCCAACAACCGGAACTGTCACTTTTTATGAAGGCTACGATGCAACTTCTGTAGCATATTATGTTCCGCTCAATCCCGCATTCCGCCTGCAAGAAATTTTTTCTGTTCCGAATAAAAACGGAATCAGCACAGGACCGCAGTACATTGCGCAGTAAGTTCCTGTTGAAAGCCCCAAAAGCACAGCCTCTAAAATCATTTTCAACCTCCAGCTTTTTAGCAGAACTTTACAGGCTGACAAAAAAATAGAAAAGATGATTTTAAGCGACTTGCAAAAACAAGAATGTAAGCTGCAAAATCTTAAAGGTGAAAATAAAAGGGAATAAAAAAAGGCGGCCCCAAAGCCGCCCCTTACACTTTTTAATTAATTGTTTTATTTCTCAACTTCTGTACACTTTAGATGCAAATCATCCAATTGGCTTTGGTCAACCGCGCTTGGGCATTCGTCCATCGGCGACATTGCAAGGTTGTTCTTCGGGAAGGCGATTACTTCGTGGATGCTTTCCTCGTGGCACATGAGCATTATAAGGCGGTCGAGGCCAGGGGCGATTCCTCCGTGCGGCGGCGCTCCGAACTTGAATGCCTGTACCAAGAATCCGAACGCTTTTTCTGCGCGCTCGCGACTGTAGCCTACGATTTCAAAGATGCGTTCCTGCAGCGCCGGGTCGTTGATACGCATTGAGCCTGAGGCAAGCTCGTAGCCGTTCAGGACAAGGTCGTAAAGGTCGCCTTTTACAGAACCAGGGTCGCTTTCCAAAGTGTCCCAGTATTTTTTCTGCGGAAGTGTGAACATGTGGTGCTCTGTTTCCCAGTGGTTTTCTTCCTCGTTCCATGCAAAGTACGGGAAGTCGATAATCCATGCGAAGTGGAATTCGTCTTTCGGGTTGTAAAGGTTCAGGTCTTTTCCAAGCTGCTTGCGGACCGCTCCGAGCGCAACGCACGCTGTCTGCCATTTTTCGTCGCTTACAAACAAAAGAAGGTCGTTCTTTTCCGCTCCGAGCCTTGAGCAGATTTCCGTTTCTTTTCCGGCGAAGAACTTTGAGATTCCGCCTTCAAATTTTCCTTCCGCGTCAACCTTCATCCAGGCAAGGCCTTTCGCATGGTTGATTTTTGCAACTGCTTCAAGCGCTTCAATGTGCTTTCTTGAATATTTGTCCGCGGCGTTCTTTACAACAAGGGCTTTAAGTCCGCTTCTCTTGTGGCGCTCGATGTTCTTGTCTGCGTTTGCACCTCCAGCCTTGAATGCGTTAAAGTCGCTCAAATCCGCCATAAAAGCCGCATCCTGCATCTTCATGTCAAAGCGCAAGTCCGGCTTGTCGCTTCCGTAAAGGTCAAAAGCGTCGTCCCAGCTGATTCTGTCAAAATGAACCGGAAGCTCGTAGTTCAGGATTTTCTTGAAAATGTGGCGCATAAGCTCTTCTGTTGTGTCCAGAACTTCCTCGCGGTTTGTAAAGCTCATTTCCATATCAATCTGGGTAAATTCCGGCTGGCGGTCTCCGCGGGCATCCTCATCGCGGTAACAGCGCGCAATCTGGAAATACTTGTCAAATCCCGAAACCATCAGAAGCTGCTTGTAAAGCTGCGGCGACTGCGGCAAAGAATAGAATTTTCCCGGATGAACACGGCTCGGAACAAGGTAGTCGCGCGCGCCTTCCGGTGTTGATTTAATAAAAGTAGGAGTTTCAATTTCCAAAAAACCCTTGGAAGTCAAAAATTCACGTGTGGCAAAAGTTACAGCCGAACGCAAGATGATGTTGTGCTGCATAGGTTCGCGGCGCAAATCAAGATAGCGGTATTTAAGGCGCAAATCCTCGTTCGCAACAACAAGAGTTCCATCCTTCTGGCGGACTTCTTCAATGCTAAAAGGCAATTCCTGCGACGTTGTAAAGATTTCTATGTCGCAAGCTTCAACTTCAATCTCGCCGGTCGCCATGTCCTTGTTCACGTCTTTTTCAGCACGTGCGGCAACAACACCTTCAACAGCGATACAATATTCCGACTTTAAGGAAGCGGCGATTTTTTTAACTTCGTCCGAAGCATTGTCGCCAACCATTACCTGAGTAATTCCATAGCGGTCGCGCAAACGGATAAAAATAAGTCCGCCAAGGTCGCGCGTTCGGCTGACCCAACCGTTCAATACAACTTTCTTGCCAACGTCAGCCTTTGTAAGCTCGCCGCAAGTTACAGTTCGTTTAGAATTTTCCATAAGATATTCCTTTTTGCCGCGGCATGAATCCGCGTTGATTTGTTTTTGCGAAAATTTTTCAAAAAAATATTTTAATGTTTCACACTTTTTTTTACAACAACCTTACAGCTGCACTGAACGGATTCAGACCTTGAACGCACCTTTCTCTGCAAGGCTTAGGAACGCTTTTACAACTTCAGGGTCAAATTGCTTGCCGCTGTTCATTTTAAAGTCCTCTATGATTTTTTCCAGCGAAAAAGCCTTTCTATAGCAACGGTCTTGACTCATGCAGTCAAAAACGTCAGCAACAGAAATAATGCGCACAATTTCCGGGATTTCTTCTCCTTTAAGACCTTTCGGGTAGCCTGTGCCGTCAATCCGCTCATGGTGATAAAGAGCGGCAAGGCAAGCATCAGGAATCAATGTAAGTTCCTTTAGAAGATTATAGCCAGTTGTTGTGTGGCTCTGCATAATCTTGTATTCGTCATCAGTAAGTTTTTCTGGCTTTCTTATAATTTCGTCAGGAATACCAATTTTTCCGCAATCATGGAAAAGTCCGCAGTAATAGGCGTTAAGGCATTCATCTCTAGACTTGCCCATTTCCTTTGCAAGCATATATGAGTATTTTGCAACGCGCTCTGAATGTCCGCCTGTGTAAATATCCTTGGCATCGATAAATTTTGTAAATGCCTTTATTACCTGCTCAAGCATAAATCTGTCATGCTCACGGTCTCTTTCTTTTGCAAGCCTTATAGCATGAAGTCTGATTCCAGAAATTACGAGACAAAACCACATTATGTAGAAAAGCAAAAAAATATAGAAAAATGGACGATAAAATAATCCGTTTTCAAATTCGTAGTTTACTTTCCAAGATTTGAATTTCATAAGCTCATTTCCATCTTCAGTATAGAAAATAAAGCCCATGGAAATGCTGTTCACGTCCAGAAGTCTACCCGGAATATATTTTTCTATGCTGGGATAAAAAACAATCCTGCTGCCAGGATTAAGCGGAATAAGAATGTTGTTCAGATTTTTTATTGTCTTAACTGAAAAGTCAGACTCCTTTGCTTTTTTTAAGTCTATTAAAGGCTGAGACGGTTTTTTTTCCGCCCGGCTTTTATAAATTTCAACAAATCCGTTCCAAGCATTATTCAAATAGCAAGGCTGCGTAATGTTTATTTCCACATTCCAACTTTTTATCGTGTGCTTGTTAAGATTTTTAACAACTCCGGTATAGATTCTGCCTGTAAGGTTGCCTTTTTCTGGATTATCAGAAGCAATATGAGGAACATAAATTGTCCAGACATCTCCCTTTAGTTGTCGTTTTCCTATTGAAAACTGAACATCTGGAGAAATATCATTTTCGGTAATATGTTCTTTTGTTGTGGCAAAAACAAAAAATCCAACTGTTGCAGCCAAAAACGAAACTGCGAGAAGAACTATATAAATCTTTTTTAAGAACTTTTTCATAGCAGCATCTTTTTCACGATAAACTGCCGCGCATTTAACACGACAGTTTTTTAAGTTCTTTTACTCCATACAGCCCGAAATCAAATACACAAGCGGAGAATTCCAGTAAATTGTAACTTCATTACAAGAATAGCTCTGCACACTGTCTATGTAACAGGCAGAATAAGGAGCGTCAGAAAGATTTGCACGCGCAAAAGGGTCTTCAAGCTTTGAGTCAGGTCCACCTACAAGCATTCCCGGCATAGGCTTTTTTGCAACTTGCGAAGGCCGATGATGCGGAAGAATCGGCGAAAGTGTTCCAAAACCAGTCACAAAGCAATACGAAGTTGTATTTTTTCCAAGCAGATAGTCAATCTGGCATTTTGCGGCTTCCTTGTATTTTTTGTTTGGTAAAATTCTGTCCGCCAGCAAGAAAAGCATTCCGTTGTTTGCGGCTCCCATATTACTTCCCCAGACATATTCATACATTGAAAGTGAAACATCGTAAGAATCCGCGGCAACATTCTTGAGTTTTTCATTAGTCTTTGAAAGAAACGCCTTTTGTACTTTCTGATAAAATGAATCTTTTGGAGCATCACTTGAAAGATATTCAAAAAGTCCGTAAAGCCCAACCTGCTGCCAGCCAAGATCCTGTCCGATTTCAAACGGATCATAAACTTTTAAAAGCTCAAGATATTTTTCGTCCCCAAAAGTTTTATAAAGCTCTGCAAGCGCCCAAAATCTTTCATCAGCATCCTGCGAATCATTGTAAGCTCCGGTTGTAAACAAAATCGGATTTGTAAAACCTTTTCCGTCAAAAGGAGTTTTTTCAAGATAGCCCCATGCCTTTTTTGCGGCGTCGGAATATTTTGCGCTTTCCTCATATTCTTTGAAAATTCTTGAAGCCATTGCCATTGCAGCGGCAAAATCAGCAGTAGCGGCAGTTGAAACAGGACACAAAACGAGCCTGTCTTTTTCGTCCTGCGGCATAACTTCTCCAGGAAATTCTCTGCAAGAAACTTTATGGAACACAGCCCCGGTTTCTGGAATTTGCATTTTAAGCATCCAGTCAAGCTCGTATTTTATTTCATCAAGAATATTTTCAGAAGCAAACGCATTTTTGTTGTGCTCATAGGCAAGCATCAGGTCGCAGGCAGCCTTTGCGGCAGGAACAACATAGCGTCCGTAGTCGCCGGCATCGTGCCAGCCTCCAGTTACATCATAGGAAGTTTCAACATTTCCATAAACAACTGCGCGCGCTGTGTGGCATTCAGGATGTCCAAAATCCGCATCCTGAACTTTTGTTCCGCATCTTTGCAAGTAGAAAAATCTTACCGCGCTTTTTAAAATTCCGTCGTAAATATTATTTGCAATTTTAAACTCAAACGACTCGCCGTATTTTCCAGCCTTGATTTTATAAGTTCCTTCCGCGGAAAGTTTTGTAAAATCAGCAATCGCAGTCTGCTCTCCAGAAGCCTCGTTGAACCTTGCATTTTTCAGTTTGCCGGAAAAAACAACAGCTTCAGTTTTTGTATCTATAACATCAAAAGTTCCAGAAATTTTCGCACTTTTCTTTGAACGGACAACGGCAGTTTTTTTTGCGGAAGGCAAATATCCAAGCTGATTCAAGTTGACATTTGAAGTCGTTGTTGAAGTAACAATTTCAGTAATTCCAGAAGCGTCAACAAGCTCAAGGTCAAAGTTGTCAAAGAAAATCGAATGTCCTTTCATGTCTTCCGGGCAGCCTTTTCCCATTCCAACGTTCAAAACAAGCCGCGGAGAAAAATCTGTAGGCTCGAGCATTGTAAATGTAGTTTCAATATGCTTGGTTTCTTTTCCCACGGAATCACAGCCGCCAACATAAGCGTGGTAATCTCTTCCGTTCACCTGAAGCCGCCATTCAAAAGTTCTTTCTATAGAAGAATGAACGTCAAAAGAATATTTGTAAACGCCGCCCTTGTACAAAGAAAATCCGTCGAAATACGGCTGAATTGCATATTCGTAAGGTCCTGGATTTTTTATGCGGATCTCCATTTCTCCGTTTTCAGTTACAAGCTGATCCGCGCTTCCATTTGAAAGGAACATATCCCAAAATTTTTTGCCTTTGCTGAAATCTCCATTTTTTATAAGATTTGAAGTTTTTTCAGGCTCTTCTATCTCTTCATTTTTTGCAGATTTTCCAAAAGCAAATGAAACAAACAAAGCCGATGCCGCCAAAAGAGAAAAAATCAGTTTTTTCATAAAAGCTCCTATGATATAAGCTGATTTGACACTCAAAATAGATTATAAACCGCTTTTTGCAAATTAGAAAGGTCTGAAATATAAATTTAACAAAATTTATATAAATGCTTGATAAAACCTTGACATTATGTGTAAAAAAAATCCCCGTGCAAAACAAAATTTAAGTTCTGCATGGGGAATATTCAGTTAAGCTTTAAAAACTAAGCTCTTCCGTAGAGATGTGTAAAGTGCGCAAGGAAATTCCTGGAATCTTCTGAAAACTGCTCTTTTGTTGCGCGCCATTTCCAGTTGTTTCCAACTGTTGACGGAATATTCATGCGGGCTTCTTTACCAAGTCCAATCAAATCCTGCATAGTAAGAATGCAAGTATTTGCAACACTCGAAATTGCGGCAATCATCATTTCCTTTACAACATCGCGGTTTTCTTTTACACGAAGATATTCCTTTGCATTTTCCACGTCTTTTTTCGCGGCAGTTTCTGTCCAGCCAAGAATTGTGTCGTTGTCGTGAGTTCCTGTGTAAACAACGCAATTCTGTGTGTAGCGGTAAGGAATGTAGTCGCTTGTCTCGCGGGAATCAAATGCAAACTGAAGCACTTTCATTCCAGGGAATCCTGAATCCTTTAAAAGCTGCTTTACGCTGTCTGTAAGGAATCCAAGGTCTTCCGCAATAACAGGCATTTCGCCAAACTGCTTTTTAAGCGAATTAAACAAATCCATTCCCGGTCCCTGCCGCCAAACACCAACTTTCGCATTTGTAGAGCCATAAGGAATGCAATAGAAAGAATCAAATCCGCGGAAATGGTCAATTCTGATAACATCGTAAATCGCCATGCTTTTTTCAAGGCGTTTTTTCCACCAGGCGTAATCCGTCTGCTTCATATATTCCCAGTTGTATACAGGATTTCCCCAGAGCTGACCGTCCGCAGAAAATCCATCTGGAGGACAGCCGGCAACTTCAATTGGCTTGTAATTTTCGTCAAGCATAAACTGGCTTGGATTTGACCAAACATCGGAACTGTCCGCCGCAACATAAATCGGAATGTCGCCTATAATCTGAATTCCTTTTTCATTCGCATATTTTTTAAGGGCATACCACTGCTTAAAGAAAAAATACTGGAGCATTTTGTAGTACTGCATACGCTCCGCGGATTTCTTTTTCCAAGCATCAAGGGCATCTGGCTTTCTGCAGCGGATGTCTTCTTCCCAAAAGTCAAATGCAATTCCTCCGTGAGCATCTTTTATAGCCATAAAAAGAGAATAGTCTTCAAGCCAAAACGCATTTTCAGCGCAGAAAGAATCAAAATCAGATGGAATGTTTTTATTGAAATTCTTCTGGATTATTGAAAAAACTTTATGCCGCTCAATGTACAATGTTCCGTAATCTACATAGCGCTCATTGCCGCCCCAGTTCACATTTTCGTAGTCGGATTTCTGCAAAAATCCCTGTTCCATCAAAAAATCAAAATCAATAAAGTAAGGATTTCCAGCAAAAGTAGAAAAACTTTGGTAAGGTGAATCTCCATAGCTTGTAGGACAAACCGGAAGAATCTGCCAGTACTTTTGGTCTGCGCTTTTCAGATAATCAACAAACTCATAGGCGTTTTTACCCATTGTTCCAATTCCTGTTTTTCCAGGCAAAGACGAAATGTGCATCAGCACACCGCAAGCACGTTTGTTCAACATATATTTCCTCGTAATTTATTGAAGTTATTTATTTACAATTGATTTCACAGTTTCGCCTTCGACAAATTCAAAAGGAATAATCTTATGAACTGCCGGAGTTTTCTTTTCAACGCAGTCTATAAAAGTTTTTAGACCTTGTATAGCCAGATCTTCGTTAGACTGCTTTATAGTTGTAATTCTAGGACAATAAAAATCCGCAATGGAAAGTCCGTCAAATCCGATTATAGAAATATCTTCTGGAATTGAATAGCCAAGCTGCTTAAATTTTCGGCATGCGCCAATCGCCATAACATCGGACATACAGAAAATCGCGGTCAAGTCAGGGAACTTTTTTATAAGCTCTTCCGCCGCAGAAGCTCCGCCTTCAAAACTGTAGCGAGTTGTAACATAAGATTTTTCAAAGTCAAAGTCAAGTCCGGCAAGCTCAAGTCCTTCAATAAATCCATCGTAGCGGTTTTTAGAAGTTTCAGAGCTTTCAAAGTCGCCGCCAATTACTCCGATTTTTGTGTGTCCGTGCTTTACAAAATAGCGGGCAACATAAAGCGAAGCCTGAAACTCATCTGTGCTTACACTTGAAAGATTTTCAAAGCCTTCTTTTTTTGGCTTGGTAGTAATAAGAATGCAAGGCACTTTTATTTTTTTAAAGTCCTCGCTGAACCGTTCAGGGTTTCCGCCTAAAAAGACAAAACCAAGCGGTTTTTTTTCATAGTAAATATTCAAGGCGCACTGGGCTTCGTTGCTATATTCGCCGACAATCTCGTTGTCATATTCGTCAAGAATTACAACACTTGCATTATATGGAAGTCTTTCAATACGCTTTTGCATAAGCTCAAGAATATTGTAAAAAAGCATATTGTTTGTTCCCTTTACAATAATCACAATTGTCTTGCTTCCACGGGATTTAAGTTCCTTTGCGTTTTTATTAAGGACAAAATCATGCTTGGCTACAACTTCCAGAACTTTCTTGCGCATTTCATCGCTTACGTAAGCCTGATTATTTAAAACACGCGAAACAGTTCCAACGGCGCAGCCACACTCTCTAGCAATATCCTTGATTGTCATACAAAACCATCCTGCATTTTTTAAATAAAATCTTTTTATTAAAACAAACAATACGGCAAAAGAGCGGAAAATCCGCCCTCAAGCCTGAATGTACCTAGCCTTTTACAGCCCCGGAAATTACGCCTTTTATAATGTATTTTTGCGAAGCAATGTAGAAAATTACAATCGGAATAATCGCAAGAACAAGCATCGCCATGAATCCGCCGTAATCAGTTGCGCCGTAAGCTCCCTGCATTGCAATCTGAATCGCAACAGGAACAGTTTTGTGGTCTGTTCCTAAAATAAGATAAGGAAGCAAATAGTCGTTCCAAACCCACATAGAGTTCAAGATTGAAACCGTAATAATAGTAGGCTTTAGAATCGGGAAAACAACAAGGAAGAAAGTCTGAAGCGGATTGCAGCCGTCAATTTCAGCAGCTTCCTCAATTTCAAGCGGAACAGCCTTTACAAATCCTGTAAACATAAATACAGAAAGTCCGGCTCCGAATCCAAGGTAAACAAAGACAATTCCAAAAATGTTGTCAAAACTGATTCTGTTTACAATGAAAGTCATTGTGTACATAACCATCTGGAACGGAACAATCATACTGAATGCAAACAGAAAATAAATTGCCTTTGTGAATTTATTTTTTACACGGACAATGAACCAGGAAGCCATCGATGTGCATACTATAATAACAAGAACCGAAGCAATTGAAACCCACACAGAACGGATAAACGAAATAAAGAATCCCGAAGACGAAAGTCCGTTCAGGTAGTTTTCAAAACCAACGAAAGTCTCTGAGCTCGGCATTGCAAACGGCGAACTTGAAATATAAAAGCGCGACTTAAAAGAATTGAGCAAAACAAGCAAAATAGGAATTAAAAATATAACCGCAAGTAAGCAAAGAAAAGCAAAAGCTATTGTGTTGCTGCAGGTCTTCTGCTTTGAAAGTGTCATTGTTCAACCTCCTTCTGGTTTGTAAGCTTAAGCTGAATAAATGCAATAGCCGCAACGATGATAAAGAAAACAACAGCCTTGGCCTGTCCTACTCCGTGCCAGTGCATATTGCGTCCGTAGAAAGTGTTATATATATTCAAAGCAAGCATCTCGGTTGTTTTTTCTGGAGCGCCAGCTGTCAACGCCAAGTTCTGGTCAAACATCTTAAATGTGTTTGTAAGCGTAAGGAAAGTACAAATTGTAATTGAAGGCATTACCATTGGAATTTTAATCTTGAAAAGGACAGTCATTGGAGAAGCACCGTCAATCTGAGCCGCCTCAATCAAGTCATTTGGAATATTCTGAAGTCCGGCAATATAAATTACCATCATGTATCCAATGAGCTGCCAGTTTGTAAGGATTACAAGTCCCCAAAAACCAAACTGAGTCTTAAAAGTTATGTCCATTCCAAAGTGCGAAAGAACACCATTTATAAGAAGGTTCCAAATATATCCCAAAACAATTCCGCCAATTAAGTTCGGCATAAAGAAAATCGAGCGGAAAATCGCGACACCTTTAAGTTCCCTTGTAAGAAGAACCGCAAGGCTGAATGCAAAAACATTTACAGTTACAATTGAAACAACAGTGAATAATGAAGTAAATCCCAAGGCGTGAATAAATTCATTGTCTGCAGTAAAAGCCTTAATATAGTTCGCAAAGCCAACCCAAGTAGCATCTGTAACAGTAGGAAAGTCCGTGAAAGAAAGTCCGATTCCCATTAAAAAAGGAACCACAAAAAACATTGCAAATGCCAGCAAAGTAGGCAAAAGAAATATAGGGAAATACCCCGCCAATGGTTTTTTCATTTTTCACCTCTGAAGAATTGAAAGGCATTCCTGCGGCAAAACCAATTGCATGATAAGTTCCACCGCAGGAACAGATATATTTTTAACTAATGAAGGACTGTGAAAAACACGCGGAATCTTTTTTTTCAGACTCCGCGAAAATTCTACATATTAGATTCTTTTTCCCATGTAGAAACAACATCAGCTGCAACATCGTCCCAGCTCTTTGAGCCCTGTGCATATCTAAGCAAAGAAGCTCCGAAGTTATCCTTGAATGTCTGTGAAGGGAACAATGTGAAGTTCCATGCAACAGAAGTAATTCCAGGCTTGCTCATCCATTTGCTGATTTCAACTGCAAGAGGATCTGTTGGGCGTTCGCTGTCAGAGAATGTATTAAACGGAGCAATGAATCCGAGCTTGTTTGTTACATAGTTCTTTCCAAAATCGCTTGAATAGAGCCAGTAAATGAAGTCCGCTGTAGCTTTCTGCTCTTCTGCTGAAGCTTTTGCGTTGATACAATAGAAGTTTTCTGTTCCAATGCACAAGCCCTGTGACTCTTCACCTTCAACACCTGTGTAGATTGGAAGATATTTTACATTTTCTGGAAGAACCTTGTTTCCTGAAACACCGGCAACCTGTCCCCAAGCCCAGTTTCCGTTCTGAACCATTACACATTTTTCAAGAGCAAATTCAGACATAGAATCTGTAACTGTTTTTGTTCCAACAGCCTTGCGGTCAACAGTTGAATCGTTCAAGTAAAGGTCAAGAATGTTCTGGAATTCTTTTCCGTACTGGAACTTGATTTTCTTTGTTGCGTCAGAAGCAAGGTCAATGTTGTTGTTTTTGAATTCATAGTAAACTGGAAGGTTTGCAAGGTGAGTCTGCCATCTCCAGTCTTCGCCGGCCTTCAATGATGTAGAAGCGAAAACACCATCGATTCCAAGAACTTTTGCGTTCTTCTGCATATCATCAGCAACAGCCTTGAGCTTTGCAAAGTTGTTTACTTCTTCCATGCTTGAATATGGAACTGCCTTGCTTGAAAGAGCAAAATATTTATCTGTGAGAGCCTTGTTGTAAATGATTCCATAGCCTTCTACAACATAAGGAACACCGTAAACACCTTTTCCAGAAGTTATAGCCAAAGACTTGTCTGAAAGATGCTTGTAGATTTCTGTATTTGAAAGATCTGCGCAATATGATTTCCAGTTTGCGTATCCACGAGGTCCGTTAATCTGGAAAAGAGTCGGAGCTTCTTTTGTTGACATTTTTGACATAAGTGTTGATTCATAGGCATTGTTGGCCGCTGTCTCAACAATAACTTTTACGCCAGTTTCTTTCTCATACTCATCTGCAAGTTCCTGATAAACACCTGCAACTTCCGGTTTAAAGTTCAAGTAGCGAACTGTAAGCTGTTTTTTTCCGCCGCATGAAGCAAGCATAAAAGCAGAAGATGCCGCCATAGCAACAGCAGCTGCAACTTTAATAAATTTTTTCATTTTTTTCCTCCTAAAAAAAATCAAAAACAATAAAATACATAGCATGGAACGTGGAAACGTTTCCATGATTTCAGTATACACATTCTAAAAATATTGTCAATTTTTTTTTCAAAACTTTTACTAAAATGAATTTCATTTTATTTTTTATAGATTTTTATTATATTTTTATGGAAACGTTCTTAGAATTTGTCGCATTTTTCAACAAACAGTCTAAAATAGAAACTTACACTCCAAGCAAAATTTCAATATTTCATGGCAAAAACGCAAAAAACCGCTTTAGTTGTCCTGTTGAAAACATCATATTTATGCACTAAAATTGCATATATTTAAATTTGGAGTACTTATGACATCACAAATGATTGCAAAAATCATAGCCTTTGCATTGTACCTTGGTTTTATGGTTTATATCGGACTTAGGAATGCAAAGAAAAACAACAGTTCTTCTGATTTTTTTCTAGGCGGAAGAAAACTCGGACCTTGGGTTACAGCATTAAGCGCGGAAGCCTCTGACTCTTCAGCGTGGCTTTTGATGGGACTTCCTGGACTTTGCTATCTTGGAGGAATCAAGGAAACTTTCTGGACAGCAATCGGGCTTATCGCCGGAACATACCTGAACTGGCTTTTCATCGCAAAACCACTTCGCCGCTGCACAATAGCTTTTGGAGATTCCATAACAATTCCAGAATTCTTTACAAACCGCTTTAAAGACAAGACGCATCTTCTTTCACTTATTTCTGTTATTTTTATCGTTCTTTTCTTTACTATCTATACAGCTTCGGGATTTGTAGCCTGCGCAAAGCTTTTCAATTCTGTATTCAATCTTCCTTATCATGCAGGACTTGTAATCGGGCTTGTTGTAATTCTTTCATATACAATTATGGGCGGATATTTTGCAGTCTGCACAACTGATTTTATACAAGGACTTTTGATTTTTGTGGCGTTTGTTGTTTCTTCGTTGGTTGCAATTTTTGCGCTCGGCGGACCTGCGGAAGCATTTGCAAAGGCGGCGGAATTCAGCGAAAAAGCCATGAACGGAGAATTCGGCGCGGAGATGCTTGCAAAATTCACAGCAAACAAAAACTACAGCGCAAGCTCAATTGTTTCAGCCCTTGCCTGGGGACTTGGATATTTTGGAATGCCTCACATCATTGTGCGCTTTATGGGAATCCGCTCAGAAGAGGAGCTTACAAAAGCACGCAGAATCGGAACAGTCTGGATGGTTATTTCGTACATCGGAACTTTTTTAATCGGAACACTCGGAACCGCATATCTTCTGCCAAAGCTTCTTTCTGGAGCAGCAGCCGAAACAGTTTTCAGCGAAACAATGCTTAAAATGTATCCGGCATTTATAGCAGGAATTTTCCTTTGCGCGATTCTTGCGGCATCAATGAGCACGGCAGACAGCCAGCTTCTTTCAGCAGCAAGCGCAGTAAGCCGGGACTTCTTCAAAGGAATTGTAAAAAAAGATGCGGATGAAAAAGCTGTGCTAAATGTAGGACGCATAACGGTTTTTGCAATCGCAGCAGTAGCATTTTTCCTTTCGTTAAATCCAGAAAGCTCAATCTTCGGACTTGTAAGCTATGCCTGGGCTGGATTCGGCGCGACATTCGGACCGCTCGTTCTGCTTGCCTTGTTCTGGCGCGGAATGACAAACAAAGGCGCAATCGCAGGACTTGTTGCAGGCGGAATCACAGTTGTTCTTTGGCACAATATGTCCGGCGGAATTTTCAACATCTATGAAATTCTTCCAGGCTTTATAATCTGCCTTTTTGTTTCTGTAGTTGTAAGCCTTCTTGACAAAAACAAAGATGCAGAAATGCTCGCGGAATTCGACGAGTACAAATCTCTAAGTAAAAAATAAATAAAAGACACAAAAGCTGTCCAGCTAAAGTTTAAACTTTGTTGGGCAGTTTTTTTTTGTATAAATCTATTTACAAACGTTTCTTTTAGTAGTAACATAAGGACATTGAAAACTTTTTCAAAGTAAACAAAAATTCATTCTTTCACTAGGAGAGTGTAATAAAACTTCGTCTGAAATAGCGTCAAAGTTTTTATTCACAAGTTTGCGTTGCAAACTTCCTCCTTATCAACTGCATATTCTCATTTCATTGCGAATATGCTCAAAAAGCCAAATTGGAAATTGAAATTTCCTCATTGACTTTTTATTGGGAGAAACAATATGAAAAAACTTATTTTTATCGCAGCTCTTTTTTCTGCACTTTCAATTTATGCCAAGCCAGCAAAAAAAATTAAAATAGGAATTGCAAAAATTGTCCAGCACGTTGCCTTGGACGACATTGAGCGCGGCGTAATTGACGCAATAAAAGACGCAGGAATTGACGCGGATTACGACTTGCAAAATGCAAATGGAGACGTTGGAACTGCGGCTCAAATTGCAAATCAGTTTAAAGCGGAAAAAGTGGATGTCGCAGTTGGAATAGCAACCCCAGTCGCAGTCGCACTTGCAACAGCAATAAAAACTACACCGGTTGTTTTCGGAACAGTTACAGATCCTGTTGGAGCCGGACTTGTTTCAACTGTAGAACACGGACAGCGCAATGTAACTGGAATGAGCGATGCAATTCCGACTGAGCAGCACATAAAGCTTTTTAAGGAAGCCGCCGGAATAAAAACGCTCGGATATATTTACACAAGCAACGAAGACAATTCAGCAAGCGCGCTTTCACTTGTGGAAAAAGGCTGCAAGGAAGCAGGAATAAATCTTGTAACTCAAAGCATCACAAAATCCGATGAAGTAAAACAAGCCGCAGAAGCAATCGTGAATAGAGTAGACGGAATTTACCTTTCCACAGACAACACAGTTTTCAGCGCAATTGCAAGCCTTGTAAATGTTTTTGGAAAAGCCAAAAAGCCGATTTTTTCAGGAGATGTTACAGCGGCAAAAGAAGGCGGAATTTTTATGGCAAGCGGATTCAACTATTACAAAGCAGGACGCGCAACAGGAGAAATGGTTGTGAAAATTCTTAAAGGAGCAAAACCGGCAAGTCTTCCTGTAAAATTTATGACAGATCCCTCTGATTCAGATTTCCTGATTGACTTGGACTCAGCCAAAAACTGCGAAATTTCAATAGACCAAAAATATATTGATTCAGCAAACTTCATATATCAAAACGGAAAACTTTCAGAAAAATAAAGAGGCTTATGATTTCATCAATAATAATTGAAGGACTGATTTACGGAATAATGGTTCTGGGTGTTTTTTCAACATTCAGAATCTTGAATTTCTGCGACATGACAGTTGACGGCTCTTTTCCTTTGGGAGCTTGCGTTCTTGCAGCTTGTCTTTTAAAAGGCATGAATCCGGCGGCGGCGATTTTTATTTCATTTTGCGCAGGACTTACTGCAGGCCTTGTAACAAGCGCGGTTTACACAAAACTTAAAATTCCAGATTTGCTTGCCGGAATTCTCACAATGACAATGCTTTATTCCGTGAATCTTAGAATTATGTCAAACAAGGCAAACGTTTCTTTTCTAAAGATTCCAACACTGTTTTCAAAGATTTCTGATTCAATGTATGAATATTTTCCTTCAGTTGATCCGCAGTGGGGAATCGTTGTTTTTCTGATTATTTTTGTTTTTGCACTAAAGGCTCTGCTCGATCTTTTTTATCACACTGACCTTGGGCTTACAATGGGCGCGCTCGGAGCGAATCCGCAGCTTATAGTTTCGCAGGGAATAAATCCAAGCATTTTAAGAGGAATCGGAATTTGCTTCGGAAACGGACTTGCGGCATTGGCAGGAGCTTTTGCGGCAATGTACAATGGCTTTGCTGACGTTGGTATGGGAACTGGAATTGTAGTTTCAGGACTCGCTTCTTTAATGCTCGGAGAATTTGCAATCCGCTCAAATAAAATTTCAGTGCAGACATTCCGCGTAATCGCAGGCTCTTTTATTTACAGAGCGCTCATGATGCTTGCCCGTAGCTATGGATACAAAATCCACATAACGCCGAATGACTTAAAGCTTGCGACAGGAATTCTAATTATAATCTGCCTGATTGTTTCCCGCACAAATTTAAAGGAAAAATTCAAATCGTCCAAAAACGGAGCTTCAAAATGATTGAGCTAAAAAACATTGGAATTACATTTAACAAAAATACTCCAGACGAAAACACCGCGCTTAAAAACATAAATCTTTCAATTAATAAAGGCGACTTTATAACTGTAATCGGAAGCAACGGAGCCGGAAAATCAACTTTATACAATGTCATTTCCGGAACATATTCTCCAACAGAAGGCTCGATTTTTCTTGAAACAGAAAGCGGAATAAAGGACATAACAAAAGACAAAGAATACAAACGCGCAAAATATATCGGACGAATTTTCCAAAATCCGCTTTTGGGAACAGCCGGAAAAATGTCGCTTGAAGACAACATGGTCATTGCATCAAAAAAAGGATTTAAAGGACTTAAAATCAGCCTGAACAATAAGACGCGCAGTTTTTTCAAGGAAGAACTTTCCAAACTGAACATGGGGCTTGAAAACCGGCTTGGCGACAATGTTGAGCTTTTTTCAGGCGGACAACGGCAAGCATTAACGCTTCTTATGGCTGTAATGTCAAAGCCATCTCTTCTTTTGCTTGACGAGCACACGGCGGCACTAGACCCTTCAAACGCCGCGATTGTCATGGAACTTACACGGAAATTTGCAAAGGAATACAATCTTACAGTTATGATGGTAACTCACAATATGCAGCATGCGCTTGACTATGGCACACGGCTTTTGATGATGGATTCAGGTGAAATTATAGTGGACATAGGAAAAGAAGAAAAGCAAAAGCTTACAATGGATTCAATAATCGAAAAGTTCCGCGCCATAAAAAAACATTCGCTTCAAAACGACCAGATGCTGCTTCAGTAAATCCACGAAATCGCTTAATTGTAATTTTCCCTTAGCCTTGCTATAATCCGTTGCTATGAGAATTTGGCTTAAATATTTAATTGGCATTGGAATCGGTTTAATTTCCGCCCTTGTGTTTTCACCTTCAACAGCACAAGGACAGGCGGTTCTTGATTTTATTGTGGAAATTGCAGTACGCTTCGGAAGATATGCGCTGCTTCCAGTTTTGTTTTTTTCTGTTTCAATTTCATTTTTTAAGCTTCGGGATGAAAAACTTTTAACAAAAGCCTCACTTTGGACATTCAGTGTAATATTTTCTTCATCATTTGCGCTCATGCTTTTAGGACTTGTTTCCGCGCTTGCAATAAAACTTCCGCGCATTCCAATCACAACTGAAAAAGCTTCCGAAGTTTCTTCATTTGCATGGCAAACTTTGATAACAAAACTTTTTCCTTTTTCCGGATTTGAATCTTTGATGGACGGCGCATATCTTTTGCCTTGCTTTATTTTTGCAGGACTTGCAGGAGCCGGAGCCGCCAGTGATAAAAACGCCTCAAAAGCAGCGGTCGGACTTTTTGATTCGCTCAGCAAAGTATTTTACATTGTCTTGAGCTTTTTCATTGAAATTTTCGCAGTCGGAATGATTGCCGTAATGTGCCGCTGGACACTGGATTTTATTTCAGCCGTAAGCAGCGGAGTTTACAACGGACTTATAATAATGCTCACTGCGGACTTGTTCATCGTAGCCTTTATTATTTATCCGCTAATATTAAGATTTCTCTGCCACGAAATGCATCCGTACAAAGTTTTGTACGCTTCCATTTGTCCTTTTTTGGTCGCATTTTTCAGCGGAGACACAAACCTTGCGCTTGTATTGAATCTTCGGCACGGAAAAGAAAGCCTTGGAATAAAAAGAAGAATCAACGCATTTTCGTTTCCGCTTTTTTCTATTTTTGGACGCGGAGGAGCTGCCTTAATTCAGGCGGCCGGTTTTGTTCTGATTTTGCGCTCTTACTCTAGCCTTGGAATTCCAGTGCTGGACGTTTTGTGGATTGCAGGCGTTTCTTTCTTGCTTTCATTTGCCTTGGCAGAAATTCCTTTAGGCGGACCGTTTGCAGCAATAACTTCAATGTGCCTTTTATACGGACGCGGATTTGAATCTGGCTATCTTCTTTTGAAAAATGCAGTTCCAGTTATCTGCGCCTATGCAGCCGGAATCGACGCTCTTACCGCAATGTTCGGAAGCTATATAATTGCTGTAAAAACAAAAATGATTCATCACCAGGAGCTTAGAAAATTCATTTAAAATGAACATCTGTCTTTTTTCCCCGGAAGAAATTTTAAATCCGCTTGACATTCAAGATGAGCGCGCCCAGCACATTCTGAAAATCCTTCACAAAAAAGAAGGCGAAAGTTTTTCAGCAGGAATCATTGGAAATCAGGCTGGGACTGCCGTCATAAAAAAAATTTCCGTTGAAGAAAAAAAATCTTCTGACGGAAAAAAAATATTTAAAGGCGGAAAAATCTATTTTGATTTTACACCTGAATCCGACGGAAAAAAACTTTATCCACTGAAAATGATTATTGGTTTTCCACGGCCGATTCAGCTCAAGCGGCTTTTGCGCGACATGGCATCTTTGGGCGTGCAGGAAGTTCACCTTACAGGAACTGAGCTTGGTGAAAAATCATATTTAAAATCAGACCTTGCAACAAAAGGAGAAGCAGAAAAATTTCTTTTGGACGGAAGTGTTCAGGCAGGCTCTACTCAGATTCCAAAACTTTTTATTCACCAAACGTTAAAAAACTGCCTTGAACAAATTGACCTCGAAGGAAAACTTCTTGCGCTTGACAACATTGAACCTTCTCAGAGCCTTTCATGCGCGTTAAAAGAAAAACCACAAAAAGCAATAGCCGCAATTGGAAGCGAACGTGGCTGGACAAATTACGAACGTCAGCTTTTTAGGCAAAACGGCTTTGAGCTTTTAAGCATGGGAAAAAGAATTCTACGGACTGAAACAGCGTCAACAGTCGCTGTCTCACTTATTTTGAATTCAATGGAAGTTTTGGACTAAAATGATAAAGCGTACAGGGCACGCAGACTTGCCGCTTCATGTTGGAACAGTTCCAAAATGGCTTGCAGACAGAATGCGAGACCTTGGAACTTTAATTGTAGAATCACTTTTAATTCAATATGGAAAAAAAGAAGTTTTGCGCAGGCTAAGCGACCCTTTGTGGTTTCAGTCGTTCGGAGCAGTACTGGGAATGGACTGGCATTCTTCTGGAATAACCACAAGCGTAATGTACGCCTTAAAGCGTGGAATAAATCCGCATGCAAGAGACTTCGGACTTTGCGTTTGCGGCGGAAGAGGAAAATATTCACGCAGAACACCACAGGAACTTTTATATTTAAGCGAAGCGACTGGCTTAGACGGAACTTCCCTTGTAAACGCAAGCAGGCTTTCAGCAAAAGTAGACGGAGCCGCAGTTCAAGACGGATTTCAACTTTATCAGCACAATTTTATTTTAAGCGACCAAGGCGACTGGGCAATCGTTCAGCAAGGTATGAATACCCAGACCAAAACAGCGCGCCGCTACCATTGGTGCTCGCAAAATTTAAATTCATTTGTTGAAGAGCCGCATTCAGGAATTACAGGAGAAAACAAAGGACTGATTTTAAATCTCACGGATTCTTCCGCATCAAGCACAAGAAATTCAATTCTGGAACTTTCAAAGGAAAAACCTGAAAAAATAATCGCCGAAATAAAATCAGTGCAGAAATTCGGACTGCCGCAAAAAATTCAGCATGAACTTTTTGAAGACGAAACTAAAATCCAAATTCAAAATGAAAGAAACATAACACTTCCCGCTCATCACAATGTTACAGAAAAAGATGTGGACTTAAAACGGCTTGGTGCAGTTCTTGCAACCGCCTATGAAAGTCCTGCCGAAAATTTTGAAAACCTTCTTTTAACACCTGGACTTGGTCCTAGAACATTGCAGTCTTTAACTTTAATCAGCGAAGTTATAAACGGAACTCCAAGCAGATTCAAAGACCCGGCAAGATTCAGTTTTGCCCACGGCGGAAAAGACGGACATCCATTTCCTGTTCCACTTAGAATTTACGATGAAAGCATAAGGGTTCTAGGAGACGCAATAGAAAAATCAAAGCTCGGCTACAATGACAAAAGCCAATGCATAAACAGGCTTCATGCAGCCGCCCTTCAGATAGAAAAAAACTGCAATCCAAAAGCTGACTTTGACAAAGCAATCACCTATGAAAAGCATAATTCAGTTCGCTGGGGCGGAAAAACAGTCTAGCGTTTGCTAAGCATTTTATTTACAAGAACAGTTCCAACAAATTGAATCAGCTCAACAAGCACAAGAATAACAACAACCGCGGCAACCATTACATCAGTACGGAATCTTTGATAACCGTATCGAATCGCCAAGTCTCCAAGTCCGCCGCCGCCAATTGTTCCAGCCATTGCAGAATATCCAATCAAGTTTATAATTGTAAGCGTTATTCCTGAAATCACAGACGGAAAAGCTTCTGGAATAACAACTTTGTAAATAATCTGCCAGTTTGTTGAGCCCATAGCTCTTGCAGCCTGAATCATTCCAGAATCAACTTCACTTAAAGCAGTTTCAATTACACGGGCAACAAAAGGAGCAGCGGCAATGCTAAGCGGAATAATCGTAGCTTCTGTTCCAATGCTTGTCCCCAACATAAGGCGTGAAAGCGGAAAAAGCACAATCATCAAAATGATAAACGGAAAAGAACGCAAGACATTTACAATCCGGCTTAAAACCTGATTCAAAATCGGACGCGGAGAAATTCCAGTCGGATTTGTAATGTAAAGCAAAACACCCACAGGAAAACCAAGCACAAGAGAAAACAATGTTGAAAAGAAAACCATTTCCAAAGTCTGCAAAGATGACTGACCAACTAAAACAAAAATCTGACTCATTTTTTTCCTCCAGAAACGTCTTCAACAATAATGCCCTGCTCCCTTAAAAATTTCAGAGCCTTTTCTATTTCAGTTTTTTTGCCGGAAAAATCAACAAACATGGCTCCAATGTCTTCATTTTTTATACGCTGAATTCCGCCTGCCCTGATATTGAATTCCACATCGAACTGCTTTGCCATGCGGCTTAGAACAGGCTCTCCGGTTTTTTCTCCAACAAAATGAAGCTCAAACTGCCCGCCTTCATCAGACCAGCGTACAATTTCATCTTTGGAATTTGAAACAATTCCTCTCATAAATTCTTTTGTAACTTCTGATTTAGGACAGCTGAAAATTTCCTTTACGCTTCCCTGCTCCACAATTTTTCCAGAATCAACAACGGCAACCTGCTCACAGGCATCACGCACAACTTCCATCTGATGAGTAATCATTACAACTGTCAAATTCATTTTTTTCTGAATGTCGCGGATTAAATTCAAAATTGAAGTTGTTGTCTGCGGATCAAGCGCGCTCGTTGCTTCATCACAAAAAAGAATGTCAGGCTGAGTTGCAAGCGCGCGGGCAATTGCAATTCTCTGTTTTTGTCCGCCGGAAAGTGTGCTTATCGGGGAAGCGGCTCTGTCTTCAAGTCCAACAAGCTTAAGCATTTCCTGAACACGCGGCTTTATAACTTCTTTTGGAGTTCCGCAAATTTCAAGAGGATAAGCAATATTTTTTTCAGCGGTTCTTGAGCTGAACAGATTAAAGTTTTGAAAAATCATGCCAATCTTTCTGCGGCGCAAAATAAGCTCACGTTTACCAAGATTGTCAACTCTGTCATTGTCATAAAAAATTTCACCTTCGTCCGGCTTTTCAAGAAGGCTAATCAAACGCACAAGACTACTTTTTCCAGCTCCGCTTTTTCCGATTATTCCAAAAATTGTATTTTCCGGAATATCCAATGAAATTCCGTTTACAGCGGCAATTTTTCCATTTGGACCTGAATATGTTTTTTTCAAATTGTTAAGTTTAATCTGCATAATAAAATAATAGTGAAATTCAAGTTGTGCTACAAGAAGATTTTCTTTATAGCCAGCTATAGTTTTTTCTAATAAATCAGCATAACAAAAACTATCGTTAGTTTTATTTTATTCCTGATTTTCCACGCGCAATAAAGTCCATTTTTCTAGCCTGTCGGCGTAACGAATGGTCGGGAGTTTTTATGTTTTCAATCTGCGCATTATACTGAATCCGCTCCTTACGTTCGTTAGCCCAAACTGGAGTTTGAGGATGCAAATCGCCTTTTTTAACATACAACTCCCATTCTTCTGGCTCTGGAATTTCAAAGCTCATTTTTTCTCCTGTAACAGGATGAATAAATGCCAGCGTTCTTGCATGAAGCGCAAGCCTATGAAAGGGGTCAGTTCTGGCCCTATAATTTTCGTCTCCGGCAAGCGGATAATGCCTTGAAGCCAAATGCGCCCTTATCTGATTCTTCTTTCCAGTATCCAAAGAAAGCTCAAAAAGAGTATGAGTTCTGCCACGCAGCACAACACGGAAATTTGTGCGTGCCTCGCAAGTTTCAGCATTATCATCAAGTTTTTTGGGAACATATCCTTGGTGGCACGCATTTTTTGCAAGCGGCTCATCAATGAGACCAGAATCCGTCAGTTCAGGATGATTTCTTCGGGGATTTTCAGCAACAGCCCGATAAAGCCTATCTGTAACCATAGTTTTCCAGCTAGACATTATTTTTTTCTGTACCCTTTCATTCAAGGCAAACATCATAACTCCGCTTGTATCTCTGTCCAAACGATGTACAACAAAAGGCCGGCGGCTTTCAGAAAAAGTTCCTTTTTTACGCATGATTTTTTCCAGAAGCTCAATCGCAGTACGGGACTTGCTTCCCGGATAAGGAACAGAAAGAAGCCCTGAAGCTTTGTTTATAACAACAATATCCTTGTCCTCATATAGAATTTCTATGCGTTCCTTTCCATAGTCGCTTTTATGCTCTCTCTTATACCTTGTGCTGGCTTTTACAAAATGCAAAGTTTCTTTCATATCTCTACTATATAAATAATCTGAATAAAGTTCAAACGTTGCGCACAAAACTTAAAAAACATTAGACATCAAAAGCTAAGAATGATAATATTAGTACAACTAATTTTTATCGGAGCTAAAAATGGATTTGCCTTTAATCGATGTTGAAATTCCAGAGGGAACAACAGAAATAACAGGAACAACTTTTCACAACCACCGCATGGTTTCTTCTATAAAAATTCCAGAAAGCGTCCTTGTAATCGGGGAAAACGCTTTTGCTGACTGTGTGAATTTAAAGTCGGTTGAGCTTCCTCAAAATTTAATGGCAATCGGAAAACGTGCATTTTACAACTGCGCATCCCTTGAGTCCGTGGATATTCCGTCAAACATAACTACAATTGAAGAAGGAACTTTTGAAGACTGCACCGGGCTTCAGTCAATTGTTCTGCATGAAAACATTACTTCCATAAATGAAAAAGCATTCGCAAACTGTACCGGAATAAAAAATCTTGTTCTTCCAGACAACTTGATTTCATGCGCAAAATCAGCATTTCCGAACAGCGAAAAATATCTTCCAATTAACAAAAACTACAAATACGAAGACGGAATGATGTTCAACACATTCAACAGCATGCTTTTATTTTACAGCGGAAGCAAAAAAAATGTAGCGACTCCTGAAGAAATAAAAGGAATCGGAAGAAGAGCATTCTTTGGAACAGACATGGAATCTGTAAGAATCAAGGAAGGCGTTATAAGCATCGGAGAAGAATCGTTTGTAAACTGCGGAAGCGACACAAAAGTTATAATTCCAGAGTCAGTAGATTTTATTGAAAATAGCGCGTTCGGAACTTCTGTAAAAATATTCTGCAAAAAAGCTTCATACTCGGAAAACTGGTGCCGCAACAATCCAAACTGCATCCAGCTTGAAGACGAAGAATTTTAATATTAACCTATGCTAACTTGTGTTTTTAATGTATATTTTAATCGGCAAAAAATTTTTCGGAGGAATATATGAAACACAAGAATCTACGGAATTCACTGGCAGCGGCAGTTTTTATAGTTGCATCAGGAATTTCAATAGCTGTAATGGCAGCCTGTTCAAAGCCAAAAGCAATGCCGGACGGAACATTTTCTGGCAGAGCAGACGGAAGAAACGGCGCAATTGAAATCGCATTTTCTGTAAAAGACGGAAAAATCACTTCAACAGAAATCCTAAAAGAAGAAGAAACTGATTTTGCAAAGCCTGCAATAAAATCAATTCTTGAAAAATTCACTTCAACAGGAAAAGCAGCCGGAATTGATACAGTTTCAGGCGCAACAATAACTTCCAAGGCAACTTTAGCGGCTTTGGAAAACGCAATAAATTCAGCCCGCGGAAAAAAATCAGAGCAAACAAAATACAAAGACACTTCCTGCGACATTGTTATAATCGGAGCTGGCGGAGCCGGACTTTCTGCGGCAACAGAAGCTGCAAGCAAAGGCGCAAAAGTAATTGTCCTTGAAAAAATGGGAAACGCAGGCGGAAACACAATTTCTGCGACAGGCGGACTCAATGCAAGCGAAACTTCAATTCAAAAGAAACTTGGAATTCAAGACACAAACGAGCAGTTTTTTGAAGACACAATGAAAGGCGGACACTACAAAAACAATCCAGAGCTTGTGCGCAACATGACTGAAAAATCCGCGGAAACTGTAGACTGGCTCATCTCAATTGGCGCAGACTTGACTGATGTTGGAAAAATGGCAGGCTCAACAAACAAACGCACTCACCGACCGCAAGGAGGAGCTGCAGTTGGCTCAAACCTGATTCCCGCGCTTGAAAAAGCCGCATTAAATTCCGGAGCAGAAATCCGCTATTCAAACAAAGTTCTTGACATAATCGAAAAAGACGGAAGAGCGGCCGGCGTAAAAGTTTGTGCAGGAAGCAGCGAATACACAATCAGCGCAAAAGCCGTGATAATTGCAACCGGAGGATTCGGCGCAAATCCGCAGATGGTCGTTTCCTACAAACCTGAATTAGAAGGCTTTGGAACCACAAACCACAAAGGCGCAACTGGAGACGCATTCAGCTGGATAAAAAAATTCAATGCCGGTCTTACTCAAATGGAAGAAATACAAACTCACCCGACAGTTGTTCCAGGAAACGGCACAATGATTACAGAAGCTGTCCGCGGAAACGGAGCAATTCTTGTAAACCGCGATGGAAAAAGATTCTGCACAGAAATGGCGACACGCGATGTAATGTCAAAGGCGATTCTTGCGCAAAAAGGAAAAACAGCGTTTCTTGTATTTGACCAGGATGTTCGCGAATCTTTAAAGGCAATTGAAACTTATATAAAGAACGGACTTATTACCCAAGGTGAAACCACAAAAGAGCTTGCAGAAAAACTTGGAATTCCAGCGGATGAATTTGAAAAGACAATGGCAGATTATGCGCAGATTCAAAAATCAGGAAACGATCCGCTTGGCAGAAAGCCTTCCGAAATGCCGCGGCCTCTTACAAAAGCTCCGTTCTACGCTGTTGAAGTAGGTCCTGCAGTTCATCATACAATGGGCGGAATCACAATAAACACAAAGGCACAAGTTTTGGATACAGACAAAAATCCAGTTCCAGGACTTTATGCGGCTGGTGAAGTTACAGGCGGAATCCACGGCGCAAACCGTCTTGGAGGAAACGCAGTGGCAGATATTTGCATCTACGGAAAAATCGCCGCCGACACCGCGCTTGAAGAAATTAAAAAATAAAATGCAAGATTATCCGCTCTAGCAAGGTAATGACAAATAGGCAAAATCTTAACTGTCATTCCCATGCCCAGACACGGGAAATCTTCTATAAAAAGCAAAAGTGGCTGTCCAAAAAGAAATGGGCAGCCCTAATTATTTTAAATTTACAATCCTACAAAATTCATTTAACATAAAAAAGGCCGCCCTTTTTGAAGTCTGCTAATAACTTCTAGGACAGCCCCCCCCCATTCTTTTTAACTTGAATATGTTAGGAAACTACTTTTTATATGGTGCTGTTGGCTTTTCAGTAACTTTTATATACTTAGTTGTTTCAGTATCAGATTTATCTTTACTTGTATACGCAAATACTTCAGTCATTTCTGAGCCAGAAATTGTATAAGTCAATGACCAGTTTGCTAAATCAGGTGAATCATTAAAATTTTCATAAACCCAAGCACCTTTCTCATAATAACAAGATTTGCTGTCTGTTACAGTCAATGTATTTCCGCTAGTTTTAAAACTAACTTCAGTATCTAAGAAATATCCAACAGAAGGAGCTTCCTTTTTAATATCAACATCATTCTGGTCATAATATTTGTAGCTTTTCGCAGTTGTGTCGCTAGTAAATTCGATGTAGGATTTGGCGTATTTTACACCAACCTCACCTTCTTTTTCATTTACAGAAATCCAGTACGCTTTTTCTGCTCCGCTAACACCCAATGTTGAGCCAGACACATCATCGTCGTCGTCATCAGACTTGCAGCCCGCAAATGCAAGCGCAAGGACCATAGCTGCCAATACAGCTGAAATTTTAGCAAACTTTCTCATAAGTTCACTCCTTATAAATTGAATTTGCCAAACAAGAGCCCCCGCAAAGCAGAATCGCTTTTATTTGGTTCTTCAAGTATACCCCCCCCAGGATTTGTCAAGTACTTTGAGGAATTTTTATGCATTTTTTTTCAGATAAATTTTTTTGCTATTCCGTGCCCCTACCCTGTGTCATTTCATGCACAGCCCCTTTGTCATTCCCATACACAGACATGGGAATCTCCCATTAAAAACAAAACTCTGCATTTTACCCTATCAATTGCAACAATCCACGCAATAAAGTAAAATGAACTTCAACTTAGAACTTTGAGGAATTTATGATTTTTTCACCTGTAGAAATCGAAGAAACAGTAAATATGTTCATGCGTCAAAAACTCGATGTGCGATGCATAACAATGGGAATATCACTTTTAGACTGCGCGGATTCAGATGCAAAAAAAGCGAATCAAAAAATCTATGACAAAATAATGCGCTACGCTGGAAACCTTGTGCGTGTAGGCCAGGACATAGAAAAAGAATTCGGAGTTCCAATCATCAACAAAAGAATTTCTGTAACTCCAATCGCCTTGGTCGCAGGAGCAAGCGGAGAAAAATCCTACGTTGAATATTGCCGCACGCTCGACAAATGCGCAAAGGAACTCGGCGTAAATTTCATTGGCGGATTCAGCGCGCTTGTTCAAAAAGGAATCACACCGGCAGACAGAATTTTAATTGATTCAATTCCAGAAGCCCTTGCCACAACAAATTTTGTCTGCTCAAGCGTAAACGTGGGAACAACAAAAAACGGAATCAACATGGATGCTGTAAAGCTCATGGGAGAAACAATAAAGAAAACCGCTGAAGTTTCCCGTAACTGCGAAATCAACGGCTGCGCAAAGCTTGTAGTCTTTACAAATGCGCCGGAAGACAATCCGTTTATGGCGGGAGCTTTCCACGGACCGGGAGAAGGAGACGCGGTAATCAACGTTGGAGTTTCAGGACCTGGAGTTATTCTTGCTGCCGCCCGTGAATACAAAGGCCGCCCGATCAATGAGCTTGCAGACGGAATCAAAAAAATGGCATTCAAGATTACACGCATGGGACAAATGGTCGGAACAGAAGCCGCAAAACGTCTTGGTGTAAACTTCGGAATCCTAGACCTTTCACTTGCTCCTACACCGGAAGTCGGAGACAGTGTTGCCCGCATTCTTGAAGAAATCGGACTTGAAGGAGCAGGCGCACCGGGAACAACAGCAGCCCTTGCAATGCTTACCGACATGGTAAAAAAAGGCGGCGTAATGGCTTCAACAAACGTAGGCGGATTAAGCGGCGCATTTATTCCTGTAAGTGAAGACGAAGGCATGATTAACGCCGTAAAACAGCATTCCATTACTCTTGAAAAACTCGAAGCTATGACTTGCGTCTGTTCTGTAGGACTTGACATGATTGCAATTCCGGGCGACACGCCTGCAACAACAATCAGCGGAATCATGGCAGACGAAATGGCGATTGGAATGGTAAATAACAAGACAACAGCCGTGCGCCTTATTCCGGCTCCAGGAAAAAAAGCAGGTGAATGGGTTGAATTCGGAGGACTTTTGGGAGGCTGTCCAGTAATCGATGTAAACAAATTCGGCTGCGCAGACTTTATAAACCGCGGCGGAAGAATCCCAGCACCAATTCACAGCTTCAGAAACTAAAAACACATATCCTCTGTCATGGGGATGTTCCATAAGTATCTTTTTTGTCATTTTCGGGCTTGACCCGAAAATCTAAATGTATATATTGCAATCATTTAGAGATTGCTATGCAAACATCGCAGTATCAAGTACGACAATGACATTTAGAACTTATTAGCCCCCATCTCTTTTCAGCTTTACACAGCAATAGACTTTTAAAACTAGCTCATGGTATAATCAGCGTATGAAACACAATATGCAAATTTTACAAGAGCTAGCCGCAAAAAACGGACCTCTTTGCGTTGGGCTAGACACAGATCCGTCTTATATTCCGCAGAATTTAGTTGAAAAGTTTTCTCCAGCGCAAGCTGTTCTTGAATACAATAAGCTTTTAATAAAAAAAATCACAGAGGACAAAAGTGCCTGCTGCTTTAAAGTCCAGATTGCTTACTATGAGGCAATGGGAATTGAAGGACTTAAAGTTTATGCGCAAACTTTAAAAGCTGTAAAAGATTCCGGGCTAATCTGCATTTCCGATATAAAAAGAGGAGACATTGCAGCCACAGCAAGCGCGTATGCAAAAGCTCATTTTTCAGGTGATTTTGAATCAGATATAATCACAATAAATCCTTACATGGGATTCGACACATTAAAGCCTTTTACAGAATTCTGCGCTTCCAAAGGAAAAGGAGTTTTCGTTCTGCTTAGAACAAGCAATCCGGGAATGACAGACATTGAACAGAAAGAATTGAAATCGGGTGGCCGTGTGCTCGATGAAGTCGGAAAAGAACTGGAGCGTCTCAGCAATCAGATGAAGGAAACTTTCCCGGAGCAAACCTGCAGCCCCATTGGAGCAGTTGTAGGCTGCACAGAAGAAAGCGACGCAAATTATCTTAGACAAACCTATAAAGATATTTTCTTTTTGATTCCAGGATACGGCGCACAAGGTGGAGCCGCAAGCATTTGCACAGCCCTGTTAAAAAATGCAGGTGGAACAGTAAATTCTTCCCGCGGAATTCTATGCGCTTGGAAAAAAGATTCAGACTGCATAAAAAAACAGCAAGACGGAAAACTTCTTTCATTTGATGACATAGTAGAAGCCGCCGCAAAAGCCGCTATAGCTTCAAAGAATGAATTAACTAACATCCGGTAATATTAACAAATATAAAAACTAACGGTCATTAATAAAATAAGGAACTTTTTATGGATAAGCCAGAAATTGACAAAGACGGAAATGGGATTCTTTTTTCAGGAAATGCAAAAGTTACAGAATGCAAGGAAATTCACAGCAATGTATTTCTTTTAGAAACAGAACTTGAACTAGAACGGAAAACCCAAGTTTCACCTTTGCCAGGTCAGTTTTATCTTGTAAAAAGCACAAGAAGCAATGTTCAGTTTGGACGTCCAATAAGTGTTTATCATGCCGACCGGAAATCTGATACCATTTTAAGGGTACAGTTTTTAATCCTGCAAAAAGGTGAAGGTACAGCTGAGCTTTGCCACCTTTTAAAAAATGACTTAGTAGAACTATCTGGCCCCTTAGGTAACAGTTTTAAAAAAACAGAAGGAAAACTTTGTATTTGCGGCGGCGGAATTGGAGTTGCCCCAGTTGCAAATTTTGCTTCATCACTTCCGCCAAAAAGCTATGACTTCTACGCAAGCTTTAAAAGCGGATCTTATGGTCTAGAAAAACTAGAACCAGAAAAACTCATAATAACAACTGACGATGGCTCTGTTGGAATACATGGAATGGTAACAGCTGCGCTTACATCTGACATCATAAAAAAAGAAGGGTACAGCGCAATATACGCCTGCGGTCCCACGCCAATGCTAGCCTATATACAAAAAATCGCAAAAGAAGCAGATGTAAAATGCTTTTTAAGCATAGAAAAAAAGATGCTTTGCGGAGCCGGAGCTTGCCTTGGATGCACAGTACGCACAAAAGAAGGAAACCGCAGAGTATGCAAGGACGGTCCTGTTTTTAACGCTGAAATTCTAGAATTTGAAAAGCCGGAATTTGCAAAAAGAAATCCATTGCCACTAGGCATAGAGCCAGATTTAAGTGTTGAAATTGCAGGAATAAAATTTAAAAACCCTGTAATCGCGGCAAGCGGAACATTCGGCTTTGGGCAAAACTACCGCGGATTTTTCGATGTTTCCAGGCTAGGTGGAATAAGCTCAAAAGGCCTTACACTAGCTCCAAAGGGAGGAAATTCCGGTGAGCGCGTTATCGAAGTTTCATCTGGCGACATAAATTCAATAGGTCTTGAAAATCCTGGAGTTCCTCACTTTATTCAAAACGAGCTTCCAGAAATGCTAAAGCTAGACACTGTTTCAATTGCGAACCTTGCAGGACACGACCTAGATTCCTATATAAAAGGCGCAGAGCTTTTGGACAAAACTCCAGTTCCGGCAATCGAGCTGAACATAAGCTGTCCAAATGTAAAGGCAGGCGGAATGGCTTGGGGAATAAATCCAGAAGCCGCGTTCACCTGTGTCAGCGCAGTTAGAAAAGCGACATCAAAGCCTTTAATTGTAAAGCTGTCCCCTAACGCGCCGGACTTGGTTTCTGTAGCCCTTGCCTGCATAAAAGCCGGAGCAAACGCATTAAGCCTGATTAACACGATTCAAGCAGTTGCAATCGACATTGAAAGCGGACGTCCTGTATTCGACAATATAAAAGCCGGACTTTGCGGACCTGCCGTAAAACCAATTGCGCTCCGCATGGTCTATGACGTTGTAAAAGCCGTAAATTCACTTCCGAAGGAACAGCAAATTCCTGTAATCGGTCTGGGAGGAATTTCAAAATGGCAAGACGCAGTAGAATTTATAATGGCTGGAGCTAGTGCAATTCAGGTTGGAACTGCAACATTTTCAAATCCAAAGACAATGATAGAAATTATCGAAGGCCTAAAAAAATTTATGCAATCCCACGGATACAAGAAAATTGAAGATTTCCGCGGAATAGCACAAAAGTAGCAAAAAACACTGCTGTTTTAATCATTAAGCCTATAAAAACCAAAGGGATACTTCCTAAGAGGCTGAGAGAGTATTCCTAAGAGGCTAAGTAAGTATTCCTAAGAGCCTAAGCGAATATTCCTACGGGTCTTAGGAAGTATTACTTCAAGCCTTAGGGATATTCACTTAGGGAGTTAGGAAGTATTCCTTTTGGGCAAACATTCTATTCACGCCACTTTTCATCTTCTTCCTCTTCTTTTACAGAATCAGGAAGAACTGTTTTTCTTGCGGCAACTGTATTTTCAGAAGAATCTTTTGTTTTTTTTGGTGAACCGCCGAATTTTTCATCAAGTGAATATTTTTTTACAATTTTTGTCGTGATTTTTGAATACAAAAAAAAGCTTAATACAAGTCCGATTGTAAAGCTTCCAAACAGCGCGTTTCCGTATGCTTCAAAACTAGCCGCATGAAAAACAAATTTCAAGAAGACAAGGCAAATTCCAAAAAGCGAGCCAATTATCAGCGCAGTAAAAAGAATGTTTACAATGCTTGAAATCAATATATATAGAAGATAAAAAACTTTTTTGTTCATAATCTATTCCTTTTTATTGTTCTTGCGGTCTGATTTTACTTGAAACACAAATGTTATTAAAAAAATAATTCCGCAGACAACAACCGCAGCGTCTGCAAAATTGAATGTCGGCCAACGTTCCATTCCGAAAAGTCCAAAGAAATAGCAGTCAACAAAATCAACAACTCCTTCCGGACGGAAAAATCGGTCAATTAAATTTCCAATGCCACCGCCAAGAATTCCGCAGACAGCCCACCGCTGAAGCTTTGTAAATTCATTGTTTCTAAAATAGATCACGTAAACCGCGATAATCACAAAAAGCGGAAGCAATGCAAAAAGAATTCCCCTAAGTCCATCGGAAAGCCCAGAGCCCATGCTGAACGCAATTGCATTGTTGCGGACATGAATCAAGCGCAGATATTTTCCAAAAATTTCAATTACGGCATCATCAGCAAAAACTGTAAGACGCGGAATAAATTTCACAACAAGGCACTTTGTAATCTGATCAAGAAGAATCACCGCAAAAGAAAGTGTAAGCGGCAAAAGTTTATTTTTTGTGTTCTGGTTCATAAAATAATTATAGTACAAAAACACCAAGCTTTACAACAATTCAAAATGCACTTGAAGGTAATTCGCATTTTCTCTATTATTTTTGCATGAAATGGCTTATTGCTTCTGATATACATGGCTCATCTTTTTATTGCAAAAAACTTCTTGAAAAGTTTAATGAAGAAAAAGCGGACAGACTTTTGCTTTTAGGCGACATACTTTATCATGGTCCAAGAAATGACTTGCCGAAAGAATACAACCCGAAAATTGTAACTGCGCTTTTAAATGAATATTCAGAAAAAATCAGTTGTGTAAGAGGAAACTGCGATTCCGAAGTAGACCAAATGGTTTTGAATTTTCCGATTATGGCGGAATATGCGATTCTCGATGTTGGAAGCAGACTTATTTTTGCAACCCACGGACACATTTTTAATGAGGTCAATCCTTTAAAAATGCCAAGCGGAAGCGTTTTGATCTGCGGACATTTCCATGTGCCGAAAATTCTTAAGCACGAAAATTATCTGTACCTAAATACAGGGTCAGTTTCTCTACCAAAGGAAAATTCCTGGCACAGTTATATACTTTTTGATGGGGACAGATTCTACTGGAAAGACCTAAAAAACGGTGAAGAAAAACTTAGTATCCGCTTATCATCTGAGTATTGATAAAATCTGTCAGAGCTGTACCCAAATGATTTGACATATAGCCGCTTCTGTCTGGCTGTACCCCAAGAACTGCACCCAAAACTGGCTCTGTATTTTCAACAGGACCAAAGCCTTTTGTAGTGTAATCATCTATATAAGCCAAATCAAAGCTACCGAATATTTTTACAAAACTCTTTTGGCTTACATACTGCATTGAGCCAGACAAATCTCCATCTGTAATCAAGAAAATTACATCTTTTTCTGTAGGCTTGCACAATGAAAGCAAAATCCAAAACTTTTCGTTTATAAAATCCGAATTTTTTTGAACCTGCTCATATTTATCAGGATTAAAAATCTTTTGCCATATTGCCAAAAACCGCTTTATCCATTTTAAATCTGCACCCTTTTTTGAGGCCAGATTAATTTCCTTGTAAAAATCCAAAGAATAGACAGAAAATCCATTGTATGCAAGCTTGCAGAAAAATGACTTGTAAATTTCAGAATTTGCTGTTTCTGGCGGCGCAAACAAAACAATTTTTCTTCCTGCAGGACTTTCTATTTCCGGCTCAAAATTATAAAGCTTTATAGAAGGAACTGTAAAGGGCTTTTTTAGCTCAGAAAATCCTTTTTGAAAACTTCCTGAATACAAAACCGTGTTTTGCTTTACAGGCAGGCTATTTTTTTTAGGATTCATAGGACGGAAATAAATAACTACAAAAATCATCAGTGCGACAAAAATAGCATTCAGCGAGCAAATCAAAATAAGTTTTAACTCATACGAATCCAGAATAACATCAGAAAACATCCTTAAAACGGAGCGGACATTCCAAATAGCAGACAAAAATGCAAGCACAAAAATCAGAAAATTTTCAACAGAAAGTGTAAAAACAAAAATGTTTACAATTGCAATAAAAAGCCCCGCAAAAGGCGCAATCGACAGCGAATCTTTTTTTGAATGATTTACAAAAACAAATCTGGCGTTTCCTATAAAAAGCAGGGCAAGAACAAGCAAGTCTGCCAAAGTCTGGTTTGTCATTTTAACTTTTCCTGTGTTTCCTTGATTATTTTCTGAAACTGCTCCAGCGATTTTTCTATGCTGAACTGGCACGCATGGCTGATAATTTTTTCTTTCTTGAAAATACCTTTTGAATCAAGCCGCTCAAATTCAAGAATCGAAGATGCAACGCTGTCTGTTTCCTGCTTGTCAAAAAAAATACCTGTCTTTCCATCAATGACAGTTTCCAAAGCTCCGCCTTTTCCAAATGCAATTACAGGCCGACCGCAAGCCTGAACTTCCAAAGGTGTAAGTCCCAAATCTTCTTCCGCGCAAAAAATAAGAGCTCGGCAACGCTGAAGATATGAGCGCACTTCTGAATCTTCTGCTCTTCCTGCAAAAAGAATGTTTTTGTCGTTTCCTGCAAGTTTCTTTAGATTCTCCATTTCAGAGCCAGCACCAATAACAACAAGCCTGCGTCCAAGTTTTTTACACGCGCTCACAGCCAAATCAATGCGCTTGTAAGGCACAAGACGAGAAAATGCGACATAAAAATCTTCAGGCTCAACATCAGCAGAAAAAAATCGTTCAGTATTTATAGGACAGTAAACAACTTTAGCATCCAAATTCCAGAATTTTTTTATACGCCGGGCAATATAATTTGAATTCGCAACAACAGCGTCAATTCTCTGGCTTGAAATAAAATCCCACTGCCGCAAAGCTGGAATCCAGCGGTTCATAAAAAATCGTGTAAGTATTCCGCTTCTCTTTCTGTAGTCAAAAAACAAATCCCAAGCATAACGCATTGGTGAATGAATATATGCAATATGTGGAACAGAAGGCGGCGTAATTACACCTTTCGCACAACAAGATGAAGAGCAAAGCACCAAGTCATATCCTGAAAAATCAAAGGATTCAAAGGCATTCGGCATGAACTTTAAAAGCTTTGTATAAATCCGCGAAGCAAAAGGAAGTTTTTGTATATAAGAAGTGTAAATTTTATTCTTGGCAAAATGACTGCCCATCTTTTTTTTGTTGTACACAAGAGTATAAATATCAGCATCTGGATAAAGACGAAGCATATACTCAACCCAAGTTTCAGCACCGCCATAATTTACAAGCCAGTCATGTACAATTGCAACTTTCATTTTTTGTTTTCCTATGAGCGAATTTTAATGTAAATCTGAATTGTTTTCAATGAATTTCAGTCTGAAAGCAACTGAACCCAAGCCTGCATAAGAATTCCAAAAGCAACGCCAACATTTAAAGACGCTTTTAATCCTGTCATCGGAATTGAAACTCTTCCATAATTAGCTCTTTTTAACGCTTCCGGGCTTACACCAAGCTCTTCTGAACCGATTATTACAATTCCTTCTTTTGGAAAAGAAAATTCAGTTATTGGAGTTCCGCCTGTTTCCAAAACAAAAACCGGCTTGTCCTGCGGAAGTTCTTCTAAGGAACATCTTTTGTAGCCTAAGGTTTCTATGCAGCCCATTCCGCTTCTTAATGCACGAGACTGATTTGGATCTGTGCAGTTCGGGGAAATAAAAACATTTTCGCAACCCATCGCTTCCGCAGTTCTAAAAATAGAGCCTATGTTAAACGGAGAGCGAATATCTTCTGCATAAACACTTACGCCTTTGAAAAACTTTCTGTTTTGAACACAAAAACTTTCGTTGGAATGCGGCGCAATAACCAAATCCCATTCAGCCGGAAAAGTTCCTATTATGGTCAGCAAAGAATTCCGGGCAAAATTGCAAACCCTTCGCTCATCAAAGTCTTCCGCTTCAATAAGTTTTTTTAGTTCTTCGGCGGCACTTTCTGGAAGTTTTGGGTCATCCATCACAATCCGCGCAACGGTTTTTGTATATTCAGCACGCGTCATTCCCGGAAAATTATATTCAGTTCCATGTTCTGCAATGCCGGCAATATCGCGTTCAAGCTCGCCAAAAGTAAGAGCCAGCTTACGTCTTTTTTGTCCCGGTTCAAGCTGAAAAAGTTTTCCAGGATTTATCATCAGTAAGCCTTCTTTATGATTTCAAACAAATCGTCAGTTGTCATGCTGCGCTGAAGACTGTTCATAAGATCAAGCTCACCTGCATCTTCTGCCGCAACAGAAAGCTGTTCTATAGAAAGCGAAAGGTCTTTTAAACGTGCCGGAATATTTATCTTAGCAATTTTCTGTCTTACATAATCCGCAAAAGAAGCAACAGCCGAAGAAACAGAATCTTCCGGGCGGGAAGCATTCAAAAGGCGTGAAAGAACCGCAAGTTTTTCAGCCTTGAAAGAAGCCGCATCTTCAATAATATACGGAAGTAAAATTGCAGAAATCAGCGAGCGGGAAATTTTATATCGAGAATTTATTGCAAGCGAAAGGAGATTTGCGGCGCCAAAAGAACTTGAGGCAGCCCCCAAAGAAGCCATGCATCCGCCCTGGGCCAAAAGAACTTCCTGCGGAGTTGTAACGGAAAGATTCGGTGCGCCATCTTCGGCATAGCTCAAAAGCTGAACGGATTTTTCTATAATCATATCGCTGAAAAAAGTAGATTTCTGGCTTAAATATCCTTCAACCGCAAAAGCCAAAGCTTCAATTGACATACAGGAAATTTGCTTTTCTGTCAAAGCCATCTGAAGATTCGGATCCCAAAGAACAAGCTTGCAAAGTCCGTTTTGAGTTTTTATAAGCTTTACTTTTGTTGAACGCGCGTCAGTTACAAAAGCTCTGTCTGTAAAAATAAAACTATCTCTGTTTGTTGAAGGCAGGCAAATAAGCGGAAGAGTTCTTTTAGGCGGAATCAAATTTTCGTCAATATAATCGTAAATGCTCTTGGAATTTTCGTAGTAAAGAGCGCAGACAATGCGTGCAAGCGAAAGTGTTTTTCCGCCTCCAACCGCAATAACTCCATGTACTTTTGCATCCTGAGCGAGCTTCAAGACAACTTTTGCAGTTTCTGAATCAGATCCAAGCGGAATTTCGTCAAAAACAAAATAATCAACGTTTCTTTCTGCAAGAGACGCCGTAACTTTTGAAGCTGTTCCCGATTCCTTTAGAACCGGATCCATTAAAACCAAAAAATTAGAGCCATACTCCAACGCATACTGACCAAGACGGGTCGCAGTATAAGAACCAAGAACAATATTAGGTGAAATTTTGAATATAAAATCTGCCATATTAGAAAAAAAACTCCTGCAAAAAAAAAAGAGCGGAACTATTCCGCCCTAATTTATCCCCTGCAAAAAATACGGAAATTACAAACCGTAAGCACTAAGAATTTGATCCGCAGTAGCTGCAATAGTAGCTTCATTGAGGTAATTTGGATCCTGAATCTTGAGCTTAATCTGCTCCACCAGCTCTGAACGAACATCTGGAGTTTCCTCTGCCACTTTATTCATAAACATAGCTTCTGCCATGGCTTTGGCTTCATCGGAAACACTGATTTCATCAGACACATACTGAGAACCTGCAACATTATTTGAACGTTTTGTGTTCTGCAATGAGTTTAGAGCATTAACCTCTGAAATCTTGTTTATCATCATATCTTGCCTCTCTTATCTTATCGGAAGATTCTTCTGAAATCTTGATATTTTTATTTCCTGAAATAAAAACAGCAAATTCCCCAAGAATCTTCTGACGGGAACTGTAATCTTCAAAAACTTCCTGCGCCGTTCCTTCTGTTATTTCTTCATGAAGCTTTGTAAGCTCCCTGCCAACAACAACACGGCGACTGCCTTCAATATCGGCAATGTCCGCCAGAAGTTTTACAATTCTAAACGGACTTTCGTACAAAATAACGGCATCTCCAGTTTCCAAAAGCTCCTTTACACGGCTTTTTCTCCTACCCGGCTTTGGAGAAAGAAAACCTTCAAAAATCAAGGTTTTTCCGCCAGCACCTGCAACACTTGCCAATGCCGCAAAAGCACTTGCTCCTGGAATCGGAATAACGGAATGACCTGCTTTGCGCGCAAAACCAGCAAGAACTGCCCCCGGATCACTTATTCCAGGAGTTCCAGCATCGCTTGCATAGGCAACTTTCTGACCTTCGTCAAGCAGCTTTATAATTTTTTCAGAAGCAAACTGCTCATTCTGCGCCCGGCAACTGACCAAAGGCTTTCGGATTTCAAAATGATTCAACAATTGAAGCGTATGGCGCGTATCTTCCGCCGCAACAACGTCAACACTTTTCAAAATTTCAACAGCCCTAAAAGTCATATCGCCCAAATTTCCAATAGGCGTAGCTACAATATATAATTCCGACACCGTATTTATAGTATACAATTACTAATATCTTTTTGCAATGTTTAAAAGCGGCTTTGGTATTTTTCTTAAAGCATCACGGCTTAACTTCGCGAAAAAAAAACCGATAATAAAGCGAGGACCAGTTTTAAATTCTGCTTCCGCTAAAAACTGGCTCTCGAACTTATCAAAGCAAAATTAGAAGGTAAAAATACAATGACAAAAAAAGAAAGGATTGCCGCAACTCTTACAGGAATTGCCTTGTATTGCGTGGCGGCTTTATTTTCTATAGGTCTTTTTCTTGGCGCGCTGAACTTCGGGCTTTCTTCAGGAAAAAATATTCTCTTTAAAATGGGAGAAATGCTTGTTTCTGTTTATGGAATCTGCTCAATTTTAATTCCTGTGTTTTTCTTTGTGGCAGGTTCGTTCTGCTTAAGCGCGAAATGGTCAGTTCAAAGAGCTTTTATCCTTTTAATTAGCATTGTTCCGTTTTTTACACTTGTAATTGCCGAACGGACTTCCCAGACAATTGCAGCGCAGGACACAAGCCCGATTGCATTTGCCAAAATTTTCACATTGGTTGCTATTGCACTTCTTCTTGTTGCGCTTGAATATCTGCTTGCCGTAACTGCCGCAACTTACATTGAAAAGGCAATGGAACAAAAAATTTCCATAGACATAAAAAAAATAAAAATTAATCCAAAAAAAATAAAAACAATTATCAAAAGCAAGCTGAATTTTCCAAAGCCAAAAATTTCTATGCAAAAAGAAAAAACGCATGAAAAGAAAGAAGAGGAAAAAATTCCTGAAGAAGAACTTGATTTTGAAATTCCGCAGAAAAAAATCAGCGGCGTCTGGTCAATTGATTCGGAAGGAAATGTAAAAGGCAAAATTTCCGCGCCGGAAGAAAAACACGATGAAACTGTTCAGAAAGAAATTCAAATTTCTGAAAGTGAAAATTCCGCAGAAGAAAATGAAGAAGACATAATCGATTTGTTTGAAAAAAATTCAATGGATTTGACTGAAGAAATTTCAAAATCTGAGCAGGAAGAACTTGAAGAAAATTCCGAACAAATTGATTACGACATTGATTTTGAAGAGCCGGAAGATTTTTCAGAAGAGCAAGACAACGGATATTTTGACATTAAAGATGAAAACGAGCCAGAGGAATCAGAATTTTCTGAAATAGAAACTCAAGCTGATGAAACGGAACTTTCGGAAGATGACTTTGAAATAAAAGATGAAACCGAAGATGATTCAGATGAAAATGAAACTCAAGAAACTGAAAAGGATTTTGAAATAGAAGATTTTGATTCTGAAGAAAATTTTATAGAACCAGAAGAAGAACAGGAAATCTCTTTTGAAAATGAAGATTACCAAGAAAATGTTCCAGCTGAAAATTTCAAGGCTGAACACAACGAGGAAAATTCTTTAGAAGAAAAAAAATCTGCGCCTTCAAATCTTGAAAGTGTTTTTTCAAAAATGGAAGACGACGCGCGCATTCAGGTTGAAAAAGAAAATCCGGCTCAAGAAAAAAATTCCGCTCCAATCGCATTTACAACAACCGAAGACGGAAGCACAAAGCCAATTCCGCTTCCGCCTAAAAAGAAAAACAACGGTCCGTATAAAATTTCCACGGACTTGCTCACAGCTTATAACGAAAACAAATACTGGATTATCGATGAAGAAACCGAGCAAGCCGCAAAAAGCCTAAAAGACACTTTGAGTGAATTTAAAATCGATGCGGAAGTTACAGGAATAAGAAAAGGTCCGGTTGTAACAATGTTTGAGCTTCTTCCTGCTCCAGGAGTAAAATTAAGCAGAATCGTAGCGCTTTCAGACAATATCGCATTGCGTCTTGCGGCAAGTTCAGTCCGCATTGTAGCTCCAATTCCGGGGAAACGCGCAGTCGGAATTGAAGTTCCAAACAGAAACCGCGCGATTGTTTCGTTCAGGGAATGCATTGAGCAGCAAAGAAATGAATGGAAAAAAATGGCAGTTCCTGTTGTGCTCGGAAAAGACATTCAGGGCGAAACCCAAATAATGGATCTTGTGAAAACTCCGCATCTTTTGATTGCCGGTTCAACTGGAGCCGGAAAATCAGTCTGCGTAAACAGCATGATTCTAAGCATTTTGTACAAACGGAATCCACATGAAGTAAAGATGATTCTCATTGACCCCAAAATAGTCGAGTTGAAACTTTACAATGGAATTCCGCACCTTTTGACTCCAGTCATAACAGAACCAAAAAAAGCAATGCAGGCTCTTCAGTATTGCCTTTGCGAAATGGAACGCCGTTATGCGGTTTTAGACAGCATGGGGTGCCGCGACATAGCAAACTACAACCGGAAAATAGTTGAGCAACATATAGCAACGGAAAAACTTCCGTACTTGATTGTAATAATCGATGAATTTGCGGACTTGATGGCAACAACTGGAAAAGCTCTTGAAGGCGTTGTAGCTCGTCTTGCAGCAATGAGCCGCGCGGTTGGAATTCACCTTGTTCTTGCAACACAGCGTCCATCAGTTGATGTAATCACTGGTCTTATAAAGGCAAATATTCCAAGCCGAATCGCATTTATGGTTGCCGCAAAAATGGACAGCCGAATAATAATAGACCAAGTTGGAGCTGAAAAACTTCTTGGAAAAGGCGATATGCTTTATGCCAGCGCAACAGATCCTTTCCCTGTGAGAATTCAAGGAGCTTTTGTAAGCGACCAGGAAGTTGAAAATGTTGTTGAAGCTGTAAAAGAATGGGGCGAGCCGGAATACATTGACGATGAAATTTTTGTTGACGATGAAGATGATGAAAATGCCGATCAGCTTTCTCTTTTTGGGGAAGGCGCAGAAGATCCTCTTTATGAAAAAGCACTGGACATTGTAATTCAGGCTGGAAAAGCAAGCGCAAGCTATATTCAGCGCAGACTGAGCATTGGTTATAACCGAGCCGCACGTCTTGTAGAAGAAATGGAAGAGCGCGGAATTGTAGGACCTGCAAATGGTTCTAAACCACGCGAAATTATTCACGTACCGTAATCATAAAAAGAGGAATAAAATGAAGAAAGTTATAACATTTATTGCATTAACAGTTCTTTCCGCCTGCGCATTTTCTCAGAATAAAATCAAATTCAACGAAACCTGGAGCTACGTTCTCACAGGATATGAAAACGAGTTTTCTGCGGATTTGCCAATAACGGATCTTTGCTATTTTAGCGCGGAAATAAATGAGTACGGCGAAATTCCTTCAATTCCAAATCGTGAAACTGTTCCACCTGAATTCAACGGGAGAGTTCATATTGTTGCAATTTGCGAAAGCCGCTCTCTAAGCCATTTTGTAATCGACCCGAAATACAAAGTTTCAAAAAAAATTATTAAAACTCTGGCAGAAGCAACAAAAGACTTCGACGGACTTCAAATTGACTTTGAGCTTGTTCCAAAACGAGATGCTGAAAATTTCAAAGTTTTTCTTAAAAAACTGAAAAAAGCAATCGGCAAAGACAAAATGCTTTCTGTTTGCGTTCCTGCAAGAACAAAGACAGTTCAAGATGATGTCTACGATTACAAAGAGCTTTCATCTTGCGCAGACAGAATTTTTATAATGGCTTACGATCAGCACTGGGCAACAAGCGCACCCGGTCCGGTTTCTGGAATGGACTGGTGCAAAAAAATTGCAGACCATGCATTGAATACAATTCCAGTTGAAAAAATAATAATGGGCTTGCCTTTCTACGGAAGAAGCTGGACAGAACCAAATTTTTCCAAAGCATGGTATAACAGCGGAATCAACAGAATCCTTGGCGAAAATTCTGCATTAGAAGAAGTTCAAAGAACTGAAGGAATTCCGCATTTTGAATTCAAAACAGAAATTACAGTAAAAGGCTGGTTTGACGACAAAGAATCTTTAGCCGCAAGATGTCTTATGCTTTCTGAAAAAAACATTCCAAATGCTGGATTCTGGAGAATTGGTCAGGAAGACAAAGAGTTCTGGCAAATTCTTTCTGTTCCAGATTAATTTTTCATCAATATCCATCACTCATGCTTCTGTTTATATCACGCTGATAAAGTTCCTGATAAACAAGGCTACGTTTCTTTAAGTCATCTTTTGTTTCCTGCGGGAAAGGAATATAACGCCAGAAAATTCCTCGGACTTCTTTTTCAAGCTTCTGTGTTCCCATGGATTCTTTTGTCATCCAAAGAATATAGTCTTCTATAAAGAACTGCTTTATGTCGCCCTTCATTTTGTGCTCTTCAAGATACTGATAATAATGTCCAGTAAGTCCATCGCTCATCCAGTCAAATGAAGCTTTCTCTTTTGCAACCTGCCATCTTAAATCAGCAACCGCAGTAAGACACGCAATCTTTAAATCACGCGGATACATCGGAATCGCAATACGTCCGCGGCTAGAAAGTCTGTTGTAACGGTCAAATGGCTCCCAGCAAAATCCAACATCGCCATAAGTTGGAACAAGCAAAACATAAGGAACAATTCTATGAGGAATATTTTTATGTATACGGCAAAAGCACTGCGGGTCAATCGATTCTATCCAAGAAAGCTCGCGGATTACATTTTCGCGGAATCCAGTTCCTTTTTCTGTGCAGTGGAAAAATTCCCTTGTAAAAATCGGATACTGATTTCCCTGACGGCCGCAAGTCATTTTTGCCATCTGGCGGATTGTGTTCATTTCGCCAAGAATTTCTTCTTTTCCAACGTTAACTTCTTCCACAAAGTTAGTTGACTTGTCATTGAGGCTCTGCTCAGTCTGTTTTGCTTCCTTGAAATCCTCAAGATGCTTTGAAAGCTCCTTGTCTATTTTTTGAAGCTGACGAAAATCATTTATAACATCAGAAAAAAGTTTTCTTTGCAAATCTGTGTAAGGATTTTTATGCGGCTCAAGTCCGGGCAATGAATCATGCTGAAAAATATCACGGATTTTGCCTTCAACAGAATTTTCCAAGCTAGCCCTTTCAGCTTCCTTTGCGTTTAAAAGGCTTTCTGAGGTCTGTATTTTTCCGCTGTTCTTGCTTTTTAAAGCCATGATATGCTGTTGTTCCGCAGCAGGTCCTTTTGCAACTCCTCTTGTTGGAACTTCATCAGTCGTACTAGGCTTCATGTGTCCAAGCGCAACAGAACGAATCCATTCATCCATATAAAGAATCGGCTCATAAGTATTGTTCTTGTCTATTGCACGGGCAAACATATTTTTTTGTTCTGGAGTTGCCAAGGACGGAAGCAAAATACCGAACCGCATAGCCATTCGCTTGCAGTCTTCAATGGAAGAACTTGCCATTTTTGGTGCAAGACTTCTTAAAAATTCCCAATAAGCCGTGATTATCTGCTGGCGGTAAACTGTGCGGTCTTTTTTATCCTGGCAATTAAGATATTTTACCAAAAGCGAATGAAGCCTCTGGGAACTTGCGCCTTCTCCTGTAAGGCATTTTTTATAATACGAAGGATCATCGTAGCATTTGCTTGGAGTATCTTCAAAATATTTTTCAATTGGAGCAAATGATTTTATATTTAAATCAACTTCAGGAACACAGCCGTTCATTTTGGGCTTGCCTGACGCTTTTTCGGATACAAAATTTTCAAAGTCTTTATTCTGCGGTCCGCCAAAAGAAGAAATTCCGTCTTTTTTAGGCACATTTAATTCCACTTCTGGAATTTCATCTTGAGTGTCAGCAAGCAAAGCGGCAATACTTGGATCAATATCATCATCAAAAGCCATGTTGTTCTCCAACTTTATTTAAATGTATTTTATAAAAAAAATTTCGTCTTAATTATAACATGACTGTCTCAGTATTGCAAAGCAATAAATGTTATAAACAAAATCTATAGCCAAGTATAAAAATATAATAATTGACAGTTAGGGCAAGAAAAGATATTTTTAGCTTATCTTAAATATTTTTGGAGGAAGAAAATGAAAAAAATATTAACATTGACTGCGGCAGTTTTTGCAGCCGCTCTTTTGTCTGCACAGGCAAAACTAAAAGTTGGAGCAACTCCTGTTCCCCATGCAGAAATGCTCAATCTTGTAAAAGATGATTTAAAGGCTCAGGGCGTTGACATTCAGGTTATTGAAATGACAGATTATGTTATTCTCAACGATGCCCTTGAAAGCGGCGAGCTTGATGCAAACTTTGACCAGCACATTCCTTACATGGAATCCACAAACAAGGAAAAAGGCTATCACCTTGTAAATGCAGGCGGAATCCACATCGAGCCAATCGCCCTTTATTCAAAAAAAGTTTCAAAGCTTTCTGATTTGAAGAAAAAGGCGACAATTGCAATTCCAAACGATCCTACAAACGGCGGACGCGCGCTTTTGCTTCTTCAGGCAGCAGGACTTATTGAACTTAAAAAAGATGCAGGAATAACAGCGACAACACTCGACATAGCAAAGAATCCGCTTAAGCTGAAATTCAAGGAGCTTGACGCAGCTTCAATTCCACGCACTTTGAACGATGTTGATGCGGCTGTTATCAACGGAAACTATGCAATCCCGGCAGGACTTTCAGCAACAAAAGACGGACTTTTTGTAGAAGGAAAAGATTCGCCTTATGTTAACATTATCGCTGTAAAAGACGGAAACCAGAATGATCCTCGTGTAAAAGCACTTGTAAAGGCATTGCAGAGTGACAAAATCAAGAATTACATTTCTGAAAAATTCAAAGACGGTGAAGTCGTAGCCGCATTCTAAAATTAAGTTTTACAGACAAAGCGGACTGTTCAAGAAGTTTTGATAAATTCTTGGGCAGTCCATTTTTTATTTAGATTGAATATCAAGTTTTATAATTTAATGTCATTATCCAGCTTGACTGGATAATTAATGAAAATCTACAGCAGATTGCCGTGCCTAACACAGTAATGACAGCTAATCAGTTAATTTTTCAAAAACTCAAAATACAGACATATTTAAATTGAAATCTGCTTTAATATTTTTGTAAGTTCTGTTTTTTCTATTAAGTCGATTGGGCGGCCTTCAATATATTTTTTGCTTTCCTCTGAAAAAATTCCTGCGGAAACACAAAATCCGCGCTCAGCATTTACATCGCTCATGTGCTCATGGAATTCCCTGATGTAAATTTCGCCGACAGAACCTGTTGTCCTGAAAAATCTGAACAATACAACATCTTGCCAAGTTGCCGCAAAAATTTCAGTTAGAATATCAGTATAAAGCGAGTCTTTTTCTATATTTTGAATTTTTACGTTTGAATTTTTATATTTAGTCAAAATAAATTTACGGCAAAGCGTTACAAAATCGTTGCTATTTGCGGAAATATAAATCTGCAGGTTGTTGTTCTGGCTTAGCTCCTGGTAACGGTTTATAAGCGAATTTACATCCTTGTAATTCTGAACAGAATTTCGGATTGCCTTTAAAAGCGCAAGACCTTTTGCAATCTGATTCTTTTCAAAATAACAGCGGGCAAGATTGTATTCAATTTCAACTCTTATATCAGAAGGCTCGTTTTCATGCTTAAGTCCGATTTCATAATCCTGAATTGCGGAATTCAAGTCATTTATTTTTGTATGAAAAATTCCGGCTCTAAGACAAGACCTTGCGCCATAAACAGGATCAGCTCTAAGATGCATAAAAATTTTTATAGCACGGTCGCCGCGTCCTTCCTGAAACATCGCATCCGACATATTGAAAAGCGCTTCTTTATTTGAAGGATCCTCATCTAAAGCTTTTTTAAAGAAAGAAAGACATTCTCGGTATTTCTTGGCAAAATAAAGACTTTGTGCAAGCAAAAAATAAACGCCGGTAGATTCAGGTTTGGCAAGAATCGCTTTTTTAAACAAAGGCACGGATTTTTCATAAAGCTTTTGGTTGAACATTGCCTTGCCAAGGTAAAAATTATTTTCAAAGCTGACTGAATTTATTTTGTATGCGCTCACCAAAGCCTGAACTGCTTCTGGATTTTTTCCAAGTTGAAGCGCGCTGATTCCAAGCCGCAAAAAACATTCGTCTAAATTAACAAAACCAGACTTTGAATCAAGCTTTGAAAGGTCATTATAAATCAAATATGCCTTGTCCCAAATCTGGCTCGAAAAATAAACATCGCCAAGCGGAATAAGCCCCGCCGGATCATGCGGATTTTTCGCAAGTTTTTTGTTTGCTTCTTTTATAATCTGGGCTTTGTTTCTATTGCTAGTTTTTTTATCTTTGGTGCTGCCGCCGCCATTTTTTCCCATGAACAAAGTAAGAACAGCGACAAGAGCAATCATTATAACGCCAGCAATAAGATATGACATATTCTAAAACCTTCCTTAACAAAATGAAATTATTTGAGGGAATTTCAAAAGCTTTTATGAAGTCAAGAATTCCTCCATTTATTATTTATCGGAATTTCTTGCGGTTACCAAAATTTAATTTTTTCGGCATTCCTGAACAAAATCTGCAATTCTATCCAAAGCAACTTTAATTTTATCAATAGCGGTTGCATAGCAGCATCTTATGTGCCCTTCTCCTCCTGCGCCAAAAACGCTTCCCGGAACAACAGCGACATTATGCTTTTGAAAAAGCTTTGTAGCAAATTCTTCACTTGAAAGTCCTGTTGACGAAATGTCCGGGAACATATAAAAAGCTCCGGAAGGCTCAGGAACAGAAAGTCCCATATCACAAAACGCCTTGTACATCAAATTTCTTCGCTGCTGATAGCTTACACGCATTTTTTCAACTTCAGACCAGCCGTTGCGTAAACCTTCCGTAGCCGCATACTGACTGAAAATCGGGGCGCAAATTGTATTGTATCCGTGGAGCTTTACAATCTGAGCAAGAAGTTCCGCAGGAGCCGCAATATATCCGATTCGCCAGCCTGTCATTGCAAAAGATTTTGAAAATCCGTTAAGAATAATCGTGTAGTCTTTCATTTCAGGGAAAGAGCCGATTGAAACGTGTTCTGAGCCGTCATAAGCAAGCTCGCAGTAAATTTCATCGCTTATAACCCAAAGCTGATGTTTTTTTACAATTTCCGCAATTTTTTCAAGTTCATCTTTTGGAATCATAGTTCCAGTCGGATTGTTCGGGGAACAAATCATAACTGCTTTTGTTTTTGGAGTAACTGCTTTTTCAATTTGCTCTGCTGTCGGATAAAATCCATTCACGCTTGTATCAATTGGAACAACATTGACTTCACAAAGACGCGCCAAAGGAACATAATTTACGTAGCAAGGCTGGCAGACAATAATTTCATCTCCAGGATTAAGAATAGCACGCAAAGAAGCATCAACGCCTTCGCTTGCTCCAACTGTTATAAGAATTTCCTTCTGTGGATTATAATGCATATTGTATTTCTGCATATATTTTGAAATTTCTTCACGCAGCTCAAGCAAGCCCCAGTTTGAAGTGTAGCTTGTATGTCCCTTTTCAAGATGATAAAAAGCTTCCTCGCGAATACACCATGGAGTCGGAAAATCAGGCTCTCCAACAGAAAGCGAAATCACATCATCGTGTCCAATCAACATTTCAAAAAATTTTCGAATTCCGCTTGGAGGAGTCTGCACCATTGATGAACTGAATTTGTCTTCTCTTGTATTCATTTAAGCCATTGCTCCTTCCCGGCTGTCGGAATTTTCTTCTATATAAACAATGTCATTTTCTTTGTAAGTCTTTAAAATAAAATGGGTTTTTGTGGAGCGCACACCTTGAAGCGTAGAAAGTTTTCTTGCAACAAAAAGCGCCACTTCCTGCAAAGTTTCACCTTCAATTATTACTTTTAAATCATAGCCGCCGCTCATAAGATAAAGGGATTTTACTTGCGGAAACCTGTAAATTCTGTCGGCGATTCCGTCAAATCCATGCTCGCGTTCTGGTGTAACTTGAATTTCTATTTCCGCACAGACTTTTTCTTTTGCCTTGGAATCTTTTTCAGGATTTATAATTGCGGCATACTTCATAATAACGCCGTCATTTTCAAGCTGCTGGATAATCGACTTGACTTCTTCAACTGATTTCTTTGTCATCGCGGAAATATCTTCTACAGAAATACGCGCGTTGTCACGCAGCAAATTTAAAATTTCTTCTGTGCTGTCCATTTTTTTACCTTCTATAAAAATAAAATTCTAAATCAGTCCTTTTGTGCTTGGAATTTCTCCGTTGCGTCTTGGATCAATTTCTACTGCCTGACGAATTGCCCTGGCTGCGGCTTTAAAAAGTCCTTCGATTTTATGATGATCGCTTCTTCCGCGGATTGTATCAAGATGCAAATTGCATTTTGCGCCGTTTACAAATCCCTGCCAAAAATCCTCAAAGCAATCAGTTTGAAACGAAGAAGATTTTCCGTCCTGTCCAATTGAAACAAGCGGAATATTGGAAAGAGCCGCATTTACAACACAAAACGGACGTCCGCCAAAATCAACAGCAGCCTGCAAAAGACTTTCATCCATCGGATAAATTGAAAATCCACTTCTATAAATTCCAGCGCAGTTTCCCAAAGCAGAAGCAAAGCATTGTCCAAGAACAATTCCTGCGTCTTCTACAAGATGATGCTGGTCAACTTCCAAATCGCCTTTTAATTCTCCGCTCAAATCAAAAAGTCCATGCTTGCAAAAAGAATTCAGCATGTGGCCAAAAAAGCCTATTGGATTTTTTACAGAGCATTTTCCAGTTCCGTCAAGATTTAAAGAAAGCTCTATTTGTGTTTCACCAGTTATGCGTTTTATGCTTGCAGTTCTTTCCATTTGAAAAATTCCTTATGACATGACTTTTCTAAGTTCATATTCCAAAATGTCTGTAGCTCCAAATTCTTTGAGCTTTGGAAGAAGAACTGGAACTTCACTTTTTTTAACAGCAGTTTTTACAGCATATCCCGAATCACCAAAAAGAGGGCTTACGGTCGGGCTTCTCATAGACGGAATTGCCTTTACAAGCGTGTCAAATTTTTCCTTGGAAACATTCATCTCAAGCATGACACGGTCGCGCGCATCAAGAACCGCAGAAAAAAGCATTTTAAGTTCAAGAATTTTTTGTTTTTTTTCCGGGTCAGCCATCGCTTCTTTTGACGCATACATTCTTGTAGAACTTTCCATGAGAGTGTCCACAATTTTTAAACGGTTCGCCTTTAAAGAAGAGCCTGTGCTTGTATTATCAATAAGAATCTGCGCAATTGAATCTTCTGTGTTCTGAACAAATCCTTCGCTTGTTCCCCAAGTACGGAAAATTGTTCCGTTGATTTTTTTTGCTTCAACCCATTTTTTGCTTAGATTCTGGTATTCAGTTGCAATTGTAACATTTTTCTTTGCAAGCTCTTCATAATCAAAATCTTCTGGAATCGCGGCAACGACACGGACTGGATCAAATCCCAAATCCATTATTTCAACAAGCGAATCTTCAACGCCATTTTCAAAAACCCAGTCTTTCCCAGAAAAAGCAATATCCGCTTTATTTGCCGCAAGAAGAACACTCGCAATCTGAGGTTTTACAACTTGAAATGCAAGATCTTTTTGATTTGTTATAGGAAAATATGTTCTGTCTGGAAGCTTTAAAGAAATTCCAACATCACTTAAAAGCTCATATACAGATTCGTAAATTCTTCCTTTTGCCAATAAAATTTTTAATTTTTCCATAATACACAATTATAAATTGAAGTCGCCTCTAAATTCAAGTTGCAGAGCAAACTAGCGGCGCTCAACAGTTCCGTCAGATTTTGCAATAAAAACTTCTGGCTTTATCTTTGTAAAAAATCCGCATTCAACAACACCGATTATTCCATCGATTTTTTCTTCCATTTCATGCGGATTAACCGGAGACTTCCATTTGCAGTCCAAGATTAGATTTCCGTTGTCTGTAATTACAGGACCGGCTTTTTTTACACCTTCACGCAGCACACATTCCGCGCCAAGTTTTTCCAAAGCTTTAATTACGGGAACACGGGCTTCTGCTATAATTTCAACAGGAAGAGCAAAACCAGTTCCAAGGCTTTTTACATCTTTTGAAGAATCCGCAACAATTGCAAAGTTTGATGAATTATATGCAATGATTTTTTCACGGAGCAATGCCGCGCCGCCGCCTTTTATAAGATTGTTATCTGGATCAATTTCGTCTGCGCCGTCAATTGCAAGGTCAAGAGTTCCATTTATTGCTCTGTCATTCAATGTGTAAACTGGAATTCCAAGTTCCTCGCAGGCCAATGTAGTCTGAAAACTTGTTGCAACGGCTTTTATATCTTTTAAAGTTCCGTCTTCAATTCTCTGCGCAAGTCTTTTTACAGCCGGCATTGCAGTAGAGCCAGTTCCAAGTCCGATTTTCATTCCGCTGAAAATTTTTCCTTCTTTGATTAAAGAATCAATTGCTGTTGTCGCGGCTAAAATTTTTTGTCCGTCTTTAGAAATACCCATCAGTATTCAACTCCTGTATATAATTCAAATTGCCTATATCCCTGATAAAGAAGCATACTGAATCCATTGCAGATTTTGCAGCCAGCCTCTCTTGCACGCACCATTATCGGAGTAGCTTTCGGCATATAAATTATGTCGAACAAAGCTTCCTTTCCTGTAAAGTCATAAAAATAAAGCGGATCATTTTCTGGATTAGAAGGTTCTTCGCAATGCATTCCTTTTGATGTGGTCTGAATAATCACGTCTGAATATTTTCTAATCGTGGAAACTGATTCAAAATTCAACGGAGCATATTTAAAATCATATTTTTCAGCAAGTTCTTTTGCCTTTGACAAAGTGCGGTTAAAAATGCAGGCTTTTCCGCCGGAATTATAAACTGCATACGCAATTGCTTTTGCAGCTCCGCCAGCTCCAATTATAGAAATTTTTTTATGCTTTAGATTTTTTAAATTCAAAAATTCAAGCAAAGCTTTTAAAAATCCTTCCGCATCAGTATTGTACGCAAGCCATTTTCCGTCTTTTTTTATCAATGTATTGCTTGAGCCTATTTCAAGCGCGGCATTGTCCACAAAATCAGCCCTTGCAAGAGCAGCTTCCTTATGCGGAACAGTTACAGAAAGTCCCTGCACTCCGACTTGCTCAGAAAAATCAATTGCCTGCTCAAATTTTTCAGCTGGAAAAGGAATATAAACGGCATTCATTCCATGGCGGCAATATCCTGTATTATGAAGCTCAGGACTTGAAGTTCCAGAAAGCGGCCAGCCGGTAATTCCAAAAATTTTAGTTGATTCATTTATAGATTTTGTTCTGTAAAGTCCGCCAAGTTTTACAGCATCCAAATGGGCAATATTTGAAGTATTTTGAATGGATTCCGGCGCGGAAGTATATGTCAAAAAATTTTTCAGCTTTGCGCCAAGAACTCTAGTTGGAATTCCCATTGTTCCCATCGCAAGCAGAATATGGTTGTTTCCAGAAATTTTAGAAGCCTGCTCAAAAAGATTTGTAACATCGTCAAGACTGTGCGGCATAAATGCAATCTTTGGAATTTCAAGTCCAGAAGGATTCAGTTCCTTAAGACGCTCCAAAATATTTCTTACCGGATTTTTCATGTCATGGAAACTTCGGATTACTTTTGTTTCAAAGGCAAGAGTCGCATCTTCAAGACTTGAAATATGAAAATCTTCCTCAAAATCAACATAGGCAAAATTTTTAGTTTTATCTTCATCGGCAAAAGAAAGCGCGCGGGCAAAAAGAATTGTGCGGGCAGATTCTCCTTCTACAAATTTTCCACCGTCTATTTCACGCCTGATTGTCAAAATGCACGGCAAACCAGCCATTGAAGGAAACCGTCTTGCATAAAGCCGCTCATCCTGATTCAAAAAATCAACACGCAGCTCCGCCATGTCAACATAACTTCTATATTTGTTAAGAAGCTCCAAGTCTTCTGCAAGAGTTTTTCCTGTCAGCGTAAGACAAATTTTTGGCGATTCCATTTCAAGACTCCTTTGCAACTAAATTTAAAAATGAAGCCGAGCTTCTGATTTTTTTTACTTTTGAAATCAAGGCAATTGAAATTTCGTATTCTTCAACTGAATTTGTTTCAGGATTTTTGCAAACTAAAAAAAGAATCTGATTTTTTACAACAGCCCTTGGAACACCTATTAAAATTTCTTTTGTCGTAGACATTTCAATCTCAACCAAATCTTCATTTTGAACCGCGCTTTCCAAAACCCTGAGCTTTCCGGTGAAATTCATTCCGCTTGCCTCGGTAAGCTCAAACTTAACGCTTTCAGGCCTAAGCTGAGCCGAAGACAAAACCACGCGCCGTTTTATCCGCTCCTCAAGTCCTTCTTTTTGCTCTGCAGAAGCTGAAATATTTTCAAGCTGATTTTTCAAATCCTCAAGAATTTTAGAAACTTCTTTTTTTGAACCAGAAATCATAGAATTTTCTATAGGCAAAATTTCGGAAGAGCAAGCCAGAATTTTAGAATCAGAATCAATTTCTGGAAATCCCAAAGCAGGCGCAGTTTTTTTCGCGGATTTTACATTTCCAACAAAATCAAGTCCAAGGCGCTCAACGCAATTTTTTGCCTGTTCATCGGATGAAAAATTCATCAGGAAAATTCCCGGCGACAAAATTTCAATGATATACGATGAAAGCTTCTTTTCAATTACAATAGAATTTTCAGGACGAATTTTTAAAACATAGCCTTTGTAAAGCGCGGCTGAATTATAAGAATCCGCCCATTCATCAAGCGAAACCAAAAGATTCTGCGGAATTTCATAATGCGAATATTTTTTCAAAATTGCGGAAATCTGATCTTTCGTCATATCAAAATCAAAAGCTTTTAAAACAGACTGGCGCGTAATTTCAAAAACAGCAGCAGTATCACATTTTTTTGGACAAAGAAATTTTATAAGCGGAACAAGATCCGAAAGCAAAAATCCCGGCAAAACTATAACTGAAAAACCTGCATCAATGCTCAAAGAGCCTTGCGATTTATTTTCTTCAAAAATTTGATTCACACGGATGAATTCATTTTCGCCCTCAGAAAGAGAATCGACAATTCCAAGCTCAATCGCGCAGTCAAGCATCGCATCCAAAAACTTTGAATCAACAGAAGAATTTTCCGCGGAAGAACCAAACGCAACAATTCTTGAAAAACGGCTGAAAGAATTTTCTGAATAGCGGGAATTTTTATCTTTCAGCAAAAAAACAATCTGAATAATTTTCTGCCTTGTGTAAACTTTCTGCTTTAAAAATGAAAGTGTCTTGAAAAAAATTTCCGCGCTAGACAAAATCATGCTTCGGGAAAAGGAACCTGTGCAAGCAGCGCAAATATAAGCAACCTGATTCCCAAAAGTCAAATTCGAGAAAAGCTCAAGCCTCTGCCAGTCAACAAAAAATCCTTTGCCTTCAGAATCTTCCTGGACAAGATGAAGATTTTTGAGAGCTTTAAAAAGTGTTTCAAAAAATTCCTTGTTGAAATTCTCCTGAAAAATTTCAGCCAAGTCAGAAGACGCTTTCTTTTTAAGTTCCCCGTTGTTTTTGCAAATATCAGGATGGCTTGAAATATAGCAGATAAAAACCGCAAGAAGATCAGAAGAAATTTTTAGCCGACGCTCAGGAAATTTTTTTTCGTTTTCTGGACTTATCAAATTTTGCAAATTCAACAAGCCGCTCAAATCATCTTCAAGATACGGATTTATTTTTATTAAATTCTTTTCATTTTTTACATGGACAGAAAAAATCAAAAGACGTTCTTCAAGGCTTGCAACTGCGCTGTAAAAATCTCCCTGCTGAATTGAAGATGAAAAAAATTTTTCAAGTTTTTCAATGTCAGGCTCGTTTAAAAATTTTATCGCTGTAAGAATTTTTATATCAGTGCCGTCAAGAAATTTTACAATTGAATCCCTGGTTTCTTTTTTGCGCAGAAAAGCTCCTATTTCTTCCGCCAGCTTTTGCTTGTTGTAAGGAGTTTTTACTTCTCCAAGATAAATACGTACCAACTCGAAAAAAAATTTGTCCGGCAAAGTGCAAAAACTTTCACGCCATTGAATTATCTTTTGAACTTTTGCATCTAAATTCATTGGCCACATCCTTCGATTTGAATCGGAACTTCAAGGTCATCAAAACTTTTTTCATTTTCGTAGCGGACAATTCTGTAGGAATATCCTTGCTCTGCTAAAAATTTTTGTCGGTTGCTTCCAAAATCTTCTTCAACTGTTCCGCGCGTAATCAAAGTAAAAAATCTTGAAGTTCTTTCTTTTGGACGAAGAATTCTTCCAAGCCGCTGAGCTTCTTCCTGCCTTGAACCGAAAGTTCCGCTCACTTGAATTGCCACGCTCGCGTCCGGCAAATCGATTGCAAAATTCGCAACCTTGCTGACAACAAGCACACGTATTTTTCCGCTTCGAAAATCGTCATAAATTATATCACGTTCGGAATTTTTTGTTTTGCCGGTAATAATCGGAACATTCAAAAGCTTGGCAATAATTTCAAGATGAGTTAAAAACTGCCCGATTATAAGAATTTTGTCATCCTTGAATTTTTCAACAAGCTCCTGAACAATTTTATTCTTCAAAGGATTTTCACTTGCAATTCTGTGCTTTTCTCTGTTGGCCGCAACTGCATATTCAATTTCTTTATTTTCAGGAAGTCCAAGGCGAACTTCAATACATTCAGCCTTTGCAATCCACTTTGCTTTTTCAAGTTCTTTCCAAGGAACATCATATCTTTTTGGACCAACCAAAGAAAAAACATTGCCCTCGCAACCATCTTCACGCACAAGAGTCGCAGTCAGGCCGACACGCCGCACAGCCTGAAGTTCTGCCGCAACTCTAAAAACAGGAGCCGGAATCATGTGGACTTCGTCGTAAATAACAAGCCCCCAGTTGTTCTGCCTGAAAAGTGAAAAATGCGGATACGGGCCGTTTTTGTCAGGACGCCAAGTAAGAATCTGATAAGTGGCAACCGTTACTGGTTTTATAGTTTTATTTTCTCCAGTATATTCCGCAATCTGGCTTGCATCCAAATCAGTTTTATCAATAAGCTCGTCTATCCACTGATGAACAGCTGTAATATTTGTAGTTACAATAAGCGTATTTGTCTTTAAAAGGCTCATTATTTCCATGCCGACAATCGTTTTGCCCGCGCCGCAAGGAAGAACAATCGTGCCGAATCCAGTTCCCGGACCTTTGTTTCCAACAAGCGCATTTGCAGCAGCTTTCTGATATTCACGCACTTCAAAAGACCGCCCGCTAAAAGTTGTTTTCCGCAGATTTATTTCAAGAGGAAATCCGTCCTGAAGAGGAACATCATCTTTTACAGGCCAGCCAATCTTTAATAGATTCTGCTTAATAATTCCGCGGTCAGTAAGCAAAAGTTTAAAGCAAAACGTTTTTTCTTTTTCTGAAAGTCCTGCTGAAAATTCTTCTGCACATTCGCACGGAACAAGAAATTTTCTGGCAAAAGCATTAGCTTCAATCTGCTTAAAAACATACGGAGAATTTGAAACAAGATAAAGATATTCTTCTTTTATTCCGTCTGAATTTTCCACGGAAGGCCCCTGAACCAGCCTGAGTTTTCCAAAACGCCCGGAAGTTTCTTCAATCCAAACAACAACGCTCTGCGGAATTTCATAACGTGAAAATTTTTTTAAAACCTCAACCGCCTGTTCGCCTGTAAATCCTGAGCTTTCAGCGTTCCACAATGAAAGAGATGAAATTTGATATGTATGCAAATGTTCAGGAGAGCGCACAAGTTCCGCAAAAGGAATCAAGGCAGCCCTGCATTCTTCGGCAAGAGGCGCATGGACATCAAGCAAAAGCGTTCTGTCAGACTGAACAATCAAAGGATTTTCGCTTTCAGGCATATCACTGCATTATATAATGAATCAGCAAGGCTTACAATATTTTACGGCAAAGCACACAGAGCAAACGCATTATAAAGTATTCAACATAAAACTGGCTCCCAGACACGGTTTCCTGGTTCAAAATCGCACAATAATGCGCTACACGCTGATTGTTGCAAAGTAACTATAGAATTCCCCGCTCATGCGGCCGCAACAATCAGAGTGTTTTTGCCCCAGAAACCCTTCCTTCGCGCAAAGTTTACTTAAATCATTTATAATGCGTTTGCTCTTGCAAAGCACATAAAATAAAAAACCAGCCTGCCAACGACAAACCGGCTTTTTGAGGAGAGTCTATCTATGAAAAACAACAAGAGTTTTCCGACATTTTTATTTTAAGATCGGAAATTAAATTTGTCAAATTTTTGTTGACAAAACAAATTTATTATAATAATATCATTATTGTAATAAATACAAATTTACAAATAATCAAGTGTAAGGAACTTAGGAGGTTATTATGAAAAAATGGGTTTGCAAAGTATGCGGATATGTTCACACAGGAGACAATGCGCCGGAAGAGTGTCCAGTTTGCCATGCAAAAAATGCTTTCAATGAAATGGTTGAAACGAAAGGATTTGCCTGCGAGCATCAAGTTGGTTCTGCAAAAGGCTTGGACGAAGAAGTTGTAAAAGGACTCCGTGAAAATTTCGCCGGTGAATGCTCAGAAGTCGGCATGTACCTTGCAATGTCCCGCCAGGCAGACCGCGAAGGCTATCCGGAAATTGCAGAGGCATACAAACGCTATGCTTTTGAAGAAGCCGAGCACGCAGCAAAATTCGCCGAGCTTCTTGGGGAAGTTCTTACTGATTCAACAAAGAAAAATGTCCAGATGAGAGCCGATGCAGAAGCAGGAGCTTGCGAAGGAAAACTTCAACTTGCAAAACGCGCAAAGGAACTTGGCTACGACGCAATTCACGACACAGTGCATGAAATGGCAAAAGATGAAGCGCGCCACGGAGCAGGATTCAAGGGAATAATGCAGCGTTATTTCAGCAAATAAAATAAAAAACACTGTGCTTTGAAAACATTTTCATTGCATGGTGTTTTTTAAATTCCAAAAAGTTTCAAGAGAAAAAAATGAACCACGAACAAATCGCAGCAAAACTAGAAGAAAAAAATATCCGGCCGTCAGTTCAAAGAATGGCAATTTACAACTTTCTTGCGGAAAATCCAGTGCATCCGACCGTTGACACAATTTACACAGCTCTTTCTCCGCAAATGCCAACATTATCTCGAACAACAGTTTACAACACTCTTAGGCAATTTTCTGAATGCGGACTCGTGCAGACAATTACAATTGAAGACGGCGAACTTAGATACGATGCGGACACTTCAAATCATCTGCACTTTAAATGTATAAAATGTGGAAAAATCTACGACATTTTTAAGCCAGTCGAACTTCCGCCACAGTTTTTGCAAGACGGATTCAAAGCGGAAAAAATTCAAACCAACATCTGGGGAATTTGCAAAGACTGCTCTTAATTCTACTGAAAAAGAATCAGCCCTTCCGGATTCATTGCCCTGTAACGAATCCGGCATTCCACAACAGCAACCAAAACTACAACAAGCGAAAACCAAAAGAACATGCTGTCCATTTTAAATCCAGCAAAATAATTGTAAATTCCGTGCAGAAAAACCGCCAGAACAAACGGATAAATTTTAAGGCTTCCATTCTTTAAGTTAAAAACAAAAAGCCCCGAAAGTCCTGCGCAGCAAGAATGAATAACAACCGCAGTCAAAAGCCTAAGCTCAAGATTTTTAATTCCAGAAGCAATGTAAATTAAAGTTTCAAAACATCCAAGCGAAAGTCCGCTCAAAACGGCGCAGGCAAAAAAAACTTTCATAGACATTTTTTTTGACGGAAAAAGAAAAAACACCGCCATTTTTATAGTTTCCTCAACAACGCCATTTACAAAAATGCTTTTAATCAAAACAGAAAAAAGAGAATGCAAATTAATCAACCCGGAAGTTTCCATGAAAAACTGAATTGCGTAAATCGGAACAACAGCAAAAAGTCCGCAGAAAACAGCAACAAATCCAAAGCCAAGCTTGAATTCTTTTATAAGAACAACCATGCAAGCCAATGCCGCCAAAACAGGAATTGTACAAATTAAAAATGCTGGAATCAAACCTGTAAAATTCATTTTATTTTTTCTCCGTCCTGAACTGCTCTATTACAAACTGAACCGTTCCGCGCATTTCATCAAGATTTTCCTGATTAAGAATTCCAAGGCGGAAAATTGAAGTTTCCAAAAGGCAGTAAAGCAAGCTGTTAATTTCTTTTATCGGAAGATTTTTTATTTCATCTTTTTTTTGTCCGCGGATTAAAACCATATTCATCAAATGCTGAATCCGGATAACGCGCCTTGTTACACGGTCGTTTATATCCACGCCGCTTTTTTCGAGCTGCATAAGATACATTTTTAAAACACGGAAAAATGCCCGGTTGCTTTCCGCAATATCGATTATGCACAAAAAAATCCGCTTAAGGCATTCTATTGAATCAATCTGGTTGTTTTTTATAATTCCAATAAGCTCCTGCTCAACATCGTTTGTAAGCTGCTTTATGCTCCACAAAAAAATTTCACGCTTGTTTTTAAAATAGATATAAAGAGTTGTACGAGTAATTCCGCATTTGTCCGCGATTTTCTGATAAGTAACATCTTCGTATCCATCTTCTATAAAAAGCTGAAATGACTTTTCAAGAATTTCCCTTTTGCGCTTTTCGTGCTCAACAACAATCGCCATATTTTACCTGTAAATATAAAAAGAAGTGTCCAGATTTCCAGCTTTTAAAGACTTTACCGCAGAAGCTTTTTTCCCAAAACAATTCTCAAAAGACTTTTGGCTTGTAATAACACCAATCTGCCAGTTTTCAAAATTTGAAATCAAGCTGCCCATTTTTCTGTAAAGACTTTCAGCCTGAAATTCATCGCCCAAGCGTTCGCCGTAAGGAGGATTGCAAAGTATAAGTCCGTTTTCAAATTCTGAATGCAAATTTTCAAAGTCGCTTACAAAAAATTCAGGACGCTCAATGCGCATATCGCTTCCAATCAGCTGCAAGGCTCTTCCTGCCATTGTGCAAGCATGTTCAGCATTCAGTTTTGCACGGTCGATTGCAAATGGATCTATGTCGCTTCCGGCAATGTGGCATTCAACATCTGTGCGGATTTTTGAGGCTTCTTCTTTTTTTATTTCAAGAGCGCGGGAAGAATCATATATAGAAAGATTTTCATACGCAAAATTTCTTCCAAGCCCAGGAGCAACATTGTGGGCATAAAGAGCAGCTTCTATTGCAATCGTTCCGCTTCCGCAAAAAGGATCATGCAAAGGAGTTTTTCTGCGCCACATCATTTCCTGCAAAAGAACCGCAGCAGTTGTTTCCCGCAACGGAGCTGCGCCGCCTTCAGTTCTGTAGCCACGCTTATGCAAAGCCTGCCCGCTTGTATCAAGCAAAATCACAGCTTCGTCCCGCTCCATGTAAACACGCACATCCGCTTGATTTCCAGATTCCGGCAAAGAATTCATGCGCCAAACATCTCCAAGCTTTGTATAAATTGCCTTTTGAATCATTCCCTGAATCGTATGCTCGCTGTTAATCCGGCTTTTGTAAACACGGACTTTATCTACAACAACACGAACATCTTTTCTAAAAAAATCCTGCCAGTCGATTCTATAGCAACCTTCAAAAAGGGAATCAAAATTGTCTGCTTTGTAACGAGCCATCTGAAGATAAACTCTGTCGCTCGTCCTAAGACAAAAATTTGAGCGGTACAAAGCATCATTGTCGCCTAAAAACGAAACACGGCCAGGAGCATTTCCTGCAAGAGCATAGCCCAAATGTTTTATTTCATTTCCAAGGATTTTTTCCGCGCCAACTGCGCAAAGAGCAACAAAAGTATTCATAAATGACATTTTAACATTTTATGTTCAGTTGCACAAGAAAACATACAGGTTGAATCAGGGCAAACGCATTATAAATGTATTCAGCATAAAACTGGCTCCCAGACACGGTTTCCTGGTTCAAAATCGCGCAATAATGCACTGCACGCTGATTGTTGCAAAATAACTATAGAATTGCCCGCTCATTCGGTCGCAATAATCAGAGTGTTTTTTCCCCAGGAACCGTTCCTTCGCGCAAACTTTACTTAAATTATTTATAATGCGTTTGCCCTGCAGGTTGCATTTTTATCTTGGTAAAATTAGTATACAGAAATGGACACATTGAACGCAGAGCAAAGAAGCCTGAACATGGCAAAAATCCACAGCAAGGACACAAAGCCCGAAGTCTTTTTAAGAAGCGCGCTCCACAAAGCCGGATTCAGATTCAGAAAAAACGACAAGCGGTATTTGGGAACGCCGGACATTTTTCTTCCGCATTACAACGCAGTTATTTTTATACACGGATGCTTCTGGCACGGACACAAGAACTGCCGGCTTTTCAGGCTGCCAAAAACAAATGTTGAATTCTGGAAAAATAAAATTGAAAGGAACATGGCGCGCGACAAAAAAGTAATTTCAGCCTATCTTGACAACTGCTACAGAGTCGCTGTTGTCTGGGAATGTTCAATAACAGGAAAACAAAAGGAGCAAAAACTTTCAAAAGTGACGGAAGAAATTTCCCTGTGGCTTGAAGAAGATTTAACAGAAAACTACAGGGAATTCTGAAATTTTTATTTCAGTCCAGACCAAAATATTTGAGCCATCCGTTTCCGTTTTGAGCATTTATCGCAGAAGAAATTCCCGCATGACACATTACATGGCGGAACTGCCCAAGAATCAGCTCAAGCCGTGTGAATTCGCAACCATCTAGTTTTTCTGAAAGCATTTTATCCGAAAGTTTTGCAAGATAGATTCGGATTTTTTGAGCAACCGACACTGCATATTTTTCCAAATTTTCACGAGAAATAACAACGCCCGGCGCGGCATCAAAACCCTGACGGTAACTTGAAATGACACTAAGATTTTCAGCGACACCGCCAGAAGAATTTTCATCATATTTGTATTCCGCAGGGTTCACAAACCACTTGTCGAGCGAATGCAGTGTATGGAAAATAAAGCGCGATGCATTCAAACCGTCAAATTCAGCCTCAAGATTTGCGGACTGAACAACAGAATTTATATTCTTCAAAAGAATTTCGGTCTGTTCAGCAATAATTTTTGAAAGCAGATTTTCAGACATTTATGTGCTCCTTGTATATTTAATTTTTTTCCACTAATTTTCCGTCCCAGTCACTTACAGTGGGACTATGGCGAGCGTACCATTTTTTGAAGAAACAATCGATATTGCGGACTTTTTTCTGCGTCAAGTTTTTCAACCGCTCAATTCGCCTTGCATATCCTTTCTTTGTAAAGCAATGTCCTATTTTCAAAGTCTTATAATTTAAATGAATTTATATGAATATATCTGTCTTTATTCGGGCAATTAAAAACCTTTTTTTTATATTTTTTTAGCAACCTTCACAATCTTGTGTTTTCTGCTCATTGTAAGTCCCGCTTTTTGCTTTGTTCCGGACGCGCAGATTTTTGCGGTGATTTTTATTCCGGCTGATTTTAGGATTTCGCCGATTGAACTAAAAACGCCCGGTGACTGCCTGCAAATCACATTAAACGGAAACGGAGTTGTGCAGGCTGTTACGATTGCGGCTTCTTTACCTTTGAGGAGCGCAAGCGGAATTCCGTGCTTTGATTCTCCCATCAAGCGGAAAACGTTGCGGTCAAAAAACGACTTCAGGCTGCCGGTCATGTTGCCCCACCAGCACGGAGAAGCCACAACAAGAAAATCTGCGCTTGCAATTTTTTCTCCTGCAACATCTGCGTCATCTCCGGCAAAAACGCATTTTCCACAAGAGCGGCACTTCATGCAGCCTGTGCAGGCGGAAAATTTCAGTGAAGATACGCGGATATTTTCAATTTCAGCGGATGGATTTTTCCGGCGAATTTCATCTTCAAGAAATTTTAGCATTTGAGAAATTGTTCCTAAAGGTTTTGGAGAGGCGTTTAGAATCAATATTTTCATTTCTTTTTAGGAAAACCCGGAATGCAGCGGTTGACGTTTCTGCAGTATTCGGCGTATTCGTTTCCGTAGAGAGCTTTCAGCCACTTTTCCTCTGTGTTTTTAATAATAACCGTCATGTAAAAATAGAACAGAACAGGCAGGATAAGCAGAATAAGGTTCGCAGGAAACAGAAGAATTCCCGTGCAGACCAAAAAGAATGCGCTGTAAATTGGATTTCTTACAATCGAATACACGCCGTCTGTCGCAAGAGTGTTTTCCTTTATATGACTTTCGATTTTCGTCTTGAAATTCGCATAAACCCAAAGATACAATCCCAGAATAATAAGAACAACTCCCAAAACCGTGAACGGAATTCTAAATGCGGAAATCCTTGCAAAGGAAAGGAATTCTTTTGTGCTGATGAAAATTCCTGCCGCAGAAAGAACAATTTGAGGCACGACGATAACAGGACCTACTCCTATGACAGGAAGATGTTTTTTATTTTCTTTCACTTAAAAACTCCTATAAAAAGACAAAAAACGTCAACTGTGTTTTACAGAATTTCTACAAGTTTTTTTGGAAACTTCAAGGCTCACTACAATTTTTTCCACAAGATTTTTTGCGGTTGTAAGGGTTTCCCTTTTATCTTCAATCAAGCCGCTTTTTCCGTCGAGCGAGCCTGTTCCAATAAGCTCCAGTTTCGCCTCATGATTTTCAAGGCTGATTTCAGCGCGGTAAACTGAGGAAGGCTGACCGTTCACACCGGAATATTCCGCGGAATTCTTCCCGGCGTCTTTTGGATAGAATTCGTTGTAGTCAAAGCTTTTGTTCACTTCCGCAAAAACAAGATATTTTTTTCCTTCCTCAAGCTGAATTTTCCGAGAAACATCAAAGCTGCCTTTTGGAGTTGCCGAGCTTACCGCATCCATCTCATTCTTTGATTCCGGAACGTAGAAATTTTCGCAGGAATGATACCACACAGGAAGCGATTCCGGGCGGCCGTCTTTGGGCGCGAAAATCCATTTTTTCTTCGAGGCTTTTTTTGTGGCAAAAATTGTCCGGCTGAAGTTTCCGTCCGAATCCTGAATCCACAGCGCAAACTGCGGCGGAAATTTTCCCTTCCATTCGCTGCCCGGAGTTACAAGCACCCTAACCTTTGCAGTCCGAATTTCAGAATTCTCTTTCGCCCAAACCTGCTGAAAAACCAGAAGCGCAAAAGCCGCTACAAAAATTTTCTTGATGATTGATTTTAAAATCATAGTTTTCTCCTGTTTTCTAATTTACAAAAATATTTTCCGCCCACATACTGATAAAACGTTCTGTAAACGGCTCGGAATTTTCCCAGTATTCAACTTCCGACTTGCGCGAAATCACGGACTGAAGACAGCCCCAAAGTCCGAATACAAGAACACCGACATCCAGCCGGGGATTTTCAGAACGCGCCACTCCTTCTGCAATACAAAGCTCAAGAAGTTTTTCCCCAGTACGGTTGCAGACATAAAATTTTTCAGTTTCTTCCGGCGGAAGATTCACCGCGGATTTTATTTTTTCCATCACAAGAGAGGCGACCCGCGGATTTTTAAGGCTCCAGTTGCGAAACGCCCTGATTGCGGCAAGAACCTTTTCCTTTGAAGAAGCGGCTTTTTCCGCGGCGGCTTCAATCACCGAATTTATCTGGTTCAGACAGTCCAGCGAAATCGCCTGAAAAAGGAAGTCCTTGTCCCTATAATAATGATAAATTGCCGTGGCTGAAACGCCGCACTTTTTGGCAATTTCCCTCATTCCGATTTCCTCAGGTTCTTTTTCCATTAAAAGCTCAAGTGTCCGCTTTTTTATGGAAGAAACCAGCTCAGGATTCGCATTCCTCATAATTCTTCCGCCTTTTATAATGTAACACAGATAACTTAACAATGTTACATAAAATAGTCAATAGCTCTTTTTTTTACTCGGATTCCTATTTTTCTGCCATTGTGGTGAATGCTTCGCTGCGCCGGATTTTTCGGTACTGGGACGGAGTGAGTCCTGTCTCCTTTTTGAATATTTCTATGAAGTGGCTTGCCGAGCTGAACGAGAAGAGCGCGCTTATCTGTGCGGATGAATTTTCACTGTAGAGAAGCATTTTCTCCGCCGCCTCGATTTTTTTCTTCATTACATATTGCCCGACTGTGATTCCGGTCTCCCTTCTGAAAAGAGCGCAGAGATATGTCTTGTTCACACCGAGCGTCTCTGCCATCCGGAAAAGCTGGATTTTCTCGTTCAGGTGGTCGTAGATGTAGTCGATTGCGGCTGTCGTTCTGCGCGAAAGTCCATGAACTTCCTTGAGCTCCTTCATGCGGCTGGTGAAATCGAATACAGCCTCGCGGTGCAGCATGGTGATTGTGTCCTCGTCCCCGGCGCTGTCTATCTGGCGGATGTAGATGTCGCTCAAGGTGTATGCCGATTCAGGCGGAAGACCTCCCTCAATGCAGAACCGGGTTATCATCGCGACCGTTATCACAAGATGATACTTGAGGTTCCGCAGCGGATTTTCCGAGAGTTTTCCGAGCTTTTCGTTGCGCAGGGGAAGCATCAGGCGTTTCACAAGGTCAAAGTCGCCCTTCTTCACAGCATCATAGAACGCAAGCTCCTTGTCGTATTCCAGGTGATAGATTGAATATTCCCGCCGTCTGAAAAGCTCCTGTGAGAGTGCAGGCTCGGACTTTATGCGCGCAAGCTCATCGTTCATGTTCTTTTTCATTTTTTGTGTTTTCCTTCCGTCGTCCGCAAAAAAAATCAGAATATTCTGATATATGTACAAATATTATGATATATCAGACGGAAATTCAATGATATTATTCTGCCGTTTGCAAGATTGGTCTGTGCGGAACTCATGCTTTTGCGTTGCAGCCAGTTCATTCCAGTTCTGCAAATTCAGAGTTCGGCTTAAAAACGGAGGAAACATGAATCTTTCAAAGGGAATAAATTTCGGAGGATGGCTTTCGCAGTGCCGCCACACAAAGGAGCATTACGACAGTTTTATAAATGAGGACGATGTGCGCCGTGCCGCCGGCTGGGGCTTTGACCACATAAGGCTTCCGTTCGACAGCGAGGTTGTCCAGAATCCGGACGGAACTTTCATTGAGGAAGGATTTTCGCGGCTGGAAAAATTTGTCGGATGGGCGGAAGATTCCGGGCTTGATGTGGTCCTTGACCTTCACAAGGCTTGCGGCTACGACTTCAACGACGCGGGAACGAAAAATGGAAACCCGCTTTTTTCAAGTCCGCATCTTCAGGAGCTTTTCTTGTCACTTTGGAATGAAGTCTCGTCAAGATTCGGCGGAAAAAAGAACGTCGCGTTTGAGCTTCTGAACGAGGTTGTGGAAAAGGATGCGGCTGAGCCTTGGAACACCCTCATTGACCGCACACTCAGCATAATCAGAAAGAATGCGCCTGAAATTCCGGTGATTTACGGCGGAATCCAGTGGAACAGCGCGCGCACTCTCCGCCTTTTAAGGAAGCCAGAATTCCGCAACGTTATTTTCACCTTCCATTTTTACGAGCCGCTGATTTTCACGCATCAGAAAGCGCCCTGGGTTCCGGGAATGAGCCCCGACCGCGAGATAAAATACCCTGCCTCGCTGTCATATTTCCGCGAGGAATCCGTTCCGCTCGGATACAAGGGAAAAGATGTCGCCGACACTGACGGAAATCTTCCGGGAATCGAGCTTATGCGGCAGATGATTGGGGAGGCTTGCGCGGCTGCTAAAAACGCCGGAGTTCCCGTCTACTGCGGAGAATATGGAGTGATTGACCGCGCGCCCGTCAAGGGAACAGAAGCCTGGTTCGCCGATGTGCATAAAATTTTCAGGGAATTCGGTGTGGGACACGCGGTGTGGACCTACAAGGAGATGGACTTCGGACTTACGGAAAGCCACTACGACGGAATCCGCGCCAGTCTTATAAAAATGATGACCGAATAATTTATATAGCACGGAGTTTTACAAGGAGGTAAGATAAAAACAGCCGAAAATGGCGTCTGTTTTTATCTTTAAAAGTTTGCGGTGCAAACTTTCTTATCAATTGTTGTTTCTCACTTCGTTGCGAAACAACTTAAAAAGTCAATCCTAAAACTGAAGTTTTAATCTTGACTTTTTATGGGAGGAAACATGAAAAAGACGATTGCATTTGCCGCGGGAATTATTTTCGCCGCAGCTCCATTCTTCGCGCAGACCAGCTACAGCGAAAGCGACCTTGTCTGGAAGGATGATTTTGACGGAAATTCCCTCAATCTGGATGACTGGAACTACGAGTACCACGAGCCGGGCTGGGTGAACAATGAGCTTCAGGAATATGTGGACTCAAAGGAGAACATCTACGTAAAGGACGGAAATCTCGTGATTCAGGCCGTTCAGAAAAAAGCGCGAGGCGGAAAAACTGCGTACACTTCCGGCAGAATCAACACAAAAGGCAAGCATGACTTCAAATACGGACGGATTGAGGCGCGCATAAAATTTCCTTCCGGCAAGGGATTCCTCCCGGCGTTCTGGATGATGCCCACGGAAGAGAATCTCTACGGACAGTGGCCAAAATGCGGCGAGATCGACATTGCGGAGGTTCTAGGCGACAGGACAGAGGAAATATACGGAACGCTCCATTATGGCGAGCCTCACAAGGAGTCACAGGGAAAGGCAGCCGCGCAGGGAAAAAGCTTCTCCGACGACTGGCACATTGTAGCCTGCGAGTGGGAACCGGGCGAAATCCGCTTCTATGCCGACGGAAAAATGTACCACAAGGAGAACAGCTGGTACACAAAGCGCAAGGGATTCGGCGAGGTAACTTATCCGGCTCCGTTCGACCAGCCTTTCTACATAATACTGAACCTTGCTGTCGGCGGAAACTGGCCTGGAAATCCGGACCGCACGACCAAATTCGCAAAGAACGCGCAGCTTCTCGTGGACTACGTGAAAGTCTATCAGAAAAAAAGCTACGACGAGAACGTGAGGAAGCCTGAATCAGGAAAGGCGGAATTCCGGACGGCGGATTCTGACGGAAACTATATCCGAAAAGACGGCGGCTCCTGGAACTTCCTTCTTGCCCAGGGCGGAAAAGGCAGCTTTGATTACGACGGCGGAAACATCGTCATAACCTCCGATGCGGCTGGAAGCGTTGACTATTCTGTTCAGCTCGTGCAGGCAGGTCTTCCGATGCTAAAGGGCGCGGAATACAAGCTTTCGTTCGACGCATCCGCGGAAAAGGAGCGAACGATTATAACCGCGGTTACAGCTCCGGAAGCGGGATGGATACGCTATCTCAAGGACACGAAGATAAAAGTGGGACCGCAGAAAAAGCATTTTGAGTTTACATTCAAGATGAACGATGCCGACGATCCTGCGGGACGGCTTGAGTTCAACCTGGGAAACCAGAATTCCACCGCGGCGGTAAGAATTTCCGGTGTGCGTCTTGAGATGGTCAGCGCGCCTCAAAATTCATCAGGAAAAAAATCGGTGCTTCCCGACGGAAACCTTGTGCACAACGGAGAATTCCAGGAAGGAGAAAACCGGCTTGCGGAATGGAGTGTTTCCGCCAAAAACGGCGCGAAATTCCAGGTCACGAACACGGACAACATCCGCAAATTCCGCGCAGAAAATCCCAAGGACGCTGAAATCCGGCTTGTTCAGAAAGGAATTCCGCTTGTCCCGGGAACTGAATATCTTCTGAGCTTTGACTCATCCTCAGCTTCTTCCGGAAAAATAAAGGCTGAAATTTCGGGAAAAAGTTTTGAGGCTTCCCTTTCTTCCGGCGAGAAGAAGTTCAAGTTCGTGTTCACGGCGGAAAAGGAAAAATCATCCGCGCTCTCATTCAGCTTTGACACAGACGGAACGGTTCTTCTTGACAACGTGCGCATTCAGGAGAACGCAATGCTCGTGAACGGAAACTTCTCCTCCGGGCTTACAGGCTACGAGGTCTACCTGAACGAGTCGGCCTCCGCTGATTACGCCGTCGATTCACTTTCCGAGGACAACGCGTTCTGCATGAACATCTCCGACACAGGAAATCTTGACTGGATGATTCAGCTAAAGCAGAACGGAATAACATTGGAAAAAGGAAAAAAATACAGAATTGAGTTTGACGCGAAGTCAACAATTGACCGCACCATAATGTTCGCCCTCCAGCGCGACGGCTCTTCGGACAATAACTGGATTCCGTATTCTGGAACACAGAAAATAGACGTCTCAAAGGAATTCAAAAGATACTCATGCGAATTCACGATGAACGAGCAGACCGACAGGGCTGTAATCCTGAGCGTTTCGATGGGAGCCGTGAACGACAAGCGGATCACCAGAAAGCACACAGTTACGGTAGACAACATCGTGCTCGAGGAAAAGAGAAACTGATTTTTCTCTTCTAAAAAAAAACTCTCCTGCGCCGTATTTCAGCAAGATTCTGTCTGAGGTTCAGGGGAGTTTTTTCATTCAGCTCAATAGAAACTTACCCGAAAATCTGTCCCGGCAGACTGAGCCTCTCTTTTATCGGAAAATGCCTATCGAACTCTTCTGCTTCATTTGCATCAATAAAATATCCGTCCGGTTCCTTGAAACTTCCACCACCGCAATTTTTCACTTCGCCCAGAAAACTCGGAACAAGTTCTTTTATCAGAAAATAATCCGCATCCGGGTCAGCATAGTAGCGAACTCCTTTTGTTTTTGCCACAACAAATCCGCTTTTTCCGTAAAAGTCGATATTGCCGGTAATTGCAAGCGCGCCGCAGTCCATTTTCTTTGCCTTTTCCATTGCGTACCTAAGAAGAACTGTTCCGTATCCCTTGTGCTTAAACTTCGGCGCAATGCTGATTGGCCCGAACGTCATGACTGGAAGTGTTTTACTGTTGTTAAGTTTTATTTCCGCCCTTGCGAACATAACGTGTCCAACAAGAATTCCTTCCTCTTCCATTATAATATCAAGTTCCGGAACAAATTCGCTTCTTGTGCGGAAATTATGCAAAATAAAATGCTCGTCGCAACCTGGTTTGTAAACATTCCAGAATGCCTCGCGCGTAAGGTTTTCAACCGCCCTGTAGTCCGCAGGAGTCTCGTTCCTGAACGTGATTTTTTTCATGTCTATTTTTTTTTCCATTTTTCCTCCAAAGTTTTTTCATTGCCCGCCAGATAAATTATTTTGTCTGATTTATCAGGCTAAAATTCATCCGGCAGATTCCGAATCTAAGTTCGAAATGGCTTACCTGTTTGTCATTCTGAATCGGAATGACATTTTTATTTAATTTAATAATAAGCAAAGCCGCGCCAGTTTCCTACCTCAAAGACCTTTCAGAAAAGAGAATGAGAAAATCTGCAAACAAAAAAAGCCCTGCAAAACGCAGAGCTTTCGTCAGTCAACACTCGCTAAATCAGTATTGAACTTTCGCTTTCCAGATGTCTGTTTTATTGTTTGCCGCCGAGATAAAGAAAATTGTATTGTCCGCGCCCCAGACTGGAGTATATGCATCAACAGCACCGCTTGTAAGCTGAGTTTTGTTCATGCCGTCAGATGAAATAAGATACAAATGAATATTTGTTCGACTATTTGCAATAGAAATTATCCTTTTTGAAAGGCTTGAAATCATGGAACCTTTTGTATTTACAGGAGTCAATTGTGAAAACAAGATATATTTTCCGTCTTTTGAATATGAAGGTTTATAGCAAGGAAAATCAACATCCTTGTAAATTTCTGTAGCCTGATTTATATCAAGATTCATTTCAAAAATTCCGCCGCCACGAATAAAGACGAATTTATTTTCCGTTGGATGCCACTTAGGACTATAGCCTTCGCAAATTAAAGTTATTTCAGTTCCGTCATAATTCAAAGTTACAATCTGCCATTTTCCGTTGATTTTAGTATGGCAAAGAATGACATTGTTTTTTATGTCAGGCTCTCCATCTTCAGTTCCAATCGGAGTTCTTGTAATATAAGTTTTTCTTCCGCCTTCTACGTTTGCGCGCACCAGCTTGAACTGGTTGTTTTCAAGCGCGGCAAATACAAATTCTTTTCCGCTTTTGTTCCATGCAGGATCATATGAAAATGTAAGACCGAGCGGAGTCTTTGAAGGACGGCTAATATCACGAAGCAAATACATTTGGGAATCATAATAATAGCCAGAATTAGAATTCTTCATATTTGTTATATAACTATTGACGCTTTTATCTATCTCAACATAAAGCAACTGATTTCCATCCGGGGAAACAGCCAGTTCAATTTTGGACAAGCCATCATCTGTAACCCTTGAAACATTCTGCAAAACACTTTTGTCATAAGAAATTTGAATTTCCTCTTTAGGCATTGAAGACATAGAAACGCAAGAAAAAACTGTAACCGAAAACGCAATCACAGAAGCCAAAAAAATAAATTTTTTCATAAAAACCTCTTTTACATTAAGTCAAATATTACAATACAAAAGTATTTCTTTAAAGTCAATTAAAAATTATACAATAGTCAAAAATAAGTAGACAGGTTTTTTATGTTGAATGAACAAATCCGTGAGCTCCGTAACATCCGTGGAATCAGTCAGATTCAACTGGCAAACAAACTCGGAGTTACAAAGCAAAGTGTTTCAAACTGGGAAAATGACAATATTCTTCCTTCTATAGAAATGCTTGTGAAAATTGCGAATTTTTTTGAAGTTTCAACCGATTATCTTTTGGGTCTTGATAAAAAACGAACTTTGGATGTTGAAAATTTGACGGAGATTCAGATTTCGCATATTCAGCTTATTGTTGACGATTTAAGAAACGCAAAATAATTTAAAATAAAAAAACTGACCCTATTTATAGAGCCAGTTTTTATACAACAGCTTTAGCGACATTTAATCAGAAAAGTTCAACCCATCTGCTTTTTTGCGCACAAGATGATTCTGTAAATTGATTTTTCGCTCAAAAAGAATTTTTGAGAAATCTCGCTGACTGAAAATCCTTCTTCGTAATTTTTGTATATCCGCTGATTCCGTCTTTTGTACCAGTTTTTGGAATCTTTTGATTCTCCCCAGTTTTTGCGGTTCTCGCATTTCTGCGGAATATACAAATAAGTTCCAGCCGCGTATTCCTGAATTTTTTCAAGAAGTTCGGACGGAAGAACATTTTTCGCTTTTACGTAATTCATTTTGATAACGCTTTTCAAAAAGATTTTTCTAATTGAACAAGCAGTAAAAGCCTTTGAAACTCAAACTGCGCCTTTACTGCCGGCGCGGCACAAGCTCCATTTTTGTCATGTTTTTTATAAGTCGCTCCTTAGAAAACAAATTTGTTTTCAACATAAAAACTGTAGTATAAAAAAACATAAATTTCCAGGTCTAATGTCGATTTTTGATAAAACAAATAATGACAGTAAAATTCGAAACTGAAACTTCAATTTACTTTTCATGGAATTTTCCAGTCAAATCGTCCACATCAATTCTTATCATGCTTATTTTTTTCATCATAATAGCAGGAAAAACAGACGGACCTTTGTACCCATATTTTTTTAGGATACAGATTAGTCCTCCTTTTTTTTCATCTGCATCCTCTAAAATAGACGCATTTCCTTTTCCGCAAACACTTCTATAAAAGTCTGTCCATCCGCAAGGCTCTTTATTTTCACCTATTTCAGAATAGCTTACAGCAGAAAAAGATACACGGGGACAATCTTTTATGCAGTTAAGCTTTGTACCTTCTGTAGCTCCGTGAATAAAAATCTGAATTCTTTTTCTGCCACCATCCAGTTTGTACCCAAAATTTACGGGTACAGAATACGGCTCAGTTCCTTTTATCATAGCAAGCGTCAAAAAATTTGACTCATCAAGAATTTTTATAATTTCTTCAAAGTCAGTTATTTCTCTTTCTTTTCGCCTCATTTTTTACATCCAAGATTTGCAAATTGAAATTTTTTCAAATTCATTTTATAATTTAGAAATCAATTTTACAAGGAAAACAAATGAAAAACTTATATGAACAGGGACAGATGATAGAAACAACTGTTGCCGCAATTTCAAATGACACAGTTTTTATTGATCTTGGACTGAAAAGCGAAGGTTTCGTTAACAAATCAGAATTCTGTGATGAAAACGGAAATTGTTCCATAAAAGAAGGGGACAAAATAAAAGTTTATTTTCTAGGCGGAAAAAACGAAGAACTTCACTTTACAACAAAACTTGCCGGTCAAAACGCAGGAAAATCTGTTCTCGAAAATGCATTCAAAAACGGAATTCCAGTAGAAGGCCACGTTACAAAAGAAATTAAAGGCGGATTTGAAGTAATGATTGGCACAAGCCGCGCATTCTGTCCCTATTCTCAAATGGGATACAGACAGAAAAAGGAGCCAGCCGAATATGTAGGCGAACACCTTGCTTTCAAAATCCAAGAATTCAAAAATGACGGAAAAAACATAGTTCTTTCAAACCGGGCAATTCTTGAAGAACAGGCAAATGCAGAACTTGACCAGCTTTCAAAAAAGTATACAGAAGGAATGACCGTTACTGGAAAAGTAAAATCAATCGAGTCCTACGGCGCATTTATCGACTTAAACGGATTCCAAGCGCTTCTTCCAGTTTCTGAAATTTCCCACGCAAGAATCAGAAATGTTTCAGATGTTTTAAAAGTAGGACAGGAAATAACGGCAAAAATCATAAAAGCAGACTGGCAGCACGAAAAAGTTTCTCTTTCAACAAAAGAACTTGAGGCAGATCCTTGGGACAATGTAAAAAAAGACTTCCCTGCGGGAACAAAAATTGAAGGAACAATTTCCCGCGTAACTGATTTCGGAATTTTTGTAAACATAGCATCTGGAATAGACGGACTTGTACACATATCCAAGCTGAATGTTGAGCGCAATACAAACCTGAAAAAAATCTATAAGCCAGGCGAGAAATTTCCAGTCATTGTTGAAAAAGTTGATTCTGAAGAAAAAAGAATTTCGCTTGCTCCAGTTGTTTCAAATGAAGAACAGGACAATGCGGCGGAATATCTTTCATCACATAAAGACGATGATGACGGAGAAACTTACAATCCTTTTGCAGCTCTCTTGAAAAAATAAAATATAAAAAAGAGGATGACCCCAGAAATTGAAAATGCGGCGCTTGAGCTTGTCGAAAACAACCTACTTAGTGTACTCAGTCATTTCGGCAAACTCAAGGACACCTCTTTTTTTTAACTTATCTTTTTTCCATTCAAAACAGCTTCCTTTAAAGTTCCAATTCTATATATCAGCTTAAGAGAAAAAAACGGCTCATTTTTTTCCAACAAATCCAGAAAAATTAAATCGCCTTCCCAATGCTCAAGATTCTTAAAATCTGATTTTTTTATCCATTCAAGATTTCCTTCATCGCATTCAATAAGATTCCCGGAAAAATCATCGCTTGTGTAGAGGCACATATATTCAGCAGGATCATCATCAGACAAAAATGTAACAATTCCTCTAAAAGAAAACGAATTTAAAACAAGCCCTGTTTCCTCTTTTACTTCCCGGAGCAAACAATCTTCAGGACTTTCCCCAGCTTCAAAATGTCCGCCAACGCCAATCCATTTATCGTGGTTTATATCATTTTTTTTCGTAACTCTATGAAGCATCAGATAGCAATCATCTTTTTCAATATAACACAAAGTTGTAAGCTGACTTTTCATTTTTTTCCTGCAAATTTCCGTAAATAAAAAAAGACCTCATGTAAAAACATGAAGTCTTTATGGGCTCTGAGGGGATCGAACCCCCGACATTCTGGGTGTAAACCAGACGCTCGTACCAGCTGAGCTAAGAGCCCTTATATTTTTGAATATTAGCATATATAAAAAACTCTGTCTATATAAAAAATCAAAAAGATTTCATTTATAACAATTTGTTATTATATTTTAATGATTGACAGTTTTTTTTAGCTTCGTAATACTAACATATTATGGAAGAAAATCTAATTCACGAAAAAGCCGAAAGAATCCGGGACGTAATCCGCTATATAAAAAGATTTAAAAATGCGCTCGTAGTAATTTACATAGATGACAATCTTATTGACAGTCCGCATTTTCTGAACCACATAAGAGACATTTGTTTTATTCACGAAGCTGGCTTAAAAATAATTTTAGTTCCCGGAGCAAGCAAAAAAATAAATGAAATTCTCTCAAATGCAAATATAAAATGGAAAATTCACTGCAACTGCCGAATAACAGGACCAGAAGCAATGCCTCTTATAAAAATGGCGGCATTTGATGTTTCAAATCAAATAATGACAGCTTTTGCAGGTGAAAGAAAAACCGCAGTCATAGGAAACTGGGTCAGAGCCAGAGGAAAAGGCGTTATCGACGGATTTGATTACGGCACAAGCGGCGAAATAGAAAAGCTTCAAACTGATTCAATAAAAACAGTTTTAGACAATGGATTTATTCCGATTTTTCCTTGCATAGGATGGAGCATAGCCGGAAAGCCTTACAATATTTCTTCAATTGAACTTTCTCAGCAAATCGCAATCAACCTGAACGCCGACAAGCTTTTTTTTCTTGTTCCAAATGCGGAAATCAGCTCAGAAAATTTCTTAATTCCAAAAGAAATAGGTCTTTCACAGGAAGGAAATATTCCGGCTTTAAACTTAGAAGAAGTTGAATTATTTTTAAAAACAAACGAACCCTCGGTAAATTCAACTGAAAATAACGAAAATTCTACCGAACGTTTGGTAAATTTAGATAAAAATGTTTCACCTGAAACAAATAAAATGTATTTGAAAGAAAAAATTTTCACTCTTTTAAAAAAAGCGGAAAAAGCCTGCACTCAAGGAGTTGACAGAGTTCACATACTGAACGGCTCCATAGACGGAGTTGTTCCATGTGAAATATTCAGCGACTTGGGCTCTGGAACAATGGTTTACAGTAACAACTACGGAAAAATCAGAGAAATGACAAGAGAAGACATTCCAGCAGTTCTAAATGTAATGCAGCCATTTATAGAATCAGGAATTCTTCTTCCTAGAACAAAAGAAAGTCTTTCAGCTCAGTTCAACAATTTTATTGTATACGAACTTGATGGTGCAATTAGAGCTTGCGCTTCACTCATTACTTACTCAGACGGACAAACAGAAATTGCAGGCGTCGCAGTTGACAAAAACTGCTCTCATATAGGAATCGGTCAAAGAATGATAGAGTTTCTCGTGAAACAAGCAAAACAAAACAATTCAAAAGGAATATTCCTATTAACGACACAAACAGCAGATTGGTTTGAAAAACTAGGCTTTAAACTTTCCGATATATCAACTTTGCCAAAAGAAAGAAAAGAAAAATGGAATTCAAATAGAGGTTCAAAAGTATTAAGGCTTTTTTAACGTCAAAAACTTAATTCAAATTTTAAAATAAAGAATGAATACCTGTGTTTCACGTGAAACATGGGTATTTTTTTTTAATAAAATTTTTAAAACTATATTTGTTGAGAATTACTATTACACAATGATGAAAGAAATATAATTGAAAATTTACAGCAGATTCACAACTAAATTTATTATGAAAACATTACAACACCACAGCAAGCAAACTGCCCAAATATCGAGTTTTGATAAGAACAGTCACTTAAGTGTCATTCCCATACTACGACGAAAGAATCTGCTGCAAGATTTCAATAGCATATCAACCAATTTTCTTTCAGAAATACAGCAGTATTAAGTTCAATAATAAAATTAAAACTCGATACTTTTCCTAATATTAAAATATTTTTTATCAAAATTAACAGGAAAACATAATATACAAAAACAGAGAATGTGTTTCACGTGAAACATAGATGTGGAAAAACTATGGAAATTTTCAAATTTTAAAACACAATTGAATTGTAAAATTCTGTAATTCTTTGTTTTATAAGAAACTACAATGGATTTAAAATTCTTAAAAGGAAATCTACACTTGTGGAAAACTTGTTGAAAAACAATGTTTCACATGAAACATTTTAAAATATCTATATTTAAATAAAGATAATACAAAATTTAAATAAATTTATATTAAAAACAAATTTGACAAAAATTTAGTAAAATTTCATAAAAAAAAGCCGCGGAAATTCAAAAGAAAATCCACGGCAATTTTTCACTTTTTAAAAGTTATTTTTTTTCATCTTCATCGTTGGCAATTCTATCCACTCCAACAACGTAATCAGGATCTGTGATTGAAACAACTTTTATTCCGCTCGCTCCCCTGCCCTGCACTGTAATATCTTTAGCTTCAACACGGACAGAAGTTCCTTGGCTTGTAATACACATAATGCTATCTGTATCACGAACACACAAAGCACCTATAATTTCACCTTTGTCTTCAACATTGCCAAATATCTTTTGACCTCCAGTTCCTCTTCCATGCGCATTGAATTCTGCGGAATCAACTCTTTTTCCTATGCCTTTTTCTGTAACTACAAGAATTTTTGAATCAGGCTCTGTATGAATCCTTATAGCAGAACAAAGCTCATCGCCTTCAGAAAGTTTTAATCCGGCAACACCGCGGCTAGATCTTCCCATTGGACGCACATCCTCTTCATTGATTCTTAATGCTTGTCCACGGCGGCTTACAAGAAGCAGCTCATCTTTTCCTGTTGAAAGAATTGCACTTACAAGAGTATCTCCTTCATCAAGACGAACAGCCTGCATTCCACGGGATTTTGCGTTTTTAAAGTCGCTTGTAGGAGTTTTCTTGACAACGCCATTTGCAGTAGCCATAAACAAATAATTGTTCTCTGAAAATTCCTTTAAGCTGACAATTGTCGTAATATCTTCATTTGCGCTGACAGCAAGAAGGCTTTTTATATGGGAACCGCGGCTTGTCTTAGACGCTTCTGGAATTTCATGGACTTTTATCCAATAAGCTTTTCCTTCGGTTGTAATAAACATCAAATAATCATGTGTTGAAGCGACAAACATTTGATTTATATAATCTTCTTCAACAAGTTTTGCTGAAATAGTGCCTTTACCGCCTCTTCCCTGGCTTTTATACTGGCTTACAGAAACTCTCTTAATATAGCCAAGCTTAGAAATAAGAATGACCATATCTTCTTCTTTTATCAAGTCTTCAACATTTATGCTTTCTACTTCGCCAGCGACAATATCAGTTTTTCTGTCATCTCCATATTTTTCAGAAAGCTCGTTTGTTTCATCTTTTATAATCGCAAGAATTTTTTCATGATGAGCAAGCAAATCTTCGCAATGGGCAATAAAAGCCTTTACTTCTTCCATTTCTTTACGAAGCTCGTCAATGCGCAAATTTGTAAGACGACCAAGACGCATTTCAACAATCGCTTCAGCCTGAATTTCATCAAATCCAAAACGCTGCATAAGTCTGGCTTTGGCTTCTGTTTCATCACGGCTAGAGCGAATCATTTTTATAACTTCATCAATCGCATCAACAGCTGTAATCAACGCCTCAAGAATATGTTCACGCGCACGTGCTTTGTTCAAGTCAAAAGTTACGCGGCGAGTTATAACTTCATCACGATGATCAACAAAACATTTTATAATCTGCTTTAAATTTAAAATCTGCGGACGACCTTTAACAAGAGCAAGATTTATAACTCCAAAACTTGACTGCAACGCTGTTTTTGCAAAAAGCTGATTTATTACAACTTTTGTTATTGCGCCACGTTTTAGATGAATTACAATTCTCATTCCGCTTCTGTCGGAAGACTCGTCATTTATTGCGCTGATTCCATCAATAACTTTATCACGCGCAAGTTCTCCTATTTTTTCACAAAGAGTTCTAGTATTCACTCCGTAAGGAACTTCAGTAAATACAATTGATTCAAGTCCTGTTTTACTTACTTCAATATTGAATCTTCCGCGGACAAGAATTTTTCCACGGCCAGTTCTGTAAGCATCTGCAATTCCATTTTTTCCAAAAATAATTCCACCTGTAGGAAAATCAGGTCCTTTTATATGATTTAAAAGCTCATCGACTGTTATATTCTGATTATCAATATATGCGCTTATAGCACTTGCAACTTCACGCAGATTGTGAGGAGGCATATTTGTAGCCATTCCGACAGCAATTCCAACAGAGCCATTGCATAAGAGAAACGGAAACTTTGAAGGCAAAACTGTAGGTTCTTCCTTTGTGTCATCATAGTTAGGAATCATATCTACAGTGTCTTTGTTTATATCCTCAACCATTTCCTCGGCAATTTTTGTCATTTTTGCTTCGGTATAACGGTAAGCGGCTGGAGGATCTCCTGCTATTGTTCCGAAATTTCCGCCCGGATGAACAACAATATAACGCTGACTAAAATCCTGTCCAAGACGAACAAGAGCATCATAAACAGAAGCGTCTCCATGAGGATGATATTTTCCAAGAACATCACCAACAATCGTGGCACATTTTTTTGTTTTTCCGCCTGCAGAAAGATGATTTTCTTCCATGGAATAAATAATTCGGCGGTGAACAGGCTTTAAACCATCTCGGGAATCAGGAAGCGCACGACTTACAATAACAGACATCGAATAGTCAATAAAAGCCTGCTTTACTTCATCTTCAATCGGAATTTTTATAAGATTTGTTGTATTTTCTGTGTTTTCCATTTTTTATCCTAAACATCCAGATTTGCATAGACAGCATTTTCTTCAATAAACTTCCTGCGGGGTTCTACTTCTTCTCCCATGCAAATGCTGAAAATTCTGTCTGCCGCAACTGCATCTGGAATTGTAACTACTTTCATTCTGCGTGTTTCAGGATTCATAGTCGTATCCCAAAGCTGGTTTCCGTCCATTTCACCAAGACCTTTATAACGCTGAACATCCGCTTTTTCTCTTTTGTCTCCAAGTTTTTCCAGCTCAGCATCACGCTCTTCGTCGGAATAAACATAAATTTTCTGCTTTCCAATTTCAATTTTAAACAAAGGCGGCATGGCAAGATAAACGTAGCCTTTTTCAATAAGATCAGGCATATATCTGAAGAAAAATGTTAAAAGCAAAGTTCTAATGTGGCTTCCGTCAACATCGGCATCAGCCATTATTATAATTTTGTGATAGCGGAGTTTTTCAATATTAAAATCTTTTCCGAATCCAGCTCCAAGAGAAGCAATTACAGGCTGAAGTTTTTCATTGTTAACAACTTTGTCTGCGCGAACTTTTTCAACATTGAGCATTTTTCCCCACAAAGGAAGAATCGCCTGAGTTTTAGCATCGCGGCCTTTTTTTGCAGAGCCTCCTGCAGAATCTCCCTCAACAATATAAACTTCACATTCAGCGGCATTTTTAGAAGAACAATCGCTTAATTTTCCTGGAAGTCCAAAACTGTCTATGTTGTTTTTACGGCGCGCACTGTCTTTAGCTTTTCTAGCGGCAATTCTGGCAGCAGCTTCTCCAACAGCTTTTTCAAGAATCATCGTTGTAATCTGCGGATTCTGCTCACAGAAAAGCGTAAGTTTTTCTTTTACAAGAGAATCAACATATCCGCGGACTTCTGAGTTTCCAAGCTTGGTTTTTGTCTGTCCTTCAAACTGCGGCTCTGGAATTTTTAATGACAAAACAGCAGTAAGCCCTACCCTAACATCATCTCCTGTAAGTTTTTCATCTTTGTCAAGTTTTTTAAGAAGCTTTTCATTTTTTTCAAGAAATTTATTTAAAACTACAGTAAGCGCAATTTTAAAGCCATCAAGATGAGTTCCGCCTTCTCTAGTATTAATATCATTGACGTAAGAAAAAATATTTTCAGAATAGCTGTCATTATATTGCATTGCAAGTTCTATAATCACATCATTCTCTTCACCGTTAATATAAATTGGCTCTTCTGGAATTATTTTTTTTCCTTCATTCAAATAGCTTACATAATGCTTAATTCCTCCTTCAAATTTAAAGACAACTTCCTTTGGATTTTCGAGTCGTTCATCACGAAAAATAATTGTTATTCCAGGATTTAAAAATGCAAGTTCTCTAAGCCTTGTAGAAAGAACATCAAAATTATAAGTCGTTGTTTCTGTAAAAATAGAAGCGTCTGCTTTCCAGCGGATTGTAGTTCCATGAAGTTCTGTATCGCCAATACATTCAACTTTAGATTTAGGAATTCCTTCCGCGTACTTCTGATGATAACGTTTTCCGTCTTTATTTACAAAAGCTTCCATCCAAACAGAAAGCGCATTTACACAGGAAACTCCAACTCCATGAAGTCCGCCAGAAACTTTATAGTTTGACTTGTCAAATTTTCCGCCGGCATGAAGACGAGTAAGAACAAGCTCAAGCGCTGAAATATGTTCCGTAGGATGAATATCAACAGGAATTCCACGTCCATTGTCTTCTACACGGCAAATATCGTCTTTTTCAAGTGCCACAGTAATTTGCGTACAATATCCAGCCATGGCTTCATCAATACTGTTGTCCACAACTTCATAAACAAGATGATGAAGTCCATTCGGTCCTGTAGAACCTATGTACATTCCAGGTCTTTTTCTTACAGCTTCAAGCCCTTTTAAAACCTGAATGCTTCCTGCTCCGTATTGATTGTTTTCTTCAGACATGAAAAACTCCGAAATTTTCGCAAAATGAAATGTATATAAAATAGAAATAAATTGAAAAACAAGTATACTCATATTGAAGAAAAAAGTAAAGACAGAGTATAATTGTAAGCTATGAGTGAACAGAATTACCGTGCTTTTTGGGATGAAGCATTAAAACAAATCCATGATGAATACAAACTAAAAGGACTGGAATCAGAATTCAAACTCTGGTTCAACATGGAATATGTAGAAGATACAATTGAAACTATAACCGTATCTGTACCCTCTGATTTCATGTGGATTAGCATGGTAAACAAAGGTTATGTAAACGCAGTAGAATCAAAAATAGCCGAACTGTCAGGACAAAATATAAATTTAACTTATATATTGAAAAAACGAAATTCTCAAAAAGAATCTGAATCTATAAATTCTGTACCCAAAACTGCAACCATTGATTCTGAAAATTCAAATATTTCAAATGAAAATGAAATCGATTCTGAAAAAAAATCTGCACCCATAAATTCTGTACCCACTTTTAAAATTCATCCACAATTAAGCGAAGATTACACATTTGAAAAATTTGTAAAAGGCGAAAACAGTGAATTTGCCTACAGCGCATCTCTTGCAGCCGCAAAAGAACCTGGCAGAAGATTCAATCCTCTTTTAATTTATGGAGGAGTCGGACTTGGAAAAACCCACTTAATGCAGTCAATTGGAAATTACATTTATAACAATCCGCCTGAAGGAAAAGAAAACATAAAAATCTGTTACATAAGCGCGGAAAATTTTTTAAACGAATTTACTTTTTCCTTAAGAGATGGAACTTCCGAAAAATTCAAAAACAAATACAGAAAACTTGATGTTCTCCTTTTGGATGACATTCACTTTCTAGAAGACAAAATTCAGACGCAGGAAGAGCTTTTTTATACATTTGAAGAGCTTTACAGAACTCATGCTCAAATTGTATTCACTTGCGACCGTCCGATTTCTGAACTAAATGGAATTGAAGACAGACTGAAATCAAGATTTTCAATGGGAACTACAATAGATTTGCAGCCTCCAAGCTACGAAATAAGAAAAGCCATTCTCTTAAAAAAACTTGAAATAAAGAAAAAATCAGTTCCAGAAGATGTAATTGATTTCATAGCAAAAAATATTCAGTCGAATGTGCGCGAACTTGGAGCTTGCCTTGATAAAATGATTGGCTACGCTGAGCTTTTGCAGAAAAATCTTACAATCGATATTGCGAAGAAACTTTTAAGCGACAACATAAGCAAAGTTTCCGACGGTTCAATTTCAATAGACACAATTCAAAAAGTCGTCGCAAATCATTACAACATATCTTTAAGCGACATAAAAGGCGTAAAACGCAACAAAAAAATAGCATATTCACGCCACATCGCAATTTACATTGCACGTATTTTGACTGAATCTTCATTTAATGAAATCGCTGCTGAATTCGGCGGAAAAGACCATTCAACAATAATGCACAGCTACAACACAATTGAACTTCAGCTTAAAACGGATGAAAGTTTAAACTCAACAATTGATCTTCTTATAAGAGAGATAAAAGATTACAAGAAGCTTTGATTTCAGTGGAAAACTATATTCAAATATGTTATAATCCTGTGGAAAAAATAAGGATTTTATAAAAAAAGTGAATTTGTGGAAAAAAAGTGAATTCATTTCATTGATTTTTGCACAACTTAATTTCTTTTAATGCAAAAAGAAAAATCACTTTTCCATAAATCCACAGGCACTATTACTACTATTACTAAAATTTATAAATTTATAAATTTAATATAGCTTGTGCATAAAAATTCATTTGATTTCTAAAAGCGAATAATTATGCAGAATTGTATAGTAAAACCAGGAGAAATATATGAGATTTACATTTGACAAAGACACAATGATTAAAGAAATTTCAATTGCCCAGGAAATTATTTCAACAAAAAACATGGGCTCAATTCTTTCAAACATCCTTATTATAGCTCAAGAAAATAAACTGACTATAAAAGCAACTGATATAAAAGTTAACTTTGAGACTCAAGTTCCTGTTCAAATAACTGAAGAAGGAACAACAACAGTTTACTGCGATAAATTCATGGGAATTTTGAATTCTCTTCCTTCTGGAGAAATTGAATTCAATCAGGAGAAGAAAGAAAATGAAGAGCAGTCTATAAATGTAATAATCAAACCTGTAGATAAAAAAATCAAGTTTCAGATGAAAAGCATGTCTCAGGAAAAATTTCCTGAATTTTATTCAGCTGAAAACGTTCCTTATTTTGAAGTTTCATCGAAAGATATAAAAGAAATGATAGCTCAGACTTCTTTTGCAGTAAGCGAAGATGAAACACGCTATTTTATGAATGGTGTTTTCTTTGAGAAAAAAGGAGACAACTTGAATATGGTTGCCACAGACGGCCGCCGTTTGAGCTTTGTTTCAAAGTCAATTCTTGCTGGAATAAGCGAATTTCCTTCAGCTATAGTTCATCCAAAAATTTTGAATATCATATTAAAGCATGCTCCGGAAGAAGGAAATATTTTTGTAGCTGTTGTTGATAAAATGATTTTCTTTAAATTCGGAAACTACAAATTTGGCGCGGCTCTTTTGGAAGGACAGTTTCCTAATTATGAGCGTGTTATTCCTGAACATCAGGCTTTCAATTTTCAGGTTTACAAAGTTGATTTAGTAGATGCTCTTAAACGTGTTGCTCTTATGGTTGATAAAAAGGCTGGACGCATATTCTTTAATATTTCCGATGGAGTTTTAAAAATAACATCTTCTCAGTCGGATATGGGAAGCGCAGATGAAGAAATTCCGTGCCAATATCAAGGAGATTCTTACACAATTGCATTGAATTTCCGCTACATTGAGGAGCCTTTAAGAGGAATAAATTCTGAAAAAATCGCATTTGAATTCACAGAAGAAATGAAAGCTGTTACCATGCGTCCTGAGCCAGCTGAAGATTATTTTCACATAATAATGCCAATGCAAAAGGAATAGAAAATAAAGCATAAAAAATGCCTTTTCTTTCTTTGTCTCCATACAATTTTAGAAATCTCTGCAATGAAAACATAGATTTGTCATCAAAAGAAATTTATTTTGTTGGAAAAAATGGACAGGGAAAGAGCAATCTTTTGGAATCGCTTTATTATTCTGCTTACGGTTCGTCATTTAGAACTCATGTTGATTCAGAAGTTATAAAAAAAAATGAAAGTGAAATGAGCCTTCGTTGCTTGTTCAGGGAAGAAAATGGAACTTCTCATACAACTTCAATTATTTTAAAAGAAAAGCTTAAAAAAATAGAAAAAGACGGAAAAATCCTTCACGACCGAAAAGAACTTATAAATACAATGCCTTGCGTTCTTTATAGCCATGAAGATTTGGATTTTGCTGTAGGTTCTCCAGAAAGAAGAAGATTTTTCATAGATCAGTCGCTGAGTATGTATGATGTTCTTTATATTGATATTATGAGAAAATACAAGAGAATTTTAAAAAACAGAAATTTAAGTTTAAAAGAAAAACATTACGATTTGCTTGAAACTTATGATTTTCAGCTTGCTCAAAATGGACTTGAAATTCAGAAAAAAAGAAAAGATGCTGTTTTTAGTTTTAATCAGATTTTTGGAAAACTTTACGAGCAGGTAACTGGAATTTCTGGAGTTTCCATAAAATACATTCCGTCTTGGAAAAATAAATCGGACAATTTGAATTCTCCTTTTTTTGACAGAAATATTCCGTCAGTTGATTATGTTGTTGATTATTTAAGTAAAATAAGGGAGCAGGAAAAAATAATAGGCTCTTCAATAAGCGGACCTCACCGGGATAAAATTGTATTTGAAAAAGAAGGAATTCCTTTTGTTCCAACAGCATCTACTGGACAAAAAAGACTTATAGCTTTGATTTTAAGAACTGGCCAAGCTGTTTTTTATAAGCAGATTACTTCAAGAAAACCAGTTTTACTTATGGATGATGTTCTTCTTGAACTTGATCCTGAAAAAAGACAAAAAGTAACTTCTCTTTTGCCTGAATATGACCAGCTTTTCTGCACTTTTCTTCCTGGAGAACCTTATAAAAATTACAAAAGGGAAAGCACAAGAGTTTTCAAAATTCAAGACGGAAAATGGGAAGATTCAGAATGAGCGAAGAAATAGTTTCTTTCAGCCAAATAATTTCAAATGCTTTTGATTCTATAAAAATTGAAAATGCAAAGAATTCTGTAAATATTTATGATGAATGGAAAAAAATTCTTTCGCGGATAAAGACAAATTCTTCAAATCCAAATGAAGGTCTTAATATGGCTGGACATAGCCGCGTAATTGACTTGAAAAATGGAATTTTGCTCATTGAAGCCGATCATCCGGGGTGGATTTCACTTATACAGTTTCATAAAAAATATATACTTAATGGATTTAGAATGAAATTTCCTGAAGTTGAATTTAAAACTCTTGCATTCCGCTTAAAAGGAAATAAAGGTGAAATTACATCGGAAATAGAAAGCAAGGATTCAATTTATAAAAAAGTTGAAAAAAAACTTGAATTTGAAGAGAAAATCAACAAAAAATCCGGAATAAACATTAATAAAAATCTAAAAAAATCAGAAGAAAAAGATCTTCCTCCTGAATTGAAAGTTCTTTTTGACAATTTAAAGAAAAGTATGTTGACCAATCTTGAAAAATAATGATAATATCTGCTCTACTAATCTGAAAAAAATTTTATTTATATAGGAGTCTTATTATGTTACGTACATATCAGCCTAGCAAAGTAAAGCGCAATAGAAAATTCGGTTTCCGTGCACGTATGGCAACTCGCGGCGGACGTATGGTTCTTGCTAGAAGAAGAGCTAAGGGTCGCTACAAGCTTACAGTTTCTGACGAAAAGAAGCCTTACTGATTTTTCTAAATTAAAGGATGGATACGGACTTGCTAAAAACAGGGCGTTTTAGAAGAGAAGAACATATAAAGCGCTTTGCCGACATCCAGAAACTTTTTAAAATAGGGAAGAGATTCAGTGTTGCTGGGGCTAAAATTTTTTTTTCCAGAAACAATTTGAATTTTAACAGAATTGCTTTTCCTCTTCCCCGTGGCTATGGAAATGCTGTTGAAAGGAACAGATCTAAACGCTATAGCCGTGAAACATATCGTTTTTTTAAAGCGCGCCTGAACACCGGTTTTGATATTCTTTTTTTAGTTTATCCCGGAAATGACTCGTTCCTTTCGCGGTGCGGACAATTTAAGACATTATGCAAAAAAGCTGGCTTATTAAAGGAATAAGAAATTTCTTCGTAAGATTTTTGGTTCTTTTTATAAGATTTTATCAAGTTTGTATTTCTCCTCTATTTTCTCCATGCTGTCGCTATACTCCAAGTTGTTCTGCTTATGCATTGGAATCAATTCAAAAACATGGTCCTGTAAAAGGGCTTTATTTCGCCATAAAAAGAATTCTCAGATGCAATCCTTTTTGCAAGGGAGGCTATGATCCTGTTCCTTAAAAGGCGTAAAAAGGAAAATTTATGGAAAAAAATACTATTTTAGCAATAGCTCTTTCGACAATTGTCCTTGTTGTTTCTTTGTTTATTCAGACAAAGTATGTTATGCCGCGTCAGCAGGAAAGAGCACGTGAGCAAGCTGCCGAATTTGAAGCAAAAAAAGAAGAGCAGGAAGCTCAAATAAAAGCTGAAAAAGAAATGATTTCTGCTTCATTTTCTGAGGCGACAGTTCAAAATTCAGAAGATGTTCAGGAATTTGTAATTTCAACTAATAAAGCAAAAGTTACATTTACAAACCGCGGCGGAGACATTACAAGTTATAAGCTTCTTGAGCATAAAGATAAAGAAACTGGTTCCGGCGTTGAAATGGTAAACAATGTAACCAGTTCAAACAGAGCGTTCAGTCTTTCTTTTGGTGGAACTGAAAATCCGGCTTTAAATGATATATTCAATGTTACAAAAAAAGACGATTATACGATTCTTTTCTACCGGGACTACGAAATTAAAGATTCTGAAGGAAATCCAAAGAAATTCACACTTGGAAAAAGATATACTTTCAGTCCTGACGATTATGCTTTTAAACTTGATGTTTCTATAATTTCAAAGGAAGGCGGAGAATTTGGAATTGGAGGCGCGGCTTATACTTTAAGAACAGCTCCTCAGATTGGACCAAAATACGACAAGAAAAACCGCTATGAAGTAAGACAATTTCTTGCATTGAACGGAGGAAAAAAATTCCGCAAGAACATTTCAGATAAATTTTATGATTTAAATTCTGTGGATTGGGCTGGAGTTGGCGGAAAATATTTTACAATGCTAGTCAAGCCTTCTTCTCCTTCTGATATGCTTGGAAAAATAAAAGTTTCTACTAAATCTGAAAATGAAGATGGATGCCAGATTTTTATTCCAAGAAAGCCTGTTTTGGACGAAACTTCAAATGATACATATTACATTTATGTTGGGCCACGTCAGGAACGTGAACTTATAAAATATAATGACCAGACAAAAAATGCATGGAATCTTTCAAATGCGAAATTTAACGAAGCATTGCAGACAACTGGATTCCTTTCTTGGATTGAAATAATTTTAAAATGGTGTCTTGAAAAAATCAATTTGGTTGCCCATAACTGGGGAATTTCCATAATAATTCTTACAATTCTTTTGAAGATTGTTTTGTTCCCGCTGAATAAAAATGCCGCCATGGGCTCGCTTAAAATGCAGAAAATTCAGCCTAAAATGAAAGTTCTTCAGGAGAAATATAAAAATGACCAGCAGAAGCTTAGCATGGAAATGCAGAAACTTTATAAAGAAGCTGGATACAATCCGATGTCTGGATGCCTCCCGATGGTTGTACAGATGTTTATTTTGTTTGCTCTTTACAATGTATTTAACAATTACTTTGAATTCCGCGGAGCAAGTTTTGTAAAAGGATGGATTGAAGATCTTTCGGCTGGAGACAGTATTTGGACTTGGAAGCGTAACATTCCTTTTATTTCAGCATTTACAATGAACAATTTGCGACTTCTTCCGTTTATTTATACTGCGTCTCAGCTTTTGAATGGAAAAATAACTCAGTACGGAAATCCTGGAACTGGAGCAAATCAGTCACAGATGAAGTTCATGATGTACGGAATGCCATTGATGTTCTTCTTCCTGTTCTATAATGTTCCGAGCGGGCTTTTGCTTTACTGGGCAGTCAGCAATATTATTCAGATTGGACAGCAGCTTGTTATAAACAGCGTAATGAACAAAAAACGTTCCGAGCTTGAAAATGAAAAAACTGTGAATAAAAACGTCTTGAAATTTAAAGGCGGAAAAAAGAAAACAAGATAAAATTTAATTTTGCGAGGTAATATATGACTTACGAATATGAAGGAAAAACAGAAAAAGAAGCTATTGAAAAAGCTGCTGCTGAGCTTGGACTTGAAAAAGACCAGTTTGATGTTGAAATTCTTGAATCCCAGAAAAAAACTTTGTTTAAAAACGGATATGTAAAAATCAGAGTTCACACAGTTGATTCAAAAAATCAAGTTTCGCCTGAATTTGATGGAAAAGTTCCTAATGCAACAACAAGAGCTAATGACCCTTCGTTAGTTTCAAATCCTCTTCCTCAGGATGAAGTTGAAGAAAAAATTATTGATTTTGTAAAAACTCTTATTGAAAAAATGGGATATGAAGCTGCTGTTGAAATTATGTTCCGTGAAGAAAAAAAGATTGGAATAAAACTTTCAAGCGAATCGTCTTCAATTCTCATTGGAAGAAAAGGCAAAAACCTTGATGCGATGCAACTTATTGTAAATGTTTACGCAGGACATCTTGGAAGAGAAGATTTGCGCATTATTCTTGACACAGAAAATTATAGAATCCGCCGTGAAGAAAGTCTTGTGCGCCTTGCTTATGTTACAGCTGACAAAGTCCGCCAGAAGAAAACTTCTATTTTGCTTGAGCCTATGAATCCTTTTGAGCGCCGCCTTATTCATACAACTTTAAATGACATTGCGGATGTTGAAACTAAATCTGAAGGTGAAGGTTTATATAAGCAGGTGCGCGTTATTTATAAAGGTGTGCGTTGATTAAAATATTAAAATCTGGAGAAACAGCTGATGAAAAAGTTTATTTGTAGAATTTCAGGATTTTTTTTGATTTTGAATTTTTTTACTGCATTTTTGTCAGCTTATTCTGCGGAAGAAATTCTTGGAAAAGAAAATTTTGAGCTTTTAAATCAGAATGGAAAAATTCAGTCTAACGAATTTAAGCCAAAAGAAGCCAAATTTTCACTTCTTCCTGATACTGAGCTTTCAAATAAAATTGCAGAAGAACTTGCGTCAAATGAAGGAGAATTGCCTTCTCTTATTGGAGAAAATATTTATCTTATTCCAAAAGAAAATATTGATTTAAACAAAGCTTCTGTAATTTTACGTTCTGTCAGCAAAATGGAAGGAATGCAATATTATTCCAATGGCGAAAAAAACTGGACTACACTTTATCATGACGCATATTGCATTGCAGGTCCGCAAGATAGAACTAGAGTTGATGATAAAACAGAAGGAAGCGCAAACGGACTTGTTCAGTATTGCCTTTTAAATGACAATTCGCTTGGGAAGACAAACTACGAAGTTTCATATTTTCAGACTGAAAACGAAATTTCAATGAAACTTGTAAACACAACTCCTGTATATTACAAGTTTATAAAAGCCGTAAAGCCGGAAAATGTTCACATAAATCTTGTTATGACAATTTGCGATGATTACGTTGTTGTGTATATGAATGTAAAGGCGAATTTTTTCTCTTTAGGAGTTCTTGAAAAAAGAATGCAAAAGTCGCTTTTAAATAGGCTTGATGCGATTTACACATGGTTTTCTAAGCAAATTTCTGAGTGATATTTGGAGGAAAAATGAAAAAATTTATAGGAGCGTTGCTTTTTGTCTGCGTACTTATTTTTTATGGAGGATGTAAACCTATGAAATCTTTGGAAGGAAAAGAAGGACTTTTTGCTGTAATAAACACAAGCAAAGGTGATATTGTTCTTGAGCTTTTTTATAAACAAGCTCCTTTGACGGTAACAAATTTTGTTGGGCTTGCAGAAGGAACTTTGGATGCTGCAAAAGGAAAGCCTTTTTATGATGGATTGAAATTTCATCGTGTAATAAAAGATTTTATGATTCAGGGCGGAGATCCAAAAGGAAACGGAACAGGCGGACCTGGATATAATTTTGAAGATGAAATTGTAGATGGTCTTGAATTCACAGGTTCTGGAGTTCTTGCAATGGCAAATGCAGGTCCTGGAACAAATGGAAGCCAGTTTTTCATAACTCATGTGGAAACTCCTTGGTTGAATGGTCATCATACAATTTTTGGACACGTTGTTGATGAAGCAAGTCAGGCCACAGTAAATGCTATTGCGAAGGATGATGAAATTAAAAGCATAAAAATTATTCGTCAAGGCGCGGAAGCTGAAAAATTCACTGCAACACAAACAGATTTTGATAGATTAGCCTTAGAAGCTCAGAAAAAAGCATTGGAAGCAAAAGAAAAAGCCAATGCTTCAAAAATTGCAGAAGTAGAAAAAAATTTTCCAGGATTTGAAAAAGACAAAAATGGAATTTACTACAAAGTAATAAGAGAAGGCACCGGAAATAAATGCGGTGCAAGGAAATCAGTTGCAACTGAATACAAAGGTTATTTGGTAGATGGAAGTGTTTTTGATCAGTCAAAAGGCAGAGGTCCTCTTGAATTCCAGACTGGAGCAGGCCAAATGATTCCAGGATTTGACATTATGGTTCAGGATATGAAGCTTGGTGAAAAAAGAACAGTTGTAATTCCTTCTGATTTGGCTTATGGTGACAGAGGATATCCTGGAGTAATTCCTGGCGGGGCTTATATTGCGTTTGATATTGAACTTGTAAAGATTAAATAAATTTTTTGAAAATTAACAGGCACGTTGTTAATAATGACAGCGTGCTTTTTTTGTTCATTGTGGAAAAATTATTTATTCACTTTTTTATACCAAGTTTTCCACAAAAATTTAAGAGTTTTCCACATAAATCTGTGGAAAATTCCCTTTAAATACACATGAATTTACACAAGTTTTCCACAATTGGTGGAAAATTTAGTAAATTTATGTTGAGTAAAAGAAGGTTATAATGGAAATTATAAGAAAAGCCACAAAATATGATATAAATGCTATTATGAACATTGAAAAAGAAGCATTTTCAGAAGGAATTAAGGAAAATAAAGACGTTTTCCTTGATCGCATAGAATCATTCTCTGATGGATTTTTTATTTTAGAAGATAAAAACAAAGCAATTGGATATTTTTCTTCTGAACTGTGGAATTCTGTACCTCAAAAAGGTGACAGTTGCTTTTCTTTAAATCATTCAGCATTGAAAAATCATAAAAAAGAGGGTACAGTTTTATATATAAGTTCTATAGCAATTTTAAATGAGTACAAAGGAACTGGATTAGGGTACAGATTTTTTTATAAAAGCGTAGAAAAAATTATGAAGTCATTTCCGCAGATAAAAGAAATTGTACTTTTAGTAAATGAAATTTGGATTCCAGCTTTGCACATATATAAAAAATGCGGTTTTATAGAATATGGACGAATACAGAATTTTTTTTCGTCTGCTGGAATAAAAACCGACGGAATTTTAATGCGAAAAAGTGTGGATCTGTAAAAATGAATAATTCTCAATGGAATATTTTTTTGCAATTTAGAGATGAATTTAAAAATCTTTGCAATCAATGGAGTCAGTTTTCAAACGAGTTGTACCCATTGCAAAAAGAATCTGCAAAAGACACTCCAGATTACAACTTGGAAACTTCGATTGTCTATAATAAAGCTTATGATGAAGTTCAAAAAACAGACAAAATAAGTTTCATTGTTATTGGAGATAATCCCGGAAAAGAAGAACAGTTGTCTTCTAATCAAAAATATTTGGTTGGACAAAGTGGAAGAATTGCAGAAGGATTTTTTAGGCGTAATCCAGAATTGAGTACAGATTTTAGAAAAAATGTTTTGATTTTGAATAAAACGCCTGTTCATACTGCAAAAACTGTTCAGCTAAAATATATTTTAAAAAATGGAAGCAAAGAAATTGTAGAGCTTGTAAATGAAAGCCAGAAAAAAATGGCTCAGCTTGCCTTTGAGCTTCATAATGGACTTTATTCCAATGCTGAAGATGGATTTCCTGAATTGTGGCTCGTTGGATATTCTGAACTGAAGAAAAACGGAATTTTTAATGGGTACAGAAATGAATTAAAAAAGCAATATGAAGGGTACAGTTCTTGGAATAAAGTTTTTGTATACCAGCATTTTTCAATGAACCGATTTATTGTAGATTTAAATGAATTCAGAAAGAACAATAATCTTCCTTTAAAAAAGTGCCTTGAAGAAATTGGCGGAATTCATAAAAACGAAATATTTAGTTCTTAAATTTGCTCTATGCTGGACAAATAATTTATGAGTTTGTCTTTTATCAAAAAATCGGCGATTGACATTTGGCTTAGAATAGAAAGCGGGCATCCGAATTTTTGGTACTGGTTTTTGTAACTTTCTAAAATTTTCTTTGGAAGAATCGCAGCTGTTGTGTTTATTGATTTTGAAATCAGATTTGAAAAATTTTCAATATAAATACATTTTCCGTTGAAATCTTGGCTATAAACAAAGTCAGAGCCAGAGATTTCTGTAGATGTATCATATTCAATTATATATCTGAAATCTTCTTTTGCCGCCCATTCAAGAATTTCCTGTTTTTTTTGTTTTGAATCTGTGTTCTTTGAATAAATAAATGCTGATGTTGCTCCGCTTTTTTCTAGCAATGCGGCAATTGATTCTTTTGAGTCAAACGGAATTTCGGTAGTTTTTATACTTGCTGCGGAAAACACATCTGTCAGCGACGAATGAAATCCCTGCGGAACAGCGATGCACGGTTTTATTTTTCTTGGACTGATTGATTTTTCTGCAAGCTGTAAAAGTCCGTGCAAACTGCTTTTGGGATTTTTGAATTCGTCTAAAAGAAGAAGTTTAAATAAAATATCAGCTTTGTTGCAAGAAACAACTACTTGCGACGGATTTACTTCCAAATGATGAAATTTATATAAAAATGCGGCTATTGCTATTCTGAGCGGCTCTTCGCCAGTTAAATCAGGAATTTTGTTTCCTTCCAAGAGGTTTTTATTTTCTTTTATTGCAGTTTTTGCTGATTCAACATAATCTTCTATTGGAGAAAGTATTTTTCTTTTTTCCGGTGAAGAATTTACAAGGTCGCCTGTGTTTGTCAGAATTGTTTTTTCATTATTTTCTGAAGGAAGTTTTAAAACAGAATTCTGTTCTTCTTGTTCACTGGAAAAAGGATCGGTAAGAATAAAAGTCCCTGAATTCTTTAAAACAGAACTGTCTGCGTCAATGTTTTCTGTTACAAAATCGTTTTTTTCTTCTGTTTTTTCTTTTTTTCGCTCTTTTATTATTGATTCAACTGTGGGAATTCCTTCATCTTCAGATTTTTCCTTGGAATGAAGACTTGGTTCTGTGCTGCTTGGATTTTTTACAAAGAATCCGCTTTTAGAAAGAGAATAAATGTAGCCGTTTGCTTCAAGCTCGCTGTAGGCTTTTGTTACTGTGTTCCGACTTATATTGTAGTCTTCTGAAAGTGTTCTAATTGAAGGAAGCTTTGTTTCTTCTGGAAGCTCTTTGTTTTTGATTGCATTTACAAAAAACAAATAAAGCTGATGATAAAGCTTTACTTTGCTTGTCTTGTCCAGTTTTATTTCAAAATTGTTCACAAAGCCACTCCAAATTTTATCTGTACCCATAAAAAGGCATTAGATATTATAAAACATGATTTTTAAAAAAGCAAATTATAAGCTGAAACTTTCCGGCAAAAGTTGTTCTAAAGTCATTATTTTGTATTCATTTGTAGATTTTGCCAAGACTATTTCAAAGTCTTTTTTACAGAATTCAGCGAGAACCTGGCGGCAAACTCCGCATGGCGGGCAAAAGTTTTCTATCTTTCCGTTTTTTCCGCCGACAACTGCAATTGCCTCAAATTCTTTTTTACCTTCGCTTACAGCTTTAAAAATTGCAGTTCTTTCTGCGCAGTTACTTGGTCCGTAAGCCGCGTTTTCAATGTTGCATCCTGTATATATTTCGCCTTCGGAAGTTAAAAGTGCCGCTCCAACATGAAAATTCGAGTACGGAGCATAGCTGAAATTTAGCATTTCGATTGCTTTTTTTATAAGTTTTTCTATGAGGATTTTTTCCATTATTTTGCTGCCTTGCTAAGCTTTATTTTCCTTTTTGAAGGATCTTCATTTTCCTTGTAAAAAATCGCTACGTTTCCGATTATTCTGACAAGAGTTGAATCTGTCCTTAAAGCTATGTCGTTTGCGTATTCAGCGCGGTCTTCTTTGTACTCATTGAATTTTACTTTTATAAGTTCATGCGCTTTGAGAGAATTTAAAACCATCTGCACAAGGGAATCTGTAACTCCGTTCTGTCCTATTATAACGATAGGGTCAAGGTTGTGGGCGGCTTTTTCAAGTATTTTGCGTTGTTTGCTTGTAATTTCTAACATATAAATATTTTATCCGAGGTTTGTGTTAAAGTCAAATGTCTACACCAAGTCCGAATAGCGCAAAGTCTGATTTTACAGGGTCAGATGGAAAAATTTCTTTCATTGTGTTTGTAAGCTCAATTGTTGTTTTTATGGTTGCAGATTTTGGTTTTCCTGATGAAGATGGTGGCAGAATTCCCATTTTTGTGGCTTCTTGCATTACGTGTGTGTCCAGCGGAACTAAAAGGTTTTCTTTTTTATACCAGGAACTCCAAAGTCCTATGTCAACTGGTGAATTGTCTCGAACCATCCATCGTAAAAGCATGTTTACTTTTTTTGCGGCTGTTGTTTTTGAATGAGGAATCAAGGCGCAGTTCTCTGGGAAAAGGGAACATATTGTTTCATGTAGAAATCCCCCATTGTAATGGTTACAGATGTAATTTCCTATGGTGTCAGAATTATCCAACATTGATTTTAGAGTGTCGAAGAAAATTATAAAGTCGTTGTGTGTATACATTCTGTAAAATGACTTGTTTCCTTGTGTAAAAAAATCTCTGTATCCTTCTTTTTGTATCCATTGTGAGGGACAGTTTGTTTGTGCCAGTATTTGTTCTATATGCGACAAAATCTGTACCCTTTGACCGAATGCCATGTTTGCTGCAATAAAGGCTACAGTTTCTTGATCTCTAACGGATTTATATCTGTGCATAAATTTTGAAGGATCTTTTTCTAGAAAATCTTTTGTTTCATACTTTTGCGCAAGAAAGACAATTTTTTCTTTTAGTTCAGATGAAATACCCATGATGACAGTTTAGTTTTTTTCATTTTTTGAATCAACACTTGCAGTTTAAGAAAAAACAGTTGTATCTTAAAGAAAGTAAAATGCGGGTTCTGTGTTTTACTGTCAATAAATAAGAAAAAAAATAACAGAAATTTTGCTTTTTGACTTGACAAATCTCCGGGGGGGGTAAAATGAAGGTGGTTATTTTCATTTTATCAGGAGAATTTATGAAAAAGTTTGCAAAAATTTCAGCTGTGTTGTTTTCTTTGTTTCTTGTGTTTTCTTTTTTAGGTTGCAAAGATGACAGCGATGATGATGAGCAGAGTTATTTGCTTGAAGCTGGTATAATTCCTAAAACTGTTTATGAAAAATTTAGATATTATTCATCTTCACAAATTGATCAGTGTAGAGCTGAATGTCTATTGTATACAAAATCCGGAACTTATGAAAAAGAAACTGTTGATGAAGATGACTTGGCTAGTGAACTTGAATTTTTAACAGATTCTCAAATTCAATATATAAAAGAAAGTTATTCAAGTATTATATTTTTTGAAACAACATCTGCTGATGAATATATTTGGCTTTACTCTCAAAAACAATAAAATTTCTTCATCTGTACACAAGTATAAAAAAAATGTATACTAAGATTTTAGTATGACAGACTCTACTAAAGCATTTTTGCTCCTTGCAAATGGACAGGTTTTTGAAGGTGAAAGTTTTGGCGCAACTGGTTGTGTTGTTGGCGAAACAGTATTTACTACCGGCATGAATGGCTATCTGGAAACTTTAACAGATCCCAGCTATTACGGTCAGATTGTAACCCAGACATTTCCTTTAATAGGAAACTACGGTGTTATTTCAAAGGATTTTGAAAGCGCGGATGTCCACGTAAAAGGTTATATAGTACGGTCTGTCTGCGAGATTCCTTCCAATTTTAGATGTGAATACGACTTGGACACTTTCCTTGCAGCACGGAAAATAATCGGATTATGCGGAATAGACACTAGGGCTTTGACAAAAATCCTGCGTGAAACAGGCGTTATGAACGGAATGATTGTTTCAGGTGATGGAGAAGAAGCACAAAGCATCAGAAAAGCACTGAAATCCGAGGTAGAAAAAGCAAAACTTCTAAAGAAAATCAAATCATATAAAATAAAAAGTGCAGTTGAAAGTGTAACTTGCAATGCTTCAAAAATAGAAGAGCCTGCCGACGTTGTTTTCAAAGAATCTGCGGAATATAGGTTTGTTCCTGTGCGCTCAGATGGTACAAAAGAAAATGATCCTGTCATTGCCATGAAGGACGGAAAAGGAAAAAAAGTTGTTCTTTGGGACTTTGGCGCAAAGGCAAATATCCGCCGCGAGCTTTTAAAAAGAGGATTTGAAGTTGTTACTGTTGCTGGTTCTTCTACTGCAAAAGAAATTCTTGCGCTTAATCCGGACGGAATAATGCTTTCAAATGGACCTGGTGATCCAAAAGAAAATGTAAAAATAATCGATGAAATCAAAAAAATTGCAAAGTCTGGAGTTCCGATTTTTGGAATTTGCCTTGGACATCAGCTTTTGGCTTTGGCAATGGGTGCAGATACTTCCAAACTTAAGTATGGACATCGTGGCGCAAATCAGCCTGTAAAATATCTTGCCACAGGCCGTGTTTATATTTCAAGTCAGAACCACGGATATGCTGTAAAAAATGACACTTTGCCTAAAAATGCGGTCTTGAGCTTTGTAAATACAAATGACGGAACTTGCGAGGGAATCACTTATACAAAGATTCCAGCGTTTAGTGTGCAGTTTCATCCGGAAGCTTGTTCAGGTCCTCTTGATACAGGATTTTTGTTTGATGATTTTGTGCGCCTTATAAACAATCATGATTATTTTAAGAATTTTGAAGCGAAATTTGAAAGAATTGATTCAATCAAGTACTTTTCAAAAACTATAAAGAATACTTCTGCGCATAAAAAAGCTGCAAAATAAGCGGTTTGCGGGTACTGGAATATATTCTTTTTTAACTGATATTTGGCACGGGAGCAAAAATATGCCGCTTAACAAAGACATTCACAAAGTTATGGTTATTGGATCCGGCCCTATTATTATAGGTCAGGCTGCGGAATTTGACTATGCGGGAAGCCAGGCTTGCAAGGCTTTAAAGGAACAGGGACTTGAAGTTGTTCTTGTGAATTCAAATCCTGCGACCTTGATGACAGATCATACAATGGCTGACCAGATTTACATTGAGCCTTTGATTCCTGAAACAATTCAGCGTATTATAGAAAAAGAAAAGCCGGATTCCCTTCTTTCAACTTTGGGAGGCCAGACAGGGCTTACTTTGAGCATGGAGCTTGCCAAGTCTGGATTCCTTGAAAATCACGGGGTAAAGCTTTTGGGTGCAAAGCCGGAAACTATTGACAAGGCAGAAGACCGCCAGATGTTCAAGGACACAATGCTTGCGATTGGAGAGCCTTGTATTCCGTCTAAAGTCGTTACAACTTATGAAGATGCCCTTGATTTTGTAAAGAATGAAATCGGCTATCCTGCAATTATCCGTCCAGCATTTACTTTGGGAGGAACTGGCGGCGGAATTGTCCATAATGATGAGGAAATGGATGAAATTGCCCATAACGGACTTCATCGCTCCCCTATTCATCAGATTCTTGTTGAAAAATGTATTTCCGGCTGGAAAGAAATAGAATTTGAAGTTATGAGAGACAGCGCGGGAAATGTTCTTACTGTCTGCTCTATGGAAAATTTTGATCCGGTTGGTGTTCATACAGGAGATTCCATTGTAATTGCTCCGACTGTAACTTTGAGCGACAAGGAATATCAGATGCTTCGTTCTGCGGCATTGAATATTATTTCTAGCCTTGGAATGGAAGGCGGCTGCAACTGCCAGTTTGCATTGAATCCAAATTCGTTTGAGTATGCTGTAATTGAAGTAAATCCTCGTGTAAGCCGTTCTTCTGCCCTTGCTTCAAAAGCTACTGGCTACCCTATTGCAAAAGTCGCCACATTGATTGCGATTGGCTATACGCTTGATGAAATTCCGAACGCAGTAACAAAGAAAACTGCTGCTTGCTTTGAGCCGGTTTTGGATTACGTTGTTGTAAAAATGCCTAAGTTTCCGTTTGACAAATTTGTTTATGCAAAACGCGATTTGGGAACACAGATGAAGGCAACTGGCGAAGTTATGGCTATTGGGCAGACTTTTGAGCAGGCCATTATGAAGGCAGTCCGCGGAGCAGAAGTTGGCGCGCAAAGCCTGAACCTTTCGTCTTTTGTTGAAATGAGTGATGAAGAAATTGAAAAACGTGTTGGCGAATGCACAGATCAACGAATTTTTGCGATTTTTCAGGCAATAAAACGAAATATTCTTTCAATAATTCAGATTAATAAGATTACAAAAATTGACTTGTGGTTTCTTGCTAAGCTTGAAAATTTAGCTTTTATGGAAAGAGATTTTGCAAAAGTCAAAGCTGGAGAAAAGGAATTTACTCCGGAACTTTATAAAGCTGCAAAAAATGCCGGCTATCCAGATAAAGTTATTCAGGAACTTGCAGGACAAAAAATAACAGGAGCCTCTGGAATTCTTTCGGAAGCAAAAGAAGCTGCAAAACTTGTAAAGCAAGGAAAAGTTGCCCACATTCCTGCTGTCTATAAAATGGTTGATACTTGCGCTGGAGAATTCAATGCGGAAACTCCATATTTTTATGGAACTTACGATTCCCAGAATGAAGCCCGTATTTTCCTTGATGAGCGCAAAGAAAAAGGAAAGAAATCTTCAAAGGGAACAATTATTGTTTTAGGTTCAGGTCCGATTAGAATTGGTCAGGGAATTGAATTTGATTATGCTTCTGTTCAATGCGTTTGGGCTTTAAAACGGCTTGGCTACGATGTTGTTACAATCAACAATAACCCGGAAACTGTTTCTACTGACTTTGATACAAGCGACCGTCTTTACTTTGAGCCTCTTACTCCAGAAGATGTTATGAGCGTTGTCAACACAGAAAAGCCAGTTGGAGTTGTTGTTGCTTTTGGCGGACAAACTGCGATTAAACTTACAAAATTTCTTGATTCTCAGGGAATTCGCATTTTGGGAACAAGCGCGGATTCGATTGACCTTGCGGAAGACCGCGAGCGTTTTGAAGAGCTTTGTGAAAAACTTCATATAAACCGACCAAAGGGACTTACAATTTTTACAGAAGAAGAGGCTTTGGAAGCAACACAGAAACTTGGCTACCCTGTTCTTTTGCGTCCGTCTTATGTTCTTGGCGGTCAAAACATGATTATTGCCTTTAACGATGACGATGTAAAGGAATACATGAAGATTATTCTTGCCCAGGGAATTGAAAATCCGGTTTTGATTGACCAGTACATGATGGGCACAGAGCTTGAAGTTGATGCGATTTGTGACGGAAAAGACATTCTTATTCCGGGAATAATGGAGCATATCGAGCGTACAGGAATTCATTCGGGAGATTCAATTGCGGTTTATCCAAGCTGGAATTTAAATGATATTCTGCGTGAAAAAATTATAAATCAGTCCAGAGAACTTGCTTTGGCTCTTGGAACAAAAGGTCTTGTAAATATTCAGTATCTTATTTACAACAACGATTTGTATATTATTGAAGTGAATCCGCGTTCAAGCCGCACAGTTCCTTACATTTCAAAAGTTACAAATGTTCCTATGGTTGATTTGGCTGTGCGCGCAATGCTTGGAGAAAAAGTAAAAAATATGGGATTTGGAACTGGACTTTATCGTTTGCCTCCGTATTTTGCTGTAAAAGTTCCTGTTTTCAGCTTTGAAAAACTGATGGATGTTGATACTCATCTTGGTCCTGAAATGAAGTCCACTGGTGAAGTTTTGGGAATTGCATCTACAATGGAAGAGGCTATTTTCAAAGGCTTGATTGGTGCAGGCTACAATATGAAAAGAAGCGGCGGAGTTTTGTTCAGCGTAAGAAAAACAGACCGTTATGAGCTTCCAGACTTGGCAAAAAAATTCTATGACATGGGATTTAAGCTTTATGCCACAGAAGGAAATGCAAAGACAATCAGCGATTTTGGAATGGAAGTTGAAGTTGTAAATAAAATCCATGAAAATCCAAATGATAATCTTTTGTCTTTGCTTGATTCTGGAAAAGTTGACTACGTGATTTCGACTTCTGCAAAAGGAAGGGATCCGCGGGCAGATTCTGTCCGTATGAGACGCCATGCTGTTGAGCGCGACATTCCGTGTCTTACTGCGATTGATACGGCAAATGCCATTGCAAACTGCCTCAAGTCAAAGTATACGGCTGAAAATGTTGAACTTGTGGATATAAATCAGCTTAGGGAAGAAAAGCAAAAAATTACTTTCTACAAGATGGATTCAACTGGAAACGACTTTATTGTTATAAATGCAATGAATCAGGTTGTAAAAAATCCTGCGGGTCTTGCGGTTCGTCTTTGTGACAGACGGAATGGCGGAATTGGAGCGGATTCTCTTGTTCTTATTGAAGAAAGCAAAATTGCTGATGCAAAGATGCGCTTTTTTAATCTTGACGGAACAGAAGGAAAAATGGCGGGAAATGCAATCCGCTGTGTGGGAAAATATCTTTACGATAACAATATAAAAGGAATTCAGGAAAAGCACGGAAAGAAAACCGATGCGACTGAAAAAATCACAATTGAAACTGGCAGCGGAGTAAAAACTTTAGTTTTGTACAAGCAGAACGGAAAAGTTACTTCTGTTACTGTTGACATGGGAAAACCTCTTTTTACAAGTGAAGAAATTCCTACTTCTTTGGTTGCTGTTGATGTTACAAATTGCGGCTTTAATGAGGAAAATAAAAATGCTGTTCTTCCAAAGAAAGCCGTTGTCAATGCGCCTTTGATTGTTGCAGGAAACGAATACAGAGTTACTTGCATAAATGTCGGAAATCCTCACTGTGTTGTTTTCAGCAAATTTGTGGACAAAGAGCCTGTCACAAAAATTGGACCTTTGTTTGAAAGCCATTTGGTTTTCCCGGAAAAAACGAATACAGAATTTGTGCGTGTTGTCGGTCCGAATGAACTTAAGATGCGTACTTGGGAGCGCGGAAACGGAGAAACTTTGGCTTGCGGAACTGGAGCTTGTGCGGCGGCAGTTGCTTCTGTTATAAATGGATTTTCTCCAATAAATCAGGATATAACTGTAAAAGTCCGTGGCGGAAATCTTATTGTAAAATATACAGGCGAAACTGTCTTGTTAACAGGAAATACAAAGATGTGCTATCAAGGCGAAGTTGAAATATAGTTTTTATTAGCTTTTGTAAAAAATGAAAAGCCCATGAGAATTGTCTCATGGGCTTTTTTGTACTGACAGAATTTGTGTTAGAACTTAAAACTGCTCATTTCGCCGCTAAGTTTTTCAACGCCTTCTGTATTCTTTGAAACGTGGTCTTTTGCAGTTGAAATTGTGTTGTTTATATTGTTAAGACTCTGGTTGATGTTATCCATTTTTTCATTTGTTTCAAGAGTTGCCTTGTTCAAGTTTTCCATTTCAATTACAATCTGTTCTCCACCGTGAAGCATTTCGCTTGCTCCGTCTTTTACGGCGTTTGTTGAGTCAGTAATAAGCCCGATTCCTTCAAGAATCTGCTTGTTTCCTTCTGTCTGCTCTGTCATTGCGTTGGAGATAACTGTTTCCTCGTGCTTTACTTTTTGTGAAAGCTGATAGATTACATTGAACTGTTTTAGAACATTTTCTGTATTGTCTGCAACTGCGGCAATTGATTCAGAAAGAGACTTGAGATCTTTTTCAATTGACTTAGACTGAGTGTCTGTCTGTTCCGCAAGTTTTCTTATTTCTTCGGCAACAACGGCAAATCCTTTTCCTGCGTCTCCTGCGTGGGCAGCTTCAATTGTGGCGTTCATTGAAAGGAGGCTTGTCTGGCTTGCAATATCCTGAATGATTTTGCTGGCGTCAAGAAGAAGTGTTGACTTTGAAAGAACATCTTTTGACAAATCTGAAGCTTCTTGAACTTTTTTCATTCCGCTATCTGCGGCGGCTTCAAGATCCTGCGTTGTCTGGTTGTTCTTTTTAAGAATGTTTGTTACGCCATCAACGTTTGCAACCATCTCTTCGATTGCGGCGGAGGACTGTGTGATTGCTGAAGTCTGATTTTCAATTTCGTTATTCAAATGGCGGATGTGCTGAATAATTTCATTTGCAGTTGCGTTCGCTTCTTCTACACCGGCAACTTGATTTGTCATTTCTGTTTTTACAGAATTTGCAGTATCTTTCGCATCCAGAAGTTCGGTTACGGAATTGTCAATGTTTTCCGCAAGTTCTTTTGAAACTGTCAGCGTTGAAGAGACATTTGTGTTTATTTCAGAAAAAATTTCTTTTACGGCTTTAAATGCTCTGTTCAAGTTGTTTGTAAGAAGTCCGAATTCGTTTCTTGTAACAACTGGAATCGGCTGCATCTGATAATTTTTGTGTGCAAGAGAATAAATGACTTCGTTTACAGCGTCAAGGTTCTTTGCAATGTCCTTTGTATTTGTAATAGTTGTAATCGCAATTGCTATAAGTGAAAGAACTTCAATCGGAATAAGAACTGCAAGAAATTCCATGAATTTGTCTCGCTCCATCAACTTAGGAACAGACATTGAGCCGTTCAAAAGAAGAAACGAGCCGATTAAATTCAAAGTTGTCATTAAAATAAGGCGCTCTTTGTTTGAAGCTGTCATATTTGTCTTGTCAAAAGGAAGATAATGCATTTTTTTTTCAAGGAAAGAATTGTACATTGTATAGAAAGCAATGCTGTAAAGGCAGATTAATCCAAGGTAAATAAGCGTTAATGAAAGATAAGATTCTTGATTTCCAAATGCTGAAAACCTAAGTCCTCGGGCACTGATAGAATTCGCGATTGTGGAAGGAACAAATATAGAAAGAAAAACATTGTATCCAATGATTACTTTTCTTGAAAGTGAAATATAATTGTTGCAGGATTTTTTTGACTGCTCTGTTCCGTCATAAGATTTTAGTTTCTTTTCAAGAATATTTGTATAAGCAACTGGAAGTATAATAGCTAAAAGGTGGCTGAAAATGCACAATGGATAAGTTAAGGCAATAAAGACTTCGTGGACTGTGAGAATATCGGTTATAATCATATAAACAGGACCGATTATAAAAGGCACGACAGAAACGCAGAGAAGACATAGCAGCGTTGCCGGACTATTGTCTTCTGGAATAACGGTTTTTTGAACGGAATCTTCAGAATTCATGTTGTTTTACTCCTATTTTGAAAACTATGATAATCTTACCCCCTTCATATTTATAGAGTTTTTCGGCCTAGAAAGTCAATAGATTCAGTTTTTTTGTTTTATTAGTTTTTATTTAAAAAACCCTTTAGAGAACTTGCTCCTTTTTCAATTGCGTTGTTAAGTTTTTCGTTTTCTGGAATTGAAATTCCTGCGTCTTTTAAAGCTTTTTCTGCTGCTGCCTTTGTTTTGTCTTCAATCTGCTTTTGAAGTTCGGCTTTCTTTTTTTCAAGAAGTGAATTCAGTTTGTCCATGTTTACGCTTTGGCGGTTTATTCCGTTTTCAATGTTCACGAATTCTGAAATTTTTTCTGTTACTCCGCCAGTTTTTTCGTTCAGCATTGCAGCGATTTCTTTTTTCGCTTCTGAAACAAGATTTGAAATTTCTGCGTCTGCGGTTTTCTTTAATGCTTTTATGAATTTTTTATCAAGGTCGGAATCAACAGAAATGCTGAATTTCTTTTCTCCGTTGAAAATTGCGGTTGCTTCCATGTCAAGGTTTTTTATGTTTGAAAGCGCGGTTTTGTAAAGATTGTATGCGAATTTCGGCTCAAAACTTTCAGAAGAAAATGAAATGTTTTCCAAGTTGAATTTTGCCTTGAGTGTTATGCTTCCGTCATCGCCCATCGTTCCTTTTGCAGTTACATCAGTGCTTGAATTCAGTCCAAGATATGGCGTTGAAAATTTGATTGGGAAATTGTCGCCTGAATAATCTGCGCTGACCAAAGGATTTTTTGTTTCCGTTCTTGTGTCTACAATTACATTCGCCTTGTGAGTCTGCTTTTTTGTGGAATAGCTTCCGTTGAGTAAAGCAGGAGAACCACGTTTGTCCATATCGTTTGTGATGTCAGTTCCTTTTGCGTCAAGATTCAGTCCGCTGAAACTTATTTTTTCGATTAAGAATTTTGGAATTCTGTCCTGCTTCCAGTAAACGTCAGTTCCTTTTGCTCTTGCAATTGTCTGCTTTTTTTCTTTCTTTTCTTTTTTAGGTTTTTCTGATTTTGAAGAAGATGCTTTTGCCTGAAGAGCGTAATCTGCGGCTTGCTTTATATATGGATAATAATCGCCTGCCATTGAATAGAAAACGCTGTCCAATGTGTTGCCCAAAATCTTTTTTCCGTCTGAAATTTTAAACGAAGTGATTTTTGAAAGCTGCTTGTTTACAAGAGCATTGTCCGAAGCGATTGCGTCTTTTACTTGTGAAGAAAGCGCGTTTATTTTTTTTGAATCAGATTTTACATCATTTGCTGTTGACTGAATATTTTTTGTAAGTGATTTGCTTTTTTCCATTGCGCTGGTTACATTTTCAATTGCCAGTTTTAGCTTTGCAACATCATCAATGTTTCCCCAGTTTGTATCAAGAACTGAACGGACGCTTTGGTCAAGGTCTTTTACTTGCGATTCAAGTTCTTCCGGCTTATTTTTCCATTTTGAAACAAGAGCTTCTGCTTCAGCCTGAACTTGCTTTGCGGTTTCTGGAGATTTTAAATTTCCTTCAAGCTCATTTATTATGTTCTGCGGATTATATTCTGCAAAAACTTCTTGTATTGAATTTTTTGCGGCGGTAAGAGCTTCGTTCTTTTTTTCTGCAAAATCAAATGAATTTTCAGACTTTTGTTTTTGCTTTTTCTGCTTTTTTTCTTTTTTAGGAAGCTCGCCGGTAGTTTTTCTTTCTGTGTTTACTGCGAATCCTGAAAGTTCAATGTTTTCAGCGTCGAATTTTCCGCGCAAGGCTTGTGTCAAATTAAATTTGATTTCAATTTTATCAGCCTGAAACAAATTTTTCATCGGCGAATTTTTGTTTGCCTGCTGAAGATTTTTTATAGTTATGCTTGCTCCAAGAAACTCAACGTTTACAGAAGAAAGTTCCGTTTTTGCGCCAAAGGCAGATTGCATTGCGCCGGTTATAGCTTTTTTTGCGATTACATTTTTAAATGAAATAAAAAGAAGAACTGCGGCTGCGATTATTCCGATTGTTGCGGCAAAAGGAATAAGTTTAAATGAAGCTTTTTGTCTTTTAATTTCTTTTGCAATCGCCTTGAATTTTTTAAGCTGTCGTTTTGAAATTTGCTTGTCGCGCGGAACAAAAAGTTTTCCCTGTTTTTTTGGATGCGGCTCAAAAATTGATTTTATAAGCTCAAGGTCGGCAGGGATAAAAATTTTTTTGTAAATTTTCTTTTCAATTTTTTTTGGCGAATAAGTTTTCTTAAATATTCCCGGAAGTTTTCTTGCTGAAACAAGTTTTTCTTTTTTGACTTTGTTTTTTTTCATAAAGCGTTGTCCTTTGTAATAAGGCTTGTGATTTTTTCAGCAAATGGAAGCTTTGCGATGGCTTTTGCAATTGGAGTGCGTGCAAAAAGTGAAGAAACATATTTGCGCCAAAGTTTTACAAATGCGATTCCAAATATAAAACATGGAATATAAATAATAAGAGAAAATATAAAAGAGCCCATTACAATTGTGTTGTTGAATTTTGTAAATCCTACAAACGGAATGTCAATCAGCATGGAAAAAGTTTTTGTCAACGGCGCATAGTTCAAGATGTAAAATCCGATTGAATCGAATTTTGAATCCAAGAGCCAGGCAAACTGTGAAGCCACAATCATTGCGACAAAATAAAGTCCTTTGTTTATTCGCACAAAGCAGAAAAAGATAAAAATTAAAAACCACAGCGCATTGTTTTTTGGAATGAATCCAAGCATGATTCCAAGGCAGAGCGCATTAGCAAGTTCCGATGGTTTTGAATTTGAATTGAGTGCTTTAAAGAATTTTATGATTTTTTTAAGCATTTCCTCTCCTAGATTGAAAAGTTTTGTAAATCCTGAAAGAGTTGCTGTTCAGAGATGGAGTATATCGGACTCGAACCGACCACCTATTGATTGCGAACCAATCGCTCTACCAGATGAGCTAATACCCCGAATACAGAAAATCTGTTTGTTATTATATATTATCTAAGTTTATATTTTGTTTCAAGTGGAAATTTTTATCTTCTATAAAATTTAAAAAAACATTAAAATGCCTTGTATGAAAAAAATTTCTTGTTTATTTTTTAGTCTGTTTGTTTGTTTTGCATTTTGTTTTCCGCAGAAAATCGGAGTGTTAAAAGGACCAAGCGGAATTCCTTCTGCATATTTAATGGAAAATTTTTCTGACAATGCGGAATATGAAGTTTTTTCAGGCGCGAATTTTCTTTTGCCAAAACTTATAAAAGGCGAAGTTGAAATTGGATTTCTTCCGCCGAATGTTGCTGCGAAAGTTTACAACGTAAATAAAGGCGCGGTTTTGATGGCTGCTGTCTGCGGAAACGGAATGGTAAGTCTTGTAACAAAAGATTCTTCTATTAAGAGGCTCAAAGATTTAAAAGGAAAAGAAATTTTTGTTGCGGGCCAGGGAGCGACTCCAGATTTTATGTTCCGCTATATTTTAAAACAAAACAAAATAAAATTTGACGGAACAAAAAACAGCGTCCGGCTTTCTTATTCAGTTCCGAATGCTGAGATTGCGCCTTCTTTGATTTTGGGAAAAATTCAGTATGCGGTTGTTCCCGAGCCGTTTGCAACTGTTGCCTGTGAAAAAGATAAAAATATTTTCAGGGCAGTTGATTTTCAGAAGGAATTTTTTGCGCTTTCTGAAATTGAAAATTTTCCTATGACGCTTATTGCCGTGAATGCGAATTTTGCAAAATCAAATCCTGAAAAAGTAAAAAAGTTTCTTGAAGAATATAAAAAAGCTTCAGAGTGGACTTTAAAAAATCCAAAGGAAGCAGGTCCGCTTGTAGAAAAATTTCAGCTTGGATTAAATGCGCGAATTGTAGAAAAAGCAATTCCAAAATGCGCCTTTGTTTTTGAAACAGGAAATAATGCAAGAAACGAAATTGAAAAACTGCTTTCTGTGTTTATGGAATTTGAGCCTGCTTCTGTTGGCGGAAAACTTCCAGACGGCGGATTTTATTTTGAATAAAAAAAAGATTTTTGTTTTTTCTATTGCATTTTTTTTCTTGCTTTGGAAATTTTTTTCACTGGTGATAGATTCTCCTTTGGTTCTTCCTTCTCCCGAATCTGTCGCCGCGGATTTTTTTTCTCTTGCTGTGGAAAAAAATTTTCTTAAATCTTTAGCTTTTACTTTTTTTAGAGTTTTCTGCGCATTTTTTATTTCGTCTTTTCTAGGAATTTTATTTGGTTTTTTATGCACGAAATTTTCTGTCTTGAAATTTTTTTTTGAACTTCCTCTTACGTTTATCCGCTCGGTTCCGCTTGTTTCTGTAATTTTGATTGTTCTTTTTTGGCTTGGCTCTGATTCTGTACCGGTTTTTGCCGCGGTGCTTTTGTCTTTTCCTGTTATGTTTACGTCGGCTTTTTCGGGATTTTCATTTGAAGACAAAAAAATGGAAAACGTCTGCACGATTTTTAAAATTACAGAAATGCAGAAATTTTTATTTTTGAAAATTCCTTATGCTAAAGAATTTTTAAAGGACGCAATGGAAAATTCCTGCGGAATGATTTGGAAAGCTGTTGCCGCCGCGGAAGTTCTTTCTGTTCCAAAATTTGCGCTTGGAAGCCAGCTTCAGAATTTTCAGGTTGTTCTTGAAATTTCAAAAGTTTTTGCTGTTACAATTTTTATTGTTTTGCTCGGTTTTTTAAGTGAAAAAATTCTTTTGATTTTCTTTTTTGCCTTAAAAAAATTTTACAAGAATTTTATAAATTTTTATTTTCAGTCTGATTTTTTTAAACTGCCTCATCTTTCTTTAGAAAAAGAATTTTTTGTGGAGTTAAAAAATTTTTGCATTGAGCATGATGGAAAATTTATTTTTAAAAATTATTCAGAAAACTTTGACCAGAAAAAAATAACTTCAATTGTCGCGCCAAGCGGAAGCGGAAAAACAACGTTGCTTGATTTTGTGTCTGAAAATTTTTCTTCTGTTTCTTATTCAATGCAAACTCCAAATTTATTTTTGAATCTTAGTGTTTTTCAAAATGTGCAGCTTCCGCTTTTAAATATTTTGGGAAGAAAAAAATCATTTGAAATAACGCAGAATATTTTAAATAATTTTGGGTTGAATGGAAAAGAAAAATCTTGTGTGGAAAAAATTTCCGGCGGAGAAAGGCAGCGTGTTTCTCTTGCGCGCGCGGTTGTTTTTCCAAGTGGAATTCTTTTGCTTGATGAATCGTTTCAGTTTTTGGATTTTTCAGTAAAAAAGAAATGCATTGAATTTATTTTGGAGCGACAAAAAGAAAATCCTCAGACTGTAATTTTTGCTGCAAACGAAATAAAAGAAGCAGTTTTGTTTTCAGATAAAATAATTTTTTATTCTTCATGTCCAATGCTTCATTTAAAAACTTTTTTAGTTTCTGCGGAAGACAAAAAAAATCCGGCTGCACTTGAAAAAGAAATTCTTGCGTTGCTTTTTAGTTTGTAAAAATATTCCTTTTATTTTTTTTGAATGATATAATTTTGATATGCAGAATATTTTTTTTGATACCAGAATTCTTGATAAAAAATCACGCGAAAAATTTTATTTAACAGAAGAGCTTATGATGGAAAATGCGGCGCAGGAACTTGAGTCTTGTGTTATGCCTCACGTTTTCCATGAAAGTTCGCGGTACATAAACCGCCCTTGTGTTTTGATTCTTGCAGGACGCGGAAACAACGGAGCTGACGGTTATGTTCTTGCACGAAGGCTTTCTTGCCATGATTTTTGTGTGGCGGTTTGCTGCATTGGAGAGCCTTCTTCAGAAATTGCAAAAGTTCAAAAAAAACGCGCTGAACTTCTTGGAGTTTCTTTTATTTCGCCTTATGACTTGGATTCTTTTGTAGAAGAAAAAAGTTTCGATATTAGCGTTGTTGTTGACTGTGTTTATGGCAGTGGATTTCACTTGCCTTTGGATGCAGAGTCAGAAGCTGTTATACAGAGTGCAAATAAAATAGAAGCCTTTAAAGTTTCGTGCGATGTTCCAAGCGGACTTGATTCAGATGGAAATGGAAAAATTGTTTTTCGTGCTGATGAAACTGTTGCAATGGGAGCATTGAAACTTAGCCTGTTCAGCGACAAGGCAAAAGATTTCTGCGGAAAAGTAAAAGTCTGTAATCTTGGAATAAGCAGGAACAATTTTGAATTCCTTGAAACACCTGATGCTTTTCTGCTTGAAAAAGAAGAAATGAAACTTCCGTTTAGAAAAATGCAAAATGTCCACAAAGGAACATTTGGGCACGTTGCGCTTGCCGCTGGCGAAAAAACGGGAGCTGCAAAAATTGCTGCGAATTCCGCGTTTGCTTTTGGAGCTGGCTTGGTTACTCTTGTGGGGATTGAAGATTCAGGCTTTATGAATATTATGGCTTCCTTGGAGCTTCCTGAAAACACAACGGCTCTTGTGCTTGGATGCGGATTCGGAAGAAAAAATCCTAGCTTTCAAAAATATTTTGATTTTTTTAAAGAAAACAAAAATATTCCATGCGTTCTTGACGCTGACATTTTTTATTACAAGGAAATTTTAAATCTTTTGACAGAGCGAGGAAATTTTGTTTTGACTCCGCATCCAAAAGAATTTTCTGCTCTACTTGAAAATTGCGGTTTTGGAAAATTTTCAGTTCAGGAAATTGTTGAAAAAAGAATTGAGCTTATAAAGCTTTTCTGCGGAAAATTCAAGGATTCAGTTCTTGTTTTAAAAGGTGCAGTTGTTTTAATTGGAACGTGGTCAAAGAAAGAAGGACGCGTAAAAATTTATCTAAATCCTTATGGGAAGAATTCACTTGCAAAAGGCGGAACTGGAGATATTCTTTCAGGACTTATTGCTTCTCTTCTTGCACAGGGATATGATTGTGTGAATGCGGCTGTAACAGCATCCTTGGCACATAGCTTTGCTTCGGAAAAAGTGAAGAACAACTTTGCACTTACACCGCAGCTTTTAATTGAAAAAATTTCAGAGCTTTAACTAACTTTTTTAGAGGTAAAAATGAAATACGCGTTTCAGTTTGCACTTATAATTTCTATTTCTTTTATCGGGGAAATTCTCAACATGCTTATTCCCCTGCCCATTCCTGCAAGCATTTATGGACTTGTTATTTTGTTCTTTTGCCTGGAGCTGAAAATTATAAAGCTTCATCAGGTAAAGGAAGCCGGAGATTTTCTTCTTGTCATGATGCCCGTGATGTTTGTTCCTTCTAGTGTTGGATTTATGACGGCGTTTCCTGTTATGAAAAAATACGGCTTATGTTTTTTGGTGATTGCCGTGGTTACCACTTTTTGCGTCATGGTAATTACAGGTCATATCGTTCAGCTTATAATCCGCGCAAAGAATAAAAAGACTTCAAAGGAAAACTAGCGATGAAAGATTTTTTTATGAACTCCATTTATTTCGGGATATTTTTGACTTTGGTTTCCTACGCGCTCGGAATTATAATCAGCAAGAAGACAAAATTCTTTCTGTTCAGCCCTTTGATTGTTTCGATTGTTCTTTGCATTGCTTTTCTTGTAGCCGCAAAAATTCCCTATGAATCTTATGCTGCCGGCGCGGATTTTATAGCCTGCCTTCTTACTCCTGCGACAGTCTGCCTTGCGATTCCCTTGTACGAGCAAGTTGAAAAACTCAAGGAAAACTGGCTTGCTGTTCTGTGCGGAATTTTATGCGGCGTTGTAGTCAATTTAGTTCTGATTTTTCTTTTCTGCCTTCTATTCAAAATGGAGCACACGGAATATGTTTCGCTTTTAGGCAAGTCGCTTACAACTGCGATTGCGCTTGGAATAACAGAAGAGTTGAACGGAATAATTCCTGTAATTGTCGTGATGGTTGTTCTTACTGGAAACCTCGGGAACCTTTTTGCCGTTCAGGTCTGCAAGATTTTCAGGATAACTGAGCCTGTTGCCAAGGGAGTTGCGATAGGAACTGCTTCCCATGCTCTTGGAACTTCCAAGGCGATTGAAATTGGCGAAGTTGAAGGAGCCATGAGCGGTCTTTCAATCGGAATCGCTGGAATCCTCACGGTAATTCTTGCTCCGGTCTTTGCAGGTCTTATTCCTTAAGGAAGTTTTTCTTCTTTTATAAAATTCCATGATGTGATATAAATTCTGTAAGATTGAATATTGAATTTGTTTTACAAATATCGCATTTCAGTTTTTTTTGTATTTTTTTAACCAAATTTTAAGGAAGTTTTATGACACCGCAGGAAGTTATAGACAAGGCTAGGAAAATAGTAATAAAAATCGGAAGCAACACGCTTGCAAAGAATGACGGAACAATCAATGTGGACTTTATGGAGACTTTTGCCTCGGAATGTGCGGCTTTAATTTCAAGGGGAAAGCAAGTCATTGTTGTTTCTTCAGGAGCGCAGGTTGCAGGACTTTCCACGATAAGCGGCTGGGCGCATAAGGGCGACATTCACTACAGGCAGGCTTTGTGCGCGATTGGTCAGGTTGAGCTTATGGACAAATGGCGCGAATCGTTCGGCAAACAGAATCTTCATGCGGCTCAGCTTCTTCTTACAAAAGAGGACTTCATGGATTCCCACCGCACTTTGAATATAAGGAACACTTTGTTCACGCTTGTTGACGAGGGTGTTGTTCCGGTTATAAATGAAAATGACTCTGTTGCGACTGATGAATTTTGCATCGGAGACAACGACAATCTTAGCGCGCTTACTGCTGTTCTTTGGAGCGCGGACTTGCTGATTCTTTTCAGCGACATCGACGGAATCTATACGGACAATCCTAAGACAAATGAAAATGCCGTTCTTGTTGAAACTGTTGAAAATATCAATGAGCTAAAAAATCAGATTACAATCAACGGAAAAAGCTCTTTTGGAACCGGCGGCATTTCTACAAAAATTGAGGCGGCAAAAAAGACGACGGCTTCTGGAATTCCACTCATACTTGCAAATGGAAAAAAAGAAAAGGCTTTGGAAAAACTTTGCAGCGGGGAATTGAAGGCTACTGTTTTTACGGCTGATGAAAACGCCTTGTTTAATGCGATAATGGGAGGCAGCAAATGAAAATCGGATTCATTGGAATGGGAAACATGGCGAAGGCGATTGCGTCTGGTTTTATAGCTTCAAGGAAAATCCAGAAAGAAAATATTTTTGCCTTTGCTCCGAATCAGGAAAAGCTTAAAAAAAATGCCGGTGAAATTGGATTTATTCCGTGCGAAAGTATTTTGTCCTTGGCTGATTCATGCGATGTTTTTATAATGTCGTGCAAGCCTTACCAGATAGAAGGCGTTCTTTCTGAAATACAGGGCAGGCTTTTTGGAAAAGTTTTGGTTTCTGTTGCGGCGGGTTGGAGCTACGAAAAGTTCCATGGAATTCTTGGGGACGATGTGCGTGTTCAGTGCATAATGCCGAATACTCCTGCGATGGTTGGAGAAGGCGTGATGCTTTTTGAAAAGGAAAATTCTTTAAATGCAGGTGAGCTTAAGGAAATAAAAGACTTGTTTTCTTCGCTTGGAATTATAGAAGAGCTTCCTGCAAGCCTTATGGGAATTGGAGGCGCAATAAGCGGATGCGGTCCGGCGTTTATGGATTTGATAATTGAATCCTATGCAGATGCCGCTGTTAAATACGGAATCTCAAGGCAGACGGCTTATAAAATTGTTTCACAGACAATGCTTGGCAGCGCTAAGCTTCAGCTAAAAACAGAAGCTCACCCTGGAATTTTAAAAGATGCGGTTTGTTCTCCGGGCGGAACTACAATCCGTGGCGTGGATTCTCTTGAAAAAAACGGTCTGCGTGGAATTTGCATTTCTAGCATTGACGCTATAATGAAAAAATAAATTTATTTGTAGTAAAGCATTTCGTATTTTGCAAACGCTGAAAAGCCGGCTTTCTTGTATGCGCAGATTGCCGGTTTGTTTTTTTTGTTTACGAATAAGACTGATTTTTTATTTTCAGTTTGAAATTCTTCAGCAAGTTTTTTTACAAGGCAAGAAGCTAAGCCTTTTGAGCGGAATTCTTTTTTTGTAAAGACTCCACCAATCTGAATAAAGTTTTTTGAAATTGCGTTTGTCTGGGCTTTTGCGCAAAATGAGTTTTTTTGTTTGACTGCAAGAACTTTCTGTGTGCGGAGAATTTTCTCAAGCTTAAGCCTTTCTAGCGCAAGATTTATTTTTTTCCATTCAGGTAGAACTTCTTCCTGTGTATAAGAAATATGCAACGGAAAAAGTTTTTCGGCATCTTGCAGGGAGCATTCTGCAATTTCCAGATTTTGCGCTGAAATATTTTTGGTTTTTGTGTATTCCATGAAAAGCATTTCTCTTGTGTCATTAGGCTGAATTTTTTTCAGCTTGAAAATTAGCTTTTTGATTTTTTCCGCTTCGTTTTTTTCTCCCATTATGCAGGAAATTTTCTTTTTGGAAAAAAAGTTGCAAAGTTCTTTTTCAGTTTCTTTTGTGAGCCTTGGAATAAAACTTGTAAGAATTCCGCCTTCTGAAAAATTAAAAACACCTAGGATTTCAGTTTCAAAAATTATATAAAGCTCTTTGCTTTTTTGCATTGCCATTTGCATAAGCTGGCTGCAAATTTTTTCGTGCGGCAAAAGAAAATTTTCTGCCTTAAGAAAAAGCTCTCTGTTTTTTTCGGCTTGGATAATCTTTGGCATTTTCAGTTTGTAATGTCCTTGAGCCATTTTCCAGATTTAAGACGCAAAAGTCCTGCGAAAGTTTTAAGGAATCCTTCTGACAGCAAGCACAAGTAAATGATGTTTGGTGGCAGATGAAAAATAAAAGCGGCAATGTATCCTGCGGGAATTGCAATGAACCACATCCAGAAAATATCATGGAACGCGGCATATTTTGTGTCTCCTCCGGCGCGGCAGAATCCTACAATAAAAAACATACAGAACGCGTTGAACGGATAAAAGCAAATCAGTTCCGTGAGCATTTTTTTTGCCTGCAAGAGAATTGAAGAGTCTACATTAAAAATGTACGGAAGCATTGATGAAAGCGGATAAAGGAAAAGTCCGATTAAAGCTGCGCAAGATGGAAGAAACCAGGCGAATCTGTAAGTGTAAAGTTTTGCTTCTTCAAAATTCCCGGCTCCGATTTTTTTGCCAAGGATTATTCCGGCTGCGTTTCCCGTTCCTATAAAGAAAACCCAAGTTAGCTGAGAAATTGTTCCGGTTATATTGAATGCGGCGATTGCGTCTGTTCCCGTATGCGCGAAAATTGAATTCTGAAATGTTATACCCATTCCCCAGGCGGTTTCGTTCAGCAATACTGGCAATGCGACTGAAATATATTTTAAAACAAATTTCTTGCTGAAAGAAAAATAGTTTTTTAAAGATCCTAGAATTTCAAATTTTTTCAAAGAAGAATATATCAAAAGTACAGAAGTTCCGGCTGCCCGTGAAATTACAGTTCCGATTGCGGCTCCGGCGACTCCCATTGGCGCGATTGTGAAAAATTCAGTTTTTAATCCGAATATAAAAATGTAATTGAAAACTGCATTCAGGATAATTGAAATTGTTGTGCATATCATCGGAAGATACGCATGGTTTGTGCTTTTAAATGCGAATTCAAACGGAAAACTTATTGCAAGAAAAATATAGCTTATTGCAACATATCTTAAATATTTTGCGCCATACAAAATTACAACCGGATCTTTTGAATAAAGGCTGATTAAAAATTCCGGAATAAACAAAGCCGCTATTGTAAAAACAATGGAAACAAAAATTGAAAATCCGAGCATTATTCCGAGCGTTTTTTGAATTCCTTTTATGTCGTTTTTTCCCCAGAACTGCGAAATAAAAATTGCGCCGCCTGAAGATGTTCCAAAAAGAATCATGTTCAGTATAAAGTAAATTTGATTTCCAAGTCCTACTGATGCGATTTCTGCGGCTCCAAGCTGTCCAACCATGATTGTGTCCAGCATATTTACAAAAACTTGCATTAAGTTTTGAAGAGTGATTGGAAGCGCAAGTGAAAAAAGTGTTTTATAAAATCCAGGAAGATGTGTTCTTATTAAAGCTGCATTTTTTTCTGACATAAATTCTATTCTATAAAAAATAAAAGATTGTGTCATTACTGCCGATAATTTAAACATGAAGAAAATTTTTTTGTCAGCAATATTTTTTTTGTTTTTTCAGAATGTTTTTTGCCAGAATGTGCTTTTAAAATACAATGGAAGCGGAAGCTATGTTTATATTGAGCGCACCGATGTAAGACGCTACGACAATGGAAAATATACAGGACTGGTTAGCCGGGAAGTCCGCTCTTTTATTGCTCCGACTTCTGTTCCTTCCGGCGGAAAAATTTCAGACAGATATTATGACGGAAGTTTTTTTATAGACGAAGCCACAAAGCGAAATTCACGAGAAGTGAATCTTGGCATAAATGGTGCTGTTCCTTCAAGCTTTAAAATTTCTTCGGATGGAATTCTGACAATGCTTGTTGACAACGGCTATCCGTCTTTTAGAAGTTTTCCGGCTTTTACAAATCAGCGCATAAGCATTGGAGACAAATGGCAGGCAAAAGCTGAGCGTGTTGTTGATCCGCTTAACAAAGGAATTTTTACAAAGCTTCCGATTTTAGTTGAATACACTTACCTTAAGGATGAACTTTTTCACGGAGAGGAAGTTTATGTTTTTAGCGCGCAATGGGCAACTCGCTATGGAATTTCCTACTGGGATTTTGCAGGCGACAAGGATTTAAAATCAGCGCAAGGAAGCCACAAGGCGACAATGTATGTGAGCAAAAAAAGCGGGAATGCTCTTGTTGTCCGCGATATGGTTGACGAAACTTTTATTTACAATGACGGCAACATCTATTCGTTTAAAGGCTCGATTTCAATGTTCACGGAATATCCGCCGGCTTACGACAAAAACAAGCTTATTCCGGCGTTGCAGCGTGTAGCTTCTGTTTCGGAAAAAGAGATTAAAGAAATTCTTGAAAAACCTGTTAATGAAAGCAGCTGGATTGAAAGTGAAAAAAAATCTAGCGGTTCAATTGAAAAAAATGATTTTGAATCTGGCGCGAATTCAAGAAGAAATAATTCTTATGCTGAAAAGAAAATTGCAAAAAATGAAAATCAAACTTATGGAGCAAAAAATCATCCTCAGAAAAAAAAGGATTCTGCGGATGAGATTCAGTCGAAAATTTCAGCAGGAAAAAATTCTTCTTCAAATTCAAAGTCAGAAAAAAAAGTCATTGTGGAAAACACTGCGGCAGGAATCCGTCTTACAATGCAGAATTTGAATTTTAAGCCGGACAGCTCGGAACTTTTGCCTGGAGAAAACGAGCGGCTGGATCAAATTGCGCAGGTTCTAAAAGAAGTTCCCGATCAGATGTTCCTTGTGGAAGGACATACGGCAAGCGTTGGCTATGAAAAGGGCGAAATGAAGCTTTCTGTTGAGCGCGCAAATTCTGTTGCAAACGCTTTGATTCAAAGAGGAATTCCGCGTGAAAAATTTATCTGCAAAGGCTCGGGCGGAACAAAACCGATTGCGGACAATTCAACGCAGGAAGGAAAAGCTAAAAACCGCCGTGTAGAAATTACGATTTTGGAATAGAAGTTATGAAAAAAATCCTTTTTGTTTGTCACGGAAATATCTGCCGTTCTCCAATGGCTGAATTTATAATGAAATTTCTTGTAAAAAAAGCTGGGCTTGAAAACAATTTTTTAATTGAATCAAAAGCTACAAGCACGGAAGAAATTGGAAATCCGCCGCATCCTGGAACTTTGAAAAAACTTGCGCAGCAGGGAATTCCGGTTTTTCCGCATAAAGCTGTTCAAATGAAAAAGTCTGATGCTGAAAAATACGACTTTATAATTGGAATGGACAGTTTTAACTTAAAAAATATTCAGCGTATTTTGGGAAGCAGTTTTAATAAAAATATTTTTCTTTTGCTTGATTTTACTTTGCGTCCCGGAAATATTGCCGATCCTTGGTATACAGGAAATTTTGATGCAACTTTTAACGATATTTGGGAAGGATGCAGTTGTTTTTTACAGAAGTTAACTAACGGGAGTTTGGAAACTGAATGAAAATCCGTCTTAAAACTATCGTTAGTTAATTAAAATGACGATAGTCATTTTTTGTATCGATTTTAAAATTTATATTAGGATATTTTTATGACATTGCAACAGCTTCATTACATTATAGGCGTTTCAGAATCTGGCTCTTTTAACAAGGCGGCGGAAAATCTTTATGTTTCACAGCCTTCGCTTACATCAGCGATAAAAGAAGTTGAAAAGGAATTCAACATTTCAATTTTCAACCGTTCAAGCAAGGGAATTTCTTTGACGCAAGACGGAAAGGAATTCATTCAGTACGCCCGTCAGATTTATGCGCAGTATGAAAATCTTTTGGAAAAATTCGGGGAAGGATTTCAGCGCAAGAAAAAATTCAGCGTGTCATGCCAGCATTATTCTTTTGCCACAAAATCTTTTGTTGAGCTTGTAAAAAAATTCGGAACTTCAGAATATGAGTTTTCAATTTTTGAAACAAAGACTCTTGACGTGATCGAAAATGTTGCGACCCAAAAAAGTGAAATCGGAATTCTTTATATGAGCGATTTCAACAGAAAGGCGATCAAGAAAATTTTAAATGCAAATGATCTTGTTTTTGAAAAGCTTATTGACTGCAAGGCTTACGTTTATCTTTGGAAAAATCATCCGCTAGCAAAAAAAACTTCAATTTCTCTTGAAGAGCTAAAAGATTATCCGTGCCTTTCTTTTGATCAGGGCGGAAACAGTTCGTTTTATTTTGCAGAGGAAATTCTCACGGAAAATGAATATCCAAAAACAATCAAGACAAGCGACCGAGCTACAAATTTAAATCTCATGGTTGGCTTGAACGGATACACTCTTTGCTCAGGAATAATTTGCGAAGAACTGAATGGCTCTAATTTTGTTGCGGTTCCTTTTAAATCTGACAAGGAAAATCCGAACAGCGTAATGGAAATCGGATATATTCTAAAGAAAAATATAATTCTTTCAAAGACAGGCGAAGAATATATTGAACAGTTGAAGTCTTATTTGAAGGCGTAAGTTGTTATAAAAAAAATCTATATCTCCGCATAAAAATTTAATATTATTCATTCCTTTTTAAATTTGCTATTCTTTCCTCAGAAAATAAAACTTTGCTTGGAGGAAAATATGAGTTACAAATTCGAAACGCTTCAACTTCACATAGGACAGGAAAACGCTGACCCGGCTACAGATTCAAGGGCTGTTCCAATTTATCAGACAACGAGCTATGTATTTCATAATTCACAGCATGCGGCGGATCGCTTTGGTTTAAAGGATGCTGGAAATATTTACGGACGCTTGACGAATTCAACACAAGATGTTCTTGAAAAAAGAATTGCGGCTCTTGAAGGCGGAGTTGCTTCTCTTGCAGTTTCTTCCGGTGCGACTTCTATAACTTATGCAATTCAGGCTTTGGCAAAACAAGGCGAGCATATTGTTGCGCAAAAAACAATTTACGGTGGAAGCTACAATTTGCTTGCCCATACTTTGCCGCTTTATGGAATAACAACAACTTTTGTTGACGCGCACAATCTTTCTGAGCTTGAAGATGCGATTCAGCCTAACACAAAAGCTGTTTATATTGAAACTTTGGGAAATCCGAATTCTGACATTCCAGACATTGACGCTATTGCAGAAATTGCGCACAAGCACGGACTTCCGCTGGTTATTGACAATACTTTTGGAACTCCGTATTTGATTCGTCCGATTGAACATGGCGCGGACATTGTTGTGCATTCAGCGACAAAATTTATAGGCGGACATGGAACAACTCTCGGCGGAATTATAGTTGACTCTGGAAATTTTGACTGGGATAAATCCGGCCGCTATCCTTGGATTTCAGAGCCTAACCCAAGCTACCATGGAGTTTCATTTGCCAAGGCTGCTGGAAAAGCCGCATTTGCAACTTATATCCGTGCGATTCTGCTGCGTGACACAGGAGCTGCGATTTCTCCGTTCAATGCTTTTCTTCTTCTTCAAGGCGTGGAAACTTTGTCGCTTAGAATTGAACGTCATGTTGAAAACACAAAGAAAGTTGTTGGGTATTTGAAAAATAATCCGCTTGTTGAAAAAGTGAATCATCCTTCGTTGCCGGAACATCCTGACCATGCGCTTTATGAAAAATATTTTCCGAACGGCGGTGCAAGTATTTTTACTTTTAATATCAAGGGCGGAAAAGAAGAGGCATGGAAATTTATTGACAGCCTGAAGATTTTCAGTTTGCTTGCAAATGTTGCGGATGTAAAATCGCTTGTTATTCATCCGGCTTCAACAACCCATAGTCAGCTTTCTGATGCGGAGCTTGCAGAGCAAGGAATTGCCCAGAACACAATCCGCCTTTCTATTGGAACTGAACATATCGATGATATAATTGCTGACTTGGAAAATGGATTCAATGCATTAAAATAATTTTCTTTAACTAAGCTTTCCCCGGTTTTCTTTTATAGATTTCCGGGGATTTTTTTTGCGGAAAATAAAATTTAACTGGTATTATCAAAATTTAATAAAACTGAATATTTATATCATACCAGATTTTTGTTAGTTTCTTTACAAATAAATAAAGCGAGGAAAAATATGGAATCAGGAAAACAGTATGAATTGAATAAAAATCTTGCCCAGATGCTTAAAGGCGGCGTGATTATGGACGTTACAACTCCAGAGCAGGCAAAAATTGCGGAAGAAGCGGGAGCTTGCGCAGTAATGGCTCTTGAGAGGATTCCGGCGGACATAAGAGCTGCTGGCGGCGTTTCCAGAATGAGCGATCCAAAAATGATAAAAGGAATTCAGGAAGCGGTTTCAATTCCTGTAATGGCAAAGTGCCGCATCGGGCATTTTGTGGAAGCACAGATTTTGGAAGCAATTGAAATTGACTATATAGATGAAAGTGAAGTTCTTTCTCCAGCTGATGATGTTTATCATATCAACAAAAAGAATTTTAAAGTTCCGTTTGTATGCGGCGCAAAAGATTTGGGCGAAGCATTAAGAAGAATCAGCGAAGGCGCATCAATGATTAGAACAAAAGGTGAGCCGGGAACTGGAGATATAATTCAGGCTGTCTGCCACATGAGAAAAATGAATTCTGAAATTTCAAGAATTGTTTCTATGCGTGAAGACGAGCTTTATGAAGAGGCGAAAACCCTTCATGTTTCCTACGAGCTTGTAAAGTTTGTGCATGAAAACAAAAGGCTCCCTGTTGTTAATTTTGCAGCGGGTGGCGTTGCGACTCCTGCTGATGCGGCTCTTATGATGCAGCTTGGCGCGGAAGGAGTTTTTGTAGGTTCTGGAATTTTCAAGTCAGGAAATCCAAAGAAAAGAGCGGCTTCAATTGTAAAGGCTGTTACAAATTTCAATGACGCAAAGCTTATTGCCCAGCTTTCAGAAGATTTGGGTGAAGCTATGGTTGGAATCAATGAAAGTGAAATCGCCATTCTTATGGCAGAGCGCGGAAAATGAGAGCGGCAGTTCTTGCGCTTCAAGGCGCGTTTTTAGAGCATGAAAAAATTCTTGAGTCTTTGGGCGTGCCTTGTTTTGAGCTTAGAAAAAAATCAGACTTGGAAAAAGACTTTGATGCTCTTATTCTTCCGGGCGGAGAAAGCACTGTTCAAGGAAAGCTTTTGCATGAACTTGAAATGTTCGAGCCGTTAAAGCAGATTATTGAATCCGGGGCAAAAGTTCTTGCAACTTGTGCAGGTCTTATTCTTCTTGCTGAAAAAATTGAAAATGATTCGCGTGTGCATTTCGGAACAATGCCGGTTTGCGTAAAAAGAAATGCTTACGGCCGCCAGCTTGGAAGTTTTTTTACAGAAGAGACATTCGGAACTCTTGGAAAAATTCCAATGACTTTTATCCGTGCGCCTTATATTGAAAGTGCCCGGGAAGATGTTGAAGTTCTTTCAAAAGTTGACGGAAAAATTGTTGCCGCAAAGTTCAAAAATCAAACTGCGCTTAGTTTTCATCCGGAACTTAACAACGATGCAAGGCTTTACGAGTGGTGGATTAAAAGTTGAATGAAATTTCTAAACTAGCGGCGCAAAAATTCTAAAAATTCTTCCAAGCATTTTTACAATCAGCGGAAGTTTTTTGTAGTCGTCCAAAGTCATTTCTTTGCATGAAAGTTTTGTAAGCTCAATGTCGCGCTGAATTTTTTCTATAACGGATTTCTTGTAAATAAGAAGTCCGTCTTCAAAGTGATGGAAAAGGCTTCTGTAGTCAAGGTTTATTGAGCCTACGGTTGCTATTTTTCCGTCGCTTGTAAAAAGCTTTGAATGTATAAATCCCGGCAAATAAAGATAAACATGAACTCCGTTTTCAACAAGCGTCTTTAAAAAAGTTTTTCCGATGCAGAATGTCAAAAAATGGTCAGGCTTGGAAGGAACGATAAGCGAAACATTTATTCCTCTGCTAGCCGCAAAAATCAGCGCACTTTTAAGCTGATTGTCAATTATGATATACGGAGTTGTTATGCAGACATTTCTTGTTGCCTTTGACAAAATGTAGAGACAGATATTTTCCGCAATGTCTTTTTCGTTGTAAGCGTTGTCTGCGTAAGGAATCAAAAGTCCTTCTTTGGAATTTTCTTTTATTGCCGGAAAAAAATTTTCATAGCTTTTATTAAATTTTTTTTCTGGAAATTTTGCAAGATTCCACATTTGCAGAAAAAGCGCAGTGTAAGTTTTTGTCGCGTTTCCTCGGATTTTTACTGCGGAATCTTTCCAATATGAAAACTTGTTTTGTCCAAAATTAAAATATTCGTTTGCAAGATTCAGTCCGCCTGTGTAGGAAATTTTTCCGTCAATCACTGCAATTTTTCTGTGGTCGCGGTTGTTTTGCTGCAGATTAAAAACTGGAGTCAGCGGCATATAAATTTTTGACTTTATTCCAAGGCTTGCTAAATATTTATGGTAAACTTTTGTGGACGCGAGCACAGAACCTATTCCGTCGTAAAGAACCCTGACTTCTACTCCTTCGGTGACTTTTTGCTTTAGAATTTCAAGAATTTTCTGCCATGAATCATCGGGCGTTATTATAAAAAATTCCAGAAAAATAAATTCCTTTGCGTTTTTAAGTTCCTGCATGAAATCAGGAAAAAAATCTTCCCCGCATGAGAAATATTCAACATCGGAATCTGTGTATACAGGAAAGTTTCCGCTTTCGTAAAGATAAAATGCAAGGTCGGAAATTTCAGGAAATGCTGATTTTGTTTCCGTAGGCTTTGGAACGAATTTCCAAGTTTGAATCTTGCTCTGTTCAATTTTGTTTTTAAGTCTAGCATTACGTGTCGCCATTTTTGTATAGATATAAAGTGAAATTCCGAACAGTGGAAAAATCATCGTTGGAAGAAGCCACGCGATTTTGAATTCGTTTTTTCCTTCACAGTTTGAAAGATAAGCCATAAAAGTAAAGCTTAAAAGCAAGTTGACTCCGGCAAAATAAAAGAAATATGGAGAAAATTTTATTATGAAAAACAAATACATGCAAATCTGCATTGCAAGCAGCAAAAAGCAGAAAACCACACGGCTGTAAATAAAACGTTTAAAAAGTTTTAGTTTTTTCTTCATATAATAAGTTTATTCAAAATGCATTTTATTTTCAACAAATAAGTATGCAAAGGTCAGGGCAAACGCATTATAAATAATTTAAGTAAAGTTTGCGCGAAGGAACGGTTTCTGGGGGCAAAAACACTCTGATTGCTGCGACCGCGTGAGCGGGCAATTCTATAGTTACTTTGCAACAATCAGCGTGTAGC
>OIXL01000006.1_pt1 | contig 188902 bp, 288 predicted proteins | sample 1587761 | NCBI WGS metagenome assembly OIXL01 (sample SAMN03283246) | human gut metagenome | biome: human-associated habitat; material: feces | host: Homo sapiens | place: Peru | collected 2012 | reverse complement strand
CGCATTGTATGAATCAAAATGCGCAAAATGCACTGTTGAAAATTCTTGAAGAGCCGCCTAAATATGTTGTCTTTATTTTGACAACTAATTCTAAAAGCGCCCTTCTTTCAACCGTTTTGTCACGCAGCGTTTGTGTAAGCCTTGAGGGCGTTGATATTGAACGTGCGGCAAATTATATTACTTCTCACTGCGAAAATGTTGATTATAATACCGCTAAAAAAACGGTTGAAACTTTTAACGGCAATATAGGCAAGGCAATTGATAGTTTGCAGGACAGTAAAACGAGTGAGCTTGTTGACGTCTGTAATAAAATTTGCAAGGCTCTTGCTACCTCAAATGAATATGAAATGATGACACTTTGCTCCGTTTTTCAAAAGGACAGGCAGGGTGTTGTTTTTGCGTGCGATTTGCTTAAGAGTATTTTTCGTGATGCTCTTTTTGCAGGGGAGAGCAGTGAGCATATATCAGGGCAGGAAGAAAGTGCCGCCCTGCTTAAATCAAGTTTGTCAAGGCAAAGCTTAATTAAACTTATAAATACTTGTGACGAGCTTAAATCAACGGCATTGAGTAATGCCAATAATGCTTTATTAATTACAAAATTCTGCTATTCTCTCAATAGAGCAATCGGCAGATAACGGAGGAAATATATGACTAAGGTTGTTGGTGTTCGTTTCAGCGACACAGGCAAAACATATTATTTTGACCCTAAGGGTCTCGATATAAAAAACGGAGATGAAATTATCGTTGAAACTGCAAACGGTCTTGAATTCGGCAAGGCATCTTGCGGTGTGAAAGAGGTTGAGGATGATGAAGTTGTCAGCCCGTTGAAGCCTGTTATACGTATTGCAAATGATAATGACCGTGAAAAAGTTAATGAAAATAAAATTAAAGAGAAAGAAGCTTTTGAGATTTGCTCTAAAAAAATAGAAAAGCATCAGCTTGAAATGAATTTGACCAATGCCGAGTATTCATTTGACTGTTCAAAGGTTATTTTCTATTTCACTGCCGATGGTAGAATAGATTTCAGAGAACTTGTTAAGGACTTGGCGGCAACGCTTCATACAAGAATTGAACTTCGACAAATCGGTGTCAGAGACGAAAGCAAAATGCTTGGCGGTCTCGGTATTTGCGGCAGACCTTTTTGCTGCTCAACCTTTCTTGACGGTTTCCATTCCGTTACTATTAAAATGGCTAATGCAGCAGGTGAAAGTGCTTCTAAAGTATCTGATTAGTTAACTGCTGTTTGGAATAACTTCTATGATGGTAGCAAATCTCTTGAATATTATGCAGATGTAATGACTAAGCTTGGTGCATATACTGCTTCTAGTACTGATGAAATTTCAGAAGGTATATAGAAATTCGCGTCTGTCGCCAATACTATTGGTCTTAGTTATGAATATGCTACATCTGCATTAGCTACATTAACTGCTAAAACACGTGAAAGTGCAAACACAGTAGGTAATAGCCTTAAAACTTTATTCGCTCGTATTTAGGGTTTGACTCTCGGAGAAACTCTTGAAGATGGTACTGATTTAAATAAATATTCTAAAGCCCTTGAAAAAGTTGGTATTAGTATTAAAGACCAATAGGGTGAGTTAAAAGATATGAATACTATCCTTGATGAAATGATGAATAAGTGGGATAGTTTAAGTCGTGCTGAACAAGTAGCTCTTGCATAGACTGTTGGTGGTGTTCGTCAATACACTCAATTAGTTAATCTTATGGAGAATAAAGATTATTTTAAAGAGCTAGTTGGAGTGGCTAAAAATTCTAAGGGTACTTTACAAGAGCAAGCTGATATTTTTGCTGAGAGCTGGGAAGCTTCTAAAAAGCGAGTGCAGGCTTCTCTTGAAGAAATTTATAAACAATTAGTTAATGATAAATTTTTTATTGGATTAAATAATACATTAAGTGACACATTAAATATTACAAGTAAATTGATTGATTCATTAGGTGGATTACCCGGGGTATTAAGTGTTATTTCTACCTTAATGTTAAAGAGTTTTGGTCCTGATATTGTAAATAATATGTAGCGTATGGCTTCCAATTTATTTATTGATAGTGGAGCTGCTGAAAATTAGGCTGCAATTATGAAAAAAGCGATGATTTAGACCTTGCAATCTTTTTCGCCTGAATCTAAAATGGCATTATCGGATTAGGGTTCTGTTACTTTAGAAACTACTACAATGATTAATGCGGCTTAGGCATCTTATGATTTACAGATAGCTAATAGCCAATTAAATGAGACAGATAAATTAAGACTTTAGACTTTATTAAAAATTTCTTAGGCTTATGGAGATATTGCCATACAAGCTAAAAGAAGCATAGAGAATTAGCAGCAATAGACTTAGGATAGTTTACGAGATGCAAGAAACTAGATTTTTCTTACCACTAATGAAAATTTTGGCGGAGAAACTGGTGTAAAATATTTTGATAAGAATTATAAAGCTGGACAAAAATTAATTGATAGTTTTTATAATAATAAGGTTTTAAAATAGTTAAATTCTTAGAAATTTGATAATAGTGATTCTTATTAGAATTTTTTGGCTAAATTTAATAATATTAAAGGATTAGATAATGATTAGAGATTTAACAAGTTAAATTCATTAATACAATCAGCTAAAGACGCTTCTGATAAACCAAGTAATATTTAGTCTCGATATAGAAATTAGATCATAGAAGAAATAAATAATTTAAAAGATGTTAATATAGTTTTAGATAAATATGTAAATAATAAGGTCAGTGCAGATGGAGCTACTAAAAAATAGGTTGAAGCATTACGTCAATGTTTAAATGGCTATGTAAAAGAAAAAGAAACTTTAATACAAAGTAATAATGCTAATAAAAAATATACAGATTCAATAAATGATTTTTAGAAAACTTTGGCAAAAAGCCAAGGAGCTATTAGTAATTTTTCTAATGGGTTAGTTACTACAGTTTAGGGCATAAGCCAATTTAGTATAGGAGTAACCAGTTTTAAAGGATTACTTGAAACATTATCTGATGATGATTTAAATTTTGGTGAAAAATTAAGTTCAGGAATAATGTCCGCAAGCATAGCTTTGCCTTCTTTAGTTAATGGTTTTAAATCTTTAAATTCTGGAATTTAGGCTATAGTCAAAAATGCTGGTAGTTTAGGAACTAATATTATTTCTATTGCGACTGGTATGGATGGTACTTAGTTAGGAGAAGCATTTTAGGAAAAAATAAAATCTGGTGGTTCAGGTTTTAGTAATACAAAGAAGGGAAAAATTCTTTAGAGTGGATTTAATGCTTTTTCTGCTAAGTTAGGAATTAAAGATACTCAAAATTTTGAGAAAGAATATAATGACCTTATTAATAAAAAATTTAATCAATTAAAAAAGGCTTATTTCAAAGATAATAAAACTAATGTAATAACTGGTGAAGTAAGTAGACAATTATAGCAATAGGCTAAAGCTTAGATAGACGCTTAGGGTAGCGGTGCCGCGTTAAGTGCTATGTTAGGCAAATCAGTCCTTATATTTGCAAAATATGCGGCGGCAATCGCGGCAGTAGTAGCTGTTGTTTGGCTTTTGGTTAAAGCTTATAAAGCTGCTGAAAGTTATTCATTAGATGCTCAAATTGAACGGTCAGAGAAAGCTATTGAAAGTTTTAAATCATAGTTAGAAGAAACAAAAAATAAAGCTGAATAGCTAAAATCAGTATTTAATAATTATAGTTCTGTTAAATCGGCCTTAGATGAATGCACTGTTGGTACTAAAGAATGGCGTGAATAGTTAGCTAAAACTAATGAAGAAGCTCTTAATATTTTAAATACTTATCCTGAGTTAAAGAATATGGAAGGTGCTTGGGGCAAGAAAGATACTGGTGAAATTTGGATAGATCAAAATGCTGTTGATAAATTATAGTCTATTTATGATAAATAGATTCTTCAATAGCAATATGCTTTAGCTAATGAACAAAGCAATTTAGAAGACTTAAATATTGAAAAAGCTAAATAGAACTTAACAAGTAATCTTTAGGATGTTCTTAATATTTAGAGTGGTACTACAACTGGAGGATTAACAAAAAATGGACAATATACTTCAGTAATGCCAGGTATAGCAGATTTAATTTTGAATAATTAGGAAAATTTATAGAATAAAAGTTAGGAAGAACAAGTTAGTATTATCGAATAGGCATTAAAGAATAACGGATTTGAAACTCTCAATGACAATACGACTTTAAATGATTATGCCTAGAAAATTGCAGATAAATTTAATACTGATGATGTTCAAGCTGCTATATCTAATGTCTCAAAAGTAATACAAGCAAATACTGACGCTACATTATAGGTTACGAAAGAAGCTTCAGTCCAATAGGCTCTTGGATTAAATACTATGTCTACTGAAGATGCTAAAATAACCACCGCTTTGGTAGATGCTAATATTGAAGCTATTAAAGATAGCTTTTATAATGACAATGGAACTATTAGTTGGGATGACGGAACTGGTAAGGACCGAGAAATAGGAACTCACGATGAAAATGCTGGTGGAGCTGGTAAAGGAGATCAAGCTTTACGTAATTTATGGGATGCTTATTTAGCAGCGGCTAAAATTGATAAAAATGATAGTGAATATAAATTAAACTAGAAAAATTCTGTAATTGGTGAAGGTTAGAATAGGTCATTCCAATTAGAGAATGGAAAAACTATATTATTCTCAGAAGTTGCTACTGCAATAGCTACTATGTAGGCTATGGGAGAAGAACTTTAGACTACTTATGCTATGGCTCAAAAATTTTAGACTGGTATGAGTAATTAGGGAATTGTGGGTCAAGGTATTTTAGAATTTTTTGGCAATGATGGTGATTTAGGTAATTTTACTCAAGATTAGCTTGAATAGTTAAAAACAGATATAGAAAAAGGCTTTGAAGATGAAGATTTATAGAATTTAATTGGATAGAGCTTATTTGGTAAAGATTTTAATATATTAGAGCCTGAATAGCAAGAAACTGTAAAATCATATATGTCTAATATGATGAAAGAATTAGGCGTAACTAGCGGTAAAGAATTAGGTGAAGCTATAGTAGAAGAAGCATCGCATTAGATTGCTAATATTGAAGATATAAGTAATAATAAAGCATTTAAATATATATTAGGGCTTGAAGATGAAGATGATATATCAAAAGCAATTGATGAATTTGAAGGATATAGTGTTTCATTAAAATCTCGTATTTCTTAGATTGCAGAAGATATATTTAAAGTGGCAGGTAAAAATGGGGTTGTTGCGTTTACCGAAGCAATTAATACAGTAGGAAAAGATTTAACTTTTGATTAGTTAAATAAAATAGCTGATTTTGATTGGTCTTCTGGAACTTGGGAAGAATTTATTGATACCCTAGAAGATTTAGGCATTGTTGTATCAGATGATGAAGGAGCTTGGAAAGGCTTCTATGATATGATGCAAGAAACTGCTAATAAATTGCCTATAGAAGATTTTACTACTTTTAGAGATTTGTTAATTGAAATTTTTAACTTGATGGGTCAAGAAGTCGGTAGTTCTATCACTCAAGAAAAATATGATGAGATTACTAAAGGTTTTAAAGCTGCTGGGTTAAATCCTGAAGATTATTATGTTTAGACTGGTCCAGACGAATATATAAAAGTTAAGGATTTTGATACTAAAGATAAAAATGCTTTAACTTAGGCTGGAATAGATAAAGCTGAAGAATAGCATAATGTTGCCGAAACTGCTTAGGATAATTGGAATGATTAGTTTAATTTAGGCACTAGAATACGCATTAATGGATAGGATTATGATAATAATTTAGCAGCTATGGCAGCTGGGAATTTTACAGATATTCGAGGCCGTTATATGTAGCAAATGCTAGATATTTTTGGTAGTTCTGAAGAAATAGCAAAATTAGTTGGTACTGATGAAGTAGGTAACTATGATTTAGATTATTATAAACGTTAGGATTCAGCTACTTAGGCTGATATTATTCAAGGAATAATAGATGCTTATATGGCTAATATTGATGGATCATATAATGCTGATTTATTAAGAACTAATGCTTATACTGATGCTAATTCAGTAAAAGAAATGAATCAAATGACAGGCTTTAATTTAGGGGATGAGGCTAGCTAGCAAGGTTTAGTAAGTTGGGCTGCTAAAAATCAAGATATTGAAGGTAATACTGAAGCTTTAAATTAGTATAATTATGAGATGGAGTAGGCTGGAGATAATGCTAATGCCGCCCAAAAAGCTATTAATAATTTATATAATGCTTTACGTAATAATGAAATAAAAGAAGCTACCAAAGAAATTAGTGAATTAAAAACAAAATATAAAGAATTGCATGATGAAGGCGAAGATACTGCTGAAGTGGAAGCTGACTTAAAACAAAAAGTAAAAGATTTATTTAATTTTTCTGAATCAGATTATTAGATGAATCAACCATTAATAGAAAAATTTTTATGGGGTAATGATGATGAAGCAGCTTTAGCTGGTAAAGTCTTAGATATGTTTTCTTAGGTAGATAGTGCTTTAATCGAAAAAATAAATGAATCTGCTGGAAAATTAGATTTTTCAGCTTTATATACTGCGGCTTAGACTAAACTAAATGAAATAACCAATCTTTTATCTTAGAATGATGGATTTGTAGTTAATGGTAGAATTACGGCAGATGCTTCACAAGCATTAGCTGCACTTGCTCCTCTTGGCGGATCTATAGAAGAAATGTGTGGTTATATTAATGCTATGGGACAAGTCGGTATTCATTTTAATACTTCTTAGTTGCAAATTTTATTTAATGCTTTCTAGGAAATTGCAGAGATTATGAAAGACCCAACGAATGCAGACCCAGCACGAATAGCGGAACTTAAGAGAACTATTGGAGATACTATAAGTGTAGCTTCTGAAGGCTCATTGGTTACTAAAGGAGACGGCGGGAAATATTTAACTACTGAAAATGGTAATAAAGGTGGAGGCGGAGGCGGCGGCTCTGAATCTAAATCTGCCAATGATATTGGTAAAGAAATTCAAGATGAATTATTGAAAACTAAAGAAAAGAAACGTGATCGTCTTGAAGCTTTACGTGATGGAGCTAATCCTGAAGACTCTGCTAAATATATCCAAGAGGAAATAAAATTATTAAAAGAAGAGCAAGATATTCTTGAAGATTAGATTAAATCTTGGAAAAAGTTATTAAAACTTAAAGTAGAAGAATTTAACAAAGAAAATCCAGAATTTGAAATAAAGCTTACTGATGATGGTGAAATTGCTAATGCTTCTGAGCTATGGGGTAAAGTTTGGGCTTAGTATCAAAAAAATCTTGAAGATGGTATGAGCGAAGAAGACTTAAATGAATGGTTTACTAAAATTAAAGATAGCCTTGATGGTCCTATGGGTATTCAATAGAATATTGATGAAAATGTTGCTCTTATCGCTCAGAAAGAAAAAGAAGCTGCTGAACTTGAACTCGAAGCCATTACAAAAGCTATTGATTGGAAAGTTAAATAGATTGATTATTAGATTAAACGTCTTAATTATTATCAAGAAAAACTTCTTAAATAGGCTCATGGTAATAAACAAACTATTGAAGCAATGCTTGAAGGATTTGCTTACCAAGAGCAAGAAATGTTATAGCTCTTTGATAAAGGTGCTACATTACGTTAGGGTATTGATTAGTTGAACGCCGCGAAAGCTAAGTATCCAGGTTATGAACAAATGTTCGATGAATAGATACTTGAATATCAAAGTGATTTGATAGATGTTAATGAAGCTATTCTAGACTTGCGTAATGATATTGAAGATTTAGTTTAGAATGTTCTAGACTTAGCCCTTGATGAAATTGATAAGTAGATAGAACGTCTTGATACTTATACATCAATGCTTGATCATCTCAATAATATTATTGATTTGTCTGGTCGCTCAATGCTTGATATGGGATTAAAAACTTAGATTGGTGCTACTAAAGTAGAAACAATGTTAGGTAAAATGAAATCTTTAAAAGCACAAATGGATGGTTTAGCTAAAGCAACTAAAGAGGCTTAGGCCGCTCTCGCTGATCGTCAGGCTGATGGTGATACATCTTCTGTTAAATTCTGGGAGAATCAAGTTGAAGTATTAAAACAAGAAACTGAAAAAGCTTCTGATGAATTTTTAGCTTCTTGGGAAGAAACACTTGAAGCTGCTCAAGATTTATTTGAAATGCGTGTTGAAATGGCCGTTAATGTATTAAGTAATGCATTATCACCATTTGAGACTCTTGAAGATTTCCAAGATAAATACGAAAAAGCAAAAACTATTAATGAAGAATATCTTGATGATGCCGAACGCTTATATGAATTAAATAAATTAAATCGTTAGCTAAATTTATAGCTAGCTGATACTAATGACCTTTTAGCTAAACAAAAACTTAGAGACATTTAGCAAGAGATTCACGATCTTCAGGCCGATGGCGTCTAGATGAGCCAATATGACCTTGAGTATTTATAGAAGAAATATGACTTACAACTTGCTGAAATAGCTCTTATGGAGCAACAAAATTCAAAAACTTCAATGCGTTTAGTACGTGATGCCGCAGGTAATTGGACTTATGCTTATGATGCAGATGAAGAAAAAATTGAAGACGCTACATAGAAATATGAAGATGCGGTTCATGAATTAGGTAAGTTAAGTAAGGATTATATTAATGATGTAAGTGAATAGTTAATTTAGAATCAAATTGATTTTAAAGAAGCCTTACAAGATCTTGATAAAAACTCTGCGGATTATTCAAATTAGCTATTATCATTGCAAGAATATTATGTTGAAAGACAAAGATATTTACTTGATGAATTAAATAAAGGTGTTGTAAATAGTGGATTAACATTCCATGATACTCTCTACGGCCAAATGACTGATTTGTATGATTATAATGATGCTTATATGTTATTTGTTAATAATTCTAATACTACAATTAGTGAATTACAAACCAATTATAAAGATTGGCAAAAAGTTGTTGAAGCAGCAATGAACGTTGCTGGTACATCTTGGGAAAACTTTGGTTCTGATATGGGCGGTACTCTTGATAGTCTTGAAGAACATATTCAAAAATTATGTGATGAAATTGAAGAGCTTGTTAATGTATTAATGGGCTATATTTCTTAGTCTATTGGAATGGTTCTTGATTGGGAATAGAAATATTCTAAGCGGACTGATGAAGAGTTAGCTAAGAATGAATAGTATATTGATGGTAATTTTGGCAGTAGTGGCGGTGGAAGTGGTGCTAGAAATTTAGTTGGTGTTGATTTAAGTGCTATTGCTATTCGTATGAAGAATGGGGAAAGTACTGTTGTTGATAAAAATGGTAACGTTTGGACGAGTATTGATGATGTAGTTACAGCCCGTAATGAAAAATTAGATAATATGCGTAATGAAGGTCAAGAATTAAAGAATGATTCTAGCACTGATTATTGGACTAAAGACGAAATGAAATAGATTACTAGCGAAAAAGATGAAAAATGGTTAGATGATATTTTAAATGGAAATGGGGCTGCTTCTGGTGCCTATACTGGTAATTGGGCTAAAGGACAAGGCTTTGGACTTGATAATGGTAAAATTATTAAAGTCCATCCTAAAGAATTAATTCTTAACCAAAAAGATACTTCTAATATACTTCGTGCAGTTGATATTGTTCGTAATATGAATGATTGGGTTGATAAACAAGTACAATCAATGATTAATTTTGGATAGATAAAATTAGGTAATTTGATTGATAAAACTACTCCACCTGTTTATGAAACTTAGCCAATTAAGCAAGAAGTTACTATTCAAGCAGACTTCCCAGGAGTTACTGATCATTATGAAATTGAAGAAGCATTGTCTAATCTTAGTAATAATGCGGCTCAATATATAAGTGCAAATAAATCTAAATGAGGAGGATTAATTTCCTCCTCATTTTTGAGGAGAGAAAGGAGTTAATATGGCTTATAATAGAAAAGAAGAATATTTAGCTACTATAAAAAAGCCAAAAGAAATAACAGATGCCTTATTAGAGACTATAGATTATATAGCACGGGCACGTGATGCTGAATTATCATTTGATAAAACTATAATTGCTGAAGTTATAAGTCTAAACGATGCCAGTACTGGAGAGTATTTTGTTGAATATCAAAAAGGGAAATTTCGTGCTTATGCCCCAGCTACATTAACTTATGTATATTCTAAAGGAACTAATGTATATGTAAAAGTACCAGGCGGTGATTTTACTTAGAAAAAAACTATTGAAGGCAAAGCATCTGCTACTTCTTATACCGAAGAAGAATATAGTGATTTATCTTAGCAAGTAGTTGAAATAAGTGAAATATATAGTAACGGTAACGAATATGGTATCTTAGCTTATGCCCCAGAACCTAAAAAGGAAGAAGAAGAAACTCCAAAAGATAATGAAGATAATTCATCAGATGATATTGGAGAAGATACTTCAACTGATACTTAGGTTAAAGATAATAAAGAACCAATAGAAGAGGAAGAAGATAAAAGTAAATATTATGAATAGGTAATTTATGAAAATAATAATCTCACTGACGATGTAATTTTTACCAGTTTATTAACTACTTATCCTCGTATTATGATTTAGGCCGATTTTAGAACATAGTTTTATGGAACAATGATGGCCGGTAATTATGGATTAAAAGTTGATTTTGTAGAAAAAGATACAGGTATTGTTTTTAGTCGTAGATTAGATATTATAAATTTCTCTGGTAGTATTTACGATTATGAGGTATTTTCACCGCAGTATGTAATTTATGATTTAACTGGAATTAATTTAATTGGCATAAAAAAAATTACATTCTTTCAAGAAAGATTTTTAAGATATGATACTGTTTTTAACGGTAAAGGTGAGATAACTGCGGTTTATGATAAAGAACCTAATCTTTTTGTCAAAAATGTAAAACTTAGTTTTGTTGATGTCCAAGATTCTACTAAAGATTTATATTATGTAGGTATTAGTGCGCCATAGGGTTTATCATTAATTCAAGATACTGATAAAATAAAATTAATAGGTGTTTTTTATTATGCCAATAAAAATATATTAGAAGAAAAAACTTGCAAATGTTATTGGTATAAATAGAATCCGGCAGTTCTATCTGGTAGTGAAAAATATGATTAGATAGGCGGCCCTGGGTGGGAATGTATTAATGATAATCCTAATGTAAGATTTAATGAATTAACTATTTCAGGTAAAGATGTATATCAATAGATGCGATATAAATTAGTAGTAGTATATAATTCTAATGTTACTTTATATAAAGATGTTAGAGTAGTTAAATATTATAATGAACGATTTACTATAATTCCACAATTTATTAGTGAAAATGAAGTTAAATTATCTATTGTAGATTCATTAGAAACTATTAATGAAGCAGATTGGTATGTTGATTTAATGGATGGATCTTATTTACCTTTATCTACTGGAGTTAGTTAGATTGATGTAAGTTAGTTTTTAGAATATGGTAATGTAATATTTTATAGTGTTAGTAAATTAGATACTGGTAATTATGTACCTTGCGAATACAAATTAATTACTTATAAACAAGAATCGCCTGTGCGAGTAGTATTTAGTGGGACAGATACTTTTTAGTATGATGACAATGGTAGTATTTCTTTAGATTAGGCTAATAAAGAAATAATTATTACTCCAACTATTAGCGTAGATAAAGAAAATATAGGAGTTAAAAGTGTTACTTGGTATTCACCCGATGGAGGAGAACTTTTAGAATACCCTACTACTAAAATTACTAATTCAATGCTTTCAAAGCTTTGGATAGATAAAACTAATAATGCTTTACATTATTATATTAAACCTAAATATGTAGATACTTATACTAATAATACCTTATCATTAAAAGTAATAACATTAGCTGATAAAGAATTTAAGTTTAATAAAAGTATTGTTTTTATTAAGCCAGGTGATTCAACAGTTAGTGGTTTAGATTATCAATTAATTATTAAAGATTGCAATGCTGATGGTAGTGAACTTGACACTAAACCTATTAATAAAAAAAGTGGGTCTGATTATGAACCAATTTATCTTATGCCAGAAGTAAGATATAATGGTAATAAAATAATAAATGGTTCTGCTTATTAGGATGCTGTTGGTAATGCCACAGATAAATATAAAATAACTGTTGAAGCAGATCCTATCAATTTAAATTGTGAAAAAGTAAATAAAGAAAAAAATGTATTTAAAATTTCAAATCCAGTTGAAGATTGTAAGGGTTAGTATTTTATAAAATTTAAAGTAACTATAGGGTTAGAAAATAAAGCTATTACAAATTAGACTTTATATTATTACAAGCCTATAATGGTTAGTACTGATTTTGTAGTTAATAGCATTGGTAATATTAATATACCTTCTAAAATTACTTATAATGAGAAGGGAACTCCTTCTTTAATAAATAAATAGATTTCTTTTATGTATAAATATGATGGTAAAAAATTTATTGATTTATTATAGGTTACTAATCCAGTGTCTCTTACTGATTATATAATTATAGTTAATTCTACTAATTCTGATAATGTGAAATAGCAATATCTTAGACCGCAAGAAAATTATCCAGGTGCTTATTTTGCTAAATCTACTGACCAAGTAAAGACTGTTCCTATGGGTGCGTTATAGATTTTTTTACCAGATAATAAGGGCAGTTTATTTTATCCAATAGTAATGCTTAATAATAAAGATATTACTATTATAACAGATGAAGATAATGATGGTACTAATATACCTGTGCTTGATGAAGATACTGTAGAATCTGAAAAACCTCTTGACCCAGGATTTTCTCATGGTAGACCTTGGGCACGAGATGAAGGTAAAACTTATGTAGGTTCTTTGTGGGAAAATAAACGTAGAAAATATACCTTGCCTATCGAAGATCCAGGAAAAGATTTAGAAATTTAGACATTAAGTTTAGAAGCTGAAGAAGAACCAGCGGAAGAATTAGATAGTTCAGGGTTTGTTTCAGGATTATATCAATATGATATAGATGGTATTCCTACCAATATTTTGCGTTCTGATGGAGTTGTAAAATTAGCAGGAGATGCTTTATGTTTTAATGTTGATGGTTCTATTTAGTTAAAAGAAGAAAGTGTGACTAATATTTTAACAGTAGCTAAATTGCTAAATGAGATAGCTACAAATGCTGATTTAAAACAATAGTTATCTGATTATATTGCTCCTAAAAATATAAAATTACGTGATTGGTATATTGAAGAATGATGGATTTTTATCCATCATTCTTTTTTTTTATTTGGACCAAAATAGTATGTTTACAATATATAATTTTTAAAAATAAATAGAAATAAGAGTTAAAGGAGGTCAATAAATGGCAGCGTCCACAATAAATATAAATAGAGTATATCCGCCTATTGTAGATAGTTCAATACCAGCATTTTTAGCAACTGCGGCCTCTATTGATATAAATTTTTCTTTACCTAAATCATTAAATTATGAGGATGTAAAGAATATTTCAATTAAATTTGTATAGCAATCCAATAATAAAAGTATAATTAATACTGATAAATATTGGGATGGTATTATTTATATGGAAAAGCCAACTACCTCTACTGATAATGGAATATATGCAGTTACTGTAAATAGTTCAGATATTAAATTAGGAGATACAATAGGTTGGGTTTCTAATACTTATTATAAAATTTAGATACGTTTTGGCTATGGGAAAATAGATTATACAGATAAAATTTCATTTTTTAAATGGAAAAAATCTTAGACTGTAACTGAAGCTTTTTCAGAATGGTCTAATATTATAATTACTAAAGCAATTGATGATCCAATTGTAGAAATATTAAATAATAAAGATACTTCTTCATTAGATGTAGGATTTATTTTAATATCAAGTAATAATATAGAAGTTAGCCGTTTCCCTAAATTTGAGGGAGGATATCAAAGCGATACTGAACCATTGGATAAATATCGTTTTAGATTATATGAAGGCAGTTTTAATTCAAAGAATCCTCCAAGTTCTGAGCCATATTTATAGAGTGATTGGCTATAGTATAATGGTGGAGGGAAAGATAAATATAGTGCTTTAGTCTCTTATAGTTTTAATAGACAATTAGATTAGACTGGAACAAAAATGTATTCATTGATTTTTGATGTTATTACAATGAATAATTATCAAAAATCTTCTGAATATTATAATTTTACTATTACTGAAAATTATTTAAAATAGTTATAGACTTTAGTATTTACAGTAAAAGATAATACTGAATCTACCATATTATTAAATAAAATAGCCGGAGCAAATCAAGTTGCTTTTTAGATGTATAAGGAATATTTTGGATTAAAAGGATAGGCTCCTAAATTTATTAAAGGTTATTATGATGACGCAGATGGGTATAATGCGGGAGATATAATTTATCAAACTGGTAATATTAATGAAGATAATATAGAAACTCATGTATTAAGTAAAATTACTAGAATAAAAGCAATTGAAGATTTTAGTCATAATTTGCGAGCTGATGAAAATGGCAGCTTAGAAATTTATATTAAAAATAATCCTTATGAAGTAAAAGAAAAAATAACCATTACTACTATTACCGGTGAAAAAGTAGAACGTGAAATAGATGTAGAAAAATATCAATCTCTTGATGGTACTTTTATTTTATCAAGAGCTTGTGAAACTGATAATTATACTCAATGGAAAGATATAGCTCAATTTGATTGGTATAATGAAACTAATTATGATGATAAATTAACTTTATTATATGAAGATTTTACAGTTGAAAGCGGAGTTAAATATAAATATGCTTTATAGAAATAGAATGCTGTAGGATTAAGAAGTGCCCCTAAATATGAAAGTGATGATATTGATTCATCACCAGCACATTGGTCTAATTTTTAGTATAGTTATATTTATAATAATGGTATTCAAGTTCGTTTAGATTTTGATTGCAAAATGAATAGTTATAAGCATACTACTTTATTCCAAAAGCAAGATAGCTTGAATTCTAAATATCCGATTATTTTGCGTAATGGATTGGCACATTATGCAGAATTTTAGTTGGGTGCAAAAATTTCTTTATTAAGTGATATTGATTCTTCTTTTTTAATGCGTAATGATGCTAAAGGTGGTTATTATCATAGTTGGTATGGAGATATAGTTATTTCAAAAGATAAATATATTAAAACTTTTGAGCGTGATTTATAGAATCCATATAACAATGATTATAATATAAGACAATATAATATTCAAAATGCTTCTACATTTAATACTAATCCAACTAATGATAATATATATATGGAACGTATATATAGACATTGGGTAGAAGAATTTTTAAATGATGGTGGTTATAAACTATTTAAGTCGCCAACTGAAGGAAATCATATAGTTACTTTAACTAATGTTACTTGGACTCCTCAAGCTTCTTTATATCGTATGATTTATGATTTTAATTCAACAGCTTATGAAGTAGCTGATTGTACCCCAGAAAATATTATCTTATATTAGATAAATCCATTAACTACTTTGTCTAATAATTCTAAATTAGCAATTTAGAATGCTAGTACAAAAACTAAAACAGTTATTGGGCAAGTAGCTCGAACATTTAATGGAAAATGTGCACAGGAAATTACTAATAATAAATTATCTATAGTTGATAATAATAAATTTAATCTTACTTATGATAACATTTGTAACGCAATAAAACTTCAAGAAGAGCAAGAAATAAGTGAAGATAGAAAATATCGAGTAAGAAGAATAAAAGCGATTTGGGTAGAATAGTATCCTAAACTAAATCTTAAAAATAAAATAGAATATTTAAAAAATAAAACTAGTTCAACTATGATAGGTCAGTTAACTAATGCAGTTGAATTATTAAGATGTGAATAGCTTTTATAGGAATATGAAAAAAATTAGACTAATATTATTACTATGATAATAAATGGTAAAGAAATTTCTATGATGCCCAGTCGTATTTATCATTTGGATGATGCCATTATTGATAGTATGTATTTAAAATTTACTCGCCCTATTTTAATTAATTATATAGTTGATTTAGAGGAAGAAGATTTCTTAGAAATGGTGACTGTTGCTAAGCGTGAATTTGCACAATTGGGATAGCTTGGTGGAGTATTTACTGATACTCAAGATATTCTTGATAATCATTAGTTCTTTAGAAATGATGATACTTAGATAATTAATGAAAAATATAATTATGGATTATATTCTACATTAAATTTAATGGATATAATAAAAGAAAAAGTACATACTTCTATTTTAAATAATTATAGTGATGAAAAACTTGAATCTACTTTTGATTTATTGTATAATGATATAAATGAATTTTTAAATAGAGTTAAAGATGATACAGAGTCTATTGAAGAATTATTAATAACTGGTACATAGTTATTAGAAAATTATAGACCTTTGTCTGGATTAACTTTAAATAAATAGACTGATGCTTGGATGAATGGTTCAGATCAATTAATTATATATAATTTTACTGGTATTGATAGTATCGAAATTGAAGCAGATGCTAATACAGATTTAGTTTTTTATAGAGAGTATGATCTTGATGCAACTACTGGTAATTATCATATTAGTTCTCCTGGCACTCATGTACGTATTGGACCTACTAATAAATTAATTTTAAATCCTTTGAAAGATGAGATTGTTAAAGTAGAATTTGTTAGACCTACTTATGCAATAGTTAATTATAAATCTGTTTCATCTTTGGAAGTTAAAAAAGGTAAGTAGAAAGAAAAAGATGAATCATAGGAGAAAACGGAATGAGAGAATATCTAAAAGATAGTGAGTTTTTAACTGCATTAGATGAAATGCGTATAAAAAAACATTATATCAAACTTACCATTTTATCTTTTGTTGATGAAAAACCCATACGAGAAGTATAGGGTATAGCAACGGCAGGCTCTATTACAGTTAATGGGTCTGCCGCCTTGCGCCGCACAATTAGTCTAACAATTAGCGGTGTAGAAAATGAAAATGACATTAATAATATTGAAAATATAATTTCAATTAATAAAAAAGTAAAAGTAGAGGTAGGACTTGAAAATCCATTTGAAGATTATAAAAACTATGGAGATATTATTTGGTTTCCTCTTGGAACATTTGTAATTAATCAAGCTACTTCTTCTACTACAGCTTCTGCTGCAAATATTTCTATTTCAGGTAAGGATAAAATGTGTATGCTTGATGGTACTTGTGGAGGTACATTACCTTCAGCAGTTACCTTTCATGAGACACAATATGAAGATGAAAATGGAGATATTACAATTGAGCAAGTGCCTATATTTACTATTATTAAAGAATGTGTAACACATTTTGGCAAAGAGCCAGAATAGAATGTTATAATTAATGATGTAGATATGACAGCTAAACTTAGTACAAAATATATGGGCCAAAATCCTATATGGTTTTCTAAAGATTATAAAAGTTTTATAATTAGTGAAAACGCTCCTGAAGATGAAAATTTTTTATAGCATAAATTTATTTATGGACAAGACGTAGGATATCAAGAAACAGATTTTACTTATCCAGGAGAATTAGTATTTTCTGCGGGAGACACAGTAACTTCTGTCCTTGATAAAATTATTGAATCTTTAGGAAATTATGAATATTTTTATGATTTAGATGGTCATTTTGTATTTTAGTAGAAAAAGAATTATTTAAATTATTATTATACTCCTATTACAGAAATAAATGATACTTATTATATAAAAGCTTTTTCAGATAGTAAATATTATTATACTTTTGCAAATGCTAAAGATGCATTATCTTATTATAATAGTCCTAAATATGAAAATATAAAAAATGATTTTATTGTATGGGGCGATAAAACTAATAGTAATGGAGTTACTAAAACTATATAGTATCATTTAGCTATAGATGAAAAACCTCAAATTGATTTAGCTAATCAATATATGTGGGATGTAGTTCGAGGTAATGGTGACCATGCTTTTTATTTATTTGAGTATAAAAAAAGTAATTATAATTAGACACCTGATAAAAAAGCTTTAGAAATTATTTATTCTGTTAATCATGAAGAAATGGCGGATGAAGTAATTGAATCTAACATTAAAGAAGATATAATTGAAAATATTTTAAAGAATTATTCTTTTTACACTGGCGATTAGTTTATTTTATATTATAAAATAATATTTTTAAATTAGATAAGATATTATAAAATTACTTTATTAGATGAAGAAATTATAGGATTTCAATATCTTGAAGATTTAACTGATATTATTGACTTTACTCATTTAGCTCTTGGTGTTTATCCTAAAAAAGATGCTACTGATAGTTGGCCAAGTAATAATAATTCTTCTAATGAAAATAATAATAATAAAAATAACAATTATAAAGATGATGATACATTAGATCCGGGTTTTGGTATTCCTGCCTCTTGGTGGCGTAAAGGCCAAGGGACTGGAGATTTAGAAAATTACGGCATTATGTTAATATCTAATACAAAAGAATTAGATCCAGGTTTTATGGTACCAGAGCCAGGTTCTACAGTGTTAGATCCAGATTTTATGTTACCAGCAGATCAAGAAAATAATGCAAATAAAAATAATAATTCTTCTAATGATAAGTCTGATGATAATAATAATAATAATAATAATACAACGATTAATGAATCTAAAGAATATTATTTAACTATAATAAAAAATATAGATAATAAAAATATTTTAGGTTATTATGATAGTGAAGGTTAGTGGATTTAGGTTTACGAATTAACTGAAGAACTTTCATTAAGAAATATAGAAAATTTTTTAAATACTGTTAAAATTAATTATTATATTAAAATTATTAAAGATATAAATTTTGATGAAAAAAATAAGGATTATGATTTTAGTTTTATTGATTCTAATAATTTAATTTCCATAAATAATACTATTGTTGCTAGTTATAAATTAATTAGTTACAATGAATCTAAAAAGAAGATAGAATATAGTTATGTATTTCCTAATAATTATCCAGTAATAAAAAATAAAAATAATGAAACTGTTATTACTGAAGAAGAACATAACGATTTAGTTAAAAAATTATTAGAATATTATAAAACAAATAAAGATGATTTAACTTCAGATATTGAACTAATTTATAGTTATAAAGATATGGAAGAAATTCCTAAAGATGATCCATCTGAGTCAAATAAACCTGGCAATTCAGAAGATAATAATATACCTGGTCCTACTCCTAGAGATCCAAATTATGGAATTATGCCTTTAGATATTTTAGATCCAGGTTTTACATTAAAACCCAATGAAGAGAATAATAATAAAGATAATACATCAAATGGAAATACATCGGGAGGAAGTAATTTATTGTTACCATTCTTAGATCCAGTAGATGGTAAAAAAGATTAGTTAAAAATCTTAGGTGATTAGGAAGATATAATAAAAAAAATTTTTATTTTACGTGATGATGGTAATTATTCATTAAATGAAATTATTGAAGAAATTACTAAAGCTTATAATTCTAATATTCTTGATTTTTCTACTATTAATGATAATAATAAAATTAAAATTATTACATATACTCCTGAAGAACCTCCTTTTGATTATGAAGATAATTTTTATTTTACTTTAATTGGTACTCCTTGTAATGAATGGCGTGAAGAATTATTTAGACAAGCTTTATTAAATAATGAAAATGGCACTCAGAAAGGAGACTATGATGATGAATTATTAGCTAAAATAGATGGTGAATATCTGTGGCGTAAACAAATATTTAATCCTTAGAATGAAACTTGGCATGAAGAATGGCGGAATCAAATTGATTAGATTGAATCAAAAAATTTTTCTGAAGAAAATCAAAATGAAGAAATCATACCTGATACTTGGATTGGATGGAATCCTGCTATTTATCTTGACCCTAGCTTAATAACATATTGGTTAGATTTTATTGATGTAGATTAGTTAGTATCTAGATATTCAGTTAATAAAATAGGCCGGCGTACTAAAGCATTGACTAAAACTAATATGAGTCTTTTATATAAATTAGAAGTGCCTGATATCATATTTTTTGAAAATACTGGGGAAGCAGATTTAATTCAAAAGATAGAAGATTATACATTAAAAGGTTAGGCTTATTGTGCTTTAAAACCGGGGCAAATGAAATTATTTAGTTCTAGCGGAACAGGAAGTACGGCATTTGATTATATAAGAGAAATGTTATATTAGTATTTAATTTATAATTTAACTATTACTATTAATTGTGCGCCAAGATATTATTTAGAACCTAATAATTTAATTTATATAAATGATAGAAAAAGTAATATACAAGGGGAATTTGTTATAACTCAATATACTCTTCCTTTAACTTATAATGGAAATATGTCGATTACAACAAATGAAGCTTTAACAAGAGTATAAGGAGGTAAATAATGGGAATTCAATTTAAACAAATTGTTTATAATTTAGAGGACTATGGTGGTTCTGGTGGATTAGTTTCTACTAAATAGGGAGATTTATCTGAGTTAGTATATAGTGCTGTATATTAGAATAATTTAAATGATTCTACTGAAACTACTACAAATGATGAAACAGATTATGAAAATAAAAAAATAGATATTTTTGGGGCTAATATTTTAAAAGGCTTCAATAATGTAAAAAAAATAGGCATTTAGGCACCCCCTGGTACTAAATTCACTTTTAATAAAGCAACTACGCAAGACACTGGGGAATGGATTATGGTTGGACGTACTGGTATTTATGAACTTAATGATGATATTGTAATTAATTATTTAAGATTTCAACGTCCTTAGAATTATATTATAAATAAAGAATTGAGTCAATAGTTATAGGCTACTGGAACTGGAATAATGAAAGTGGCAAGAGATACATTTTTATAGAAAATTAATGAATTAGAAAAAACATTGGGTTAGGCTCCTGATCGCACTGAAGCTGGTTCAGAATATTGGACTGAATATAATAATGCTCATCAAAATTATATAACTTAGTATAAAAGTGGTTTAGGAATTTATTTAAAAGGTAAAGCAGGAGTATATGTACCTGATCCAACTATTGTAGATTTATATAATATAATTATAGACTTTACTTATGAAACATATGAAGGGGGAGACTAATAAATGTATAGCTTTTATGGTGGACAAAAAGGGCAAGACTTTAAAATAACACGAATATTTGCCAATCGTGCTATTGACATGGTTGGAGATTTAAAAGCAAGATGGACTTCTCCTGTAAATGTTGGAGATTATGTTTTTATTAATTATGGTGATCCATCTTATATGAATGAAGAAACCTCCAACTATAATATTAATCTTCAGATAGATTTAAAAGATAGCGGAAAATCATATACTAATTCATTGTGGTAGAAAATCTATGTAGATAGAAATTTAACAGTTTCTCCAGATTTTCCTTAGAATGATAATAATATTTATATTTTCTTAAATTTAGAAGAAGATAATAAAGAAGAATATGGAGAATCTCTTCATGAAGTATCTGATTTAGAAAGTGAAGAATGTTTTGGTTTTGGATATCGTTTAATTGCTTGCGTAACTGGCGTTACTCCTCGTATTCAAGTATTTCATTAGACTATAGATATTGAAGATGGAGATCCTTATGTTACTTTAGATTTAACCAATCCTGATACTCCTAAAATTAAATTTTATTTACAACGTGGATAGCGTATTGAAGAAGTATATAAAAATATAGTTGGCTCTTAGGAAGATCCAAATGTTTATTTTAAAACTGAAGGAACTTATTTTGATAAAAATGGAAATATTAAGACAGCAACATTAACTAGGCCTCAATTAACTTTTGATTTGCCTAAAGCTCCAACATTTTTTTCTGGTTCTTTATTTGGATTAGGACCATTATCTTATTTTCATAATATGGGTAATTATAAAACTTATGGATATCAGAATTATGATTATAAATATACAATCCGGAAAAATTAGGTTTCTATACTGTCACGAATTTCGTATTATTTATTACATATCCTAAAAGAAGATAAAGTAATATATGATGAAAATGGGAATATTATTGATAATAAACATTTTTTCAATAATAATTTAAATGCAATATATGCTTAGCCTGATGAAAGAGTTTTATTTAATCCTCAAAATAATTTAGAAATAACTAAATTATCTTAGCAATTATATACTTATTTAGCTGATAATTTTAAATTATAGCAAATTAAAAATAAATTAGAATATGAATGGTATTGGGTAGATTCAGAATATAATTCAAGTAGTCAATAGAATTTATTTTATTTATTTAATGATATGTATCCTAGATCTTTAGTTTAGGTTGATCAAATAATATATTCTTTATTTAATATTTTATTAAAGTTAATAAATAATAATAAAAAAGATGATATTGGTTCTGTGTATTATTTTGAAAATAGTAGTATAGCTAATTATTGTTTATCAATATTGGCTGAATATGCTACATTAGGGGACCATTTTTATGATATAACTAATAATGGCTATAAAGCTGATTTCTATATAAATGAGCCAACAGGGAAAATTTATAGTTTATATGAGATAACTTCTTCTTAGATTACTGGTATTTATTTAGGAGCTATTACAGCACCGGCTCCATTAGCTAAAACAGAATTAGTTGATTCTTTTATCAAAGATAAAGATAACAGCTATATTAAAAATTAGATTGTAGTTGAAAGTAGTATTTTAGAAGAGGATAATATTGGTACTTATTAGGAAATTTTTAATTTTTCCATTCCTAAATATCCTGATATATCAATAAAAACTATAAATGTTAAAAATGAATAGACTTACAAAGTATCTAATATAAGACCTATAAGTAAAAATATGGAACAAATTGATTTAGAAACTCCTTTGCCTATTCATATTCTTACTCCTAAAAATTCTGGATTAACTGTTTCTATAGATACAATTAATAATAATATTGAAAAAGTAATAGGTAATAAAGAGAGTTATATTGGTCCTATTCTTTCTAAAAATGATTTATTTATTAATATTACAGATAATTTAAGTGATTCTACACGTGGACATATTTTTTAGTATAAAAAAGATCCAGTTCAATCATTAGAAGATTAGGAGTTTTTATTTGATAATTGGGAAAAAATTGGTACTTTAACTGGTTTGCCTGGAATCCCATTAGCTAAAAAAATTATTAATATAACTGCTGTAGAACATTTATCAAATAATATTGTTTATGAAGGTTCTGAGGGTAATGGTAATAATGATTATATTTTTAATTACAATATTTTAAAAACATATTATGTAGATCATGTTAATGATGGATTAGAATTTATTATCAAACAAATATTAAATGGAACTAAATTAAATCAAGAAGCAATAAAAAATGCAGGTAGTAGCACTCCATAGTTAATAATTAATTTTGGAGATAATGCTGGGGCTAATTTGCCTGATTTAACAATTAATTCTGACAGTGGAGAAGTAATTCTTATTAATTTTTATAATCCTACATTAACTAGCAGTTATTGGGGACTTTATATTCAAAATAATTGGGATTTAATATCTGTTTCAGGTAACAGCCAGAATTCCATTATTTCAATACAATAGAATCCTTAGCAAGAAATTAGTAAAAAAACTGCTTATTCTAGTTGGTATTTAGATACTCAATATTTAAACAATAATTTAGTTTGGAATAAATGGATTGGGATTACTACAAAAAATCTTGTAGATACTTCAATATCTATTGATGGAATCTCAAAAACAAATATTCCAAAATTTACAGCTAAAGAAGGAGATAAAATAACAATTCATACACTTAGTAGAAATAAATCTACAACGGAAATAGGAGAAATAACTAGTAAAATTTTTTATAATAATACGTTGATGAAAGAATCTGCTAAATGTTAGGTTGCTCCGTCAGAAGGATTATGGGGATATGCTGAAGTAACTTATGAATTTAACTTAAAGAATGATATATCTATTGAAGTCATAAGTGAAAAATATCCAGATTCTTCTCCTTATGTTTTTGGGCAAAATGTTTATATTACAGATTATTTAGATTAAGGAGGAATTTTAAATGGATGCTCAATTAGTTGCGCAAATATTTCAAATTTGTATTATTCCTTTACTCGGAATTTTAACGACATTCTTAGTTGCTTGGATTAAATCTAAAAAGGACGCTTTAAAGCAACAGACAGATAGTGAATTAGCTAAAAAATATTTAGATATGCTTGATAATACAATTACCGATTGTGTTATTGCAATGAATTAGACTTATGTTAATTCATTAAAACAGCAAGGAAAATTTGATGGCGAAGCATAGAAAAAAGCATTTACTGATGTTTATAATAAAGTAATTGCTATTTTAGGTCAAGATGCTATCGAATATTTGAATTCTGCTGTTGGAGATTTAAATGAATATATTTCTTCTAAGATTGAAAAAGAAGTCAGTTCAAATAAAATTACTCCAACAGAAACAAAATAATAAAATGGGAGAACCAATGCGGTTCTCCCATTTTTTTTATGCTTATTTATTATATTAAAATGCCCTAAATTTTTTCCAAAAATTTTGACAAAATTGGAAAATTATTTGACAATAATTTTTATATAAGTATAGAAAGAATAAATAAGAAAGGATTTTAGTTATGAATTTATATCAAGGTTTTGGAAATAATCAAAGTTATTATCAACCACAAAGAGCAAATACAATAATACCTTCAAGTTAGTAGCAATAGCCAGCTTTTATTGGGTTAAAAGGTCGGCCAGTTTCTTCATTAGAGGAAGCAAGAGCTGCTGCTATTGATTTTGATGGTTCTGTATTTTTCTTTCCTGATTTGGCTAATAAAAGGATTTATACTAAGCAAATTAATTTAGATGGAACAGCATCTATGAATATGTATGAGTATAAAGAAGTTCCTACTGAAGCTTTTAATTCATCTAATTTTGTTACTCGTTAGGAATTTGATGAAACATTAAATGATATTAAAGGTGCATTAAATATGATAGCTTAGTAGACTTAGTAGCAAAAGCAATAGCCAAAAGCAGAAGAACAGTCTAAGCCACAGATTAATTTTTAAGGAGTAATGAGTTATGCAAATGAATCCTATGTAGATTATTCAAATGATAAGAAGTGGGTCTAATCCTCAATAGCTAATGATGTCATTTTTATAGCAATAGAATAATCCAATGGCGAATAATTTGTTATAGATGGCATAGAATGGAAATATTAGTGGAATAGAGCAAATAGCACGTAACATGTGTGCATAGAAAGGGTTAGACTTTGATAAAGAATTTAATTCCTTTAAGCAATAGCTTGGGATTAAATAATATTTTTATTAAAGGAGGACATTTATATGTTCAACACAAGTAATGGTTATAGTTTAGCTGATATTGCCGCGGCCACAGGCGGTAATGGATACCGTAATGGTGATGATGGTATGTGGGGTAATGGTGCATGGTGGATAATTATTCTCTTCCTTTTCTGCTTCAATGGCTGGGGCGGAAATGGCTGGGGTAATGGCGCCAATGGTTCTGGATATCAGGGAACTACAACAAGAGAAGAATTAACTTATGGCTTTGATGTAAGTGACATTAAGTCTGGTATTAATTCTTTACAGACAGGTTTATGTAATGGTTTTGCTGGCGTTAATAATAATTTATTAACTGGCTTTGCAGGTGTTACTGAAACTTTAAACGGAAATGCTCGTACTTTACAATCTGATATTAGCAATTTAGGTATGAATGCTATGTAGAATACTTTTGGTATTACTCAAGCTATTAATGCTGATACTATTGCTAATATGTAGAACACAAACGCTCTTTCTCAGCAATTAAATAATATGGCAGCAACAAATGCTCATTGCTGCTGCGAGAATAAGAATCTTATTACATCAAGCTTTGCTGATCTAAACTATAATTTAGTAAGTCAAGCTTGTCAAAACCGTCAAGTAGTTAATGAAGGAGTAAGAGATATTATTGATAATACTAATGCCAGTATGCGTTCTATTCTTGACTTCCTTGTTCAAGATAAGATTGAAACTCTTACTGCTGAAAATGCTACTCTTAAAGGTCAGATTTCTCAAAATTTACAGAATGCTTATTTAATAGACCAATTAAGCAGCAAAGCTCCTATCCCAGCTTATGTTGTTCAAAATCCTTATGCAGGAACTAATTATACTGGATGCGGATGCCAATATACTGCTTAATAAAGAAAAGAGGTTAAAAAATGGAAATAACAGCTAATGCTTTACAAACGGTAAATGCCAATAGTAATGTAGTGTTTACTAATACCGCTGTTCCAGGCAGTTGCGCCATGGTACATCGTGAAGGTAGCGGATTAGTAACTTTACGAGGCATAACTAATCAATGTAGAGCCAGATTTAAGGTTACTTTTGGAGCTAATGTAGCTCTTCCAACTGGTGCAACTGTAGCTCCTATTTCTTTGGCAATAGCTATTAATGGGGAGCCTGTTGCAGAAACTACAATGATTTCAACTCCAACCGCAGTAGAATAGTTTAATAGTATTTCTCGTGCTTTATTTTTAAATGTTCCACGTGGATGTTGCCAATAGATAAGTGTTGAGAATACCAGTGCTTCTGCCGTCAGTGTTGAAAATGCCAGTCTTATTATAGAAAGGGTGGCTTAATTATGATGGAAAAATTATGTTAGATTAAAAATACCTTAATAAATTTAGTCGAATAGCAAATGGCTAATCCTCAGCAAGCAGATACTCATGAAATGGGAGAAGTCATTGATATGATTAAAGACCTGGCTGAGGCTTGTTATTATGGATCAATCGTAGATGCTATGATAGAAAGTAAAGAGGAAGAAGTTTATGGCATTGGCATGATGAAAGATCCTCGTAAACGTAAAAATCCATATCCTTATTATATAGATAATGATTATCATGAAGATAAATATTATACTAAAGATTATGATGGTGGATATAACGGCTATAGTTATACAGGCACAGGCGGAATGAATAATGATAATAAAAAAATGGGCCATAGCCCAATGAAACGTAAATCTTACATTGAAAGTAAGGAACGCCATATGGACCAGGCCCAATAGATGAGAGAGTTAGAAGATTATGCCCAAGTTCTAACTTCTGATCTTTTAGAAATGATTCAGGATGCTACTCCTGAAGAAAAACAATTATTACAAAGAAAGATAGCCACATTAGCTACAAAAATTGTATAAGAATAAAAATAAGGGAAGCAATTGCTTCCCTTATTTTTTTTTATTCTTATACGTCATGAACAGGTAATTGGATTGCCCGTTCATAATAGGTCTTTGCTTGACCATTTCCGCCCAAGCTAGTATAAACTTTATAAAATTCTACTAATTGTTCGTACTCACCATTTGTCATAAATCCTTGTTGGATATATGCTTTACATAATTGAGTCAATCTAAAACGATAAGAAGCTAAAATTACATCCATATGATTATTTGCAATTTTATTGCTTTCTAGTACATACTTTCGTAATTCTTCAATTTCTTGACGAATTGGCTCAATATGAGTTTCAATTGTATTATCTAAAGTACTATTCTCTTTTTCTTCAGTTAGTTTTTTATAAGTTTTCATTTTGCTATGAAGATGTTTGCAGAAAGCTAGGGCGCCCGCGGAAATTAATCCAAAAATAATTTCAAGCAGATGTGTTGTGATAAATTCTAACATTTATATAATCCTCCCGACATGGATTTGTCGCTCTTTCTCATATTATAAATGAAAGAAAGAATTATATAATTGTATAAAATTGCCCGTCATTCCCAATTTAATTCATCCTACTATGATTTAAAATATGCAGTATATAAACATATAGCATCGCAGACATCATCATTGGCCTCAATACCGTATGTATCTTTTACATATTTTATATCAAGAGGCTTGAGGTTTTCACGTTTAATACCGCGACCTGTTTTAATTCCTAAATTTTTTCGCCATTCACTAGCTTGCATAAATTCTATGCTTTTGGAATTTATATTATCATTTACACTATGAGCACCAAGAACTATAGACCCTTGAAGCCACATAAGTAATCGAGCAGTATCTGAATAACCATAGGCTTCTGGATGAACATCTTCAGCAATTAATTTTTCTATATTATACTATTTTACTAATTCAATAATTCCACTTTGTATCTTTTGGATACGGCTTACATTATTAGAAGAAGATGCAGTAATTAATCCATAAGTAATTAATTTACCTTTGTCATCTGATATAGCGTATCCAGTAGATTTAGTGGATAAGTCTAAAAATAAAAAATTCATATAAATCTCCTCCTATTATAGAAGGAGATTATTATTTATTGATTAATTATTAACGTCCTTACTGGTTGAACCAAATCCACCAATTCTTGTGCCTTCAGCCTTATCATCATCTGTAATAAGGTAGTTTCGAATAACGCCCTGACCGATAATATTTCCTTTGGCAATTTCAATATCAAAAGGAGAAAGATTAATTAATTGAAAATAAATATGTCCTTCATTATCAGGATTGTTATAATAATCAGCATCAATAATGCCAACTCCATTAGCAAGAATAATCCAATGTTTTAAAGGTAAAGAAGAACGAACAGATAGTTCAAGGAATTGTCCATCTTCCATATGGCACTTCATTCCAGTAGGGATAAGAGTAGGTTTTAAATTAAGTCCCTTAGTAATTTTAGCCATATCATTCAAAGAAATAATATCGTTAGTAGCTGCCCCATTTTTAAAAGCTTCTACAATATGGGTATATGAAGGAATTACAACATCTTCAGCAGATGCGAAATCATAACCAGCACTATATTTAGTCTTACGTTCTGGCATCGACAAATCCCAATCATTATATTTACTTACCTTTTCAAAATAAATACTCATTAATTAATTACAGTCTCCCCATCAAAGTTAGCTTTAGTTGTATAGCAAAGTGAAATATGATCAGTAGGTTCTTTTTCATCATTGAATTTTTTCACAAGAGTTACTTGATACCATTCATCAATAATTTCGCCCTTCTATTTGCGTTCTTTTTTAGTAGAAGAATATTTAGCTAAATCATATTCTCTATTTTGCTTAGCATTATTAATAAGCTCAGCTGCTTCTTTTTCTGTATCTACTCTATATACTTCAGTAGTATTAATCAAATATTCAAACATATTTTCTCCTATTAATTTACATAAACTTTAATATTATTATTACTATACTTAGTAATTAAAGAATTTTCAATAGTTTCTTTAAGACCTTCACCATAAGTTTGATTGCCATAAAGATGAATATCACTATCTTTATATTGTTCTGATAGTTTAGTTAAAGTATCACTAAGATTGTCAAGACGGCAAGTACAAACCATAATGGGTTTCTTATCATTTGGTCCTTGGTAATAAACAATTTGTGTTGTATTAAATAAATCAAAATAAGTAAATAACATAATTATCTCCCTATTACTGGAACAATGCCAGCATCATAATCGAATAAATGATAACAATGAGTTTCATCGTTATTTGTAATCCAAATTTCAACTGCCCCAGAGCCACTATCATTAATATCTTTAATCTGTCCTAAATCTTTAATAATATCATAAACGGCAGAAGTCATATTAAGATAGGGATTATCGTTACTTAAACTATTAGTTTCAAATACTGTATAATAATTTAGTTCATTACACAAAAGCATAAAATACTTATCAGAACTTTCTTGAACATAGGTATCAATAACTTCTAATTTTTTATCTATTTCTTCTGGAGTTAGTTCTTTCATTTGGCCAATTACGCATTTATTTAATTCATAATTGTTCATTTTAAAATCAACACCATCAGTTAGAACATTCCATTCAGTGCCAGACCAAACATAATTATGGGTATCAGTAGTATTATAGAATACATCTCCTGCTTTTGGTTCTTTCTATATTGCTTCTTCTAAATTGGCAATCTTTCCTCTGTATCTCATTAATTCATCTCCTTTAAGTTTATAATATTTTGATTTTTACTACCTCTCATTGATAATGTAATATCTCTTTGAGACTGAATATATGGACCGTCAATTAATACATCAGCTTTTTTAAGAATTTCTTGAAGTTTACCATTAGTAATTTGCTTAATTAAATCTTCATAGTAATACCCAGTCCAAATATAAATTTTAGTATCAGGAAGTTTTTCTTTAATTGTATTAATAAGAAGTAGAGTGAGTAATTGATTTTGTTCACATAATGGTTCACCACCCATTATACAAAAATCTCTATGAATGCCATTTGCTTGAAGGGCTTGAAATATTTCTCCAAAAGTCTCATTGGTAAATTCTTTACCTTTTTCAAAATCCCAAGTTTCAGGATTATGACATCCAAAACAATGATGGGGGCAACCTTGGGTGAAAAAGGAGACACATACTCCCGGAGCTGCGGCAATATCATTTTTTATAATTCCTGCATATTTCATTCCATAACCTCCCAAGAGCAACAATATAAACTACAATAAGGAATAATTATTGTTTTTAATATTTCTTCATTATTATAATTTTTAGATATTTTTACTTTATTAAATCTATAGCCTCTAGTATTCTAGGTTATAGGTAACCATATCCATCGCTCATTATTTTCTTGCCATTCTATACGAGTTTTTGATACTCTGATTGGTATAATATTATTTTTATTCAAATAATCATAGACTTCTTGTGAATTATTTGTTATATAAGCACATATTACTATCTAATTAGAACAAGGATATTTCCTTCCCTCTTTCTAATTAAAATAATTCGCTAAATCATAAATTGAATGTATCATTCCATCTACCCCGTATGCTTTACTCGTGCTTCTACTTCTTTTTGTTTGCCATAATTAAAAGCAGTCTTATAATTACCAGTAAGATAACCAGTAACACGACGTAACTATTGAATATTAGGGCTACCACATTCAGGGCACTTATCATTAAATTCATCACAGTATCCACAACTTAAACAAGTATCATTAGGCACATTTACTGCAAAATAAGGAATATCCTTATCCATAGCATAATTGACAATTTGTTCAAGGGCATCAATATTGTGTTTTACTGTAGAATCTAACTCTACATATGTAATGCATCCAGCAGAAGAATAACCAGTTAATTGACTTTCAATATCAATTTTATCAAATGGAGACATTTTCTTCCATACAGGAACATGAATACTGTTAGTGAAGAATTCTTTGTCAGACACATTAGGAATAATGCCGTACTTTTCTTTAAACTTATTCATTGCTGTATAGCATAAATTTTCAGCAGGAGTGTAATAAACTCCAAAATTAAGTTTAAATTGTTCTTTTGCTTTTGCACAGTAATCTTTAAACATTTGTTCAATTCGTTTCGCTAATTCCATACCTTCTTTAGTTGTATGGTCTTTACCAATAAGAATCTAAAGAGTTTCTGCTAAACCAATTTGTCCAATGGCTAATGTGCCATGCTTAAGGGCACTTCTAATTCCTTCTTCTGGAATATAGCCAGCCATTAAATTATTTTCATACATAAATTTAGCAGACTTAGGATCTTGAGAGCAAATCCAATCAAAACGCTCCATTAATTGAATGCGAGCTTCATTAATTTTTCTATTTAATAAAGCCATAAATACTGGAATAATATCTTCTTCTTGCCCTTCTTCTTCACATTCTTTTTTAGCAATCATAGCTAAAGTAGGAAGAATAATAGTTACTGGACAAATATTACCACGGCCATCTTTTAGCTAACCGAAACCGTTAATATCGTATCCATTGGCTGTTCTGCACATGATTACCCAATGTCACCATTGGCACTGACTATATTATCATTCTATCTATAAAATAGAGTTGTCTTCCGCTTCGGCTCGGTGCCTATCTCCAAGCCTACTCCCTTACATTCATCAGGGATAGTCGATACACTTTATTCATCATAATATTCAAATTTCCAAGTATTTCTAAATGGACTTTTAATTTTTCCATTTAATCTATTTGTAATAGAAGTTTTACCATTCTAAATTCCACAAGCTTTAGCACAACTAATAATAGTATCAAAAATATCTATTTCATTAGTAAAAATATTTATTCTTTTTATTTTTTTAGCCATAGGATTTTTACTTCCTACTTTAGTTTGTCGAATTTTATTTTTAATAACTTCTATTTCTTCATCAGTTTTAGATTGATAAGTATTTCCACCGCATTTAGAAATAGCGTCTGTTTCATTATAACCATCTATTACTGAATTATAATATTTAATCCAATATTGCTCTTTTTCATTTAACTCTTGTTGCGTGTTTGCTGTATCAATTTCTTCTATAATAAAATTTTCTTTACCATATTTTCTTATTGCTCTGGCAAAATGAGTATCAAGAATATTATTAAGAGCATCATTTATATGTCTTTGGAATCTTTGATTAATTGGTCTAATAGACTAACCAATATATACTTTATTATTTTGAATATTTGTTATTTTATATATCCACATTAAGGATACCTCCTTTATATGAATATTATGATGAATCTTAGCACGGTCTCATCTTAATATTACAGCCAATTATATTAAGACCTAACCGTTAGCCTCTTTATAGAGACACCCGCTGGCGCGGTTCAAAAGATTTTAAATGGGCTGAGTTTTCGCTTACCCATTGTAGAAAAATAGGTGCGGGGGTCATTAATGTCATATCCAGCGTTCCCTGACCAATCAACATTTGCATAGTTGGGATATAATCTTTGGGCGGTGGACTATAGTGCGAGTTTAAACAAATCGTAATTTGGGTCACCTGGTTCACGGTTAACTCCTTTCATGCATTGGAAAATACCACAAGGGAAAATAGATGTTTTATGTAATTTACCAATACCTTCAATAGATACATCCAAAAGAGCTTTAGTAATCATTCTTCCTTCTGGAAGAGTACAAGTACCATAATTAATAGATGTGAAAGGTAATTGATTACCAGAACGTGATTGTAATGTGTTAAGATTATGATACATACCTTCAACTGCTTGATGAACTTCTTTTAAAGTCATATCCATAGCATATTGATATACTTTATCAAAATCTCCAACATCATCTATTTCATTTGAATATGCAGAATAATCATTGATTGGAATATCTATAATTCTTTTATAGCTGTCGCTATCTTCTAAATAATTATTTAAATTCCAATTACAATTGCATAAATATTTCATACCATCACGATAATGCTTATAAAAAGATTTACGAACATAAGGAACCATAGTCCAATCAAGATGAGTAGCACTAACGCCACCAAATTGAGAAAGACTTTGAATTTGGAAAATAACAGCTACTAATTGGAAAGCTGTATTTACTGAACCTGCCGGACGCACATCAGTTTGACGTGTATTAAATCCTTTAGCAAGTAAATCATCAAAAGGTACACTTAAACAATTATGAGAACCAACATAATAAGCATCTAAATCATGAGTATAAATTATATTTTCTAAATGATTTTTGCGTGTCATAGGAGATACAATATAATCTAAAGCTAATTGTTTCGTTACAACACTACTGGCTTCACCAATGCGGCCACCGAATGATGCTTCATCTACATTAGCATTTTGATTTTTAATATCTTTACCATCTAATTTTTTTCTAATAGCTTGAATAAAATCATCTTTTTTCTATCGAGCTACTTCTTTTTTATATCTATATCTAATATAAGCACGAGCAACATCACGTCGTTCTGACTACATTAAATAATCTTCAATTATATCTTGGATATCTTCTACTTCAATACTACCATCTGGACATTTATTTATCCAAGATTCAATATCATTGGCAATATCAGTAGCTGTATCATTTTCATATAACTATCCATCGACTTCTATAAATGCTTTGTTAATAGCATTAATTATTTTATTTTTATCAAATAATACAACTGTACCATCACGTTTAATTATATACATTTTAACCTCCGCACTAAATATAGTATGAATTTTTAAACTTATACTATATTTAGTGTTTGTTATTAGTTAATTATCTATTTTGGCTTAAAATTTAGTACCAAAACCAATCATAATCTGTAATTATATCACAGCATTTTAATCTATCTCTTTCAGTTTCATTAAATAAAATTTGCATATTATCAAAATTTATATTTTTAAAATCTTCTTCATCAGCAGAATAACGCCTAATAATTTCTTTAATATCAGGGTATTCCTCTCTATTTAATTGACGAAGGAAACGTTGTTTGTCAGAAGCATGAATATAATATATCCGTAAATCAATTTCTGGAAAATTGATTAATGATCTAATGCCAGAAGGATTAAAAATACCTATATTAATTTTATCATCAGCTAAACATTTAATGCCAGTCCCATACCACCAATTGTTAAATTGAACATATTCAAGCATTTGATTATTATTTATCATTTGCTTAAAATCTTCTTCAGATATAAAATGATATTCTTTTCCTTCTGTCTCTCCTTCACGCATTGGACGAGTTGTATAAGAAACAACAATATTCATAGGTAATTCATAAGCTTTTACTACATCTTTTAAAATAGTATCTTTGCCTGAACCGGCTTTACCTATGAGTGCTACTAATTGATATTTTTTATTATTCATCTTCAGCTTCTCCCTAAAAACGATTATTCCGTAAAATTAAATTTCCATTAGATTGAATTTCATCAATATGATAAAGTTGATGACCAGCGGTTGAGGCGTACTTTTTAGCGATGAAATCATCACCGGAGCGAATGCCCTGAACCACAATCATATTACCGCGATTAAACCAAGATTTTTCAATAATTTTTTTAGTTCCATCAGGTTGTTTTTGAGAAATTTGTTTATCGAATAATGTAAAATATTCTTTTCTAAATTTTACATTTACTACTCCTGTTGGAGTAAGAATTGTTACGATACTTTTATTTTTATTCTTAGCAATACAAGTACCGCATAATTTAGATAAATAATAAATATTAATTGTTTTTCCAGCTTTAACAAAACTTCTCTCTACTACTGGATCTTCAGGTAAGCTATAAAAATCAGCGAAGCCATATTTGCTTTGATTAACTTGAGCCAATTCATGTTCATGATAATAGAAGCATAATACTTCCATTTCCCAAGCTGAATAATTTACTTTAGGACAATATTTTTTCCAATCCTCTTTAAATACAATTTCATTTAATTTATTTAAAATTTCTTCTTTATTATCAGCAATCTGTTTACGATAAACATCCATCCAGCCTTGATAAACTTTATCATTCCAATCTTTAATATTTAAATAAAAGTTAGAATCTTTACTCTGAATTAAATCATCTTTATCAATTTTTTGTAAAAAATCAATAGCTCTATCATCCAATTTGTAATAAACTTTATCATATTTACAAATTTGTTTTAAATAACGAGTAAATTCATAAATGTGTAAAGCTTGCTGCCGTTCAAGAGTATCTGCAGGAAGAAGATTGAATTTCATTAAAGTAGCTAAATTTTGAAGATTAAGATTTTTCTTTTTATCACAAGTTTCCCAAATATACCAGACCATACAAAGTTTTCTATCCATCATATGATCAAATGCTCCACCTTTAATAAGTGAAATCATTGCTTGCTTATTAGGATTAACTTTATTTAAAAAATCTCTTGGAGATTTATAAGGTCTATTTTCAATAATAGCTTTAACTACATCGTCTCCAACATTTAGCATACCTTTTAAACCAAATAGAATTTGATTATTTTCCACATCAGGAATAAAACTAAATTCTGATTTGTTAATATCAGCAAGACTTACTTGGATACCAGCCTTACGAATATCGCCAATAGCCTTAGCAATCTTTCCATAATCAGTAGAATTAGTTTTTCTTACTTTTGATTTTTTATCTGGCAAATCTTCAAAAGTAACACCATTGGCTAAATCATCTGCTTCTGGATCATAAATATCTACAATTTCTTCTTCACTATTGTCTTCCAAAGATCCACTATTAACAATCAGACAAGCACAATTCCAATAGATAGGATTATAATGAATAACAAAATAAATCATTTGAATAGCCACAAAAGAATAAGGAAGCGAGTGATTTAAGCTAAAAGCATATCCTAATTGCGGTGCAACTGCTGTTTCCCAAAAATATTCTGCATCATTTTTATTATCAAAACGGTTAAATACCTATTCTTTTAATTGAGGAATTTTAGCCATTTGTTTTTTAGCAACAACTTTACGGGCGGAATTTGCTTCTCCCAATGTAAAATGTGCTATATCCATAAGAATTTCCATCATTTGCTCTTGTAAAGGGCAACAACCATAATATTTATCACAATGCTTATGGAATTTATCAATAAGCTCTTGCGGCAAATGATGTTGTTTCATTTCTTTATCAAATGCTTGGATGCCTTGATGCTGAATACGATAAAATCTATCTTGTTGTGATTCCTTACCTTTTTCAGACATAAGACGCATCATGGCATTAGCCGCAGTCATTTCCATAGGATCTTGTGGTTTTAATTTTTTAGCAATAGCTAATCCTACGCCAGTAGAAAACTGGAAACAGTCTAATACATCGCCTGCGGCAAGATGATCCCAAATTTTTTGATCTGTTGTATCTATTACTTCTGGATGAATATATTGATTATAAAAATCTCTTAAAGATAAATCAGGAATTTCTTTAGCTTTTAATAATAATTCATAACAAGTAATAATTTTATCAGAAGCTTCAGTTACAAGGAAATCATATTTAGTATCTCCAGCAGCTTCCGCCTGATGTAAGTCCCAACAAGTAATTAAACTACCGCTGGGAGTTCTCATAAATGCTGCTGTATCATATGGGTCATCACCATAAAGAATAACACCAGAAGCATGAGAAGAACGTTTATTAACAATGCCACCAATATAAATAATTATATCAAGAAGGCCCGGATATTCATTTACTTTATTAATAAATGTTTTTACAGGCTTTCTATCTTTTTCTTCATTACCATAAATGACATCATTAATTTCCCATAAAAATCCACGTTCTTGTGGGATAAGAGAAGACATATATTGGGCTTCATCTACATCAATACCATTTGGATAATCATCAGACCTATAACCTCTACAAGCCGTAAGAATAGCAGATTTAGTAGTTTCAGTACCAAATGTAGCAACCTGAATTAAGCCTAACTCTCCACGCTCTTTACGAATAGCTTCAAAAATCGCTGGACGTTTTGAAGGAGCTAAGTCAATATCAATATCAGGCAACTCAGCACGTTCTTTGTTTAGGAAACGCCAATAAGGAAGACCCCATCTTATAGGGTCAAGCTGAGTAATACCTAACAAATAATTAGATAAGAAACCTGTGGCCGAGCCACGTCCTGGACCTACAATAGAACCACAATCCCAAAACAAATCAATATAATGTTTAAAGGTATTAAAATAAGCAAAAAGGCAGTCATCCAATTTTTCACCAATATCTTTTATAATATCAGCTTCAGTTTCAAGACGACTTAAATAAATTTCTAACTTATCATCTGAAATACTTTTATTATACATCTTTTCCAATAAAGACATATAACATTCATTAACCCAATAACGTTCTTGAGGATTGTTGCTCATTAATAAGCTACATAAAACAGGATATTTCTCTTCACGCTCACCATACCAACCAGTTAATGATTGAGGGTAATCAGTTACCTCTACTTTTGGAATTATTTGTTTTCTTTCAAGCGAAAAATCTTCAATTTTATTTTGGATTTCAAGAGTATTATTTAAAATTTCTTTTGCGATTTCTTCTGGTTGTTCTTCAATATCTAAGTAAATAAAACAAGGTTCAATTAATTTAAAGACTTCATCATAAGTCATTAAATGAGCAAATTCATAAAATTTGTCAACTTCTCGTTCGCCGTCTTTTGAATTAAGATAAGCCTTATGAATTGGTCTATCTTCTTTAGTTAAATAATGGCTATCTGTAGCAACTTCTACTTTAATTCCATATTTACGACCAATTTTATAAATCATATGATTTACAAGTTTTTGATCTGCCGCAGTTGATGGTGCAATCTCTAAATAAAAATCTTCACCAAATAAATCTTGGCAAAAAGTAAGAAAAGTATCTATTTGTTTTAATGTTTGGTATAATTCATATTTATTTTCTTGCTCTTGGTATTCTGTTGCTTTTAATAAACAAGTTCCTAACTCTCCGCCGATACAAGCAGTAGTAGCAATTAAATGCCCTTTATACTTTTCTACTATTGGCTTTAATTCACTCTTTAAAAGTGGAACTCGTTCCATTTTTCTATCAACATATAAATTTTGCCAAGCAATTGAACTTAATTCTTTTAATGCTCGATAACCTATAGCATCTTTAGCAATTAGAATAAAGTGATAATATTTTTGTCCTGTACTTCTATCATCGGTTAAATAAATCTCATTACCTAATGCTATTTTAAAATCTGGGTATTTCTCTTTAATTTTTTTAGCATATTGATTTACTGTCATATGTGCAGAAAGACTTTCGTGATCTGTAATGGCAATTCCCGAAAGTCCTAATTCAATAGCTTTATCAATTAAAGTTTCTGGTTTATTTATACAATCAAGTAAACGGAGGTTCGAATAATCAGTATGATTATGACAACCAAAATAAGTATCCAATTCCCTACCTCCTTAATTCTATTATTTTCTATAAATATTATATCATATAATTTCATCAAAAGCAATTTTAAAAATCATCTATCTAATTAGCTATTCTATTTATGATACCGGCTAATTCAATTAAATTCTATTTATATGTTGATAAATTATTTTTTAATTTTTGATTTTCATTGCGTAAATAATCAATTTGGTTTTGATTATGTTGTTGTTGTTGTTCTAACTCACAACCTAACTAATTAAGTAAATTTTGTATTTCCATTATCCTACAATCTCCAAATGATAATTATTTTTTTCATTTAAACAATCCAAAATAGTATAAAATAAACTATGATAATAAGGTGGAACCCATTCAGGAGATAAACAAATAAAATACTTATCATAAGATTCAGCGAATTTAAATTCTTTAAAAGGAATTTTATTATATTTAAAATTTACTTCAAAAGTTGGATCACAAGAATTATCATTATGAACCCAAGTATAATCTTTTAATTTACCCTAATCATGAAAATATTTAACCCAATCAGCACAACTACAATCACACAATTTATTTTCTGCGTCTTTAGGATTATAAAAAATATCATGATGATGATCTATATTAGTTATATTTAAATCATAATCATATTGTAAATATTCTTTTATTTTATTATGACCATAAGAAATATAAATAGAAGTTGTTTTATCTATAGTCCGTAATAAATATCTAAGTATATTAGAATAAATGTTTAAATCAGCAGGAGTTGTTGTAAGATTGGGTAAACTTTTTAATAAATCATCCCAATTAGTCCCAGGAACCATATTATTATATAAATTAATACTTGGTGCCATAATAATATCAAAATCTATGCTTAATACATTCATATATTATTTCCTTATAACTACTAATTTTTCACTGGCTCTTGTAATGCCAGTATATAAATATTTCTAATGTTCTAATGTATCAAAAGGATGGGCTTCTTCAATTAATAACACTTTATCCCATTCACTACCTTGAGCTTTCCAAACAGTTATTGCATAAGCATAAGCAAAATAATAAGGAGCTTCTAATGCATCAGTATTTCTAGCAAAACTATTCATTCTAAATGCTTGCTTATTATCAAAGGCTGGAGTACCTGTAATTAAAGCGTCATAATCAATAGGTATAGATTCAAATCTTCCATTGGGTATATCCATCCCCGTAAACATATATTGGAGTTGTTTATTATAAATAAAGCTTGGATAATTATATGGAATAATTTGATAATTAGTAATCGTTCCAATACATCCATTAGTTAAAGGCCATAAACCATCAGTAGATGTAAAATCCCAATGGTTAGTTAATCCTATAATTTTATCTCCTATTTCTGGAGTAGCTCCTCGCCCTTGTCGCTCTCGAACTTTATTATTAATTTCAATACGTCTTTTATTAGAAGCACATAAAGTTTGATCTGCCCAATCATACATTTCTGGAATTAATTCATATGGCCTTAAAATCTAGACCTATTCTTTAGCTACTGGGAATTGCCCAAGGGGCTTACCTTCTCGTACCCACATAGATAATCTAATAATTTCACTATCTTGGGCCTGTCGCATAATTTCATCTAAAAAGATATGCGGCTTATCCAAAACATGATTATTTTCATTTGGGTCTACTGGTGGAAGCTAAAATGGATCACCACAAGCAATTACATATTTATGATGTGAAAGAAGCAAATCCCACATTGTTTTAGGCAACATTGATATTTCATCTACAATAATTACTTTATATGGAATAGGCCATCTTTTTTTTAAATAAAATGTACCATTGGGTCTTGGCTTAGCTTCATATAATAACTTGTGTGCTGTTGTTGCATTAGGACATCCTTTTGTTTGAAGAACAGTGGCTGCTTTACCAGTATAAGCTACATATGCTACATCAGTTTCAGGATTTAAATTCAATGATTGAACTATAAATTTTACTAATGTAGATTTGCCCGTTCCAGTTAAGCGTAGCCAGCAATACAAGTATAAGATTCACGGCTCTTGTATCTGGCTACGGCAATTTTCAATCCAGCATTCTATTTATCAGTTAGTATCAATGGGATTTACTTCTCCTTTCCATATAAATTCATCATTTTCAAAGACTACCTTCATTGGTTTTTCTTGAACTGTTGGAATAATATAAACATAATCTTCATCAAATGGCATTTTTAATTTACTATCACCATTTTCATCAAAAATTTCTAAATCATATTTTCGATTTGAGCTTTCGGTTTCTACGCCTGCTCTTGGCCGGAGCATAGCCATTTTTTTGTTGCCCCTACCGCCCCTAATTTCATAGGTATCACAAGGAGCTATTTTAGTAAATTCATCAAGTTTAGCTGTTAAATCATTAATAGCTTTTCCAGCTTCTTCAGCTGAAATACCAAAGCTACCCCAAGAAGCAGCCATTTTATTTATAAGTTTATTAAATTCATCTTCATTGAACGAAGTATTCATAGGCTATTGTTGCATATTGTTGTCTAACATAATTTGATTGCGGCAATCCTCTTTCATAGCATTTCATAAAAGCTAAAGCAGCTTCTTGCTCATTTTCCAATTCTAAAAATTTTTCAAAATTAAAATTATTTGAATAACAAAAACCAAACATATCAATTTGATATTTAATATCATCACGAAGAAAATCCATTTGACCCTTTAGATCTGCACCCCATACTTCATCAGTAAATACCTTATTCCATTGACATAATCCATAAAATTCATTACCATAAATAGTAGTTTGCAAATCTAAAGTCCCGCCACCAACCTCAGCCATCATATTACCTAAAATACCAGCACATACGTAATCATTCCAACCAAGATTTTTCATGTATTCCCAAATAAGAGTAGCATCTTTATATTCAAGTTCATCTAATTCTTTATTAAGTTCATTTAATTGATTTTGATAAAATTTAATAATTTCATTATAAAAATGCCATTTGCCTTTAAAATTCATAATTACATCGCTGTCATCAGCATAACCGGCTAACCGAGCGTCATTAGCATTATTATGAATTTCTTCTTTTTTTAGATTATATTCATCAATTAAATTGATAAGTTCCCAATAATTATTAGTTTCTTTTAAGGTAGTATATTCAACAGTTATTGCATTAACATTAATAGTTAAAATTAAAAGAATACTAATAATTATAATAATTTTTGTTTTCATATTTTTCTCTCTATCTATTAAAAATAATATTTTACATTTTTAGTAATATGATAATCAGTAATAAAAATTTCTGGATTAGTTTTTCCTAAAAATTCATTTATTTTACAAGTACCAATAATATCAATAATTATACAGCCTGTTTCATTATGTAAATAATTATATTCTTCTTGATTGACATTAAATTTAATTAAATCTAAATCATTTGGTAATTTAATTTTTAATGTTCCAGTAGTTTCTTTAGGGTAATAAATTACATTATTGTTAGTAAGTTTTAAATTCTTAATAACTACATATGGTTCTTTAAAATTCTATCCCCATAAAGGTTCAAATTCTGGTATTTCTAATATAGTATTTATATCAATATTATTACTATCAAAAATATAATCAGCTAAATAAACTGGCTAACCATCATAGCCATATAATTTACTATTTGTATCTGTTATAAATTTTCTTATATTACTATCTGCAATTTTTGCACCAAAAGCTCCCTAATGACCTTCTGCAAATTCAAAATATCCAGTAGAGTTAAGATAAGCCTTAAAGTCTTTTATAGGTTCAAAGAACTCATAACCACGACCTGATCCTTCCCAGTATTTAATTCCATTTTCAATTACTTCATTAAGTATAAGAGTTGGCTTCTAAAATCTATTTGCAAATTCATTTGCAATCAATCCAGTTAAATTTTTATTTACCTCATACTTTTTCTCCAACTAAACAACTAAAATCTAATCATTTAATAAACCTTGTTCTTCGATTAATTTCTCAATTATTTCAACATTAGTATCACGGATCTTAGTCTATCGTGTTTTTACATTACCACTTACTCGGCATGCTTGTTCTACAATAGTTTCTGCCTATCCTTTACATCCTCTTTTGGTTGATGGGACTAAATCATAGGCAAGAAAATCTAACATACTCTAAAATACAACTTGTCGTTCATCAATTTCTCCAACACGTGTAACTGCATTAATAAGTGGAGCAATATAGAAAGCGACACCCATAGGAGTTAAAGTTTCTTTTAACTTAAATTTATTTTTTTCCATCATACCTTTAATATAAGGATTTTGAGGATTTTTTAAACCTTGATTAATAAAATAACGAGTTTCATAAGGTCTACTATCTACCATATCTCCGATTAACCCAAGAGCCACTAAATCTAAATACTTGTTTGAATAATTAGTATTAATAATTTCATCAATAGCATTACAAAATTTATATACTATTGCAACACCTGATAGTGCTTTATTAGGGTAATTGTCTAATTGATTATTAATCGTACAAGCATAAGGAGATATTTTATCTACTTCGTGATGGTCTAAAATTAATATATCAATACCTTTATCATAAAGCACTTTATGTTCATTATACTAATTACTTCCAGCATCTGGGATTATTACTAACTTAGTATCTTCTGGAATAGTATCTAAAATAATACCATGAGTTTTCTGCGTATGGACTCTATAATAAACATTATTAGATACATAATAAGGAAATAAATTATATAAATAATTAATTAATAACGCTGATGATGTATAACCATCACAATCAGCATCTACCTAAATAAAAATTTTATTATTCTATTTAATATGTTTTAATAATAGTTTAATTCCCTATTCCATGTTATTTAATAACTTATTAGGATATATATCGGATTGCGTGGGATTAAGAAAATGCTAAATATCTTCAGTCTTAATCCCACGGTTATTCATTATTGTTTCTAATGGAGTTTTTTGTGTATCATTAATTAATTTATAATTCATATACTTACTCCTTATATAATTATTCGGTCTTTATATAATTTAAGAAATAATTCCGGCCCTTCATCAGTTGGGCTATCTTTATAATTAGTAAGCATATTTTTATCAAAAATAAAAGATATATTAAAATAATTTCCATATTTAGCTTTTATTTTTAATAAGTTATTTTTTAAATGATAAAATTCTTCATCACCTATTTTTTGAAATTGTCTATCAAAAGCAATAATAATATCTTTTGCACCAACTTGTTCTAACAATTTCATTTGCTGCACTGATACACTACTGCCGCAACAAGCTACTGTTATATCATTCTCAAAACCAAAATAACTCTGATATTGTAGAGTAGATTTTTCGCCTTCAAATATTATTGCCTTTCCTAATCTACTTATATTTGCTTTACTATTATTTAAATTATATAAATTCATACCAAGAGGATGAGAATAAAGAATTTTATTAATCTTAAGTGGTCTATATTTGCCATATAGAGTAGCTTCTTCTTTTCCTAATATTCTTCCTCTTAGTCCTATAAAATTTCCATTTATGTCAAAATGAGGAATAGTAATGGCATCACCACCGGGATAATACCCAATTATCGCTTGATCTAATGCCTCTTGGCTTATTCCTTCTTTTAACCACGGAGTTAATTTTATATTATAGTTAAATCTACTTAAAATTTGGCTATTATAAATTTTTAATTCAACTTTAGAGTTTAAATTTTCTTCTATGTTATTTTTATCATAATTAGCTAAAATTTTCCAATCTTCTAACCCTAGCTTTTCAGCATCTTCTTCAACTGAACCAGCAATCCCAAAATAATTAGCTATCCAACGAACTGCATCATTTAAGTCATATTCTTTATTAGATTGGATATAAGCGACTTTAATTACTAATTCAAATATATCAAATATATCATCACAGCCAGTATAGCATTTAAATAATTGACTATTTGAATAGTAATAAAGTTTTTTACTTCCTACTCCTGGTTCATTATGACAAATGGTTTCAGAAAGAATACCGAATTCACTATATTCAGGATTGCCGCCCCAAATATTTAGTAATTCAAAGATATTATCTAAAGTTAAATTATTTTTTATTTCTGTTTTATCATAGCTAATCATTGTTAACTTATAAAATTATTAAAATGTAATTACATTAATACAAGTGCCTTTAACACCAAATTCTTCATTAACTACTTTAATAAGGTATTCCTTTGGATGTTTCTTTGCAAAATCACCCTTAGCTGTCTTTAAATACATTGCTGCCATTTCTTTCGGCATTTTATATTCAATAGTTCCATTCATAATCTTTTTTTCAAACATAATTTAATCTCCTTAAAATACAATAAAATTATTTTTCATTGCTAATGGTTTAATGATATTCTTTATAATAAATTGTCCAGCTTTATCATCATAAAAATGTTTATCATAACATACTATGTCATATCGTTTCATACAGCTACCACTATAGTTAAAAGGATTAATAAAAATAACACTTATATTTTCATTCTGATAATTTAAGAACTATACTGGCCGAGGGATATCTTTATTATCTATGCGTATAATATAACATTTATTTATTTTATTCATAATTTTAAAAAGCACTATCTTCAGCAATTCTAATTTTTACATTTTCCATATCTACCAATTCATAACTCCAATCAGTGCAGAAAATTGGAATAATACGACAACAGCCTAAATCAGCTTTACACCAAAGATAAATTCCTTTATATTTTCCTCGACGATTTTTATATACTGATAATTTTATTGTTGGACGTTCAAACGTATTTGTTTCAAGTATTTTTTCTAATGATTGATAATCATTATCACGAGCTTGAAGAAGAAGCATACCTACATCAATTTTATCAGCAATTGCTTTTGATCCACGTAAAACATTCTGGTCTGGCGTCTCACTATACTGGTAATCAGCATTTAACTGAGTAGCAGACATAATAAAAATACCATATTGATTACAAATATCTTTCAAACGAGTAGAAAGCATAAAAAGAATATTATCTTCTCTTAATTTTACACCACCACTACGCTTACTAATTTCTTCAAGAATTTTCATACTTGTATGAATATAATCATGAAATACATATTTAACTCCATGATCGCGGATATTTTTCTTAATAACATTTTCTACGTCACGCAAAGAAAAATCTGGCATTTCAACGACAAATAAATTAGCCTTACGAAGATACTGTGCAGCTTCTCTTACTCGTGCTAATTCATCACCAACATATTTGCCATTTAAGATATGATCTTCATTTACATTAGATAAAAAAGCCAACATCATAGTTTGAATTTCATCTTTAGTTTGCTCTGTAGAAATAAATAAAACAGGCTCTCCGCCACCACCAGACTTAATCCATCCGATTCCCTCTTGGTAGTATTTTTCGCAAGAAAGATAACAAGCATCAGCGATCATACTACGAGATTTGCCTACGCCAGTTGCTGCTGAACGTAGATAAAATTTATTTAATCTTGCTCCACGAGTAACGGTATTAATTAATGGACCAAACAATGGAGCACCAACTTCAGGATGTTCCAAAAGGTCATCAATTAATTCATCAATGTTATTACCTGCTTGATAAGCATCATTTTCCATCTCAGCTACATATTGATATTTAATTTCTTCAATCTTATCATCAATACGTTGAGCGATTTTTTCTAATGAAGCATTATCTAACCATTCTTCTTGAAGCTGCCGTTTTTTAGTGTCTAAAATATTATCAGGGTCATATATATCACTTACATCAAATCCATATCTATCATAAGCACGAAGTAATGACATCTTCTTTAAACGTCCATAATAATAATCAAAAGTAGTATTATCACTATGTAAACTGGCTTCTTGAATCCATTTATTTCCTTTTTGGGCTTCATAAATAGCTTGATATTTTGGACGAGTGCTTAAAAAATCTCCAATAGCATCTAAAGTAATACTCTCTGCGCCAAGCTCATGTAATTTATATATTGAACCGTATACTACTTTATGAAAATCATTATCAAAATCATCTTCAGTAATAATATATTTATCAGTATAATCTAATAATTTAGGATTGTTATATACACAACCAATTGTCTAAATAATGGCTGTTGTATCAATATATTTTGAAGCCATTAATCCTCCCTATCATCCAAAAAAGAAAACAGATGTTTTTTATAAGGCTTGGGTTTAGGCCGAGGTATTATTATTTCTGTTTCTTTTGGAATATAATTCTCAACTGTTTTATTAGTATTTTTTTGTTGAGCTAACCATATAGCATAATAATAATTAAATGCTTGCTTATAAACCCATGGCACTATACCAATACCATCATTTGACTTTTCTACTGGATTTTGTTTTACTTCATAAAAATAAACTAAAGATTTTAAAATTCCACTATAAGTAAAATTATATTCTTTAATATAATTTTTAATTTGTTTTTGAATACGGGGATCTACATAATCAGTATGGAATAGTTGATTAATATACTATTCTAATTTCATTTTATCTAAATCCTCTTTATTCATAACTTCTTCTTTACGTTCTGCACATTCAGGATGGGCATAACGTTTAGAACTTACCTATACAAATGGCTATTTATCTCTATCAAAAGTTTTCCCACAATATAAACATTTTACATTATGTGCTATTGGTTCTCACCACCAAACATTATAATTTCTATATATATTATACTAAAAAATAGATAAAAAATCAACCCAGAGTTTCCTCTGGGTTAATAATTACTTATTTACAAGTTCGTCCTTAATGTCATCAATAATAAGACTTACAAATTCAGCTTGATCAATTGTGGTTTCAGAAATCTTCTTTCCCTTGCCGAGATATTTTTCAACAATCTTGGTAACACGAGGAGCATAATATTCAGAATTCTTCGCCATAAGTTCACTGGCAATTTGCTGGAACTCATTCATAAGACCCTCATAATCATAAGTAGGAGCTTCAGGAGCAACTGTCATCTTTTCATCAGTAACAAACTTACCCTTAGTTTCTTCAGCTTCCTTATCAATAGCAGCATGAATAGCATTTACGAGGTTTTCATAACTCATAGGAATTTCAGGCTCAATGTACTTAAATCGACCACCGCAGTCAATAGCATCAGTACCAGAACGAAGAGTCAATACTGACATTTGGCCTGGACCCTTTTGATGAGCATAACCATAAATATCAGCCATACCAGTAATAACAGTTCGAGTAGATTGAGACAAACTGGGTCTAATAATATTTGCTTCAGTTCCATCAGGACGGTTAATAGTCTGTTCCTTCTCATGACCTAAGAAGAAAACAGCATAACCAAGACGAGTCAAACCACGGAATACTTCATTAAATTCGTCTTTGAATTTAATCCAGCCCTTGCCATAGCCAAGATCACCCAAAGATTCAATACCATTCTGATTACAAATATATTTTTCACAATATTTTGCCGCTTCATCAATAGTATCAACAATAATTGCATCATAAGCTTCCTTTACTTCTGGACGCTTAAGATCACGATAAACCTGCTTCATTTCAGTCCAAGAAGTAATATCCGCAGCCATTACGCCAGGCAAGCAGTTATAACCTTGTTCGAATGCTAACAAAAGAGACTTAGGCATTTGAGTAGCTAAAGTAGTCTTACCAGTCTTAGGTTTACCATAAATAAAAGTAATATATCCACCTAAATCTTTACTAACCTTATGAGGCTAAATTTTTAAAAGGTCAATAGCCATTATTTAATTTTCTCCTTTTTTTCTAAATCAAATTGTTCAAAATATTTATTTAAAATTTCATTTATTTTTTCTCGATTTAATAAACTGTCATCATATATATTTAGTTTAGCTCGATGACCTCTAATGAGGTCATCATTATTTGGCTATTTATTAGAAGTTAAATCCTGCATTTCCATTAGAAGCTGTAGCCTGTTTTGCGCCACCGTTATTCTTAGTAGCAAGATATTCATCTCTACGCTGCTTAATAGTAGCAAGATAAGTCTCACGATCAGCAATTGCCTTAGTAAGTTCATCAGAAGTATAAGTATCTTCCATATCAAATACGAAAGGCTCTTTCTGAGAACCAGTAATTACATAATCCTTATAAGTATTCTTAAATTCTTGAACTTCAGCATCGCCCCAAGAACTTTCCTTAGTAACCTTTTTTACCACAGTTCTAGAAACCTGCTTACCCCAAACTTCTGTGAGAACAGGATTCTTTTCAGAAGCTTCAAGGCCTTCAAAATAATTCATACCGCCTTCATTAAGGACTGTATAAGAAACAGGCAGAAGAGCTTTACGGAAATCAAAAGCATAACCACTAATAGTTACCTTTTCAGGAGTTTCCTTTTCGGGATTAGCTTCAGTACGGATGGCTTTAGTAATAAGCATTGTAGTCTTAAACTTGCAACGTTCAATTTCCTTCTCATTAAATGGTTCATTCACCATAACATGAACAAATCCACCCTCATTACGCTTAATACTTACGAGTTCTTCTTTACCATCACGTTCAGCATAAAACTCATTAAGACCAACAGTAGAATCAACACGAATACGAGTGGCATTTTCAACTCCATCGCCCATTACTGTATTATACTCACCATCAATAATCTTACGAAGAGTAGTAAATGTAGCATTAGTTTTGCCCTTAGCTGTAGTTTCAGTTACATAAGTGAAATGAACCTATAGTACATTTGTCAAAGCATTATCAGTAACAATACTAATAGTACCACTAATAAAAGGAGTACCGGGGTTCTTTGAATTAGGACCGCTTTCCTTCATTTCCAGATTATGCTCATATAGATAACCTTCAATATGTGTTTCATTAACAAATTTCATTTAATATTTTTCTCCTTAATTATTCTTCAATTGTAATTTCTTTTCCTTTATTAGTAATAGCATAAACAACTGGATTATCATTCAATTTTTCTACAAATCCATCATTTACTAATTTACGCATTCCGCCAGAAACACTACGAGAACTAATACCAAGTTCCTCAGCTACTTCACGTGCTTTCCATGCTTCTTTTTCTGGATGCTCTTGGAGACAAATTAAAAGTCGTTTTCCATTTTCAGTAAATAAAGGATTTTTAATTTCATCATCATTACTATTTTTAAGGTAATTCCAATAGAATTCAGCGTCTTCGCTCATTCCTACTGGATGTTCACAATTTTTAATCAAGTCATTTACAAAATCAATAAATGCTTGTTTTCTATTCATTTTTATTTAATCTCACTTTCTACTCTTTTATATAAATATTATATCATATTTTATATAAATTTTCAAAGTAATTAATTAATCAATAACTCTTGGGCGTAAGGAAGTGTTTCAATCCACTTACAGAATTCACGCCACTCAGGAAGACGATGATTCTTACGCTGCTTATAGATATTTCTTAGACAACGATAATTAGTAGTCATGCGTGCCGTTAAAGTAAATCCAGCAGGGTTAGAATAAAGAATTTCAAGATATAATTTCTTTAACAATTCAGATATTCTTGTTGCTTCAACTGGCTTATTTTCTTTAATATATTTTTCTTTTAATGCTACTTGAGTATTATAATAATCAACTTTTTCTTTCATAATCTTGATAATTCTATCATCAACATATTTATTATATGCTTCATCAAGATTAAATTTAGTAATACGATGCATAGTAGATTGAGAACTTACAAATTCAAGGAATCTATAACGTTCTGCTTCAACCCACATTTTATTAGAACAAGTTAAATCAAAATTAACTCGAATGCCTGTCAAAAACTATCCGTGTGCTTGATTATCTTTTACACAAGCATTAATAAGAGTATTACAGCGTTTAAAATCATTTTCATTTAATTCTCTGTCCTATTGGCTTTCAATGTCTACTGACATAGGATAACCCGCGGCAATAATTGACTTATCTAAATCATAAATACATACATTACTTACAATATCCATTAGGTTTCATCCTCCGATAAAGAATAGCCAATTACATTTCCAAGGCATTTAACAAGTAATTCAATTTCATCAATTAAAAACTTTTGACTATAGCCGCGTCCTTTATAACAATTAACATAATCAGCATAAGACATAAAATTTAAATCTTTAAATCCATAATATAGGGCTTTTTCCTACATCATTGCAGGATTAGAACATACAATAGTAGCTCCTGTATCTTTAGCAATTAAAAATAATCTACCTGTTTTACCAGAACCACGTTTATCAATAATTCTATACATTTTCTTTCTCCTTATTTAATACTATAACCAAATTCTTTTGCTTGATAAAATTCCTGCCAATAATCTTCTCGACTATCCAATAGGGATTTATCACAATCTTCAAGGACTTCAAAAGTAAATTGTTCCGGACCTAATTCATACATTGCCGGATAAAGTTTATTGCGGGTTGGGGCTTCAGCACCTACTCCACGTTTTATATGTTGTTTCCAACGGTCAGCTATATTAACTGCCTAACCAATATAACATTTCTAACTTTCTATATTAGTAATTTTATAAATACCTGTACGGATTTTCTAACCAATTACTCGGCCTATTAAATCGCTATAAGGTTTTTCATAATATACTTTCCAAATTACTTTATTAATTGGTTCAGCACTTCTTAAATAAGGAATAATTGAACGAATTTTTTTAATTTCTTCAATATCAATTTCACTTAAATTAAGTTTATAAAACTATTCTTTTTGTTTTACTTCTTCCGCACGTTTATTAGCTTCAACAATTGCATCTTGTTTTGCTTTTGCATCAGCTAATTTAGTAAGAACTAATTTTAATTCTTCCTATTTTTTATCAATAGTTAGTTCATATTGCTTAGCGGTTTCTTCAATTACTTTTAAATATTCTTGTTGATAGTTATTTTCTGCCTATTGGTATTCTTGAGCCATACGTTCTGCAGACTAAGCAAATTTTTCTGTAGCTAAATCATTTGCTTTTTGATAATATAATTCAGCATTTTTATTTGCTTGTTCATAACTATCATCAAGAGTTTGCTTTTTATCTTTTAAATAATTTATATCTTTAATTAGAGAAGTATATTCATTATTTAAATTAGATATTTCTTCATTTAACTAATTTTGTTTTTGAAGAAGTCTTTGACTTTCTTCAATTATTTTTGCGTTTTCTTCTCTTGTTTGAGTATCTAATTCAATTGTGGCTTTTAATTTATTACGCAGTCCTAAATATAAAAGACCAGCACCAAGAAGAAAACATATTACGCAATAAATTACAGTCATATTTAAAAAGAAAAAGGGCAAATTACTTTGCCCTTTTAAATTTTATATTAAATTACTCAGCGTCTTCTGCGTCAAGGTCAAGAGCAAGACCAGCTTCAGTAAGAGAGAGGAACTTCACTTGCTTATGGGTACCATCTGGAAGTTCAATCTCAGCAGCAGTACGAACACCAAGTTCCTTGCGCTGAATAGCAGAAGTAAAGATGCCATCAACAGTACGCTTCTCAAGACCGAGAGCCTCAGCAACATCAGCAGCGGTGACCTATTCACCATTAACACTCTTTAGATAACTAAAAACTTTCTTAGTATTTTCCTTCATCATAATAAATAATAATCTCCTTAAATATTTTTTTATTTTTATTGTTTTTTTTTCTTTTTTAAGCATTTAGCTTATGTAAATATTCTACTAAAAAATTTTTTTAAAATCAAGAATTTTTTAGAATATCCTAAATAAGTTCATCCATAAGCATAATATCTTCCAAACTATCTACATGGCCTGAAAGCTTCATAATTTCATCTTTTGCTTGCTGAACTTGCTTCGGGTCTTCATTACGCTAAATTATCTATTCTAATTTAGCAATTTTATTAGCTAAATTTTTTAGCTCTTTTCTTTTCATATAGAAAAATTTTTCTTCCTTATTTACGAATATATTATATTATTTTTTTTGAACTTTGTCAAAATATTGTATTCAATAAACAATCCTGTGGATTTTTATCATTGCGGAATCCTTTAAAGAAGGCATGACGTAATGTATGATCTTTTACAGATTTTTCCATACATTGTAAAGAAACTACTCTATTAAGATACTTTTCAGGATGTTTTGCAAAATCAGCACGTAATTCATCAGTTAGGCCTGAAGAGACTGTTCCAATTTCTACAATATTGCCATCATCATCATAGGCTCCAATGTGAATTGCAGTTTTCCATCCATAAAAATATCCTTTAGTAACTGGCGTATAGCATCTTTCATTATCATTTACTAATTGAGGTCCCCAATTCGTATTGCTGCGGTTTTGAGTATATTTATAATAATAATTACCACTTACTAATTGAGGATTAACCCAACCAGCGAAACAATGATCTTCTTCAAAACAATCATAAAAACTTGGTTCTTTTACTTCCCAATATTGCCAGCTCTGGATTTCTTTACCTTCATATTCTTTTGTCGCGTCATCAAAACCAATAAGAATAGCATCAAGATAATCAATCTTTTTAATTTTAATAGACGACCAAGCTGGTCTTTTATCAGGGGCATATTGAGCAGTTTTTAATTTAAGAACTACGCCTTCTTCTCCATCTTTAAGAGCTTGTGCAGTATAATCATAAATATCTTCATAAACTGCTTTTGCAAGTTCCATAAATGGATATTGACTTAAATTAAATTTTTCCCAAATTTTACATAATACTTTATAACGAGTTAATGCACCATAAGATTGTAAATCTATTCCATTATATTTAATTACATCATGTAAATAAAAATGAACTGGATTATCTTTTTGACGATTAATAGCTTCATCAGCTAAACAGCCCATTACTCGTGTTACATCTTTAGATGTTTTGCCTGGATAATAAATTTCACCAATTAAAATTGTTCCCGCAGGAATAACTTGTAACGCTTCTTTAATATGAGGAACATTTGCTAATTTTTCAGTAAGAATGCCAGTATTTTTACTAACATTCCTACTGAAAAGATACATATGATTATTAGTTTTTTCAAACTCATACCAATATCCATCTTTTTTTAATTCAGCAAAATAATTCCCATTAATACACATTTCTGGAAACATATTTTCTTTTCCATCAGGAAGTTTCCAAATTTTCATTGCTTGAATACACTCAGCTTCAGGAGCATATTTATCAATAAGTTCTTGAGAGAAAGACATAATTTATGTCCCTTTCTTTATTTATATTATATTAAAATATTTTTTGAAATGCAAATCAAATTTTAAATTGCATTAAATTATCTAAACATTCTGCAATATATTTTCCAAAAGTAGATTTAGAACAATTAATGAAAACATCATGCTTGTCAGGGGATTCAAATAAGATTTGTCTTTCATTATTATCATACCAACATATTGACCAAGGTTCAATAGATACTATTTCTTCTCTACCTAAATAATTCTTTACATTTAAAAATTCAATATCATTTTTATAACTTTCTGAATATTTATATTCATAATCATCACAAAAATGCCTAAAATCATAATCTTTATAAATAATTTTTATTCTTTTCATTTTAAATATAATCTTCTCTTAAATTTTTGTAATAGATTTTACTCTACTATTTTTAATTATTGATGAACCAACAGCATATTTAGACCCTAATGTAATTTCTTTTGCAGAAATACAAATATTGTGCTTATCGCCACCAATAAATAAATTATCTGTATCATTAATCAAAGAACCACCAACAATCGGACCAGTCATTTTATCTACCTTATATAGATTAATGCCGCGGCCACTACGTTTTTGAATAGGTAATTCACTTAATTTAACTTTTTTAGCAAATCCATTTTGAGTAAATAGTCCTAAATAATCATTATTGTCTCTTAATGGCAAGACACAGACAATTTCATCATCTACTAAGTTAATACCTTTTACACCACTACTATTTCGAGAAGTAGATCCAATTTCACTACTATTAAATCTAATTGCATAACCATTCTTTGTGAGAATAATTAATTGTTCATCTTTAATTAGAGAAACATTAGCTAATGCATCATTTTCTCTAATAATAACAGCAGACATACCAGTTTTCTTTTTTGTTTTAATATATTCTTCAAGAGTAGTTTTTTTAATTAAACCATTTTTAGAAGCAAATAAAACAAATTCTGCATTAGTATCTCTATAAATAGAATACATTGTAACTGCTTTTTCATCAGGCTCCATCGTAATTAATGCTGAGATAGGCGTTCCCGCACTTACATTTGTTCCTACTGGAATATCATTTACTAATAAGCGATACATTTGTCCTTTATTAGTAAATAACATAAGATTATCAATAGTATTAGTTCTTAATACGCAATAAGTAATATCTTCTTGTGATTTAATTCCTTTACCATTTTTCTTTTGGGTTTTAAAACTGGCAATAGGGATACGCTTAATAGTTCCGCCCTCAGTCATTACTACAACACATTTTTCAGGCTCAACATTAATTATTTCTTTTTCAGCTTTTTCTTCTACAATTTGAGTTAATTCAGTTCTACGTTCATCGCCGTATTTATCTACTAAATTTTTAAGACGAGTACGTAATTCAGGAATAGGATTTTCACAAATTGCTTTCAGTTTCAAAATTAATGCTTCAAGTTCACTTTTTTCTTTCTCTAAATCCATTTTATCTAATTTAGATAATTTAGATAACTTCATATCAAGAATTGCTTGAGCTTGAATATCAGTAAAGCCCCAAGAAATTAAAGTTTGTTTAGCTTCATTAGAACTCTCTGATTTCTTAATCATAGTAATGATTTCATCAATCATATCTAAGGCTTTTAAGAGTCCTACAATAATATGTAATCTATTTTCAGCTTTATTAATTTCAAATTTACATTCTCTAATAATACAATTAGAATTAAAATCAATATATAATTTAATACAATCTTTAAGATTTAATTCAGTAGGAGTCTTATTAACAAGAGCTACTTGATTATAAGAAAATGTTGTTTGAAGATTCGTTTTAGCAAATAATTTACTTAAAACTGTTTTAATAGAAGCATTTTTTTCGCATTCAATAACAAGACGGAAGCCTTGTTTTCTATTACTTTCATTACGAATATCTTCAATCCCAGTGATATCACCAGCATCACACAACTCACCAATTTGAGTCATTAAATCTTCAGTGGTAATCCCATAAGGCATTTCAGTAAATACAATATTATTATTTTCAAATTTATATTTACCTCTAACCTTTACAGAACCATGCCCTGATTTCATAATTGCTGGTATATCATTTTTATTAATAATTACACCACCAGTAGGGAAGTCAGGACCAGGAAGCATTGGTTCTTTACCATCAATATAATCATAAATGGCTTGAGCAACTTCTTTTAAATTATGTGGTGCCCAAGAACAAGCCATTGCAACACCAATGCCAGAATTTGGATTACATAACAAATTAGGAAAAATAGAAGGCAATTCGACAGGTTCTTGTTTAGTTTCTGAATAATTAGGAACGAAATCTACACTATCTTTTTTAATAGAAGATAACATTCCTTCTTCAGTAATTTTAGCTAAACGAGCTTCTGTATAACGTTGTGCGGCAGGAGGGTCACCACCAATATTACCATTAGCCCCATGAAAATCAATTAAAGGATAACGCATTACCCAATTTTGACTTAATCGAATTAATGCACCATAAATAGAAGTATCACCATGAGGATGCCAATCAGCCATTACATTACCAACGATATTAGCACATTTAACATGAGGTTTATCATTTTTAAAACCACAATCATAAGCACCATAGAGGATTCTCTTTGCTACTGGTTTTAATCCATCAGTAGCACTGGGAATAGCTCTATCTGTATTAACGGCAACGGCATACTCAATAAAATTAGTGCCTAATTCATGTAATACATCATTATTCAGCATTATAGGTTGCCTCCTTTGAATGTTCTTTGATATAAGCTTTTCGAGCATTAACGCCTTGTCCCATTAAATCTTCAAATAACTTGTCAGTTGCTTCTATATCTTTTACAGTAATCTGTTTAATAATACGATTTTCAGGGTCAGTCAATGTTTCTTCTGTTTCATCAACATCCATTTCGCCTACGCGATTATCCAATATCACTATTGGCACTGACTATTTCTTCACTCAGGCTTACGTATTAACTGCCTTCATTGTGCTCACCTTTTTGAAATGCGTATCAATAGCATTTCTACTCCCCAACAACAGGGATAGTCGATACAGGTTTAAACTATGATATTTTTCCAATTCTAATAAGTCCATACATTCGTAAATGAACCATATGTTATTTTATTAGAATAGTCCTTATAAACTTTTCTTATATTTTCGCCATTTTTACGGCGTAATCTTATTTGATATACATCATTTTCATTTAAGCGAGAACGACCATTTTCACTACCTTCATTTGATGTGTTGTGTTTATGAAAATTTTTATTTTCTTCAGTAAATACTTCTGGCATAACATTTTTCCACGTTTTACCATTCCATATTTTATGAAAACCTGATTCTCCAATTAAATCTTTATAATCTTCATAAACTTTATTTTTTCGTTCGTGATTATTATATCGAGAACGAATATTAATGACATCTTGTTTAGTTAATTTATGACTGGGATGACATTCTTCAGCATTAAATTGTCCTCCAGGAGTCATATTGTATTGGTCAGGATAAGTATTATAATATTTAATATAATACTATTCTCGTTCATTTAATTGATTCATTTTACATTCTTCTAATATTTCAAATGTAAAATTTTCTAACCCAAATTTTTGAATAGCCTGATATAATCGTTTATTAGTTTCTTTATTCCAATTACATTGGCTTTTATGTTCTTTAAATCGTTCTTCAATTTGAGTACTCTATCCAATATAAGAAAAATTATTTATTTTATTTGTAATTTTATATATACCTATCATTATAATTACCTCACTTAATTAGTAAGATAATATCATAGTTTCTTCCCACGAGATTATCTTCATTTATATTTAAATTTTATCCATTTCAAGATTTCCTGAAATGTCCATTTTTTTTTTTGAAGACTACCTCGTTAGCCTATTATAATTAATAGACCCCACTGATAAGTGGTAAAGTGAGTAAGGGCCAGACTTTCTTCTTACCCTTTCATACGATTAACGATATACTTTTTACCTATATTTTCTTTACGAAATGCTTCAAGTGCTTCATCATTTTTAAGGTATTTATATTTTTTACCAATAGTAATCTTATAAAGTGGTGGCACACCGGCATATACATATCCATCTTTAATTAATTCTGGACAGAAATTCCAAATGAAGGTATAAAATAGATTTTTAATATGAGCACCATCCACATCAGCATCACTCATAATGATAATTTTACCATATCGTAAGTCCTCTGGATGATAAGTGATTTTCATATTCTTAGGATCAATAGTTAAACCAAATGCTTGAATCATAGTCATAATTTCTGCATTCTTTTGGATTTTATCAAAACTTGCTTTTTGAGTATTTAAAATTTTACCACGGACAGGCAAAACTGCTTGAAATTCATTATTACGAGCATCTTTTAAGTTACCACTTGCACTATCGCCCTCTGTAATATAAATTTCACATTGACTACGTTTCTTACTATAACAATCAGCTAATTTACTATCAAATTTTAAGGCTTTTTGTTTCTTTTCATTCTGATTGCGGACAGTCTCTCTGGCTTTGCGGGCAGCTTCTCTTGCTCGACGTGCATTTAGAGCTTTATCAGCAATAATTTTAATTGATTTCTCATTAAGTTCAAGCCATTTCCTTATACTCTCAGTAATCCAAGGAGTAAATGGAGACATATCCAATTTTACAATTCTACTCTTAGTCTGAGCATCATAACTTACGCCAGGAGTAGTAAGATTGAATACAAGATATAAGCCTTCTTGACAATCATCACCCGATAAATTTTCTTCTTTTTCTTTTAACCATTTCTTTTCACGGAAAAATTTATTTAATTCACGAGTAAGAATAGTTTTAATTAAGGTAATATGCGGGCCACTATCCGTAAGTCCAGTATTTACATAAGGAACAATGATAGATGAATAACTATCAGTATAAGTTAATTCAAAATCTAATTTATTTTTTCCTTCATCTTTTTTAATAACTAATCTATTATCAATAATTTCAGTATTTTTAACTGCGTCATTTACTAAATCAGTCAATCCATTAGCAGAATAATATTCTTCACCATTAAGAAGAATTTTTAAGCCGGGGCATAAACATACAAGAACTTTAAATAACTGTTTAATAGTATTTAAATTAACTTCTGTATGAGTAAAAAATTCTTCACTGGGTTGCCATTGTACTAAGGTACCTGAAGGATTATTTTTGTTATTCCAATCTCCACATTCGCGTTTAACAAATTCGCCTTCTTTAAACCAGACATGTTCATATTTGCCATCTCGATGAGTAATTACTTCAAGCCAATGAGATAGATATGTGGCTAATTTACTACCAATACCATTAAGACCCAGGGCAGTTCCTTCGTATACACCATCATCATCATATTTACCAGAGGTATTTAATACTCCAAATGATGCTTCAAGAATAGTCTTACCATCTTCTCGCATTGCATTTGGAATAAAACCTTGTCCATTATCTTCAACAATAATTACATTATCTTTAGTAATATCAACTTTAATCGTATCACCATGACCTGCTTTGAATTCATCAATAGCATTAGATACAATTTCAATAAGTAATTGAGTAGAATATTCAGTTGAGCCACAATATACACCTGGTCTAAGACGAGTAAATTCCAATGGAGTTAATGATTGAATACTATCTTCTGTATATACTTTATTACTCATTCATATCTGCTCCTTTTTTTAAATTAATCGGATCAGTTTTACCAGTAGCAATCATATCAGCCAATTCATTGCCTTTAATACCAGAATGTCCTGCTACTTTACGTAAATCAATTCTATATCCCTTTTTAACTAAATTATAATATGCTTGAATTAAATCAAGATTTTCAGGAATTTTTTTATCACCTTTACGCCATCCATTATTAGCCCATCCATACATCCATTTAGTAAATGTTTGATGTACATAAGAGCTATCTGTATATACAATAGGAATAGATCTGGGGTCATTACCATATTGTATCATAGCATAAAGAACAGCTTTTAATTCTTGAATATTATTTGTAGTATTAGTCTCCCAATGACCATAAGCATCAATTAACTTACCATTATCATCACAAACTACTACACCATATCCACCTTTACTATCAGCTTTACCATTTTTGCTACAAGCCCCATCAGTATAAATAATCATAAAGAAGGTCCTTTCTGCCAATCATGAGGATTATCCATCCGATATTTACGAACTAACTGGTTATAAGTTCCTCTAAGAAATTCTTCATTTAAGATAGCTTTTGGATTAGTATGATATTTTTTAAGAAAAATAAATACTACATCTACAAATTCTTTAACGACAGGATGCATAAGAACATGTTTACGTTTTCCAAGCCACCATTCGTATTCTTTTGTATAGGTAAAATCAGAACCCATGTAAGCTCTGGCGGCTCCAAGATAATCACAAATCATTTCTACACAATCTTTATAAGGCATAAGAATTGCATTGGGATGTCCATCACCAATATTATCAATCCAGTATTCCCAATGATGTGTATTGCGGCCTTTATGATGCTGCCAAGCTTTACTGCATCCATTTTCATCTTTGCAGTTATCTATTGGGCTTCTATTACCAGTCCAATATTTACAACTCTCTTTAAATTCAATATTTGAGAATTTGGATAAGTCATGTTTAATCCCTCGCCAAGGAATCCCAGCCATTCTGCAATATCTATTAACCCATTTTTTATGAGTTAAGACAGTTTTCAAATGGTTGAAGTAATTCATCAAATTCAGTCCTTTCTTTAAAAATATCAATACCATCTATAAACTGGCTATGAATAATTATAACTTTATTATCAGGAAATTGTTTTTGTATATTTCTATAAAGAGATAATGTTTCATTTAATGGGACATCTTTATTTATATATACTAAAATTTTATCCTATTTATTTAATACTTTACAATCTATATCTTTCATAATTAGTATTTTACCATAATTTTTTCTTAAAGTCAATGAATGTATCTTGACCTTGATTTTCTTAAAATTTTTTTGTATTCTAAGTATAGAAAATATCTATATTCTTTCTTATATATATTATATAATATTTTTATAAAAAAATAAATAAAAAAAAATAAATGGAGGATTTCTCCTCCATTTATATCAATCAGTAGTATTAATTTCAAGCTTATTATCGCCAAACGTTGCCATCCAGCTTGTAACTGTCGGATAATTTTTACGAATAAAATCAAGTTCCAGATCAGCCTTAGCTTTTGTATAACGAATGAGTGCATTCTTATAAAGATTAGTAACTTTAGTTAATGTATCATTATCACAATCTCTATCACGGACAATTACTTCAGCCATAATATCCTTATAAGCTTCAGTTTCAAAATAGCTATCCTTTAATTCATCAAGATATTCAGCAGGAATATCAATAAAATACTTCATAATTTATATCTCCTTTTTATCTTTTATAATATATTTTATTATATTATATTCTAAAAATCAAATACCGTAATCCATATTTAGTTCTTCACTATTCTAACTATCAGTATAAACTGTTAAATCAGTAGTAGCAGTAGAATTAGATGAAGAAGTAGAAACCTAATTATTTTTAATTAATTCTTTAATTACTTCATTAAAGTCAGCATTATTAGTATAAGTCATATTTAAATACTTCTCTAACTAATTATCTAATTCTTTCATTACAGTATCATATTTAATGCCGCCTTTTGTATTTTCCAGCATACTCTTTTTATAATAAAATACCTGGCTAACACCATAAGCCGCCCAAGGCAGAGAAGCTGAAGCAGTTATCCAAGGTAAAGACCCAGTATATCCTTGAACTATACAAAAAAATGCCAAAGCAATATATAAAAGGCTTGTTATCCAAATAAGAGCTGACTCTTGAATAAGCAAACCTTTTGAGTATTCTCTTTTTGGTTTCTTCTATTTAATATACATTTTATCTCTCCTTTTGGAGATTATTTATTATTCATAATACGATAAAGAACTTGAACCATTTCTTCACGAGTCATAAATTTCTTATACATTGTATGACCTTTACCATCGCCTTTAATGTAGCCATTATCTTCTGCCCAAGTACGAGCATCAGCAGACCATGCACTAGGGTCTTTTGCGGCAAGTTCAGTTAAATAATTAGTCATAAGTTCATTAAATCTTTCTTGAGTCATATCTTCATCTTCCTCCTATACTCCTAATAATTCATTTACTTTTTCGGCAATTTCATAGTGTTTATTATATAAATAATCACCAGGACAAGATTTATTAGCAAACCATCTATGAACTGTCATATTCTATTCTTCTGGATGACCAATTAAGTTTTTATCAGCCTTCCATTTTAATGATTTAATATTATTACGTTTACAAATGTCAGCTAGTAATTTAATTAAAGAATTAAATGCTGCATCAGTTACTTTATATGGAGCAAAATTATCACTGGCGACTTCAATAGTAATTGCTCTATTATCATTAGCTCCATTAGAAGAGCACCATGAACGATCTTTTTCTTCAACGTACATACCAATTCTGCCATCAGGCCCAATACCATAATTAGAAGAAGCTTGTCTTGATGTTGGGGCAAATACCTCTCCGAGAGCTTCAACAGAACATTGTCCAACTACACAGTGAATTGTAACAGTATCAATTACATGATTACGAGGACTTGTCTTGTTAGGACTAATTTTAGTATAATTTACTAATGGACTATTGGTTTTGCCATAACCATATCCAGCCATAGGATCATTATCTACTGTATCACCATCTTTGACTGCTGGATTATAAATAAACCCAAGAAATTTATAACCGGAGCCAGCACCCCAATTGCCATTGCCCTTTTTACGTGTTGCATTCCAGAATGGATTTTTACTACCCCAGCCACTTTCAGATGTAATAATTTCAGTAGGACTTATTACCTTTTCTACAATAGCTACGTGGCCAACACCATCACTACCTTTTTTAGTAGCTCCTCCTTGCCAAACCATGCAAGCTCCAAGTTTAGGTACTTGTCCGACTGGAATACCAGTATTATTATATTCCATAAAACGTTCAGCATTAACAGGGCTTAAATATTTACAATAACCCCAATTGCCAATTTCATTAAAACGACCATAAGCATAGCCTACGCAGTTTGATAATACATCACATTTACTATCTGTTGGACTACCTTTAATAGCATAGGAATAACCACCATTAGCTCTTGTAATATAATATTTATTGTCTGCCTCTGGTCGTGTGGTTCTCATTTTAAAAGCCATTATTTATCTCCTTTCTCATTATATAAAATGAGAAGAATGTTTCCCTTCTTCTCACATTTGTTCTGCTAATTCAGCAATTTTAGAACGATGAATTTGTTTTAATTCAACTTCTCCATATATATCATTATTTCGTAATACTTCTGACGCACGACGCATACCGTTATTTAATCCAGAGAAATTAATATCATCAACTTGGGTTTTTAAATCACCATCAATAATGCAGATACTATCTTCTCCAATACGTTGTAAACTTAATTTCATAAGGCCGATATCCATATTTTGTGCTTCAGAAATATAAATACCTGCACGCATACCTGTCGTGTCATAGCCACGAATATCTGATAGTGGTAATAAAACTAATTTATTTTCATCAATTAATTTTTCTACCATCATTTTATCGCCAAGTTTACTACTTAATAAATTACCAATTTGGCTATCTAAAAGTTTTTCATCACGAGTGCCTGGATAAAAACCTAATTTTGCGGAATTTTTAGTAGCAACAGTATTACAAAATACAATTATTTTATCAATTTTATTTCTTTCAAGAGCATTTAATAAAAATGCTAATGATAAAAATGTTTTACCTGAGCCGGCAGGTCCTTTAATCATAGTAATTTTATTATTTAAAAAGCTATCAATAGCTAAAGCTTGATAAGGGTCATTTTTAAATGGTTTTACATTACCAAAATAGGCAGAATTTAAATTGCCATAAGAAATAGTTCTATATGTATCACCATCCCATACTATTTTGTCTATTATTTCTTTCTCTTGGTTATAAATAATAGCATATTGATTAATCAATAAATTAAATTTATTGATTTTTAAATCTTGATATAATTCAGTAATTTCATTTTCATTTAAAATTACTTCAATATATCCTGTATACGGGTCATGATGTTCTTCTTCTATAGATGATACATTTGATAAAAATAATTTAGCTATACATTTTAGAGTTAAATCATTAGTAATAAAATTATCAATAGGATGATTCTTATTCTATTTATTATAACTTAATGCGGTTGCTAATATTTTCATATCATTAGTTATTGATAAATCATATTTTTGTATTGGTTTTATCATTTTTTCTTTATAGATAATTACTTGACATAAATCAGGATTATCATTTAAAGTTCTTAATAACTAACGAGCTGTGTATTTTGTATTAGCATCTTTATTAGCTGATGTTTTAATATTTTCTAATTCATCTAATGTAATAGATGAAATTATAATCTATTCATTTTTATCTTCTAATAAAGTTCCTTTAGTTAATAAACTACAAGTATCATAAAAATTATATATCATCTTCATATTCAACCTCGTCTTCCTATGGTATTGAGAAACCAATTACATGTGTATTGTTATTAGTTTCAGTCAAGTTTGTAATTTGGCTGTTGTATTCTGCTATTTTAACAGAAAACCAACCTTTGACCAATTCGGCAAGATTTGCTATTAATGCTGTAATGAAATCTAATAGAGTTAATCCAACAGTAGCAAATATAATACCTAAAATAAAATATAATATAAGAACCAACTCCTTTTGAGGATTTTTATTCCTATTATTCTTAGTTTTTATAATAATATATTTATTTATTTTGGACCATTTGTTTTATCCCAACTTTTAGCTAAATCTTCTAATACATCTTTAGTAGATCTAAAAGTACCGTCGGGATTGGTAAGATTAACTCCTAAATCTTGAAATAATTTTTCTTTCTCTGCGGCTTTTCTTAATCTAAGAAATTTATTTACAGATTCTTTATTTGTTATATATTCTCTTAATTTACTTTGAGAATATTTAATTTTATTTTTAATTGCAGTATATTGTTTTAATAAATTATCATATTCTGCTTTAATGCGTTTAAATTCATAAGATTGTGGATTTGATTGCTTACTGTTTAACATAGTACTAATTAAATGTTCATAAGCTTGAATTTGGGGAATAATTTGATTGTTTTTTATGTGTTGTAGAATTTTAATTTTACAACGACGTTCTGCAATTTCACAACCAGTATACTCACTCATATAATCCCAATCATCTGGATGGCATTTTGCCATTCCAACAAAAGTATTTTGTCCATCAGAAATAGTGCAAGTAGTTTTACCACTTGCTTTAATATAATTAAATATAGGTTCTCCTATCATAAAAAGAAAATCCTCCTTTTTTATTTTAGTATATAATAAAAAAGGAGGATTGTCAATTTATTTTACAGGGGCTGTCAAGGCAAATATTTTTTTTACAGATTCAATCCAATATAAAGCTGCTTCTCTATCTACAGTACTTAGATGCACTGTTGTTGTTTTAGTAAAATCATCTGGATCAGGAATTTCTAAATCCCAAATTTTAATAGGATTCATTTTATCTTGATCTAACACAATACGTCCTTGATTTAAATTATTTAAATTAATAATAATAGTTTCAAAGGTTTTATTTAATAACATAGTATATGTCATTTTTCCATTTTCATCTTCATTCCAATTGCTTACAAGACCAGCGACACTATTATCACCAAACTCATTTATATAATTTTTATTATTATGTATTTTACTTATTTTTAAATTTTCAAATAACCTAAAAATAATCTTTTTGAGATTATTTATATCATCACTTTCTGCGATACGAGAGATATGTAAATTCTTTTCTAATTCATTTACTTCTTCACTTGTACAGCCGTTGTTACAATGTCCGATACAACCTCCAGAACAAGTTCCTGAACATTGCTCAGCACAAGCTGTTGTACAAGTACCAGAGCATCCTCCACTACAAGAGCCTTCACAACTAGAACAAGAACCATCACAGCCGCCGCAATTTCCAGTGCAACTATCACAATAACCAGTACAATCTGTATCACATGTTCGCTTTGGACCACAGTCTACACTGCATTCTCCACAACCTGCTACGCAATCACTACCAGAACAGCTAGAACAAGTATTTCCGCTATTCATACTATCCCCATTGAAACAGCCTGTTTCACAGGCACCCCCTGGTAACCCTGGGAGATAATTATCTGTACCTTTATAGCGACCCATGTCTCTACTTTCTCGTCCTGAATTACAAGCCATAATTATTCCTCCTTTGTTAAATAATCATATTCTTCTTGAGTAATAATTTTATTTACAAAATTATAATCGAATTTACCAATTTTATTTAGAGCCTTTTTGTCATTTAATTTTTTATAAAAATATATAGTAGATAAACATTCAGCTTTATGACATTCACATATTGTTGTAGTTCTATGACATAAATCTCCTGTCATCTAATAACTGCATCCAGCACACCAAGCACATCCTCTCTCTATTGGACATTCTAAGCATTCTTTAGTAGATATATTTTTTTTTGTATAATTTTTAAAAATTTCTAATATCTATTTTTCAGAATTAGTATAGCCAATACCATGTTCTATATTGCCAATTATTAAAGGAGGTGCGTCATTGCCCAAAGAGCTTTCCATAAAACGGATACAAGTATAAATATCTCCTTTCCAATCTAAAGAAAACATATTAGAAGTAGTTCCACACCATCTTTCTTCTAATTTTTCTATTTCTAGAGGAGCATAATTATTAGGTTCAAAAGGTCTAAAATAAATATCATCTTGTAAATTATTATTGATAATATAATCAGCTATTTTTTTTAATTCATTATAATAAGTTTTAATATAATCTTCTTTAGTCCAAACATCTTCAAAAACACAATTGGCATAAATATTATTAAATCCTAATTCAATCATGTTTTTTACTCCTTTAAAAACATAAGGTAAATTATCTGGACTAAAAGTTATTTTAGTTCCTCCATTACCATTTTTAAGTAAATCTAATCCTGCTTTGACCGCTAAATCATAGCTTCCTTGACCATTAGGAAATAAACGACATTTATCATGCAATTCTTTACAACCATCAATAGTTACATTTATTGATGCAAATGTTCCATATTTCTTTAAAAATTTCTATACTTTTGGAGTAAAATATAAAACTCCATTAGAACATAAATTAAAAGCATGAAACATTTGCCATGGAGAATCTTTTGATATTTCATTTAATTTATCTTCAAAATATTCACAAATCTAATCAATTAAATCGATTTCTAATAAAGGCTCTCCTCCAATAAAATCTAAAATAAATCCAAATATTTTTCCTTCATAAAAATATGATTCAGGATTAGTCCGTCCTTCAAATATATAATCAATAAATTTTTTAGCAATTTCGAAAGACATTTTATGATGTCCTTTATTTATTTGATAACAATAAGAGCAGCATAAATTACAATCATCAGTTACTTGGAAAGTAATATTTTTCATCATTTTCCCATCCTAATTTGGGAAAAGAGTATAAACGTAATCAGCATACTAATAATTAGGTTCTAACATATTTTTTACTCCTTTATATCAATAAAGTGATTTGCAAAGTTAAGTATATATTCTTTATTATTAGGATTGTATTTTACATTAAATTTACTTAACTCTAATTTAAATAATTTATTATATAATATAAAATCTTTTAAATATAAATCATTAAAAGAAAATAGCCATCTAACTTTATTATGTTCACTTAAATAAGAATAACGACTTAATCTAAGAAGTTCTTCTTGATTTACATTTATTTTCATTTATTTACTCCTTTTTCTCTATATTCTTTATTTATATTAAAATTGTAAAATATAGAATAAATTTAAATTGCCCTTTTTGCATAAAAATTGCCTTGGGCGGGCAAATCCAAATCTCGGTCGTTATTGGGTATAAAAAAATAAGTAAGGGATTTAAATCCCTTACTTATTACTTCTTCAAATAATTACCAAGAACTTCCTTCAAGTCAATACCTGTGGCTTCAGAAAGACCATTCATAATTTTATCCGCAGTCTGCATTACATCAGACACAAGCTTGGTGTTTCCACCTTCACCATAAACGGTAATCTTATCAACATTATTAAGAGGCTCTGCGGCATTCTTAACAACTTCAGGAAGTGCCTTAAGGTACATTTCAAGAACAGAAGCTTCACCCATCTTCTTCTGAGCTTCAGCTTTCTTTTCAATAGCAGACGCTTCTGCTTCACCAACTGCGGCAATACCTGCTGCCTTCTGTTCAGCAGCATACTTTTCTGCTTCTGCTCTGGCCTTCATAGCTCGTGCTTCCTGTTCCATTTCATAAGCCTTAGCTTCTGCTTCCTTTTGACGACGGATCAAATCTGCGGAAGCCTTCTGTTCTGCGGCATATTTATCGGCATCAGCCTGCTTGCGGACAAGAGCATCAAGTTCGTATTCTTTCAACTGAATCTGCTTCTGCTTCAGGTCAGCTTCGCGTTCAGCCTTTGCGATATTAGCTTCAGTAGCTGCAACATCACGCAGCTTACGCTGGTTCTCAGCCTCAATGCTTGCTGCGGCATCAGCCTGAGCCTGACGAGTATCAGCTTCCTGCTTCAACTGAGACTGCTTAATAGCAAGATCATTGTTACGGATAGCCATATCTTCAGCAGCTTTAACACGTGCATCATTAGCATCTTTAGCATTCGCAGCTTCAGCAATCGCAATTTCACGCTGTGCATCAGACTTGGCAATTGCTGCCTTCTTACGAATCTGCTCAACATTATCAATACCAAGGTTGGTAATTACATCATTGTCATCAGAGAAATTCTGAACATTAAATGTAATTAGCTCAAGACCATATCGAGCAAGGTCTGGTACTGCATTTTCCTGAACCTTTTCGCTAAACAGTTTGCGATCACTTACCATATCAGTAAGATTCATCTGACCGACGATCTCACGGATATTACCTTCCAAAAGGTCATTGATCTTAGAAGCAATTTCTTCTCTATCAACATTAAGGAAGTTCTGTGCCGCGAGAGTCATTAGTTCAGGCTTTTCGCTAACCTTAACAGAAACAGTTGAATCAACACGTACATTGATATACTCAGCTGTTGGAACAGATGAACCAGTCTTTACATCAATCTGAATAGCACCAAGGTATAGCTTATCAAGTCGTTCAAAAAAAGGAACCTTAAGTCCAGCTTTACCTACAAGAATACGCGGTTTCTTGTGAAGACCAGAGATAACATAGGCAACATCAGGCGGTGCCTTTACATATCCCGTGCAGAAAAGAACAATAACTACCAATGCGATGAGTACAAAAGGCAAAATAGACAAAATAATCGTGCCCAATTTATTTATCTCCTTATATTTAATTTTTAATTTTTTTTATTTATTAAAGAAATGTTTTACATTCTTCAACTTTAATTTTCATTTGTTCAATGATATCATCCAGAAGAACAGGCCAACCATTATGAGAGTCAACTCCCACATGATACATATAAGGTCTATCTTCATAGAAATTAGTAGTTTGATGAGTATGCCCAAAAAGATTTAGAGTCATTTGATGAAGACTTTCTTTTTCAAGATTACCAGTTAGAGTTGGAAAATGACTCATATAAAAATGATATTTCCTATAATTAAGGACAGAAGCCCATCCAAGGATTTCAGCATTAAGTTCTTTATATTTTTCTTGACGATTTTGAGTATCATGATTACCAAGAATAATATGCAGATTACCTTTAATACGTTTAACGCATTCCATGCCTTTATCGGTATTCCCAAGCATTAAATCACCAAGGACGTATAAATCATCCTCTGGCTTAATAAGAGAATTAGTTTTATCAATTTGGTCTTCATTCATTTCTTCGACAGAAGAATAACCTCTAGCTTTCCAAATGAATTCTCTATCATGTCCGAAATGCCAATCGGAAGTTAAATAAATTGCCATTGTTTCATTCCTTTCTATAAAAGAGTAATACCGCCTTTTTCATTTACGATATAAATTTTATTATATTCATATCGTTCACCATAATTGGGGCGATAAGCACTTTCATACATTCGTTTAATTGCATCTTCCGGCACAAGACTTAATCCTTCTCTTTTGGCATTGCGTTCAAGAGCTACTTTAAGCGGCACATCCATATAAATACAATTAATAAGTTTATCTTTAAGAAAATCTTTTCCAAGAGAATTAAGAAGTTTATTGCGTGAACGTTCATTTAAATGAGTGGCGTCAGCAACTACAATATCATACTCATTAAATGCTTCTCGAATTGCTTTACAAAATTTAGAGAATACAAGACTTTCTTTAGAGAAATATTCATCATTATTCCCAATAATAGAAAAACGAATTACATCTCTTGAAATAATTTTTACACCGGAAGAGTTTCCAAAATACTGGTTAAGAAAATAGCTCTTACCACTACCGGGACATCCGCACATAATGTAAAGAGTCTTCCGCTTCATCCTTATATACTCCTTTTTCAAAATTTTCTTTGAACTCATATACATCTTCATCATTTTTACACTCAATGCAATTAAGTTCCAATTTGCAATGTGGACAATAAAGCTTTTTCCGATGGAATCTTTCGTGCTGAAATCCTCTTTTACGAAATAACTCCATTGCTTTATTACCACATTTCATACAATAAAAACTATGTAAAACAATTTCTTTACCCATATTTATCAATCCTTTATTCTTTATATAAATATTATATAATATTTTTTTATAAAAATAAATTATTTGATTTGAAATATGTGTTCATCAAAAGTATCAAGGTTAAAGAGAATACTTACATTTGTAGCATATGTACCACAATCAATATCAATTTTATGACCGTTATCAAAGTAATGGACACCATAATCTTTCTTAAATTCTTCTTCTGAAATAATATAAGGAATAGGAGTATGGCCGAATACTTGATAATCAAATTCACAAGGTTTATAAGCTACATTATGTTTACGGTTCCAAGTAAGTTCTTTCATCAGATATTCTTTCATCTCTTTTGATTCTTTATTGTATTGATTATTTTCAAAATGACGAATTGTATTCCAAGAGATACCTGCATGAGAGAGGAAGATTTTCTTATCTTCTGTATTTTTATAAATATAAAAAGGAATAGTTTTTTTCAGAAGGGCAAGCCATTCAGGCATAAACCCATCATTAGTTGCCGTAGTAAATGTTTCATATCCACCATTTTGACACAGCAGATAAAAAGCATAATCGCACATACCATTATAATTAATATAATCATCAAGAGCATTGATAAGCATTTGTTCATGATTACCGCGTATATAAGTAATCCAATTATCATTTACACCACGCAGCATATCCTTAATGATTTCCCAACCATCAAGACCGCGGTCTGCACAATCACCAAGACAAATTAATTTATCTTCTTTTGGATTAATAAAATCTTTAATTTGACGCCAAATATTAATATTACCATGAATATCTGATATACAATATGTGGACATTTTTATCAACTCCTTAAATTTTAAGTATTATTTTTAATTTCCTCTCTTACTTGCATAAGTAATTGACCTAACATATTTCTGCCCATAATATCTTTACATCTGGGACAATCACAATCACCCCAGTAATTATCGTGCCAATAGTTTCCTTCTTCAAGATATTGGTCACCAGTAGCAAGAAGTTTATCTCGTAATTCAGGAATGGCGAACTTATATCTGAGACCATCAAGCATTACTTGTTCTTTAACACTTTCCCAATCAGGAGCAAGCTCAATTTGCCGTCCAAGCCGTTTAGCTAGGCCGGGTGTTTTAGCCATTCTGATTTCTTCAAAATCAAACATATTAGTTGCTTTTTGTGCTTGGAAGAAATGTTCTACAGTAGGATACGAATCTCCGCATTCATCTGTAAAAGAGCTGGGACTAAAATTACTTAAAAAACCATATTCTCTTTCAAATCTATCAATCATACTTCATACCCCTGTTCTGCCATTACCTTGGTGCTTTTATAAACCATATGGCCACTTACTCTATCTTTTGCCTTCTTAATTACGCCGAATTCCACAAGATGATTAAGAATACGGCTAAGTTTTTGTGAAGTAACATCATGAAGTACCATATCACTTCTTTGAATATCTGCGATACTCATTGTTTCTGGACTATTCTCAAGAACATCGATACATCTTACTGTAAATTCGCTATTTTGCTGTGCTGAATATTTACTAGTTTTATAAGGCATATAATTATCACTCACTTTCTATATATATTATAGAATATTTTTATAAAAAAATAAAGAGGGAATTTTTACATTCCCTCTTTATAATTAATCCTTCTTAGGAGCAAACTGTTTAATGATACCTTCAAGAGTTGTTCCACGCATCAGGCGATCAACAACATCAGCAGAGCTTTCATTGTTGGCAAGAGCATAAGGAGCTACACCATCAGCGATTGTCTTCATCAGATTAGTGTTACCATTAGCCATAAGAGCTTCAATCAGACCCGGCTGGATAGAATTCATAACCTTCTTGACAGTATCAGCATATGCTTCCTGTTTTGCCTTTTCAATTGCGGCAAGTGCCTGCTTATGAGCGATTTCAGCATCTGTTTCTTTCTTTTCACGCATCAACTTAGCATCGTGAAGAGCATCTGTAAGGACAGACATATCACATTCAGCCTGTTTGATTGCCTGCTGTTCAGCTTCCTTCTTTCTATTGGCTTCACTCTGCATATCGAGTTTAGTCATAGTTTCAGTACGCTGGAGTTCCAACTTATTAATAACCTGCTGACTACGAAGTTCCTGTTCCTTCTGTTCTGCTTCAGCCAGTTTACTAATAACAGCAATACGGCGTTCGGCATCAGACAATTCAAGAGACTTAGCAATCATTTCATTCTGATGCTTCAGAAGAAGTTCTTCAACATCATTATCTACATCAATGTCCAAAACTTCGCAATCATAGACAAACATACCATTTTCTTTGAAGAAACGACCTGGCTTCTTCTTAGAGTCAGCTTCAGAAGTATTGTTGTCAATATCATCAATAGCATAATTACGAATAAGAGTGCTATAATTCTGATAAAATTCTTCAATTGTGTAATTCTTTGCCATTCTCTTAATAATAGAACGCTCTCTATCACAAAGATACTTGACATAATTATCAATAGAGAACCACTTATTCATATAGTCTCTATCGAAAGATACACAATAAGAAACCTTAATATTCGCCTTTACGAAATCCTTAGTTTCAATTTCAATAATATCACTAATCTTATTATTCTCATGGCGAAGGAATACAGTCTTAATAAGTCTATCAGTAGTCTTTGGCTTACCCGTACTCATCTGAAGAACTTCAAGAGTCTGGTCATAATCAAGAAGAATAGTCTGCGGACCACAAATAACCTTACGGTCGCCATTCTTGCTTACAACATCAACTGCATAGCCAGTCCAAACATCAATAGATACAACACCATCATACTTATTATCAAGAGTAATAGTGCGTGGCTTTGTATAGGAAGTACCGCGAGAAATATTCGCCTTAGCTTCAAGATTAGCCAGAGTAGATGCAGTAGAATAAGAAGCAGAATAAGCAGTTAGATTATTAAGTACATCTGTGGCTGCTACGACGCCCTTCTCAACTGCCTTTTCGTTAAGGCTTCTATTGTATTCAAGAGCTTCATTATTACCTGGATACCAAAGAGCACACTGACTATTTGTCAGTTTACGCTTCACAACTACTTCAGTACGCGGATCAGGCAGGTACATAGCCGGTCCCTTAACTGTATTAATTTCACCAGTAAGACGGTTCATGATATATCTACCTTCGCCTTCTGGAATAGCAATAGCATGATGCATTAGCTTATTATCATAGCTAATAATTGCATGTTCAGGACGCGGATAATAAATCATCTGGTCATCACCAGTAATGAAAAGTTCTTCACCAACAGGGTGATGAGTTCCATCTTCATCATCATATTCAGCAATTACCTTAACATAGATACCAGAAATCTTAGAAAGTTCAATTGCACGGAAAATAAATCCACCCTTGGGAGATGTTACGAATGTTTCAGTCGGTTCAGGGAAGACAACCTTTGGGCCATGAACATAACGCTTATTGCCATCTTCGTCCTTAAGAATACAATACTCAAGACGTTCAAGAGTAACAGCCTCACGCACATAACCCTTATTTGCATCATTATTGATAGGAATTACTTCAATACCAGTAGGCGGAATATAGAAGGAAATATCAGTACCCTTAATAACAAGGATTTGACCATTTACACAATTTGTAACAGTATTTTCAATTTCCTTACCTTCGGCATCTACTACCTTACCCTGATTCTTATTAGCTTCATCAGCTTCATAAACACGAGCCAACAGGTATTGGTTAGTGCGGAGTGCATGACCCTTAACCACCTTAGCCATCTGGCCCGGATACAATGCAAATGAAACAGGTCCACGAATATTAACCTTACGACCATAAAGCAGTTCAGGAGCTACGGATGCGGCACCAACATTAGGATGAGAACCATCCTTAGTAGGATTCTTTACAATTGCATACCAGTTTTCAGGCGGTAGTACAAATAGAGACTTGGCTTCTGTAAGATTCTGGACTGTCTTAAATTTCTTGCTCTTTTCATCAAAAACAACAAGACTGTCCTGTGCAGAAATAGTAATGGTAATAGGGCCAGTATAGGTCTTAATAGAACCATTAGTATTATTCTGAACAAATACATATTCATTCGGAGAGAGGACAATATCTCGCTGCTGCGGGTTCATCATATTATTATTATAATTACTATTCATTTCCATAATTTTTTAATCCTCATATTTATTAACTTCGCTTGCGGGAATAACACAAATGTGATTATAACTCTTAATAACAATTGCTTTGCTATTGGAAGAAATAATTTCTCCAATTTCAATCTTACCAGTACGCGGATTAGTAAAACGAACAAACTTATCAAAAATAATAGACATAAGAATTATTCCTTTCTTTATTTTCTATATATATTATATAAAATTTTAATTAAAAAATAAAATAATCATCTTCTATCCAAGGGAATAAATTTTTATTAGCTACAATGGAGTCAGAATTAGTTGGGTAAGAGCAAATTGTAAATTCGTCAGAGTTTGATTTTATTATGGTTACAGGCTCGTCGAAATTTAATTTTATTTTAGGAAGATCATTAAAAGAACGTTTACCGTCTCCGATAACTATCTATGTATAATTTCCATTAATATCTATAAGACCTAATTCTCCATCTAATAGAACAGGATTATTATTTATCCAATTAGTTAATGTATCTCTACGCTAAAGTAATCTTTGATTATATGTCATTATTTTCTCCTTTATATAAAAAATAAGGCGGATTACTCCGCCTTATAAATTACTTAATACAAGCATAACGCTTATCATTAAGTTTATCGTACATCAAATCCTGTGCCGTCTTGCCCTTCATAATCTGTTCAAAAAGGACAGGAGAGAAACCAGAGACATAAGACACATTCTTTTCATCCTTCATCGCAAAATTATCCTGACGAGCATCGACATTCCAGAATACCAACTTAGGCATTTTATAACCATAACTTTCCCACTTAGCTCTCATTTTTTCAAACAAAGAAGCATCAGTTGCAGAAAAACGATAATTGTTACTGGTTACACAACTGTTAAATTCCATATCAGAAATGACAATCAAATTCTGAGGAATTTCATCAGAAGAACAATGATTATCAATAGCAATCTGTAGAATCAAATCAAATGCTGCCTCGATATTAGTGCTACCGCCCCAAGGAGCCTGAAGAATACGACTAACCTTATCACAAAAATCAATACCTTCAACCTTCATAAACTTAGGCTGACTATTGAAGGTCAGGAAATGACTTGCATAAGGTCCACGATTCTTTTCAGCACAATACATGCCAATAGAAATAGCAACATCAATAGGAGCTACAGTACGATTACCATAACCACTACCACACATAGAACCAGAAGTATCTACAATGGCAATACCATTAAAAGCTGCACCATTAATATAATCAGCAAGATTTTCCCAATACTTATTAACCATCAGACGGTCAACGGTATTAACAGTAGGAGTTTTATAGCCGAACCAGCTATAGCCACATCCCATTGCTTCACGAGCCTTTTCTACACATTCATAAGGATAAAGAGCCTTAGCATTTACCTTAGTGGTAGTATCCTTTGCGAAATCTTCGTAAGTTCTTGCACCTGCCTTAGCACGCTCAACATCATGTCTGGCAAAAGCATTCTTATAAAGGAAGCCTGCACGAGAAGGAATCTTATCAAATTCAATCTCATCCCACTTACCTGCAGACATAAGACGTTCAAGAACATTGATACGCTCACGCAGAGTAGAAAGAGTCTTACGGTACTGCTTAGAAGTCATACCAAGATAACGACGAGTCTTGGAAGCAAGCTCACGGGATTCCTGAGAGCTGGTGTTTTCAGACTTCAGCCACTTAGCCAGAAGAGAAGGAGTTTTGCAGGTAAGGTCCAGTGCAAGCTGTTCTTTCATAAACTTAAATGCTTCATCCTGACAAGGAGTACCAACAAACAGATACAAATCATCCCAACGTCCAAATTCAGGAACGTACTTCAAATTACGCTTGGCCGCGTCAATATCCTGAGTAGCCAACCACTTCATGCAAACGCGGAAGAATCTACGTTCACCCTGGCCGCCACGTACATCACGCAGATAAAAAAGGCATTTCAATGCATAAGGTTCATTTTCTTCAAAAGCCTTCTTAAAAAGGAAAATACAATCATCATCACTTCTGGAGCGATAACTACCACCAAGAGCAAACATATCATACAGTGCTGTAAGAGTAGAACCATATGCGGTTGCACCATTTTCAGTAGTGATAGTATTTTCCATTACATTGATACCATTCATAAATTTATTCATAATTAAATCTCCTTTTTCTCATTGACTCCTCTTGGACAAGAGGAAATTTATAATATCTTTAACTTTCTATAAATATTATAATATATTTTTTTATAAAAATCAATTAAGATTTTTATAAAAGATAATTTAATAATTTTTTAACATTGTGCTAGTAATTTGATAATAGCCACCCCTCATAGGTTTTCCGTTTTCAATTAGATACTCCAAGAGTTCTGGGCTATTTAATTCTGCTTCTAATTTATCTAAATCATTAGCAGTCGCATATAAGCCAGAATATACAAAAACCTCTGGGCCTACTCTTACATAAGGAATTTTATCGGGGGTAATTGTTGTCGAAATAACTAATTTTTCTTTATTCATATTAGCTAAACCTTGAGAACGACCAAATTCAAACCATTTTGTACTACCAGTAATAGAACGATTTTTTAGATGTTCTTTATTAGCCAGCATATAAGCGTAAGTCTTAGGGGCTGATTTCAATTCTTCTTCTGTGTGAGGTGGAACAATACACTCTTTCCATTCCTAGGTACCAGCTTTAATAATGGGGTGGACAAAAATATCTTCCAAATCATTAAAATTATCTTTAATAAAAATTCGGTCTGCTAATGTTGCAATACCATTTTGCAGACTTCCATAAGATAATCCAATTTTCTTTCTAGTATTACTCCAAGGGATTTGAATACTTGTTTTTACTTTTGATAATCCAACAATGCCAGTATATGTGGAAAATCCATCAAATAATTGCTCTTTTGTGAAATCTTCAAAATACCAAAGTAAATTATTTTTTTCAATATCTTCCCTCATTTTTTTACCGCTAGTATTTTGAATAAAAGAAAGCGGAGAAATATATAATAGACTTCCAGTTGGTTTTAAAAATTTTTGACCAAGTTCATAAAAGGCATAATATAAATCATACATGCCAAAACAATAAGAATATTGTTCAATCTCTTGTTTTGTCTCTGGCATTAGATTATGAATGCGCACATATGGCGGATTTCCAATAACATAATCAAATTTACCAAACCATTCAGTTTGTTTAAAAGCTGAGCCTAAAATTACATTATCTGATGGTAATATATTTTGCACTTTTTCGATGACATCAGCATCAATGTCAATAGCAAAAATATGTTCTTTTGGAATGCCTCTATTTAAAAGTCCCGTAATAAATGCTCCATCACCACAACTATTATCTAAAAATAGAGATGTATTAATTTCTTTTTGAGTTAAATTTAAAATATCAATCATATGATTGACAATAGTATCTGGGGTCATAACTTGACCATAGTTTTTTACTTTATCAAACATTTTCTTTTAAACCTCCTATAAATTGCATAATTGCATCAGTTAAGCAAGGAGAGATATTATCTTCACAATAGTGTGCAGTAAAGTTATCATAATCCACTTCAAAATAATATGGGATGAAAGTTAATAAATCCCAATAAGTAGATTTATAAGTTAAAAAGTTTTTATAATTATCCTTGCTTTTTTGAGTAGGAGTCTCAAAAACTACTTCACCCTTACTCTTTCTATGATGAACCTTAGTGGGAATAAAAATTATTTGCATAATAGGGATACCGGCATTTATAAATAAATCAGATTCACCCTTCATATTTTCATAATAATTATTTGCATTTTTATTATACTCAGAGCGAATTCCCTTAAAATTGATAGCTCCTACGAATTTATCCCCATTAAAAATAGCAATATCAACTTTTTTAGAGCCATAAGCCCCAATAAACTCATATTCTGAATTGCACAGACTTCGAGTGGAAAAACCTTCTTTTTCCACAAGTTCCGCAATTTTAGAATGAATTGGTTCTAATAATTTGGAAGAACGAGTCGTGGCAGAACCATATTTGTTTTCTGCAACTGCTTTAAATTGGTCGGCAAACAACTGTTGAAATTCCATATTTTCTCCCCTTTTTTATATTATATCAAAAACTTTAGCTAAAGTCAATTTTTTCTTATACCATATGTTTTATAAAATTTCAAATTTTATGTTTTACACTCTGACCATTCAACTCTATCAATTTCACCATAATCATCAATTTTCCAATCATCGATTACTAAATCTAATTCAACATCATTGTCGTAAATAAAATTTTTAGGATTGGTTTTAAATTGTTCAAATTCTTCATCAGTTAAATTTACAGTACCTTCTCTATGACCGTAGCGTAAATGCCCAGCTACATAATCAAGTGGAGCATAAATATAAACTTTTTTCATTTTTAATTTTCTCTTTCTTTTTTCTTTTATTATATAATATTTTTTAAAGAAAATAAAAAAAGGACTGAATTTCTTCAGTCCTTTAAATTAATTAATCTACAGCAAAGTCCGGATCAATAATACCAGGATCAGCTCTTTCAATGACAGTCAAATTATAATGAGTGCTGCCAACAACAGGAGTTAAAATAACAGTATCCCCAACATTAAAATAGTTATAAGTATAAACAGTAAAAGTTCCCTTATCCTTAATGGTTACAAAATAAGTAGTCCAGATATAAACTCCATCATCATACGATTTTGTAGTAGAATCAATTACTACTTCTTCAACAGTGCCTTGGATATAGGCGGGATCAGCGATATTCTTACTGACATAAGAAACACTCCAAAGATAATCGCTATGATAAACAGTCTTCTTATCAGTATAAATTTCAATATAATCCTTAACTGCAAGCTTCGTATCACTATTTACTAGATAAGTATTATAATCATTCAAAGTAACAAGATAATAATAACTACCAGAACGATAATAATCACTTACATCAACAATATCAGTGATAGTACCAATAGCATAAATATATTCTGGTTCATAACTAAAGCCCATTGCTTCATAAAGAGTTTTATCAGTTTCAACGATACGACCCTTTACATATTCAACTACATAACAATCAAGGGCATTATAAAGCATCTGACAAGCTTCACCACGAGTAATAGGATCAGAACCATTTACATAACTATAAATATTAGTATAGAGGTCAAGACGAGTAGCAATACGCTCAACATTCACAGGCCATTCACCAGCGAGTTGTGGAGCATTATAACCAAGAGCATTCAGGATAAGAGTAACCATTTGATCATATGTAATTTCATCATTGGGTGCAAAAGTAGTTGCGTTATGACCATGCATAATATCATAGAAAACTGCGGTATTAACATAATCATAAAACCAATCACGATAAGAAACATCAGTAAAATTAATTACATCATGAACAGTTTTCTCACCATAAAGGGCACGAACAATAATAGCACATGCCTCGGCACGAGTTAAAGTATAATTAGTACCAAACTTAGTTGCACTATAGCCATTTACAAGACCAAGGTCATAAAGGTCATTGATTGCCGTTTCATATCTACTTTTGGATACATCAGTAAATCCATTAGCTGCAAAAGCAATAGTAGCAAACGACATAACCATAATTACTGCCATAATAATAGCAATAAACTTCTTCATAATATTTTTTTCTCCTTTGATTCTTTTATAAAAATAGAAAATTGGGGAACAATTAAGTTCCCTCAATTTCTTTATAAATTATATAATATTTTTTTTAGAAAGTAAAATTTTAAGCATAAACAGCAGAAAGTGCTTTCCAAGTAGAATTCGTTTCATCCCAATATTTTAATATACCATTGCCATTTCCAGAAGAAATATCAATCCATAATAATTTTTTATCTGCAGGCTCATTAGAAGAAACAACATAAGGCTTAACGCTCAATTTTTCTAAATCCTCATTAGTTGTCTTTCTTTCTTTTTCCAATCTTGTATTCAAATCAGTTGTTGTTATTACTAAATTATTATCTACTGGATTAGTTCCGTTGGAAACATCATTAATATATAAATTACCAGAAATTATACAATCTGCTTTTGAGCCATTTTGAACAATACTAAAAGCATTTGCTCTTTTTTCATTATTTTCACCATTACCGATAATAAATAAAGAATTATTTAATGGAACATTAAATTTACCGCTTATAATACTATTGGAATTATTATTAGAAGTAGTAGTATTTATTTGTAAATTAGTTCCTATTAAAAAATTATTTTTATTATTTTTTTCAATATCAAATTCTTTATTTTCATCATCGGTAATGATAATATTTCCTGAGCCTCTAGGATTAACCTTATCCATCTTTAAATTAAAAGTGGTATTATCTATAGAAGTATCACCATCTACTATTCCTAGAATTTCTTGTATTGTTCTTATATCTAATGGAGTTATTTTAGTATCTCCTTCTACTAATGCTGTAGCATATAATGCATTAACCTATTTACGGTATTTTTTTGCAGTAGTAGGATCACTAATATCTCCTGTGTTTATAAATAATTCATTGGTATCAGTAGTAAATAAAATTGAACCAACTTTATTATAAATTTCACTCTTATCTGTAGATAGGAATTCTTTTTTGCCCTAATGTAAAGAATAAGAAGTAGCCATTTTTTCTCCTCCTTATTAATTATTTAAAATATCTGGTGACCAAATAGCAGAAATTGGAGTCCATTTAACATTAGATAACTCAGCTTCACTATATTTACCTTCACTATTTTCTCCACCAGAACGCCAATAGACTAAGCCATATCCAGATTCATTATTAGTACAAATCCAAATTTTTGGGAAGAATTTACCACTTAATACTGGTTTATCAGGCTAGGAAACTATTAAAGTACTTATACGATTTAATAAATAAGCATCCTAATTATTTTTATTAATATTTTTTATCTCTTCTTCAATATCTCCAATTTTTTTATTTATGGCTATAATAGCATTTTCTAAATCAGTTATTCTTTGTAATATATTATATTTCTTTATTAAATAATAATCAATTCTTTTATCAATTACACTCTATAACCAATTATAAAACCATAATTCATATCCTATAGTTTGATCATCGTTTTTATATACAATACGATTAGCAATATACCCAGGTTGCTCAGGATCATTTTCATCCCAATTGCTAACTAAATCAGATAAAAATGTTGTATTTAAGCTACGAGTTTTATAATGAAAAATTATTTCTAAGTTTTTAGTCTACTTTAAATATCCAATTAAACTAGCTAATCGCATATAAATAGCTCTATCTTTTGAATCAAAAATCATTTCATTATTAATTTCATAATAAACATTTTCTCCATTAAAGCCTTCTATAATAGTATTATCTTTATTTAATGATAATGTTTCAATTAATTCTTCTAAAATTTCTTCTGTAATATCCTACATTTCAATTTCATTTAATTGATTCATAAGATTATTTTTAGAAATCTAAACTTGTTTTAATAACTATAATCTATCATCGTCAGTTAAATTATAATCATAATAAATATTACCATTTTTATCTAATTTTTTTTCTAAACTTAAACGTTCAATTAAGAAATTTTTACCATTAAAAACAGTAATATCAGAATTTAATCGAACTTTATTACTTAGTTCAGTTTTTAATCCTTGTTTTAATTTTAAATATTGTTCATCTGTAGGAGCTTTACCTTCAATAAAAGCAATTAGAATAGACTATTCTTCTAAATTAAATCTATTATTGTATACATATAATGTATCTTTAATAATTTGATTTAAAGTCTATTTCTCTTTAGTTTTTAAAATATTAGATTTATAAAACCAATAACGAGGTTGTTTATTTATTTCTAAACTTATTGAATCATTGTTTTTAATTATTTGTTTTAAAGAAGTTTTATCATCTTTAGATAAATCTTCAGTGATAGCTATTTTATTATTTATATAGTTAACTAAGAATTGAATTTTATCTTCAAATGCAGTTTTTTCTATATCTAAAATAGCATATGGAGTTTCTGCTGTTTTATTATAGTTTTCAATTGCATTATTTAATAAAGTAATTAATTTATTTATTGTTTCTTCATTTTTAGAAGCATTAGGAACAATAAATTTTAATTTATTAGTAATATAATTCTTATATTTTCCTTCAGTAATATAATTATTAATTTTAATTTTTAATAATTGCTATAATATTTCTGTATATTCTAAATAAGTTTTCACAGTAAGACTATTATCTATTAAATAATTGAGATAATTAATTTCATTATCATAAAAAGGTGCTGTTGCACCATACATATGAATTTCATAATAACCCCAATTATTATCATTATAAATTAATAAGTCATTAGGATGAAAATAATTATTACTAATTTTTATATATTGCTCATTATTAAAAGTTTTTAAATTACTTTTATTTTTTACTGTAATAACTACATCATCAAGAATTTTATCTGTTGTAATTATTTTTGTTAATTCAACTAATAATAATTCTTTATCTATTGGTTCAATAATTGAATTTCCTTCATTAATTAAATTAGTTAAATAAACAAAATTTTTAGCAATTAATTGAACATCGTTAGTTTCAGCCTAATAGTAATTCTATAATTTATTAATTACTGTATCTCGATTAGTTTTACCGATATTATTATCAGTGAAAATTTGGGTATTAGTATTAGTTTTATCTTTTAAATCATAACTACCAGCATTAACAATATAAATTAAAGCTTGTTTTTCAGCCGGTGTTAATGCATTTGTTTTTTGGATATCAGGCTTTGGATAAGTAATATTAAATAAATCTAAAAGTCCAGTAACTAATATCTATTTTTCATTATCATATAAACTACTTGAGGGAATTAATAATGTTTTTTCTTTACTTTGATAAAATAAATCATCATTAAGAATTGGTTTATTTTTAATATAGCTTGGATTTGTGGGGTCAATAGCTGTCCAATCTCCCTATACATTCCCGGCGGTGAGAGTTGGCAAATCTCTAAATAATGTTGTGCCATCACCAATTTTTATTGATATAGGTGCTACTCCTGTGTAATCTATATTTTCTGTAGACACTACAATATTACCATCAGCTTTTGGATCATTAAATAATACTGACTTTGATACACAATAATGTATTTGTGAAACATTAGAATCAGTATTAAAATCTTCTTGGGCTGGTACTAATTCTAATTTATCTAATAGTTTTTCTTTATTAGATTGTATTGCTGAATTAATAGTATAATTAAAAGGTAAAAGTTCACTTTCTTCAATATTAATACTAGGAGTTATTTTATCAGCATTATTTTGAAGCCAATTAAGAAGAACACCAGTCGGAACAGTATCAAATTCAAGTGTTTTGTAGGCCTCATTGTTCCAAACAAATGCAGAGTCTAAACCAGGGTCACGTCCCGCAACCTCACCAATAGTGCCATAGACTAAAACATAATTTACACCATTATTTGTAATACCAATTGACGTTGCTTTTTGATTATTCGTTGTAAAAGGAATATTGGTTGTTATTAATGTCAGTGAAGCTTCATCAACTGGTGCATTATTTTTAATTTTCCATGTTTCTTTACCAATTAATGACATAGAAGTTATTGAGTCTATTGAAGGAATTAGTCTAATTTTATTTTTCTTTTTGTATTTAAACTCATTACTTACTACTTTGAATTTAACGTTTGGATGTTCAGCCAAAGTAATATAAGTAAAATTACTATTTGTAGAATCTATTTCTACAGTTAAAATAGTCCCTTCAAAATTATGTAATGCAAACTATTTAGTAAAATTATTAATTTTATTATTTATTTTATAATTTAAATATATTTGTTCATCAACAGTTAATGGACTTATATATTTTGATGTAGTAGTTTCATCACCATTAGGGATAGAAATTGTAAGACCATTTTCATTGAAATGAGTTATCTTATTTTTTATTTGAGCTTCATTCTAAAATAAAATGCTCCATGTATTAAATTTTTTTTGTTCTTCAGTAAGAACTTCTTCATTATTTATTAAAGCAATTAATGCTAATTTTTCTGCTTGAGTAAAATAATGTTGTTCTATTAAACTAGTTCGTACTGCTGCTTCATCTTTGGTTATTTCAGAGGTAGGAGGAACTATAATACATACTTCTCCTTTAGAAGGAGTGTAATTAGCTCCAATAGTTTCCCAAACAGCAGAGTTTTTAGCTTTAGTATTTACAACAATATATCTATTCATATATTCACTCCTCCGTTTTATCTTTTTATACTTCTTCTAATAATAAAAAGATGGGTAAGTTCATTATTAGAACTTACCCATCTTTTCCAAAGAAACACCAAACAAACAAAAGGAGGATGACAATATTAGAATCTTAGTGGACCAGAATAGGAGAATCGAACTCCCAACAGATGATTGGAAATCACCAGTTTTACCATTAAACTAATTCTGGATATATTTAAACTACACATTAAGAATAAACAATAGTATGGTAGCTATGACCCGGTTTCATGGTCGCTTTACAGAATGGCAGTCAAAGGTTGTTATCCTTCGCCTAAAATCTCCATCCAAACCTCAAATGAGGGAAACATCTAAGCCGTATCATTCAGTTTTCCTGACTCATTTCGACTTGCGGATTTGTTACCTACCGCCGTACTACCTACTAACCTTTCTATGTTAGCCCCGACCCGTCTATTCAACTATCGTTAGCTACTATTGTTCAATGGTGCCGGTGGCGGGACTCGAACCCGCATGGTGTTGCCACCGAGGGATTTTCTTGCTACTCTATGTCACCATAGCCACATTTCTGTGTTGTAGTCTGGACTATGTCTTCATCATATCATTACTGACTTAGATGGTTGGTATATAGTCTCTACACATTTATGAATTGAGAAATATGTTTTTATATATAAGGTGCAATATTTTTTATTACCTTTTCTAAAAACTCAATTCAATTTAGCACGGCGTTCTCTTAGCAATTCGCCGTTTTAGCCAACTTCTACTCTAAGAGTTTCCTCTTAGGCACTCTATTTTAATGTTTGCTAAGTCAAAAGTCCCTTGTGTCTACCAATTCCACCACACCGGCAAATAAACTATATTAATTAATCAAGACTCAATTTTGAAAAACAAGTAATTCATTTTAGGTGAACTTTCAAAAGTAAATTCGCTGCATGAGTCTTATACCTGGCACCGGCTCTCAGAGTCGAACTGAGACTTGCTGATTTAGAGTCAGCTGAGCTAACCGTTACCCAAAGCCGGAATATAATTACAAGACAGTTTAATAAAGTATCTTCTTATGAACCAAAAACATATAATTATCTTTAATAAAAATTTGCTGAAACTGTCTTAGAGAAATTGTCCTAACTTCTCTTTATCTTGTAAATATATTATACTAAATAATTTTTTTAAAATCAAATTATTCAGTAGAATATATTTACAAAAATTAATATATCCAATAGAAATAAACTACACCATAGCCACTAACCATTTATTGGTCGCCTCTATGCCTGCCCACGCCGCTAAGTACTTCAGCTTACCTCGTTCATTAGCTATTGGAATATATTAAATTTTTGACCTACCATTAAACTTATAATATCCACCAATAGGAAGTAAATATACAGTTTTTAATAATAGGATTTTAATTCTATAATCTAACACAATAAATAAATAATTCTACCTATTATATGTCCTTTTCGCGTTCCACTACGTCTCATTTTCCACGCCTTTATATGAGAGACTACCAAGGATCTTATTTCCGCACTTGGTAATGGCTTTTTGGTATGTAAGCCACAAACATCCCTATTCAGCTTATTTATAGTGGAGAGCTGGCTGGTTTAGCGTATTGTTCCACTACCTAATTAACCAAGATTAGGACGCTAATCAAATACCTGATACGTATCAGTACGGTTTCCAGATATATCATTTCACCGGACAACAGGCGAGTCAACCTTATTTGATTAGATTATGTAAGAACCCTACAGCCATAGGAGCAGGTTCCGCAGAGGTCCCTAACGATGTGGGATTGGCTACCCAATGGGATAAAGTGCAAGCCACCGCCTATATTAGCATCTACATAATTCATTTTAAATAAATCATTAAATGATTTATTCTTAACAGGAAAGGAATTGTAAGTTATTAAATAATAACTTAATTACAATTATACTACGGACCTTCGCCCTACTGGTTAATAACCTTCATTTTATTAGGTAAGTAAGGAGACAAGTCTGAGCTATGAATAGCGACTTCATAACTTCTTGCCCCGGCCTAAGCCAAATCTTACAGAGGACTGACTACCTCTATCTTTCACCGACCATTCAGAATAGCATTACCAATAATTTTTACTAAATTAATATCATACTGTCTTGGCAAATTTCGGCTACTTGACCCTTGACCTTCTCTTATAGTGGATTACGCCACATCAATTGCCAACTTCCTTATTGGTATTTCCTTGGTTTGGCAAGGTTACCAGCCTTACCCTAACAAGGATTCGGCATTGCTGTTAACAATGCTGTCTATTATGGAAGCGAGAAGAACAGGACCTTAAATGCGATTATCCCAGCACAATCTCCCCGTAGCCACATCTTTCGATGCGTGAATCTAATGTATCACTACAAAAGATTTAGAAATAATTTCAAAGTATCCTTTGAATATTTCATTCTACAATCTCCGCCAGAGTGGGTCGATTTCTCAGCCTTATGGTGTTAAGTCTGCACTGAGTTGTACTATAACCGTAATTAAATTATTATTTAATTTTAAAAGTTCATTTATTATATAAATATTATATAATATTTTTTTAATTTTTTCAAATTTTATTTTAAGTGGTAGGCCAGGTTGGACTTGAACCAACAACCGCATTAAGCACCTGATTTACAGTCAGGGGTGATACCAATTACACTGTACTGACCTATATTGGCACTGGTGGCTGGATTTGAACCAACGAATACAGGAGTCTGGTCGTAAATAATAGATTTGAACTATTATCTTCCTTTTGGATGTAATTCATTATACTAATCTACGAAAGTCCTGTGCCTTACCGCTTGGCGACACCAGTATCTTATAAGTAATTAATAATTTCTTATTGATTACTTATATATTATATAATATTTTTTTTAAATTTTCAAATTTACAAGACACGCTATAAATTAGCTATTGCCCTACCATTTGGACGAATTATCTTAAACAGAGATAATATTGGACTTGAACCAATAACACATAGATTTTATCTAATATTTGCTGCGTGTGTCTTTAATGTTAGTTATTTAACCCCGACAACCTACTAACAAAAGGGATGGTTCAGGGGAGGTTATCTGTGTCATCTAGACCTCATTTTTTCATTCCAATACAAATCTACTCAGGGGATCAATCCTTTTCAATTATGTATCTTTAACAGAACCCTGATGGTCCGAGTGACTGGATTTGAACCAGCGGCCTCTTGATCCAGGAAAATCTTAGATTGTCTTTAAGACCTCCTCAATTTTGTAATCATTAGCGATATGAATACCCTGTTTTTGACCAGATGAAGGATATTCATACCGCCATCTAAAAGTTGCACCAGTAGCTTCTTCAATGGAAACTAAATATCCTTGGCCTTCAAACCAAGTATAAAAATAATCAATATCATCTTTTGAATACTTATGACGAGTAGTAGATTTTGTATTAGTGGTAATACAACTTGTAGCAATTGCAAAAGCTACATTAGGTTCTTTTGTATCAGTAACCCAAGAAGATGTTTTACATTGGATACGGATAAATTTACCCATCCCCATATCAGCTACTACATCATATTTAGAACTTTCATCAACAGATTTTAAACATCTATATCCAAGATTAGTTAAATCAAGAATACATCTTAACTCTGTTACAGTTCCTTTCTGTTGAGTAATATCTAACATATTTTTTAGACAAAAATCTCTTTTCCCAAATCAAGCGCGATACCAAACTTCGCTACACCCGGATACAAAGGGTAATTAATTACCCTTATTTATTACATTTCCTTAGCAAGCTTTTCAGCTACGCTATCAAACATTTCCTTATCTCTTGCACTATCATTGAAATACACAGTCATATCATCATAATACTTCTGTGCCTTTTCAAGTGCCAGAAGAGCTTCATCAAGCTTCTTAGTAGCTCGCCTCAGACGCTGAGAACTAACCTTTGCCTGGCACCGTGCTGCAGCAAGCTGCTTACCCTTTTCAGCATCAAATGTATCCTTCGGATCGCACTTGGCTACACCACGTACAGTTCTACCAGCATAAGTAGAAACTGCAACAACCTTATACGGTGTACCATCTGCCTTAGTGGGGACATAATACTTGTACTTATCCAGAGAATATTCCATAACTTTTAACACCTTTTTCTCATTTATTTTTTTCTTTATTTTGTATATATATTATATATTATTTTTTTAATTTTTTCAAATAAAAGAAAATAGCCAAGATTAGAATTGCCAACAGTTTTGAGTCCCGGCCATCTAGGATCTATTAACTAGAAACGGTTTTATTAACTATCTAATCTTGGCTGATAAGGAAATTAGTTTAAACATTATCGCCACGAGAAGGCTTCCCTTATGATAACGAGCCGGCAGACGGATTCGAACCCCCGACCTATTGATTACAAATCAATTGCACTACCAACTGTGCTATGCCGGCATTTAAGAGAAAATTTATTTTTCCCTCAATTTCTATATATATTATATAAAATTTTTTTTAAATTTTCAAATTATACAACATAAATAATGTGCTAATTCTAATTGATATTCTTGCTTAAAGAAAAAAGGAACTATTGAAAAAATTATAGTAAATACATCATTCCGACCGCTTAATTTAAAGCTATTATAGGATAATGGTAAATATTTTTCACATATTTCATTATAAGTAATTTGATCATTCTTATAATGGAAATTCTTTAAAGGATCATTACTTTTTAATGTTTTACATTTTAAAATATCTTTTGAAGTTACTTCTTCATACAAAGTTATTTTAGCAAATCCATTATAATGTTTATATAAATATGGACAAATAATCGGGCAAGGGTCATTGCATAAAAGTTCAAATCTATTTCTTACTTCTATTGGAATTGATTCTAAAAACTTAAAATCTTTTATTTGTCTTCGAGGTAAAACAATTTTATCATACTTATTTAAGAGAGACAAATAATCTGTATCTTTATTTGAAGCTATTATACTTCTTTTAATTTTAAATTTAGGATATTTATTTCTTATATATTCTTCTAAAATAGAGGAAGAAACTAAAATTGAATTATTTTCATTTTCACATAAGGAAACAATTTTATTACAATACCTATCATATAAATCTTCTTTTATTAATAATGGATTTGTTAATGTTAAAGCAATTTCTATATTATTTCCATAATAAAAATCAATAATTTCTTTTATTTTTTCTAATGAAGGTTGATAGCCTTGATTGACAGTTCCTCCATTCCAAATCATATTTGGGAATGTATCGAATATACTCTCTATAGCTACATTAGAATTGAAACATTCTGGAGCTGTCTATTGTAATTCTAAAAGAGTTTTATATATATTAAATCCAGTATAAAATCCTGGACAATTTAAATTTATTTTTTTCATATTTAAATTATATAATATTTTTTACTTTTTATCAAATATAAAATTTTGAATAATTTGTATTCTCCATTTTTTGAATTAACTAATTTTGATATTTTGTGTTGGTAGGAGCATTTAAATAAAAATTTTTTATTTCTGAAATTTTATTTAAAAGTTCATTTCTTTTTACTATAAAATCAAAATTACTGTAATTGTTAAAATTATTTTTTATATCTAAAATGTATGGTTTATATATTCCTAACTATAAACTTTGTTTATAACTTTTTGTTTTATAATATTCAATTATTATTATTAGATCAATAAAAGATTTATAAATTAATTTATAATAATTCTTTAATTTATAATAATTTTCTTGTAATCCAGTCTAAAATAATCTATTACTTTCATTAATTAATTGAGAATAAATGACTGGTAAATTTTCTTTAACTATATCTTCATTAATTTTTTTTATTTCTAAAGTAAATTCATTATCACTTAAATAATGATAAGGGAATAACCATCTATAATAACTATAGTTATTATTATAAAATAAATTATAAATAAAATGTTCTCCTGTATAAATCCGCCTTGAAGGATTCCAATTTATAATATTAAATTTTTTCATAAAATTATTAGACTATTCCTATGGAATTAAATTTAAATCAAAATTTGAAATTTTTTTTAATTCTTTTTCCATATTTATAAAAGAAGAATAGATTTCAATAATATCTATATTACTTGTGTTATTATTTATTCCATGCTGATAAGAACCATCGATCAATCCATATAAAAAATAATCCATAGTCACCTCAATAGTATAGTTAAATTTTTTGTATGTTCAATTAATTTTTTTATTTTAAATATTGTTAAATGAAAAGCCCATTTATCAGGATAATGGTCAGTATCATGTTTATAATAAAATTTTGGTAAATGATAATATTTAGGATATAAGATATTAAATATTTCTTCATCTGTTTGAAAATTTATATAAAACTATAATATTGATTTATATAAATTTTTATTTGGCTTTATTATAGCTATTCCGCCACTTAATCGTCCTTTAGATTCCTAGTTATCATATACTTCATAAAAGCTTCCATCTGGATAATTAAAAATATTATCAATATTTTCAGCAATTAAAATATCAGCATCTATAAAACAAATTTTTTTATACTAAGTTAAAGTATAAATAAAAAATTTGTTAGCGGTATCTTTATAAAAATTAGAATCTCCACAAAAATAAATTGGCTATTCTATTATTTTATAATTTATATTATTTTTTTTTAAAATTTTAAAATAAATATCTGACACATTATTAGTAGTTAATAGTAAAAATGGATATTTACTATTAACTTTTTTTAATGAAAAATATAAGGCACAAGCACATTTAATATATTTATCAGTTGTTGCAAGTGTTACAAAGCAGTATTTGTCGTTCATCAGTGACTCCTAAAATATCTGTTACACAATGTTCAATAAAATCATATTGGTATTCTGGTAATAATAAATATCGAGCATAAGTACATATATTATCAATATAATTTAAAGAACGTCCCTCTAATTTATACTATTCAATACCAAGAGGATAATACAAATTATAAATATTATCTAATGTTACTGTATTCTTATAAGCAATAACTTCTGGGCTATTAACACTTTTAACTGCTTTACAATTTAATGTATAAGGTTTTCCATAAGATAAAGCATATTCACTATTGATTTTATAATGATTAATACGATTTGGACAATTAGGAATACAAATTGCATTACATAATAATTCAATTTTATTTTTTAAATTTAAAGGAATTTGTTTTAAAAAATCTATATTAGAATTTAAATCATAATCTAAACAAATAAATTTATATTGAGCTTTCTTAATTTCATTTAAACTTTGTTCTAAATTTGTAATTCTTTTAGTGGTTGAAGAAATAAAATTATACTTATTATATTTATTTCTAATATATTCTTCTAACCCTTCATTATTAATTACAATTTCATTCAATCCATTGTTTCCAATAGCTAAAATGAGATTTTCAAAACGACTATTGTAATTTTCTTTAGTTAATAACTAATTTGTAAAAACTAATCTGACCGCAATATTATAAGAATTATAAAAATTAAAAATTTCCTCAATATCTTTTTTTAAAGCCTAATGAGTTTTAAAATTAGTAAAAGTTCTGCCGCCTTCCCAAGAACAAAATTGGAAATTTCCATAACAAGCATGAATTGTAATATTTTTATTAAAAATTTCTGGCTATTTATTAAGTTGTTCAATTGTTAATTTATTTAATTGGTATGTTTCATACATACCTGGTAAATTAAAATTAATCATTACTTATATTTTATCTCCTTATAAATAATTCTTGAAAGGCATATTCTTTAAATTCTGGTTTAATAAAATAATTAATTAAAAATAAACCGTATTCATTTTCATTATTAGAGAAATAATCTATTAAAAAATTAGTGATACCCATAGGGATATAAATATCTTTAATTTCTTTAATCGTTATATATTGTTTATTATTTATAGAATTTTTACAATTACAAAATGTAGGTTCAAATGTATAATTTAATATATTATTATTTTCTACTATTAGACATTGAAAATAATTTTTACATTCTGGATTACAAAGATTATTAACTGGAATTACGATATTTTCTTTATTATTAATTTCATTTAAATATTGCTGTGAAGTTTTAAACTCATTAGGGATTATTACATATAATGGATTTAAATTTTGATGAAAATTATTTATAATATCGGGAGTAAGAGGATATAAGATATTAGCATTTTTAGAAATAACATATTTCAAATTAGGAAATTTGTTATTTATATAATTTAATAAATCTAAATTACTAATTTCAAAAATATAATTATTTGGTAATAATTTTAAAATTACATTACTCATTACATCATAGAAATCTGATTTTTCTAATAAAATATTAGAAAAATCTAACCACAAAGGTAAATTATTTTGCTTAATTATTAATTCTATATTAGGATACAATAAAGTATCACCAACCATGTTATTTAATCCTCCGTTCCAAATATTATAAGGAAATGTCCCTCTAATATAGGAAAAAGCTATATTTTTATCAAGAAGCCAATTAGTATGGCTTCTTGATAAATTAATAAACTTATCATTTATAGTATGAAAATAGTAAAAATCAGGTAAGGTAAATTTAATCAATTTTATTCTCCTATAGAATATAGCTAATTTGTTAATTTATTTAGTTCTTTTGAATAATCTATATTTAAGTCTTTTAGTCGTAAATCCTAATTCTATAATAAATTTGCTAAGGTATAAATTATTTTTTTATTGACTTCTGGATTTGGTTCTTCTAAAGTAACCATATTATTATATATAACAAATAATAAATCCATATACCCCTTATTTTCTTTTATAATATTATTTGTAATTTCTTTTAAAACATTATCTAAATTATCCATTTAAATCATACCCCAATTCTATAGCTATGTTTTCTATTACTTTTGGTAATATTTTTTGATCTTTCGCACTTTTCAAAACCCCAGTTTCAAAATATAATTTAAATAAATAATTATATTTTTCTTGAAATAAATTACAAACTGATAAACAAGGGATAGAAAAATCACCATAAGTTTCTATCTAAGCTCCCAAACATCCTTTAATACAGACATCTCTACACCAGCATTCTAAACACCTTGGAGCATAAACAGGGTTAAAAGATTTCATTCCTATATAAGCTGTGGCATTATCACTTATTAAATCAATTATCTCTGTTTTTTCATCATTTATTTTAAAATGTCCACCAATTAAATGATTATAACAAGTACGATGACAAGGAACGATAGCTAAATCTCCAACCCTTATATGGACAGTAGACTACAATGCACAGCTTATTCTGTTATGTCTGTCTTCTTTATCTGATAAATTCATTAATCGTATAGGATCTCCATTATGCTCATTAAATGTAGGAGTATTATTAGCCCCATCCCCTTTAAACATTGCATAAGCCATAGTATTAATATCATTATTGCAATCATTCAATCTATCTTCAAAGATATGTTTTAAGAATTTTTTATAATTCTCTATAGATTCTTGAGTCCAATTATTATTTCGAACTTCTAACATATAAGGAGTTTTCTGCCATGAATTGTATTCTTTTAATTTCTTTTTAAACCAATCATAAGTTTTAATAGCTTTATCAACATTTTGGCTAGAAATCATAGGATGAAAGCCATCATTATTTTTTGTAGCAAATTCAAATAATTTATTAAAATATTCATCATTTAAATTTTTATGTTCTCTAAATTCAGTGCTATACGGCCCATCAGTAGAAAATGAAAAATGAATTTCTACATTTATATCTTTCATCTTTTGGATATATTTTTTTATTTTTATTACTTTTTCATTATCAGAAATAAAACTACCATTAGTAGGTATTACTAGTTTACCTTTTTCTTTTATTTTATAAGAAAATTCGTACCATTTTTTTAAATATGGGAAAAATACATCTAGTATATCAAAAATTAATCCATCATAAAATAGGTCTCCGGCAAATAATGACCATTCTAAAGGTTTTATTTGTTTTTTATCAAAATAATCTAATAATAATTTTAAATTGTTTAATATCTAAGAATTAGAAAAATGTTCTGGATATAATTCTTTGCCATAATTAGTTATATAACAATAATCGCATTTTTGATTACAATCTTGTCTTATAATTAATTCTAATATTTCATTTTCCATCTTTTTTAATTCATGATTAAAAATAAAATTCTAAAATAGAATATTTTCTTCCTATTGGAAATCAATAGACGTTGTTATCATTATTTTTCCTCCAAAACTTCTTCAATAATTCCATTACAATATCTTCTTAAAAATCCACTATCTCTAAAGAAATAAGAACCAGTACTGATTAAACTGTTAAAAAAGCAAGAATGTATAGGTACTAATAATAATGCTGCTTTCATTAAAAATTTATCATCATTAAATTTTTGGCTTATCTAATGCACTTCTCGTAAATTACATAATAAAGAAACAATCTAATTATATACATAAAAGAAACTAGATACAGATAAAGTTTCAAATAAAAAACAACAATTTTTTATATCTTCATCTTTATCTTTCAATGGATTTATATAATTATGATGATTTGCGGCGAATTGCTTAATAATCCCAATTTTATCATTAGTATTAATATATTCTGGATTAGTATCATAAAGAGAACTCTAACAATTTACTAATGTTCCATCATATAAAAGTTTTAAGCTTCCTGTTTTTTCTCCACAATATAAGAATGGAGTTAAGTTTCTATTAGCATTCTTTAATTCTTTATTAGAGAATGCTAAAACTTTATCAAGAGCTTCATCTAAATTAGAACATTCCAAATTTTTTAATAAAAATTTTTTTGCTTTTCGAGGTAAACACAATAATCCTTCAATAGAGTCTTTATCTGGATTATTAATTTCTGGATAGTGTTCTCCAATTGATTTACAAATTTTTATAAAATTACTCCAATTAATACCATCAATGCTAGAAGTATTAATAGGTAATTCGCTAGAGAAATTTATAGTATTTTTGATAAAAACAGATTTATTTAGATTTAAATTAGTTAAATATTGAATTTTTTCATTAGCCTAAATAAAATACTATTCTATTTCTTTGTACTTATTATTAAAATGATTTATGAGTTCATTACTAATAACTCCATGAGTATTAAGAGCAACAGTAATATTATTAAAATGAATTGTATTTAAAGTTTCTATTAAATATTTTAAATTATTATATACTACTTTAGAATTAGCTCTTCTTACATTATCAGTACTATAATCTCCATCATAAGAAAACTAAATACAAATAAATGAATGTTTTTTAGTTAAATTATCAAAAGTTTTTAAAAAATCAATTATTTTATCAGTATTAGCCATGCCATTAGTAGAAGTAAAAAATTCATTAATATTGGGACATAATTCAAAAAAATCTTTTAAATTTTTAGTAAAATGTTCTAATACTAATGTAGGCTCTTGGCCCCAAAAACTTATTTTATGGATATTTAACGGATTAACTTCTAATTTTTTCATAACATTTTTAATATTCTATAAATAACTTCCATCTTTAAGAGCCTTTATAGTCTATTCTTGTAACTATTTACTATATTCATTTACAGCCTAAGCTGAATGACAATATTTACAATTTAAATTACATCCACAAGCTCCAATAATAGATAATTCTTCTATTGAAAAATCCGATATATATTTCATTCCTTTTTCTCCTTTAAATGTTAAGTGTGCCTAGAACCATAATGACTAGAGCATCCATGAGATGAACACCAGGTTTGATTAACCCCTGACCAATAGGAAGAATGATAACCTGAACCATCATGAGAAGAATTATAAGAAGTATCCCATCCTGCTCCATAATCAGAACTATCCCAACTACTATTATATCCACTACCTCTATGACTAGCGTTATAACTTGCATCATGAGCACAGGTATCATTTATACTTCTAATTGTAGTGGTAAATCTATTAAAAATAATAGGACTAATTAAATCTCCTGCTGAAGGAGGATTTTCGCTAATATTTGCTCTTGAACCAACATAACTGCTACTGGAAAAAGATTCTATATATTTATTTAAATTCTAAGCTAATTGAGCCATAGCTTGTGTTGACTATCCTCCAGGAGTCGCTTGAAAATCACTCTAACTAGGGAAAAATTTTTTTCTTGCGGTATTTAAATTAGTAAAAATAGTCTAAATATCACTCCAATTTATTTTAGAGTTTGAACTAATTGCCATATTTTTCCTCCTCGTATTTTATAAAATCAATATACTCTTTGTTAATAAATTGTTTAATTAGTTTATTATTATCAAGTATATGATTTCCTTTATTAAATAGACTATTTAAATTAAATAATACTGTATTATTTAATTTAATAAAATCTTCTTTTTTTATTTTATTTAATAAATCTTTATAAAACAATGGTAACTTATTAAACAAAATTTTATCATTAATTAAAATTAAACAAATAAGACTTAAACAAATTGCTTCTTCTTGTTTTATATCTTTTAGATATTCTTTGTCTTTATCAGTTATTTCTTCTATTATAGATAAATTTACAATAATTTTATTAAAAATATGTTCAAAAATAAAATGATTATTTTCATATTTTTTATTTATTAAATATTGTCTATAAAAATAAGTAAAAACAATTAATTCATTTATTGTCATATATAAAAAATTAATATCTTTACCCATACTTTCATTATTTCTATTATATACGTAAATAGGCTATTCTAAGAAGGGAATTGTACCATTATAAAAATCAAAAATCTATAATGATAAAAATCTATCTTCATTATAAATAAATTTACCATAAGAAAAATTATTTTTTATAAAAAATTCTCTATTATATAAATAACTATGAGCATCATGGATAAATTCATTTTTATCATAGGTCTATCCATTTACAATTCCATAATTATTATTTTCAGCATATATGTATAAATTTTCTAAAGCCTTATTATCATAAAAATAATCATCACTATCTAAACAGAAAAAATACTTATTGAAGCTATTATTAATTCCTAGAGTCCTAGCTGAGGCAGGGCCTGATTTAGTTTTCTAAGTATCTAATAATATTATATTATATATATTATTATAAGTTTTATAAAATTCATATACATATTTTTTATCTGGAGAATTATCACTAATTAAATAGATTACACAATCATTAATAATACTTTGTTTAAAAACAGAGTCTAAACATTTCTAAAAATATATTTTATTTACTGTATAAAAAGGAATTATAATATCAATTTTTCCTTCGTTGCGTTTTCTAAATGTCCTCATTCTATCAGGAGCATACCAAGAATCAACGTTATTCCAAGATTTCTTTTTTGAAAAATCCTAAAAATTAGAAAAATCAACAAATTTTTTATAATATTCATTATAATTTGTTAAGAATAATTCTTTTTCTGTTTTAGTATATTCATCATAAGTTTTAGTTGATTGATCCCAATCAACCACATCTCCTGGCCGACAATATTTACATATATTTTTTTCACATAATTTTAAATTCTATAAATCTTGTAAATTTGTTTTTTCTGTTAGTTTTATAAAATCTTTATTTTCTATTAATGGAATTTGTTTAAAAAAATAATTACAAAAATTATTTATGTGTGCCCCAAACTAACAAAAATATATTTTAAAATCTTTTAATGTAAAGCAAGGAATCCTATTTGGACAACTATATATGCGAGTTTTATTATCTTGTTTACCTAAAGGGTCAACCAACGTCTAATCAAAGAAAAATCTATCATTTAAATATGAGATATTTTTATTAGTGCTAAAATCTTTGTAGTCTTGATTAGGATATTTAGAAATACTTATATGTATATTTAATTCTTCTAATTTTTTTAATTTTTTTGTATCATAATTATTTAAAATTATACCATTAGTTAATATCTTTATTTCTATCTCTGGGAGAATATTTCTAGCTATCTAACATAATTCTATTAAATTAGGATGTAAAAATGGTTCTCCCCCTAATAGCATTAAAACTTTAATAGAAGGCAAAGTTTTTTTTACTAATTTTAGCTAATTTTGAAAATCTTCGTAAGTAATAAAAAATGGAGAAGCCAAAGGAGAAAAATGATTACAATTATTGCATTGTAGGTTGCAATGGTCTACTAAATGAATTTCTAATTCAAATCCATCAAAAACTGTAGACCAAAATGCTCTAGTAGGTCCATCTCTATACTAATTTATTTTATTCACCTTCTTTTTTTATTATTATATAAAAAAAATGCTTGAAAAGCAAATTTTAAGAACAAGCTTTTCAAGCATTGATGTTAAACAAAATGAATAATTAAATTATTAATTTGGACTCCATTATCATTCATAATGAAAATTTCATCTACTTTATTATAATTATTATATTCCCAAATTAGTTCTTCATTATCATTATAAACTTTTATATTTTCAATTTTATCTAATTCCATAAGCCATCCTAACATTTGTTTTATATTATAATTAGATGGCACATTTCCTCTAGCTGCTTCTAATAAAAACATTGTTTTTGGCTAATCATCAGAAGCAGGATGGTAAGCTCGTTCTGTAACAAAACTTAAATTATCAATAGGTTTATCAACTAAATTATTAATTATAATTTTCATTTTTCTTTCTCCTTTTATTTTTTATTAACCCCAAGCAACTGGGATAGGTTTCCATGAATCGCTTGATGATGTACGATATTTCAATACTCCATTACTAGAAATATCTACCCAAATAAGAGCAGATGAAGAAGAAGGAGCAGTAGTCCCAATATAAATCTAATTGTTTGACGTAAAACCAACAGTAGGAGTTATAGTTGGATTACTATTATCCACATAATTTTTAGTAGCTATATCATTACCAGATATTGGGACATAGTTATTCGCCATCTAAATTTTACCATTGGCGCTCATTACATTTACTTCATCTTTATAAAGACGCTATTCAAAGTCATCGTCTATAATTACTAATGATTGTTCTTCATTTAACTAATTATCCTTTTTTAATTGTCTATATAAAGCTCTAGTAGGGATTTGATTGATAGAAAGAGTATTTAAATTTGTACTAGTTTTTGAAGCCATTTGTATACCTCCTTCTTACTTTTTCTTTCTTATATAAATAAAAAATAGGACATAATAATTAAATTATTATGTCCTATTTAAGAAAGGGGGTGAGTTAAATGCTGTAAATAAAAAATTTATTTCTTATTTACATTTATATTATATAAAATAATTTTTTAAAAATCAAATTTTATAATGTCTAACTCCATGTGTCTGCTGCGGTTTTTGCCCATATACCTTTTATTTTATGCCAGCCAGTCAAGGTAATAGCAGACCCGCCAGTAAAAGTACCTGTTCCGGCATTTGGATAGAATACTTTATTTACATTATCCCATAAACCATAAGCATTTGTTGTAGTTTTAATAGGAGTAAAATCGCGGACTAATGTATCACCATCATAAATTTGACAAGAATATAATTTTGCACTTAAAAAATATTTAGCTGTTCCAACATCATTTAATGCCAATAAAAACATATTAGTTGTAGCATTCACTGTACTAGAAGTATTGGTAATCATAATATTATTAAATGAACATATATTTTTATTTTTATCAATATTTGTTATTTGCATAATAGTAGGAGTTTCAGCAGTTAATGATGAACCAAAATAATCACTACAATATAATGTAGCGGCTGGAACTGCAGCAATATAAGCTTGAGAAGCAGTAGGAAAAGTAGCATTTCTTGTACCAAAAAATGCACTCCAAGCACTCCAACTCATTGGTTCAGCTTTCATAATAGTACGAGTTGTAGCTTTAGGAATAAATCCACTATTAATATACTGTGTACCACTTGACTGTATATATTCAATTGGTGTTCCTATTGCTGCAATAGCAGATTTTTCTGCCCCTGCTTTAAAATTACCACCATTTTCATCAGTATAAAATTTAAAATTAACTTTATCCCATAAGCCGCATTTACCATCTGATATTCTTTTGGCTGGAATGAAATCACGAACTAATGTACCATTGTCATATATTTTACAAGAATATAATTTCATTGAAGCTTTATTATAATTGCCGCCATTATTTACACTGAATAAATATAAATTATTTCCGTTTTTTGAGAAATCACTAGAATTTGAAGTAACAGTTATTTTGCTAGTGTCAATGCTCCATATATTATTAGTATTATTTGAAATATATTTTCTTTTCCCAGTCAATTCTGCAAGCGTTTTATTATTACTTCCATAATAGGCATACATAGTCGTATTTTGTCTCCACCAAGAAAAATATGAACCATTAGTATAATCACCTAGTATCATAACCCATCCACTTGCAGGAGATACATCTATATCAGCTTCAACCTTTAAGTTTTTTGAAGCTTTGATACCAGTATCAATATATTGTGTACCGGTACTTTCAATATATTCCAAACCAAGTAATCCGCTAGAAATAGTAGTACTACTTCCAGTATTTACAAACATTTGTATTGGTTCTTTCCAAGGGTTAGAATCCTTGACTGTACTATACGGAGCAGTAGGTAATGTAAAATCTTTAGTCCATTTACATCCTTTAGTTATTTTTAATTCGGCAATATATCCTTTATAGTAACATCCTGATGAATGATTATCACTTGCACTTCCAGCTAATGTACCTAATGTTAATCCTACATAGCTGGTATTAGTGTTTGTTAAAGTACCTTTTAATTTTCCATCAAGGAAACAATAAGTTGTTGTTCCTGATAAGCACATCGCTATATGAGTCCATGTATTAAGTGTGGTTGTTCCTCCATTAAGACCTGGCCAGCTATTAGATGGAGTGGCTGCTACAAAAGTTTGACTAGATAACCTATGCATATACATTCCACGACCTGCACTTGATATTAAAGTAAATGGTGTAGGATAACTGGTATTATTATTAGAAGTCTAATAGAACCATCCTTCAAGTGTAATATCTCCTGTATATGTAGAAGGGAATGGCATATACATATAAGAAGAACTGCCATCAAATTTTAATGAATTTTTACCAAAATGAGTTTGCTCATTAGATAATGTAACATTATTTTTTGTAATTGTTAATGATGAATTACCTTGGCTCTATAAACTATCGCCATTAAAATAAACAAGGCTAGAAGAGTCATTCATTAGATTACTAGTAAATGGAATATCAGAAGCAGCATTTGTTTTAAATACTGATGTTTTTAAATCATATAAGCCTAATACCTTATCTGAAACTCGCTATACCGGAATAAAATCATGAGTAAGAGTAGAACCATTATATATTTTAAACCTATATACTTTCATACTGGCTAAATTACCATAAGCTGCTCCTGCTTTATTAATACAACCAATATACATAGATAAACCAGTAGTAATAGTACCAGCTACAGTAATAGTAGAGCCATCAGGTTTAGTATATACTTTATTTAATAATTTAATATTAATTTTTGATGTATTTTTAATACCAGAATTATATACAGTAGAGCCATATTTGAATTCGGTGCCGCTATTACTATCAACAGCTATTGTATCAATGCGGAAGAAATTCTACGTCTCACCTGTGCCGCCAGAAGAATCATTACCACGCACGCCAAATAAATTATAATATGGATCACCTGATTGACCATTTAATACTTCAAATGTAATATCAAAACCAGTATTACTATCAACAATGGCTCCTGTGTCAATATATTGTGTACCTGTGAATTGTAAATATTCAATAGGACTATAAATAGAGGGGAGAGAAGAAGGAATCTTTATTAGAGTATTTCCGGAGCCAGCTTTTATAGCTGTAATGCGTATATAACCATTACCTGTATGCCCAGTTTCACTTGCTCCTGTTGGAGACGTGAATGCAGCATTGCCAGCAGTAGTAGATGCATTAGTTAAATAATAAGATGAATTTAATAAACAACCAGATGGATAATTAGAAGCAGTTGATGAGGTATATATATATCCACTGCCTCCTCCGCCACCACGATCATCGTCGCCAGAGCCATCAGGAAAAGAGCCACCGCCGCCATACCAACCGCCGCCGCCAGCACCAGCATAGCCATCTGAACGTGACAATCCTAGTCCGCCTTGTCCAAATGTTCCTGCATTACTATTGCCACCAGCCCCACCAGCAGTTTGTGTGCCTCCCCCCCCACCGGAGCCGAAATTTTCAGTAGCAGTACCGCCAGAAGTTCCACCACCATACATACCATGTCTACTAGCTGCACCATCAGAACCTCCGCCACCAGCTACTATAACTCTAGCATAAAGAGAATCAGAACCAATTCTTATATCAGTTCCACCACCGCCGCCATTATATGAGCTACGTTTACCTCCACCATTAAATCCACCTGCGGTTTTACCAGTATTACCAGCTCCACCTGCATATAAATATACTGTTGTATTTTGAGTTAAATTAAGAATGCCTACTGAATAACCCCCATTACCACCGTAAGAAGATGAACTGCGATAGCCGCCCTAGGCACCCCAGCATTCTAATTTATACTGTCCTTTTGGAAGAGTAATCTATTTAGCAGAACCACTATAAGGACAATTTAATATATCACCTGTTTTTATTTTACTTGGAATTGTAGAAGTTAAATCATGTGTTGCCAATTAAATCAACTCCTTATTAATCTTCATATTGTATCCAGATATCGCCGATATTACCATCTGATGCTGTTGGTTCCGCAGTAGATATTAATATTGGACGTAAATATCTTGTTGATGCACTAATTGGAGTAGTGCCATTCCAAGTCATTGGCGTAGTTATTCCTGTCGGCTATTCGACTGTCACTGACGGAGACCAAGTATTAGTAGAAGTTAAGGTTAGATATTTAGTACTCGTAGTAGAATAACCTCTATTACGGAAATCTCTATAATAAAATTTTATAGTATTACTACCAGTAGGGATTTCAGTTAGCATATAAATATCTGAATTAAATACTACAATAATATCTTTACCACTGTCCCAAGCATCTTTAATTTCTTTATAAGTGGTAATATCTTTAGTCGCGATAAATACGCCACCTGCATTTTCAATCTATTCTATAAGTTTAGGTTTAGACATTTAAAAACCTCCTTTAATTATTAAATTTAGGAATCGCTATATAATAATAAGTATAACCGTTATTATTAAATATACTAGTATAATAACTACTAGCAGCAGTAATAATAACTGATTTTGAATTCCAAGTAAAACTAACATAAGTGCCATTATTGTTAGGAAATGGGTATTTCATTCCTTGTATGCCACACATATAATTTTGAGCAGTACCAGCGTTAGTTTGCACCATAAATAACATCAAATAAGCAGGTTCAAAATTAAAATTAAGAGTTTTTGTTAAAGCATTATTTCCTATATAACTTCCAACATAAGCTCCTTTGATACTTATATCGCCAGTCATTCCATTTACTGATCTAACCAAATGAGATGTAAGATATCCAGCATCATTGGTTAATTGACTTACTTTAGAAATTTTGTTATTCTATATCTACTAATCAACATATTTTTTATCAGTTAAGTCTCCAGTATTAGATGGTGTATAAGTACTATTCATAGTTATTTTGCCTGTTGTCATAATATTATTTTTTGAGGTTAAAAGCATTTCATTCATATCTTTTGGCAATTCACTTATTTTATTATCAATAGCCTAAATAGTATCATTTTTTATAATCTATAAGTCATTTATCACATCTAATAAATAGTCTTCTGGTTCTATTCCTCGAATATTAAGAACAATAATACTATCATTAGCTGATGCCGCAAAATCTAATAACTTAATTTTATTATCTTGAATTGTATAGTTTATATTTTTAGTCATTAATATACCATTAAAAAATATATTTAAATCTTCAGGATTTTCAACAGTAAAAGGAAAAGTAAATGTTGTATCTCCTTCTTGTGCAATGAAAGAATATTTATAAGGAAGGTCATCTTCTTTATTTACAATGTATATTTCATCATTATTTACTTTTCCTTGTTTCACCATTTGATTATAAATTTTCCTAGATGGAACTTTATTTATAACTAAAGAATCTAATAATTTTTCATTGTTTTTTATTTCCATCTATTATTCTCCTTATTAACTCCAAGCAACAGGTACGATAGTCCAAGTTCCAGTTTTAGATGTACGATATTTAAAAGTACCAGACGAAGATGTGTCAATCCATAATAAAGGTGCTGTGCCTGACGCGGGAGTAGATGAGCCAATATAGATTGGAAAAGTAGTAGCTGTACCAACTATTGAAGGTTTACTATCATCTACATATTTTTTTGTAGCAACATCTCCGTTTGCTGAAGGAGTATAAGTACTATACATAGTAATCTTACTATCAGCAGCCATTGTGTTTGTTTTATTTAAAAACATAATATTGGAAGTATCCGATGGTAATGTGGCAACTAAATCATTAATTTCTTTAAGAGTCTTTTCTTTCACAGTATTTATTTCATTAATTGATGAAGTTTTTATAGCTTGTATTTGTTTAATTGCATCTTCTGCTTCTTTACCAAAATCAATTGCTGCAGCTCCTTCTATACCCATTACAGTAAGATAATCACCAGCTTCGGCTGTGAATCCAGCAAGAGTAATATTTTTACCAGATACTGTATAGTTATCTATCTCCCTCATCATTATACCATTATAATAAACGGTAAGAGCACTACTGTCTTCAAAATCAAATGGAATAGTAAATGTAGACTAACCTGCTGTTGCAGTAAATGTAAATCTATTTACTATATGGTCATTAGCGGCAACCTAGTCATCTACATATTTTTTATTTGCGGCTTCTGTATCGGCTGTTGGAGTTTTTAAATTAGTAATTGTTTTATTATTAATATTAATATTACCAGTCATAGTACCGCCAGCAAGAGGTAAATATTTTCCATTTATAGTATCTAAGTCATTAATAAAAACCAGATTTCCTACTTTAGTAGCTCCATCACCTATTTTTATTTTCTTTAAATCATCATATATAATAATTTCGCCTTTTAAGGGGACAAAATTAGTTGCTTTATCCCAATTAGCTTTTGTATCATGCTTCTAAATCATACGGCCTTGGAATGTATTATTTGCCATTATATTTCCTCCTTAAACAAAAATATAGGGAAATAAATATCTTGAAAATAGTTCAAGATATTTATTTCCCTATATTAAATATCTTTCTCAATCATCTATTTTCAAAAGAGTAAAGATTATAATAAATAAGTTATCAATTTCAAACTTATCCTGTCCATTTAGTCCAAACGGCTGAATTAGTATTTTTTACATAAATAAATCCATCACTAATACCAATTGTACTATTATCTATTTTTACACCGCCAAGAGTAGAGGTTGAAGCAGTTGGTAATGTATATTCAGATATATCTGTTTTTAAAGCATATTTAGATAAATCTGGTTTATTTAATAAATCAGCATAATTACCTGACTAACTACTAGATGGTAAACTATTTATAATAGCTCGACACATTGCATCTTTGCTGATTGCTTCTAAAGTAGTAGGTTTTTCTACTATCTTAGACCATAAGATATTTGCATCAGCTATAATTTCTCCTGTTGCATATAATCTACCATTTTCATCAATACCGATACCAGTTCCGCCGCCCATAACTATACCTAATGTATTTTCACTAGCTATTGGAGCATGATAATTATTCATGACATCATTTATATACGTTTTAGCCTTTTTTAAAGTTTCATTATCCTAATTATTTACATAATTAAATAATCCTTGAAATGTATTAGGTCCTTTAATTGTTCCATCTTCTTGTAACCATCTTAATAAATCACCTGTTGGCTTTTCTTTGGTAAATTTAATTATATTATAAGCCTAATTTTCCCAAGATATTTCTTTGTAATTAATAGCAGAATTATCTTGAGGACTATGACCAACACAAGTGGTATCATAATATAACATATCTTCAAGAATAATACCATCTTTCTTGGGCTAAGTATTTTTTTTATATTCTATAGAAGAATAAGTTATTCCATTAGAAACAAATTCAATATTACTTTTAAAATAGAAAGATGGGGCTTTATGAATAATCCAGGTTTCACTTAAATCATTTTCTTCATTACCATTAAATTTTGCTTCTAACATTTTAGTATGATTTTTTAAATCATCTAATGTTACACATTTTAGTTCTACAAATTTATTATTTACTTCTTCAGATAAATTTTTTTCTGTTAAAATCTTAGGTTTATCATTTAAATCATTGTAGCTTGTAACTATATCTTTCTAATAAGCTATTCCGCCATTAAGTCTAATATCAGATAATAAATTTTGTAATTCTTCTACTGTTAATTTAACGACATATTTATCACTTATATTAGGAAACTATAATGATTTTAATTGTTTATCTGCCAATGAAAGTTCCTCCTTTCAATGTTTCTTATTCTAAATTTATATAAAAAATAAAAATATTAAATTAATAAAATTAGTCCAGGTAAAAAAAATAAAGACTCCAAAATGGAGTCTTTATTCTTATATATTTATAGTAGAAGAACCACAATCGAAAATTACATAGTTAGTATCAGGATTAGCACCTATTTCATCAAGGGTATAAGATGGCTTTGCAGGTGCCTTAGCCCATGCCGGGACATCTGCTCCAAGCCCTGCACCCCAAGGTAGTTTTTCCCATGTGGTTGTACCATCACCAACTTTAAATAATACAGTAGGAGCTGTGGTCGTTGTACCAGATGTAATCGCTGGCACATAGCATAAGCCAATTTCGCCTTTAAGCAGTACAACTGATGTATTCTTTAACCATTTATCTAAAGTATCATACTTTAATTTAATTCGTGTATTAAATTCTTTTTGAGCCATTCTTTATTCCCCTTTCTCTTTTACTATTGGAAGGGAGAGATTTCTCTCTCCCTAGTATATATATATATCAAAGAGAAGCAGCGGTGCCACCATTGAGAATAAGAGTTTTAGCACCTTGAGTTAATAGATCAGTACTGATTGTTTCAATATTAACAGCTTTATCAGCAATTTCAAGAGCAGTGCCGCCAACCTTAACGACTTCAATCACGTTGACCTGTGCATTAGCAGCAATACCGGCCAATTTAGTGCTTTCAGCAGCGGTCATTAGCTGTTTGCCATCTTCTTTTGCAACATAGCCAGCTTTAATATCAGCAGTCTTTGCATATGGTGCAAGATCGGCCATCTATAGTGCTGTATCAGCTTTATCTAGGCTATCTTGTACAGCCTAAGCTAGCTTTGCCTTTGTAATCGTACCATCATTGATAACGGCAGTGACCTTATGCTCGGCATCAATCTTGATTTCGACCATATCGTCAGCCTAAGAGCCGCTAGTTACATATTCAATAAGGTCGCCAACATTAATGTATACCTTGTCAGAGGTTGCATTAGCTAGAGTAAGAACTAGATAAGTACCTGCAACCCCCCATACACCAGCATCAGCCTTAGTTTCAACAGTACCAGAGCTGACCACCATATCTTTGGGGATATCAATGGTTACAATATCACTACCATTCTGGCTAAGGACATATCGTTTGGCAATGCCAGTAGGACTACTAACATCAGCAGTAACGGTATAATTAACCTATGAAGGAATAGCCGCAATTTTTTCATCTACATAACCAATAACAGTAGTAGCTTTAGCGCCTACTGGAATAGTACCAACTTTACCACTTAATGTATCAACAGAAGTCTGAGCATCGGTGCCAGCTTTCTTTGCATCAGCAACAGCAGTATCAACTTCAGTCTTAACAGCATAGCCCTTAGCCTCAACCTCAGTCATAGTAGTTTTCTTATTAGCAAGGTCATAAGCTTCCTTTACAGTACCAGTATATCCGTCCCCAAGGATCTCAGTCTTTAAAGCAGTATCCTTAGATGCGGCATCTGTTGCTGCGGCCTCAATAGCCTCATTCTTAGCAGTAGAGATAGCAGTACTAACCTTTGCTACATCAACTTTGCCTTCAAGAGTAGTTACACGACCAGCAATAGCAGAACTATCACCGACTAAGCTATCAGCATAAGTTTTAGCCTAACCAAGAGTAGCCTTACTGACTTCATCAGCATAAATTTTTGCACCATGGATAGTTTGACTATCTTGGGTATCAATATCTTTACCTTTACCATCAACAGTATGACGTAAATTATCAACAGCAGTATTAACAGTGCTTACTGTAGCAGCTTTATTACTTGCTGAATATTCACCATCAAATACGACGGTATCCTACTTAGCGCCAAGAGCACCCTGAAGACCATCAATCTTAGAAATACCAAGAGTGGGAATATCATCAGCAACTAGTTCACGGCGAATAACTGCAATTTGACCATTAGTCTGCGTAACGGCAGAAACGAGCTGTTTGGTAACAGCTTTATCAGCAAGATTTAGGCCATTAACATAGCCCTTTGCAGTTGTTTCAGCAGCACTCTGAGCTGCAGTTGCTTTTTCCTCAGCATATTTCTTAGCACCCTTAATGGTAAGAGCATCAGCCTTATCAGCATCAGCACCTTCAAGAGCTGTCTTTATACCAGCAGCAGTACCAGCAGTATCATAAGCAGTGGAATCGGTATATGCAGCACTCCTTAGTCCAGTGACAGCAATATCAGTACCATCAACGGCAATAGTGCCATTAGCAGTACCAGATTCGACCTTCTGAATAGCAGAAGAAGCTAAAGCGAGCTTATCAGTAACAGCTTTTGCTAGTTTAGCTTCAGTGATGCTACCGTCAGTAATTTTTGCTGTTACCTTATGAGTCTTAGGATCAATATTGATGAATACCATATCATCTGCAGCAGAGCCAGAGGTGACATATTCAATTAAATCATTGACTCTAATATATAATTTATCATTAGTAGTATTAGCTAGAACTAATACAATATATGTACCAGCCTCAGTAACACCAGCGGGTACTTCACCAGCTGCAAATGTCTGAACAGAACCAGACTTAACAACCATGTCTTTTGGAATGTCGATAACTGCACCAATAGCTGTGCCATCCTTAGTTAGCTGATAAGATGCGGACATGCCCTCAGTAGCGACATCCAGCTTCTTCATGCTATATTCAGGCACGGTCACTTCAGGAATAACAACCTTCAGACCATCAGCTGCAAGTGAAAGAGCATTATCCTCACCAGATGCAATAGCTACCTTAACAGTAGGCTCAGTAGCATTGCCACCAACCATAATGGACTTATCAGCTGCCTTAACAGAAGCAACCTTGCCATTAGCAATAGCTAGAACATCAGCAATTTCTTTATATAGACCAGTAGCTGCGACTTCACCATCAGCTGCTTTACCAACCTTAGAAATAAGATTTGTAACTTGACCTTGTAGAGTAGTAACATCGCCAGCAAGGTCACCAGAAGCGGTTGTAGAAGCTAGTTTAATTAATGTACCAGCTTCATTAGAAATCATATAAGCTTCACACTTATTATCGGCACATAATGTTAGAATCTGACCAACATATGCAGTAGCACCAGAAGCTGCATACTTATTTAGTTCAGTTTTATCATACCATACAGCAGTAGTATCAAGAGGGATAGGATTACCACGCTTGATATTCATAGGAAGAGCCATATAGGCAGCATCTTTTAAAATAGTAGCCATATTATATTATTCCTCCTTTATAAATTAACCAATTGTAACAGCATAAGTTTCAGTACTATCAATTGAGGCGGGCTAATATACCCAAACAGTATAAGGAACTGCAGTATATCCTTCAGCACCCTCAACATTAACAGTACCAGCTTGCTTTACAAAGTTAGCAGTAGCATCAGCATTCATAGCACTAGGCATAAGAACCTTAGTTACATTATATCCAGCAGGACAAGCAATAACAACTTTCTTTGCTCCAGCACCTGCACCAAATGTAGTAATAGGCTTTTTATTAGCAGCTTCATGTTTTAATCCACGAATAGTAGTACTATCAAGAGCTGCATCAGTAGTCATAGGACCATAGAACATATGACGGACACCCTAAAGGACATTGCTATCGTTAGATGCTGAGCCTGCCTTAATCTGGCTAGCAGGATAAGAATTACCTAGATTGGTCTTAGGAATAGTGCCGTCGCCATAAGTTGCGGTTGCAGTAATTTTTTTAGCTGTTGCTTCAGCAACAACATTATCGAAAGAACCAGTAGCAGTAGCAAGGACATCTTCAACACCAGTGCATTTTACACTCCAACTCTGAGCTGTAATACCAGTAGCTGGACCATAAGTATAACTACCAGCAGATAGAGCTGCTGTATATGTTAAATTCTTCTTCGTGCCAATTTCAAATGTACCAAGTCCGCTAGTAGAGCTGAAACTAACAGCAGGATCAGACTTAGAAGGATTAGCTTCCTTGGCCATTAAGGTAGAAAGGACCTGTTCAACGCTCTTACCTTTAGCTGCAAATTTAGCAGAACCAGATGGCTTAGCTAAAGTGCCAATAGCAACAGTATAAGTAATGTCATCATCAAAATAAACATTATCAGCACGATAATTGCCATCCATAGCTTTCCATTCGCCGTCATATACGTAAGCAGTATAAGAAGTCTTATCGCCAGTAATAGCACGCTTTACAATAGCAGTATCGCCATTGTGAAGTTCTGCAGAAGCTACAATACGAGTAATAGCCTGAACGTCAGTTTCTTCACCTGTTGGAATAGTTTCAAAATTTTGAGCGGCTTCGCCACCAAAATATTTTAAGTTTTCAAGAGTAGTAGTACCATCACCGATTTTCATTTTACGAGTATCGTTCTCATAAACAATTTCGCCAGCTTTTGGGACTGCACTACCTTTTGCTTTAAGAGCTTCAGCCGTGTCATTTAATACTTGAATGCGAGTATTAAGAATATTTTCAGCCATAAATTATTTTCCTCCTATAAAATTAATTAAGAGTATTTGCGTTGCCGCCATTAAGAATATCATAATGATCTTCTCCATATTGAATAGGTACAAGATTATTATTTACATCTACAATATAAGGCAACCATTTATTATTCTAAAAGATAGATACAATTTGACCAACACAATTATGCTAAGTAATATAGTTAATTGCATCTACTAAAGAATTGAAAGAATTTTGTGCTGAAGAAGAAGTTTCTGTAGTTGTCCATTTACCATCGTAAATATATAATTTACCATCATAAATACACATTTCTCCATCTTCAGCAGTAGCTGGAAGTGCATCAACTGTGCCTAAAAATTCCATTACATTATCAGGAAGATCAATTGTACCACTTTCGCCACCGATATATGGTAAATCATTCCATAAGGTTTTACCATCACCAATTTTCAGTTTATGAGTATCTAATTCAAATCCAGGCTCGCCATCCTTAAGCAATAAGTTCTTTTCACGCCATGTAGTTGATCGACCTCTTTTGAACTTGATGATATCAGCCATAGATTATTCCTCCTTCTAGACAGTATAGAAGCCATTGACAAGTACTTGTCTATAGCCAGGAGCTAGATAAGAAGGATCTAATTCTCTATTAAAACGGCCACCGCTAATTTCAATATGAGGATCGCCCTCAACCTTGAAATTCTTATCTTGTGCAGTAATAAATGTACCGCCACTAATATATGTATTTTGAGGATTTAAATCTTCACTTAATTTACGAAGATAAAAATTATATTCGCCTTGACTTGGCTTACTATTTTCAAAATACCCATCAGTGATAGTTATTGACTTACCATTAGCAAGAATAGTATTATAGAATGTGCCGCCATTAATATTTAAAACAGCATTATCATCATTTTTTATAGCATATAAGCCGCCAGCGAATGTACCATCATTAATAGTTAATGTAGGCATTTCAGCATTTTGACCTTGAACATAACCATTAGTAGCATTACCAGCGTGATAATCCCAATAGCCATTTTCAATCATGCTAGAAAATTCGCCACCACTCATAAACATGCCGCCATTAATTGTCATAGTGCCATGATTAACAGCAGTATAATAACCGTTGCCTGATATATCAGTAGTACGTTGTAATTTACCATTATTAATAGTAATATTACCATTATTAAAAACCGCGGCATTTTCATTCTTATTACATTCAATAGTACCTTGGCCCTTAATAGTTAAATCGCCGTTTGCTTTGATATTTATTGGAGTTTTTTCATTATTAATAATATCATTACCATTTAATTCAATAGTCAATGCTTTATCAATAGAAACACTGTTATCAAAGTTAGCATTAAGACGAATTGTACTTCCTGCTGGAGCCTTCATAAATGCTACATCAATAGATTGATAAGGCACACCATCTACAACTGCTGGATTATCAGTGTATTCTTGAACATTAACAACTTTAGTTCCGCCTACATAAGATAGTTCATTCCAAGGGGTTGAACCATCACCGACTTTAATCTAATGTGTATCAAGTTCTACGCCGATTTCACCAGCTGCCAGGACTATATTCTTTTTAGACCAACTGGTTGATTTACCGCGTCTTAACTTAATAATTTCAGCCATCTTGTGTTCTCCTTTCTTTAATCATCATCTATAGAGCCGCCATCCCAGCCGCCTGTTGACTTGGAAGTATCTTCTTTGTCAATATCGCCGCCATCTTTGCCGCCCTTATATGAAAGAATAAACATTTTCATATTGTCCTTCTCCTTTCATATTTAAAATTATTTTATATTGCTCTATACCTGTTAGACCGAAAATTTCTTAAATGGAATTTTAATTCAAGCATTCGGTTTTAATGGTCCAAACCGGCCAGAGCAACCCATAACCTACTGTCTTTAAAATATATAAAAAAAAAGATGGACTGATTAATCTAATCAGTCCATCTTTATAGAAAGGATGAAATGCAATGAACGAATCTGAAACGAGTGGCGCGGAACTGAGGTGTCGATCCCCATCCCTATCACAGGACCACTTGTTTTCAAGACAAGGCTTACCGCCGGGCAAGTTAATTCCGCATATCATAATTGGCTATAGACCCTTAGCTATCTATGATTTAAATACGCCACAATTACTATGAAGCTTAGCGATACCAATTATTTTAATAAACAAGACTCATTGAAAAGCCAAAATAAAAACGCGGAATTTAGCTTACTAAATCAGCTAAAAAGAAAAAACTTTTCAAAATATACTTTATTTTCTTTATTATACTTTTTCATCTATTAGTAATAAATAAGTATTGTAGAGCCTTTACAGGCAAAAGTTTGCTGAAAATGAGTCTTAATACGTATGGCATAGGAGCAAGGGATTCGAACCCTGGATGTGCAGCTACAATTAGTTTTGGAGACTAACCCAATCGACCACTCTGGCACTCCTACATATAATGGCGGAATCGCCGCGACTCGAACGCGGACTACCCAAGAGGTAGGATGGATTAGCAATCCATTGGAATACCATTATCCCACGACTCCGAATATAGAAAAATAGATAGTAAAAAACAAGCATCGCGCCAAGGCGTAAAAACTCTATCTATTGTATAGTTTTTGTTCCTTACATATTTAAATATATAAGAAAGGATTACCGGTAGCCTGCCGCCTAATGACAGGATTTCCTATAACCGGACTTTATATTCACACCGTGGCCTCGGTGGAACGAACTTTTACAAAATGTTCAGCCTGACGTTTCGGCATCCAAATCAAAGTGCCATCATAAAATCTGAAAAGATAAGTCATAAAATTATCCTTATTATCAGCCTTACGGCACTTACCCTTACCGTACCTCTTACACCAGACCTTATCTCCTGGATTAAACTTCATTATTTTCTCCTTAACAATTTTAACAAAGCCCTAAAATCATTTGCTGGATTTGAACCAACTCTAAAAAATTTTTGCAGAATTTCTTATTTAACCTATTAAAAATTGCTGTGTGGGCTTTTCATAAAACATTATTAATTATACTCATTTAATCAATTAGCGTTACCCAAGATACACCACGTGGAGGTTTGATTAATGTATCTCTTGCGGGGGTAGGATTCGAACCCACGATAACAAGTTTATGAGGCTTGTGTCTTAACCACTTGACGACCCCGCAATATTAACAAGACAATTTTTATACGTCGCGCTACCAATTACGCCATATCCGGCATTCTGCCGAACAATAGGACTTGAACCTATAACCTACGGCTCCCCAAGCAAATTTATAATTGCTGAAATTGTCTTTTATAAATATAATGGTTATAAAACTTAATCTAATGCAGGCATCAGACTAATAGAACGCTCCATCAAGTTCTATGCACCAGTTGAGTTGTATGTTTTCCGCGAGTGCGGTGGCGGATGCAGAAGGGTATGATCCTCCGACCCATTGATTAACAGTCAATTGCTCTACCAACTGAGCTATGCATCCATATTCATAGGGAAGGCTTCTAGAAAACCCGTGTGCTTACCACCCTACGTGTTTGGAATATATCACACTTAATGGTGGAACTTGCGAGGGTCGAACTCGCTACCTCCTGTGTGCAAGACAGGCGCTCTCCCAGTTGAGCTAAAGCCCCATATTCGATAGTTATAAAACTTAATTTAATCAGATTAATAGAACGCTCTATCAAGTTCTATGCTGCCAATTTTAATTATCTGTTGTGCATTTGTAGTATCATCCCGCGAGTGCGGTGGCGATGCTAAGGGGACTCGAACCCCTGACCTTCGGAGAGACAGTCCGACATTCTAGCCAACTGAACTATAGCACCATATAAGAATAATTTTAATTATTTTCAATAAATTTCCATTTATAACCATAAGCACTTTGTCTTTTACCTAAGCATACAGCGCTTATATGAGTAATATCAGGTTTATTAATAGCTCTACCTGCACTTCCAATAGATGGAAATATATTTAAAATTTTTCCAGTTTTTTTATCACATTGAGCAACTTTTTTACCTGATTTAACTAAATTAACTTCTTGTTGAGAATAAATTTTTTCTTTTTTTTCTTTAAGAATTCTTTCTACACTATCAGAAGAAATTCCTAATTTACGAGCAGTTTCTTCAATATTTTTAATTTCTTGATAAGAAGCAATAATTAAATCATAATCAAGATACTTTTTACCATCTCCGCCTATTGTAGCATTATATCCCCATTTAAAAGAACCTAATTTTTCAATCCAATAAGTTTCTCGATTATTAGCATCATCAGTTTCTTCAATTAGTTCAATATGAAAATGTTCTACTCCATATTTTCGCATTGCTGAATATAATGGACGTTTTTCATTGCGCTCTCTAAAAGCATCTTTACAATGTTCTTTAAAACGTTTTTCAATAGAAAATTCAGTTTTACCAACATAAATTTTCTAATTTATATCATTAATAATCTAATAAATGTATGCCATAATTAAACAGCTCCTTTTTATTTACTTTATTCTACATTAGTTAAAACAAGATACACCGCGTGAAGGTTGTAGAATTTGTATCTCTACTCCCAGCCGGATTTGAACCGGCGACTCCAGCGTGAAAGGCTGGTGACTTAGACCACTTGTCGATGGGAGCATATTTATTCATCAGAAATCATTTTTTCAGATTTTTCTTTTTCCTTCGCTCTATCATATTCCATACCCTTACCTTTCTTGGCAGGGACAATTGATCTACGACGGCGAAACAGAAGATACTCATTCAACTCTTCATTATCCATCTTGATAGCAGGTTTCTTAGTAGTTGCCATTTCAAATATCTCCTTTATTATTATATAAATATTATATAATATTTTTTTTAAATTTTCAAATTTATTGGTGCAGGATATTGGATTCGAACCAATGACCTCTTGGGTGTAAACCAAACGCTCTAACCAGCTGAGCTAATCCCGCATATAGTCTATTTAACTAAACTGCCAAGAAAAATTAAATAGACTTTTATAAAAATTCCTCATTGGGTATGGAGGGCATATTAAACTGGCTATTACAGTAGGCCCAGTAAGGTGGACCCGCTTGATTTCCACTAGTATTCTGCTCAACACAGAATGTGCTACCTTTATTTAGGTATCTCATACGCACGGTCTCCCGCGATATGACCTTGCCATTACTCTTTAAGATTCTCTAATGGGATGAACTACGAGAATTTTGTTTCTTATACTAATTACGCGCTTTCATATAAGAACCATTTAACGTCAGCAATGCTCTATGAAATTTCTCAAACTTGACCTGGTGCGCCAGGCGGGGATCGAACCCGCGTTGCCCTGCTTATGGTGCGGAATATTGGATTTGAACCAATACATTAAAATGCTACTTACATCAATCCCACAAAGGCAGGTGCCATACCACTTGGCCACTGGCGCATATCGCATTTTAGAGGTTCCGGACCCTCCTGAGCAGCGTCACTCAAATAAGATTTTGCCACCTAACCTTTAAAATCTTATCAAAAAACAAACTGGTTTTTTAGTTAAACCTTTAACTCCCTTTTCGCCTTTACTTATATGTCAAGAAACAGCCAAAGAGTAAGTATAAAAAGACAACATATGAAGAATTTGTTTATAGACAAGCTTCAAACACTCGTCTTGCGGTTATATTATTTTATGATCAAGTAAGTAATAACTTCAACCGCATTTCTTTAACTTAAATAATCTTTAATAATAGTCCTATATTAAATAATTAGTTATGGGCGACTATTATTTCCCAGCTTTAATTAATCCTTCTATTGGAATTGAACCAATACCTCCGCCCCCTTCAGGCAGCGTGCTTCCATTACACCAAGAAGTAATATATATATGGCTTATTTACATAACGATGGAGCCACCAACCACCGGATAGTACAAAGATATCGGCTTATGGTACCGGTGAAAGGATTCGAACCTTCAGATTAATGATCCTAAATCATTCGCCTATGCCATTCGGCTACACCGGCATATGGTGGAAAGAAGTATTTCACCTTTTATAGCACGCTTCTCCCCGTTCCCGTGCTACCTCTCTCCCAATTAGCTTGATTACAAGAGGATTTCATTATGAAGTTCATCATAACTACCCGATTTCCCTTTGCCTCAGTTTATTTTTAATTGGTCTATTGCCAACGGCAGGTGACTAATCTGCCTAGTTCAAATCGGAAACCCCATGTGTAAGACCAATTGGTGGGACAGGGAGGTATCGAGCCTCCATCCTTTGGTTTTTCAGACCAATGCTCCGACCTCGTAAGCTACTGTCCCATACAAATGAGAATTTATTTCTCATTTATTTTGTATATATATTTTATAATATTTTTTTTAATTTTTCAATTTTTCTTTAATTACAATATGCCAAGTCATATTATTAGTATTACTTCTTTTTCTTAATTCACCAGTTGTTTTACTGATAAAATAATCAAAAGGATTAAATACTGAACAATAAGTACCAAATAAATTTTGATCAGAACAAAAAACTTTATTATTTTCTTGATAAAATCCTGTATTAAATTTTAAAAGAGTTTCTTTATCTTTAATTGGAGCCGATGAAGTGCCGCTTCTTTTGCAATAAGGCTTTTGAATTTCAAAAGTATAATTATTAAAAAAATCATCAAAAGCCACAAGAGAAATATTATTATTATTAATAATAATAAAAGCCCCTACTCGTTTAGCTCTATAATGCTCTTTTACAAAATTTATACAAGTTTCTTCATCATTTTTACCCAAATAAATAGCTTCAGCATATGGGTTATTACTGATGGTACTTTTAGTAAATTGCCCGCATCGAGCACCATTAGTAATATCTTTTACTTCAATATAGCAATTATATAAAGGAGAATAAATATCTGAAATAGTAGAATTATTATGTCCTTGGTAAACCGCATCATTATCATAGTTATTTTTAAACCATTCAAATGCTTTCTTTTCACTTTTCTCCCAATTCATCATAGTATTGTTCCTTTATCCCTTTAAAAATATGAATTAACACATTTCTATCAATGGCATTGCCCAAGCAAAAACCCACTTCTCTAGGGGTTAAAACAGAACAAATCTTTTCTGCTTCTACTTTAGTCCAACCCATTACTTTACAAATCTCAATTGGAGTAAGTTTATAAATACTATTATTACGAAGATACAAACCACCACTTGATCCGGCTTTTCCTCCACCAGAAGCAGTTAATGTAACTCCTTGTCCAAATATAGAATAAATTCGATTTCCTTGACCACCATTTTTATAATCACAGAGTTTTTTAGCTCCATTATAATATGGTGTAGTAATATCACTTGGGCCATCATAACTATCAATGAAATATTCTTCGTTAATTGGCTCCAAAAAATCTTTTAAAGTAGTTTTAACATTTTCAGCTAAAGGGAAAATAAACTTTTTTAAAGGAGAAATTACTGAAATCATGAATACACGATCTCTAATAGTTGCTCCGCCATATTCATAAGCTTTTATTTTCTTCCAACTAGATACATAACCTAATTCAGCTAAACTATTAATCCACTCTTGAAATTTTGGCATAAAAGTATTATTACAAATATTGGCCACATTTTCCATTAAAAGAATTTTTGGCTTTGGAGAAGAAAGCAAGAGACGGTATACCTCATAAATTAATGAAGAATTTTTTCCTTGAAAACCTTCTTGCTTCCCTGCAATAGATAAATCAGTACAAGGGAAAGAATAAGTCCAAATATCTGCGTAGGGCAAAGTATCAATTTTTGTGATATCACCAAAATTATTATATTCACCATTCAAAACTTTATACGCTTTCAATGGTCGTTCATCAATTTCACTAATACCAATTGATCTAATATTTGGATCAATCTCGCTCAAGGCTGAAATCTATGTTCCAATTCCTGCGAACAATTCAATAACAGTCATTCTTCCCCTCCCTCTCTAATGTTTTTATTAAACTTCAGGGTGACGAACAAAAAATTCAATAAACAAGCCTTCATCCTGCTTACTATCACAGAAAAGTTCCAATTCATCGCCATGCTGGCCGAGCAATGCACCAAGTGCAATATACTGTGAAAGTGCAGATTTCATATTATATCTATCACCCTGCGGACTTACCAGCCATACATTACTATGTGCCCGATTAACTGCTGCGATAAAATCTTCAACCTGCTTAATATTTGTCAACTTCATTATTTTAATTCCTTTCTATTGGAATATGGTGGGGCCGGTTGGGTTCGAACCAACGATTTGACAATTATAAGTTGTCGGCCTTACCGCTTGGCCACGACCCCATTTATTTGATTTCTTATTGATTACTTATATATTATATTATATTTTTTTAATTTTTTCAAATTAAGAAATTTACCCAAGACTTTTTATACTTTGCTCCAAGGAAGGAATTCGAATCCTTATTTTCAGAATTAATTCTAATGAATTATCCAGTTATTCGACCACGGAAAGAAGTTTAAATTGCTGTAAAAGCCTTTTCTATATAAATATTATATAATATTTTTTATTAAAAATCAAATAATTATTTTATTCAAACAAGACTTATTTGGTTTGGTCCCATTGGGTTTAACCGCTTCCCTACCTCCGCCATATAATGGTGGGGAGGGCAGGATTCGAACCTGCGTAGCATTTGCGACGGATTTACTGTCCATTTCTTTGCTGTTAAAGTCTTTATTTTCTTTATTTTGTATATATATTATATATTAATTTTTATTAAATATCAAATTTATAAATTTTTTCTTGTGAATGATTATCAATAATTTCAATTAATTCATTAAGATAATTTTTATTTTCTGCAACTTTATCAATTTCAATAGCTAAATTTAAAGCTGTATAACTAAAAGAGAGCTATTCTTTAATTCCAGGAATTTTTTTTATTTCTTCAGTAAATTGCTATAAATTACTTTTATTCAAATAAAAATTTCCCAACAATAAAAATAAATTAGTTTTACCATTAATTAAAAAATAAATCTAATCTAAAATTTTCCAAAATTGTTTATCTATTTTTTTAAAATTATTAAATAGTAATTTTAAACAATAATTTATATAACTAATATTTTGTTCAAAATTAAAATTATTAAAATCAGTGTATATTAACTAATTATCAAAATTATAATTATTATTAATAATCTACAATAATAATTTATATCTATTAATAAAAATTTTATCTTGAATTTCCATAATTTTATATAATTCTATACCTTTATATTGTTTTAATATATCCTTATGTAAAATATATTTTTGACATAAATATTCATAAACAGATAAAATCTAAATATCCATATTATATTTTTGAAAATTTATATTCTTATAATTACTTATACAAAATAAAATATTATCTTGTATAAGATACATATAATATATCTTACAGTTATATGTATTTTCGATAAATATTTTTAAATTATAATGGTTCATTTCTACCTGTGCCACTACATGTACCAGTACAACTTGTACATAAGCCTGAACAGCTTCCTCCGCATAATCCAGTACAATCGTTAGCACAATGTCTTGTACAACTACCGCTGCATCCGCTACATCCAGTTCGGCATCCACCTGAACAAGACCCACTACATCCATCACAACTGCCACTACAACTGCTTCGACATCCGCCTCTGCAAGTGTTTTGGCAGCCTCCTTGGCAAGTATTCTTACAACTGCCTAAACAAGTTCCCTGACATTGTACTCCACAACTTTCACTACAACTGGTAGAACATAATCCAGTGCAATAAGCTGAACATCCAGTATTCGAATCAGTTAATCCCATAGCTTGATAAGCTGTAATTTTTGCCTCTAATGTACTTAAATCATCATCTTTAATAACATTTATATTTTCATTCTGATTTTCAATATTTATTGCCGCCATAGGTTCTACCAGTTTTGTTATATGTTCTTTTGAAATAACTTTTCCATTATTAGGCTAAGTAGTATAATCATAAGAAGTCCCTCCATATGAACTTACACTACCTGTATATTTACGACGTAAACATTCAGCCTTTATTTTTTTCTTTAATTCATTAAATCTATCAGAAGTTATTGTCGTTCCTATTTTCATTTGTCATTGCCTCCTTTATTATATTATATTCATCCTAAGAGATAATTTTTAATGCTTTTTCCATATCTCCATTAAATTTAAATCGTTTATTCGAGTTTATTTTTTTTAAAATAGAATTTAAATAATATAAAGAAGCTAGAACTGTAGCATAATGCATATCACAAATATAAGTAACTCTTTTATTAACATTACCTGTTTCTTGATAATTATAAGCTGTACACCAAGAGCATCCTCCAGAAATTTCACAATCTAAACATTCTTGAGGAGATTGACTAATAACTGTTATTTCAGATAAATCTTTTAATCTATTGATGGTTAAATTATCTTGGCCTATTCCCTAATAAATATCTCCAATATAATATTCTGGCTGATTACTTATGCTATCTTCCATATAACGTAAACAGGGATAATATTTACCTTTCCAATTTAAGGCTAACATACGACCATTCCCGCCGCACCAATTATCATTAGATAAATTTTTACTTCCATCATTAATATAAAAAATAGATAAATAAACTTTATCCCACAAATCATTATTTAATAAATAATCAGCAATTTTTTTTAACTAATAATATAATGTAGTGGCATGGTTAAGTTCCCAACCTTTTTCATACACACAATTTAGATTGATTTGATTATAACCATTGTTTATCATTTCTAAAACAGCGTCATATAAATAATCTATATTAAATGGAGAGATAGTCATTTTACTCCCAATCCATTTATTATAATTATGGCTATAATGTAATGCAGCAGACAATGCTTTATCATAACTACCACTACCATCAGGGAAAACTCTACAAGCATCATGTAATTTTTTATTTCCATCAATAGAAATTGATAAACTTAAATTTTCATTATTTTTTTTAATATACTCTTGTACTTTTGGTTCAAAATATAAAATACCATTAGAACTAATTGAAATTTTATATTTAGTGGCCCAAGGATGCCGCAATTCAATCATTTTATTAATAAAATAATCAGTAATCTAATCAATTAATTCAATTTCTAAAAATGGCTCTCCACCTATAAATTCTATTACTACTCCTGGTATTTTATAAGAATCAATATAATTAATAACTTTATTGTCTCTTGTTAGTATCTAATCAATCATCTATTTAGCTGTATTAAAGGATAATTTATGTTTTCCTTTATGTCCTTGATAACAATAAACACAATTTAGACAACAATCATCTGTAACCTAAAAAGTTAATGTAAATACAGCCTAAGAATTTAAGCAATCATTAGAATATAAACGACTTATAAAATCAGAAAATTCTTCAGGAATATTAATTATCTTAGGAAATAACATCAATATTTACCTCGTTTGTCTAAAAATCTAAATTCCAATTACAAGTTTGATTTCCAATTACTGGTTTAATATAATTATTTTCTAATTCTAATTTAGCTAATTCATATTCAGCAAATAATTCTATATACTCATTATGATAATCATCAAAAGCTTTATTTCTAATATTTTGTCTAATTAAAAATTGACATAAATTTTTTCTAGCTTCAATTTCATAATTTAATTTCTAAAGATAATTTACTTCTTCTTGAGGAATTATAATCTTCTTCATATTTTTATTCCTTTCTTATATAAGAAATTTAATTATTTAATTAATATAATATGCCCTATATAAATAATTATAACATAAAAATAAGAGAAAGTCAATTTGACTTTCTCTTACAAACCAAGCTTTTCAATTAAAGTTTTTAAATTTTCTTCTTCTTCTGGACTAATTTCTGTAGCCTTTTTTGCAGGCTGAATTGTTGCTCCATCTTCAAAATTAAGTTCATTATTGCCAAAATCCATAGAACCAAAAGATTCAACAGGTGTTTTTGGACAAGTTAGACTAATTGCAATCTGAATATATTGTCCATTTTCTTTAGCTCGCACATAATACTTTTTATCATAAGATCCGAGGAAATCTTCGCCAAATGCTTCTGCAATTTTTTCTACAACAGCATCTTTAGCAATACTACCTTTTGCCATTATTCATTCTCCCTATCAAATAAAATTTCATCATAACAAGCTTCACAGTAGTAAGCATTGTTTTCTTCATCATAAATTAAATCTTTTTTATCATAATACATATTACAATTATCACATATCTAATAATTGTCTCCGCAACTGCGGCATACATAACCATCATCATCATCTAATGATATTGCTTCAGGAATATAAATACGTCTACCGCATCCTCTGCAGAAAGTAAAATCTTCTGTTTCTTCTGTACCATATTTAAGTTCACAATCAATACAAAGCATCGTATCTGTTAAAACACAATCATTTTTACCACAAATACAGCATTTTACATCATGTCCTATATTAACTTTAGTAGTGGTACGAGTTCTTGGAAGAATTAATTTATCTTGCGGAATACCTTCTTCATGCCAATAAGGTTCACTATAAGCAATACTAAACCAATAGTCATATACAGTAGAATGAAGAGGGTCATTATAATGTAAAGGATTTTTTGGGTCAACAATAACCTTAATATCTGGAGTCATTACATATCCAGTAGGCAATAAACGGCTATCATTAGAAAAGATTTTATCATTTATTGTAAATGTATTATATTTTTCATGACACCAATCAGTAAAACGGTATCCTTGCCCGAAAAATGTTTCATATAATTCAAGAGCAAAATCTTGCAATCCTTTACTTTCATAAGGATAATGCCGGCCTGAAATAACCATAGTATCATCATCAGATACATGAAGAAGCATACGCCACTTCTTATCTGCCCATGGTACATCATCTGGGAATCTAGGTAAAACCGCATTATGTTCACTCTTAATATAGCATATAATTGTACAATTATCTGCCATATAAGATAAATTACCAGCACGGTATTCTCCATCAAGTGCATGGCATGACCGCCAGTTATGTGTATTTTCACTTAAACTAAGATAATCCAATGGATGAACTGACATACAAAAATATCCACTAATTTTTGTGTTTTGAATAAGCATACTAGCCTTATCTTGTATTTCAGTAAGAATTTCCTTATCTTCTACAAAATATTTAAATGCTTTAATTATTTTCATTCCTTTTGGAATGATAGTTCCATTATTCATTGAATAATCTTCGCTTAAAATATTATTATAAAAATTTTTTCTATTATTTTCAACAAAATCTCTTAATTCAAATAAGCCATAACGCCAACGAATGTTGTCAATAAAACAATCTAATTCAGCTTTTTTATCATCTTCTGAAATAGACATTGTAATAGGTGTATGACTTTGATAAATTAATTTATTACCAGGAAGCCTACTATAAAATTTGCATTTATTCTCTTCCCAATCATTCATTAATTTATCAATATTTAAAAGGTTAATGTCCAGCCCCTATGAATAGGCAATAACCTTCTTTACTTGTTCTTTAAGTTCATTTAAATTACAACAGGGACTCGACATTTATTACATACTCTTTCTTTCATATTATTTGAATAAAATAAATTATAACATTTTTCACATTGATGAATATTAGGGTCAAGAGCCAAGCATTCAGGACATACATGGACCTTTACTCCATCAATATCAAGAGGAAAATCTTCCCACTCATAATACAACTGATTACAAAAACTACAATTAAGAAGTTTATCATCATCAAAATCATAAGGCATATGATATTTATTAGTTAATGTAATCCACTGAAGATATTCCTTGCTGGGAATAAACTTATATTTATCTGCATTTTCGATATCATCAAGCATTTTACATACTTTATTAATTGTATTATACAATGTTCTAATATGCAAATCTTCATTTTGAGTATGTTCATGATGATAGCCAACTGATAAATTTACTCCGGCAATTTCCCATTCAGGCATAATAATACTAATATCTGTAAATGATCCAATTGCTTGCTTAAATCCAAAACTTTCAACATAATCCATGAATGTAAAATTTTCACACTCATAGAAGACACAATCTCTTTCCCCAGCTCTATCAAGCTCAATCATGTACTTAATATTTGGAGCTACTGGATGCTCTTCAACAAATATATGTGCCCCATAGCCACCCATTTCTTCATCTGTTGTAAAAAGAACATAAGGTCTATACTTTTTGCGTAAAATCTGAATAATCGCAAAAACACCTGCTCTATCGTCTGCTCCAAGACCTTCCTTGCCTTTATAAACAGCTCTTTTTTCATTATAAGTAAATTGACGAATTGGCTGTCTAAATACAGTATCTACGTGTGCGATAAGCATTACAGGAATATTGCCTTCAGCATATACATAATCTTCTGTAATCTCTACATTAGAATATTTATTAGATACAAAATCACCAAGAGCTTTCAAAAGACCTACTTCACTAATCTTGAATAGCCCTTCCAAAAGCCCTCTACAATTTTCAGTAAACTCAGGAACTAAAACTTTTTTACCCATTTCTTATTCCCTTCTATTATTATATAAATATTATATAATAATTTTATTAAAGAATCAATTAGGGCTTATCTGTTCTTGATCTTCTTTCTCGTGCTCAGCAATATATTCCTTAGCCCATTGACGTCCGGCACGTTCAAAATACAATACTTTATCACACATTTGACAATAAGGTTTTGGCGTTTCACATACTTGTTTACAATTAAGCCGCATTTCATCAAGACCTTCATATACTAATCTATCATCAATATTAGTATTAAGACCAAAAATTAATGAATTCATGTCATTCGGCCAAGACTTATCTTCAAAATAAATGCGGTAGAAGGCTCGTTCTTGCGTAGGTCCATCATTTTCAAATTCACAAACATCAAAATATGGTTCATAAATATCAAGCTTTTCTGGACGAACCCAAGTGCCATGTAAGCCACTCATTTGTGGAATATGCCCTTGAATATATGCCCGATTTGGCACAAGTCTTAAAGGAATATCTACTTTTTTTACTTCATTTAAATCAAAGAAAATGGGAGCATCAATATAAGCATATGACACACCTAATTTTTTTAGATTATATAACTCATAATATGTTTTTGCTGGTTCACTATAAAAAAATTTAAAATCGTATTTCTCCATCCAGCGTAATGTAAGCAATGGATTTAAATCATGTAGCCGGATATAAAAGGTATGACCCTAATGTAGGCCGGCCTTACAAGTGGCTATACTTTTCCAATCCATTGGTTTGCCTTTTGGAGCATCTATGACAAAATCTTTATCAGGATATTTTTCTACTAAATCAAGAAGTTGGTCAATATATGCCCATTTAACCTCAACCTAATCTGCCTTTTGGAGATATTGTTCTTCTTGATTATGTCTTAAACAAACTTTCATTTTTATCTACTCCTTTTTTATATTATTTTACCATATTATTAGCATTTAGTCAAAAAAATTCTTAAAACGCTTTTCAATTTGGATGTTCGGTATAGACGCTTGACCTTGGCCGGAGCAGCACCTTAAAATGGCAAAACAAAAGGGTCGGTTTCCCGACCCTTCGTTTATTAAGCTCTTGCGTAGCACATGGCGTGCCGCGTCTTCTCACCCTCGCCGCCAGGAATCTTCATCTCCTGCTTCTTTACCAGACCATCGCGGACAAGACCGGCCAGACGATGACGAACCTTACCCAGGGTAATATCTTCATCATCAATAGAATCATGAATCACATCAGCAGTACGGAACTGGTCGTCAACTGCGGCAAATACCTTCTCGCGTGCGACATCAGGCTCAGCCTTCTTGGCTTCACGCTTCTCGCGGTCCTTGGCATTACGCTGATCAATACGGTCAATCTCTGCCTGACAAAAATCAACCAGAGTCTGTGCATCAACCTCAACCTCTTCACCGCACAGCTTGCCAATCAGAGCATCATACAGCTCACGCTTCGTAAACTTCTTTTCCATAATTTAATAACTCCTTTTATTTTTCCTTTATTTTATGTATATATTATATTATTTTATTTTTAAAATTTCAATTAAATTGCGATTGATGTATTGTAACTATAAAAACGTTCAGGATAACGACGAATAGCATAAGTATAATCAGTAATTATAGTAGAATAAGGATCATTAGAAATTATCTTTTTAGCTTCTACATCTAAATCATCTTCTTCAATCAAGAGAGCTGTCCTACCATAATAAGGACCGCCATCTAATTTAGTTATTTTAGTCCTAACGTTAGAATCATCAAGATATTTCGGCAATTCTTTATTGGCAAGACATTCGTTGCAAATATAATGCTCATCATAGTCAATATTAATAGTTTGATTATCGATGTGTCCAACGAATACCGGAGTAACATCATCCTCAAAATGAGCATCTTCACAACACATACATCTAGGCAAATCATGATAACAATCTTCACAAACTAATTCGCCATCTACTTCAATTGAATTACTTGCATTAATTCGTTCGCCACAGCAATAACAATACTCAGGTGGGTCGCATTCTTCGCAAACAACTGCTTCAGTATCATCATCCCAATAATCTTTTCCGCCGCAGCACATACAAGTCATTAAACCAGAATAATTAATTGCGAATGTACGATATTTATTGTCTGGTGGATTAATTGAAAAAATTCCATAATTCTCTGTATTACCAAAATCATTATACATTTCATTTGTTTCAAAATCCAACAGGAAATGATTATCTTCATCTTCTTTATCTTGCCAAGCTTCGATATAAGAACAACTATCTAAACTTTCTTGTGGCTTTTTTCTGTTATAACGCCATTCAGTTTTTTCTTCAACCAAATTAGCAAGCCAATTAACAAGAGCTTTATCAAATGCAATATTGTAATAAGGATAAGATTTTACAGAACAAATAGCATTTGGATGAACAATAATCAATTCTCTCCAACTCTTGGAAGTCCATTCAATTGAAGTATTTGCTGGATAATAAGGCTTAGTAGTAATATAAGCTACAACAGCCACAGGACTGTTCATCATCTCAATAGTACCAGCACGATAGGAGCCTGGCCCTTGAGTCCAGTTCATACAACTTTCCCAACCATTTACATTATCGCTCATAGTCATATAATCCAAGGGATGAATAGATAATGTAAACTTAATTTTAGATTTACGTACTTCAGTAATACGTGAAACATGATTGCGAAAAATTTCAAAATCAGGCAAATCAAATTCTTTAGCCATTTTCTGAAGAACTTTCATTACCTTAGCTCCTTCTGGAACTTTAACTACTTTACCATCTTTATTGTGATAAGTAAATCCTTTAACAACTCTATTAGTAAAAAGTTGATAAGCTTGAATTAAATTATATATTGCATGCCTTGTTGCATAAGTATTTTCAAAATAAGTAGTATCAGATTCAAATAATCTACGAAGATTTGTAATAAAATTGATACCAGGATTAGTGCTATAGAGATACTCATTAACTTCTCTTACTTTTTTATTATCTCCATCTTCAACCTGGATTTCCTTCTCCAGCATTAACTTTTCGCCAAAAATATTAAATAGAGTTTGTTTACTCTTATTCCATTCTCGAAGGATATAATCAAGAGATGCTTTGAGTTTAATAGGGGAATTAACGCCACCCCATGTTTCAATATATTCAGTAATATATTTCTTATCTTGTGCCGTTAATGCTTCATAAGGTGTCATGATTATTTACTCCCTTTATTTTTTCTATAAATATTTTATAATATTTTTTTATAAAAATAAAAAAGGGATAAAGAATCAAATCTTTATCCCTTTTTATCTATGTTTAATTATCTTTTTTCTGATTATATGTCACAATAGGTTCACAAACGAAGCAACACATAGCACAAGAAACTTTAACAGCTTCTTCTGAATCATGTCCAAGATAAAGTGCTGTCAAAGCATAAGGAGCACCAGCACCGATGGCATAATAATCTTTAATTTCTCTAACCAAATATCCACAAATTTGGAAAAGATGACCTTCAAAAGCCATTAAATAACTATTCTTAATATCACGAGTATTAGCAATATCACCTTTCCATTTACCAAATTCAGCAAAATAATTAAGAATTTCTCTCTCTGTAGCATTAAGCGGTTGATGATTTTCCATATACAGCCACATAAGACTACATTCATCCGCATTACCAACACTACCAACAATCATATCATTTAAAGAAATAATTTTAGTAAAGTTAGTATTGGGGTCTTTTTCCCATCCATTAGTTAAAATACTATCTGCAGACATTTGAATATTATTATCATATACCTTCGCGGCAACTACGCTCATTTTATATTACCTCATTTAATATTATTTTATTTATAAATTGTTCCTTTTAACAAATCGGGCAATTCATTATTAAGGACTTCTTTCCACCCAATTATGTTACCTTCAAAACCTTCAAGGTCTTTGAAATTACCAGTTGGGCAAGTTTGACTAATCTTACTATCTACAACAAGCTCAATTAATTCATCACAAATAATACCGTGAATTAAATCCCAGTTTTTTGTATGGCGGTCTTGCTTTTCATCAGCTTTAACTACCTTAATTTCTGAACCATCTTCACAAATAAAAATCCATTTTGAACCAATCTTACCGAAATACCTTCCAAGAGCACAAGCAGTATAGCCATCATCAGTAGCTAATGTGCCGTTCTCCTAAACAGTTAAATAATTATGAATTAAATCCCATTGAGGACTATCAGTAGATGTAATATCAGTCCACCATTCAAAGGGTTTATTAGTATGGTCGATTCCGCAATTACAATATTCTGTAGGACCGTATTCGATTTCTAATCTGTCTCCGCCATCAGCACTATAACTTATTACGTTAAAAGCATTTACTGGCATCATCATTAAAGCAACCATAGCGATTACAAGAATGACATTTAAGAATTTTCGCATATTAATTCTCCTTTAATATAAAATAAATAGCTAGTAAATAATACTATATTTTATATGAAAAGTCAAAATTAATAGCTAAAAAGAATTGACCGTTTAGATGCGGTCAATGTTATCTAATTCTAATGTTTTTAAATTAATATTATTAATTTGAGTATAAGGTATTCTAACTAATTTTATATTATGATTTTTACAATATTCATTTTTTAAATTATCTCTTCGCTAAATAGTTTCTAAACTATCAGAGTTTTTCCAAGTAGCATCAGGACCTTGGAAATGCTGCCTGCCATCAAACTCTATTAATTCATATAACTGATTATTAATAAAAATAGCAAAATCGAAACGTAATAAAGTATTTTTGTCACTTCTTAAATCTGAAAAAGTATATTGAGTAGAAAAATTTATATTATTTTTCCTTAAAAGTTCTCCTATAATTCTCTCTCCTCTAGATTTTACACAACCGCAAGAAGTAGTTCCACCACTTTTTAAATTATTATTATTAACTTCAATAAAATTTCCACAATCACATTGGCATAAACTCCATCGTTCTTTTTTATCTCGACATTGTTGTTTTCTATATCCTAAATCTTTAACAAATGTTAAATACCCAAATCTTGTTCCTTCTTCGATGATTCCTTTATTATAATTCATCTATATTATCTGTTCTCTGGCTCTACAGCCACAAGATTGAGAGCGTCCTGAATATAAATCTCTATATTCTTTATATCGTTTAGTACCACATTCACATTGACATAACGCAACTCTAGGAGGTCGTGCTGCTTTACTTTTAGGATTTTTAGTATTTATTTCAAGAATTGTCCATCTTCCAAATTTTGCTCCAACCTAAATATCTTTTGATGTTTTTTTATCCATAAATAGTCTCCCTAATAAATTAAATAAGTATGGAGAGTGGAGAAAAAATTCCACTCTCCATACTTATTATAAATATTATAAAAAATTATTTAAACTCTTTGGACCATTTATTTTCAATGAAAAAAACTAAACTTTTTTTCATTCTATCTTTTCTTTCTTTATCATTATTATTCCATCTATCCCAAATTTCAGAAAGAAAATCTATATTGTTATAAAAAATTTCACAATGAGGGCCTTGAATTCTATCACAGTGAAAATGTGCCCAAAGCCAAATGTTCCAATCTATATCTTTTTCTATATTTTCTAACCATAATTCCATACTGTTATCAACAGTAGATTGGTCCACACAAGGTAAAAATAAATCTCTTGGCTCCCATGAATAAGGGCAAGTGTGCGAGAGCACAAGGTCAAAATGCTTGTTAGTCTGCCGAATAAGTCTCTCTACTTCTGATTTTTCTGTATCAGTCAACTGCTCATCTTTCCACCAGAGCAGATTATTTTTAAGGCGATAATATTTATCAATAGAATAAGCACCGCAAATTACCAATGTGCGATATTCTTTATCTTCTGTTTTAAGATAATAGATACCATAATTGTCAAAATACCTAATCAGAGGGTAGGCCGGCTCATACCATACGTTAGCTTGGACATTACTATCCCAAATACGCTCCATACCTTCAACATTTTCAGGACGTACCTCGTGATTGCCACGCACGCAATAGATAGAATATCCAAACTGGCTTGCATACTTTTTCTTCATATCATCCCTGAATGTATTGCCACTATTAAAACCTACATCACCAAGGATAATAATTGCGTAGTCTTTTGGATTTAAAATTTTAAACATTCTTGCGTTAAGCCATGTGAAATCGCCATGACAATCGCCTCGGACAACCCAGTCCTTGAACATTGAAGTTCCCTCCTTACGTATTTTCTTCTTTAGCCAACTCTTCCTTTAATTCTTCTACTTTTTCTATAACTGCACTAAGCACAACAGCTTGAGCACCAAATCTGGTAAAATGTTCAGTCAACCATTTACCAAGATCATCAAAATTATTTTCAATTTCTTCAATATCTCGACTATCAATTTCAATAGTCATATTATCTTCAGACATCTAACATTTCCTTTACAATTCTTTTTTTCATAATAATATAAATAACTTTATTCATAAAATCTTCAAGCTCTTCATTGCCTTCGTCCTTAGTCTTAGAACAATAATCATCAGCTACTCTTGTAATATTACTAATAGCAGTATTGGCTACAATTCGTGCAGTTTCAAGATCATAATGATAATTTTTTACATTAAGAAGATAATCACCCATTGGGGCTTGAAGACAATCTGCATATTTAACACCATCAATATAACGTCCAAGGTATCTTTCAATACGAAGCAGATGCATAAGCTGCTTGCTATCATAACCATATGTATCAATCAGATGAGTTTTAGTAGGATATCTATGTTCCATTGCATGATATTTTTCCATAGCAATACCCTTCATTGTCTTAACTGCCTTGTAAGGATTATAGCGTGCAATAGCTTCACGCTCATTAAGCAGTGCCTGCCACTCATTCCAATACGTGCTTGATGCCATTTTATAAGACGTGAAGATGCATTCAAGATAAGCCATATTCTGTTTCTTCAAACAATCAATGAACAAACGAATATCCTTAAAATCAATATGCTCTTCATTAGGAAGAACCTTGGTATAAGATACTGGCTTCTTATTTAATACAATATCTTCAAATGAAGGAAGAACAATAAGCCGTGTATCTACATCAGACGATTGAGTATCAAGACCATAATTCTGACTACCATAAGCCATTAAGCTAACCCAATTTTCTCCCTTAACATTAGCTGCTTCTAAATGAGTTTCTACCTTATCCATAACCCATTTATCAGAATGATAATTCATAAAATATCAACTCCTTAAATCATTGAAAACTCCTCGTGTTCAAAAATTCCTTCATATACAAATCCAATAGTATCAGAATAAACATTATCAATAGCATCATACTCTCGCACATGCGAATAACCCCAATAATATCTACTCTCTCCTGCGGCTTTCCGAATAATTTGATTAGCATGTTCAGCATCAAGGGCAGCAACTAGACTAAATCCATGCCAACCTATCTGCGGTTCAATTAAATATACTTTACATTTATATTCAGTCATCAGTATCTTCCTCCAGCCACCAATCCGTTCCATTTTCATTATATACTAAATATAATGGAATTACTTTATTATTTTTCTTTAAAATAATTCTTTGGTCTCTTGTTTTACACAGAAGCTGTCTACCCAGCCTGTCATAGAGTTGTGCCCAAGTTCTAATGCTCTTCATCTGCGAACTCCTTTACAACCCAATTATCTTTATTATCTTCAGTCGCATTTCTGCAATGAAAATCTGGACAATAACCAAAACTTTCAGCAATCATCTGATGGTCGCTATCTTTATGAAGAGAACAACCATATGGTCCACCATTTACAATCTGTGTATTCCCATCTTTGTCTTTTTCAAAAAAATAATCTTGAATAACGTATTTACAAACATTGCAACAGGCCAAGCGAAGACATTCTTCTGAGCACGCAATCATTTTATGAATCATTTTTTCCCTCCTCATAATAAGGACATTTTGAACAGGACCAAGAAAAAATTTTCTTTTTCTTTTCATTCTTTAAACAATAATACTCATAATCAGGATGGTCAAATACATCACCATGCCAAGGAGTTGTATCTTCATAGCTAAAATAAATACATTCAGCCATACTTATTCCTCTACAAAATGAATGATTAAATCATAACCTTCTTCCGTTTCAACCATTTCATACGGATGATGAAGATCAATTTTATATCCATCTCGCTTTTGAATTTCAACACCTTGAGAACCAATAGCATCAGGGAAAATACGAATCCTATTAGAAGTATAATTCCAAGAGGAAATAAGAATCATTCCGGCAGCTATAATCAATAGGATTGTTATAACACATTTTTTAATCATTTGCCATCATATCCTTCCATGTACAAGTATTAAGCCAGTATCGTGTCTGATTACTACCATCTTTAGAACTCGCCGCAAGCCCCTGACCAATAAGGCCACGCATCACACCCGAAGCACCCTGTGGTGTAATATCAAAATCATACTTACGCTTTGCAAATGCTGAAATTTGCTTTGCAGTAAGAGTGCCGCTTTCTTTAAGGATTTTAATTACCATTTCTTTCTTTTCCATTACATCCAATCCTCACTTGTTCTGTCATCATCAGGTCTTTCAAGATTTTCCATATCGTTAATTCGGATGGGTTCCCAATTATAATGTGCATGATGCAGCCAATCTTCCTTGCTCCAATTGACTACTTCTTCTTTAATCTCTTGGATTTGCTGAAGTCTATTGCGTGTTTCTATAATTTTTCGTTCACACTGATTGAAATTATTTTTAGAAGCTTCTTTACTTAACTGTCCATGTTTTGGAGCATGAAGATAGAAATTACAGCTTTGAATATATCTATCAAGACTTTCTTTGTAATCTTTCTCTGTCTCATTAATACCATCAAGATGATTATGCTTATGCCGTTCCATCCAAGAGCTATTGTAAACAGCATTGAGATATTCTTCCAACTTATCTTCTGTAAGATAAGCAATGTCATATTCATCCCAAGCATTGCCGCGGCTTACCTTATAAATTGTCATTACCAATCTTCCTCCTCATTAACTGGTCTGACTACATTAAGTTCAATAGGTTCCCAATTATAATCAGTCCAATGAAGCCAATCAGTTGCTGTCCATTTATCACATTCTTCAAGTAGCTTATCTATTTTCTTTATCTGCCATTTACAATCAATAACAGCTCGTTCATATTTTCTGTATTCTTTTTTAGTTTCTTTATATTTAGGATTTGTCTTGCCATCTTGAAGGATAGGAAGACATTTATTCATGTCTTGAACAATATGATGCCGTTGAGTTTCATATGCCATTTTTTGCACTTTAAGAGTTTCAATATGGCTACGAATACTACTCTGAATAAGAGCAGAATTAAACAACTCTTCAAGGTAATCATTCAACTTATCTTCAGTGAGATAACCAAGTACTTGCTCTTCGTAGTCAGGTCCATAAGTCAATCTATAAATGTGTTCCATATCTCTCCCATCCTTTCTATATATATTATATCAAATTTTTTATAAATTTTCGAGTATTCAATTTTGGCAAGAATTTAAACTAAACATAATCATTAGGGTAAGTTGCCTTTAACCGTTCCTTGGCATCAGCAATTCTTTCAAGGGACAGAAATGGCTCCCATACCTTCCTATCTACCTTGTCAACATCAATATACTGAAAATCGCCCCACGGGTCTGGCTCCTTCGGTACATCATCGAAATCATAGTCTTCATAACAATCATCGCAAACATCAATCGGATTTCCAACATCTCGACGATGCTTACCATTAGGAGTTTTTACTTCAAACATATAGGGAAGAGCCTGCTTCTTGAAATCATAATCAAGCCATTTAGTTTCTCCGCAGCAGCTACAAATCTGGGTGCGGCCCTCTGCACACCAGCTACAATATGTTGCCCCATCTTCACTACAAAACCAAGCATCTTCACTATCAATCCAAGAACCACAATCATCGCACTGTACTTTGCCTTCGCAGGTTGCACATACGACTTTATCACATTCTACAAATGCATCTACATTTCCACTCGGATCAGCTTCGTAGCCTTTGCCGCAACACATACATTCAGCTACACCAGAATAGTAAACTTCTACTTCTTTGACTTCTGGATTGATATAAGCATAATGATTATCATAATAATCATTATACATAGCTCCAGTCCTCATGCGAATATAAACCTGACCAAAATCAGTATCATTAGGCTGATTCTGCCAAACCTCGTACATCTTTTCATCATAATGCCAACCCATATTCTGTTCAGCCAACTGCTTAATCTTATTCAGCACATAGTCACGCAGATAAATGTTATTATAAGGATACTGCTTGATTTCAGTAATGATATCCCTATTAACAATATAGAGACACCGCCAACGCTTATTGCTCCAAGTCCTTTTGTCACGGTCAATGGGACAATAAGGATGCTCGGATTCAACATATGCTTCAAGGATGACAGGAGAATTCATCATTTCAACAGTACCAAGACGATAATCGCCACCCTGATACCAGTTCATACAGCTCTCCCAATCACAAGCATTGTCACTCATAGTAAGATAATCAAGCGGATGAATAGATAGTACAATATCAGCATTAATCATACGATCATTCAAAACACGCGAATGAAGAATACGAAACTGCTCAAATGCTTCTTTGTCCAACTCAAACCAATCGACAATTTTAGCCATCATTCGCATCAACTTCATATCACTCTTCAGTTCAAGCGGCTTTGAAGTATCTGCATGCGGACCACGGCGAATAGTAACAGATTTGCGACCCCAATCAAACATATACACATTTTTATTGGCCACGAGAGATTCACTATCAAGGCAATGCTCAATCATGCTACAACACATAGCCCGTTCATCCTTATCAAGAGTGGCATCCATCCAAGAATAATAAATATTAGTAATCTGCTCGTAAGAGTCAATGAATTTTTTAACGTTTGCTAATTCAGGATTATTATAAATTTCTTCATACATTTCACTGAACTTATCCATCAAATCCTCTTCAGATGCCTGATAAGCAATATGGTCTTTAACCATCAGATTGTTGCCCAGCAGCTTATACAGGTCAGGCTTTTCGGCAGCCCAAAACCGCAGAAGATGATTAATTTCATCTACAGTACAGTAATTATCAGAATGAAGGTACTCTTTAATATAATCGTGCAGCAGATTCTTTTCTTCTTCTGGAATAAGAGTCCTCAAATCTGTCATTTTAATTCACCTTTTCCTTTTAATTTATATATATATTTTATAATATTTTTTTATAAAAATAAAATAGACCCCGGATAACCGAGGTCTATTTCATAAAGGAAGTGATTTTCTAAACTGGCAATATTTAGAAATATTTATATCAACCTTACTTCTTCATATTCATCATAAGAAGAAGAGGAAGCATACTTTCATCATCACCCTTGCCGTCCTTCATCATGAAGTACAGCATCATCGGGTCCATTGTACTGCCGACCTTGCCATTCATCAGCATCATCATCGGCAGCATATCCTTCATAGAAGAATTATCATCCATCATTGCAAACATCCACATATTACCGAAAGGATTATCAGCAGAAGGAGTATCGCCAAACATATTGTCTGCCAGAGACATAACCTTCGTAATGAAATTAAAGCCAAACGGGCTGCGGGTCGGCATAATAGTCTTCTTCTCACCCATTGCAATATCAATTGCAATCACATCACCCTGCTCGGAGAAACCGAATACAAAACACGGGCGTCTGTTAAAGATGATTACGTCGCCGGCTTCAATTGCATCAATGCCGACAGGAATCTTGAAGAACATATTATCAGCCTTGAAGTTGAAAACATCAACATCCATAATCTCACCATTTTTCTTATCATATGCCTGATAAGTGCCATTAACATTCTTAACAGCCAGACCATACGGCGACATACGAATAGCATCATTATCCTTAATCGGACCAAAATCAAAATTAAACATCTTCATATTATTTCCTTTACCTTTCATATCATCATTGTTTGTTTCAAGTTTATTAATTCTTTCTTCCATTGTATCAATACGATGAGTTAAGTTATCATCAATTGAAATAGTGGCTGTGCCATAAGAGCCATCATTACTAATTTTAATAGTGGAAAAATCAGAAACTCCTCCACCAACAATAGGCACTGTCTTAGAAATAGATGTATTATATTTCCAATCAGTAGATGCAACTGCTGTAGAAGCTTCAGTAGAAATTTGAGAATTCAGAAAATCCTGAACTGACTGCTGGGCTTCATCCTTTGTAATCGCTCTAATAGGATTAACTTCAACATTTGTACAATCTGATGCCGAAGTCTTTACTCTATCTACATCTTTGTAAACAGTATTAAGCCATTCTTTATTACTATCTTTATAGATATTATAACAATCATTAAGAATTTTAGTAGTTTTATCAAATTCATAACTAAGATTCTTAATATTATCTTTTACATTTTCAAAAATCATTTTACCGGTTTTGCCCTCCACAGCGGGATTAAGTGCCCAGTTAAGAGCACGCCAACCGATATTATCTTCTGAGTCATATGCTCCTAAATTATCCAAGCCAAATAGTCTATAATCATCTATCCTTCCAGGAGTTTCCGCCGTTTCCACACAATCAAAATAATCATAGAACAGCATATCAGCTAAATATGCACCAAATGAATAAGCTTCAAAGGTATCATACTTCTTATCAGTACCTACCATTCTAAAACTATCTGAATCTTTTAAATATTTAAATTCTTGGATATGAACTACAATAGGAGCAAGATATACATTATCAATTTCAAACCATACTACCTTGTAATCTCCATCCATCAGACGAAGAATTTTCCAATCGGCATAAGGCAATTTGTTATAAGTTCCTACTTTAACATTCTCGTTAAAATCTTCTAGTAGTTCTTTCCAAGCTTCTTTATCATAGACCTTAGAATCATAAACTGGACTATAAGTTCTTCGATAATCCTTAAAACCAATTCCTTTTAAATAAACTTTCATCCTCGGCTATACATCTCCCATACCATATCTTCTTCGGCAGGTGTAATATCTTCAATCCCGCACTCTTCACACATAATATTAAAATTTTCCTCAACATACCATCGAGGACTTTCTTGCATCTTACGTACCAGAGTATTAATACATCCAGTACGAGTGTTTACCATTCCAGTACCCTCTGCTTCATTCATGAACAGAAAATAGCTATCATCAAAACCAAACATATTAATTACTCCTTATCTTTTATATAAATATTATATAATATTTTTTTATTTTTTTCAAATTTACGAGCAAGTAATAGAACCTTCCGGCTGCTCACTCAATTGTGCCGTTTTAGTACAATCATACTTAACAAGTTCAACAGTGCCATCTTTATTAACTACACACTTATAAATATGTTTAAGTTCAGCATCATTTTCAACCGTTTGCTTAATAAGCTGGGCACTACTAATTGCCGCCTTACGAATTGCCTCTTGGCTTTCTTCTTTAAGTGCCTGACAATCTTTTCTCATAAGGTCGCAGAATTCAAGACCTTTAAGTAGTTCCTCTTCTTGCTTTACTTTATTCTTTTTATTTATCCACCATTGAATAAATTTACGGTATTCCTTATAAGAACCAAAATATACATAAAAATTATTTTCGCCGCCATTACGAGTACGCTTACCAGTCTTATAAGAAATGCTATTACCAGTAACACACCATTTATCAGGTTTAATAGCAGAATATCTCATTACATCATCGAAGGTAAGCTCAACAGTTTTTTCATGCCATTTAATAGCTCCTTCTTTAAAACCTTGATAATTTTCCCAATCTTTGAAATAACTAAATACTATAAAACAAATAATAGCAAATACAATAAAAATACCTAAAACAATCAAAAACATTACTTATTATCCTCCTTCTCCTGTCGCAGATCATGATCTTCGCCATCATAGATTTCACGATATTTAGTGAACAGAGAACCATCATTGTAATAATATCTAATATTATTCCAACCATTATAATGGTCAGTCAAATTAGGCCAGTCTACAATACGTGCCTGCCGTTCAAGCTCCTGCTGCGGCACTACTCTATGTCTCTTGGAGTTCCATTCCTTTGAATTTTCTACGCTGGCAATAATAACCATAAGCTGATAGTTATCGAAATGGGGGAAACGGCTTCTGATTTCTTCTCGCTGTCCAAAAGTCAAGCAATTAGTATCAATGATAATGTCTGCATTATCCATTTCTGCACAATGCACAATCTGATACAATGTCTGCCAAACTTCGAACTTATGACTACGGTTGCATTCATCACCATTAAAAACAGCATACAATTCATCAGGATTTACATATCGGATGTGATTCATCTTTGCGAAGGATTTCGCGAATGTAGTCTTTCCATTTGCACTCAAGCCGCACATCATATATAGAGTCGCCATCAACTTCATCTCCTCTCATTCTGCTCGCCAATATATATTCCATATAGATAGAATCTACTGTTGGATTTTCTATTCTTTCTATACTAATTACATCTATTTCTGATATAATTACAATATAAAAATCATTAAGACATTTAACTAATGCTTTATACCATTCATGACCATGCCAACACCAATAGTCTTCAAGAATAACTTTGCCTGATTTAAGAAGCATATGGTATTTATTTAATGTGTCTTCTTTCTTAATACGACCCATTAAAAAATCCATCTGATTAAATACAAAAGGATTGCCTGGACCAGACATTACCTTGCTCATGTCAAATTCCAATTACTCATTTCAATCCTTTCATTATAACTTTTCTTGTCAGAAATCGGCTCACAAAAAATAACTATTCCATTACGCATCCAATCTGCATAAACCATATCATCCCAAAGGATTATACGCAAACGATAATAGTTTCCATTCTCTTCACTCTGTAAATCAATAGCAATCTTACCATATTTAAGAACATTAGAATGCTTTTCAATAATCATATGCTGATAAACTTCTTCAGCATATGCATCAAATACATCCATCCAATTATCCAACTTCACTACACCTCGTCAAATAAGTAATTTTCTGCTTCTGGTAAGTTCCAAGAGACTTAATAGTTCCCTTAATGGTAAGTTCCTTGCCAATTTCCCAATTCTTGGCTGCTGTACTCCAACAGTACAGATTCTCATTGGCATCAATGAATGTCATAATATGGTTAACACCATAATAATTTTCTGCTTCAATGTTTTTAATTACTTTTACATCACGCTCAATCTTGTCCCCAACTTCACCCTGATAGCGGCTATTGCCTTCATCATAAATAAGGTTTTCAACTACCTTATTAATAACTACTGTATCTTTCAGAGTGCCGTCGTCATTACCTACGAGCTCCCAAGGCAGCTGCACAGGCGTAATACCTTCCGGTACATCGGCAGGAACTTCTTCTGTAGAAACAACATACCACTTAAATATAGTGTGGAAACGAGCATTAGAGCGTTTAAACCATTCAAGATTTTCATAGGTATTACCCTTAAACAGAGTAATATAACCATTATCAAAACCAAGAATATGCTTGCGGTTGCCAGGTTTAATAATTTTCACAGGAGGATAATAGCGGTCATACTCTGCTGTGGTATACGATTTAACTTTTTTGATCTTGCCATCCTTGGTCCGCACATCACAATAACGCTTGCCATTTTCAATATAAGTATCACGGATAATTTCCAAATCCTGATAAGACTTAGCAACAAGAGCCATTATCTGTCACCCTCCTCAAAAAGCTGCTTATAAAGAATATCAAGAGCCATGTCAATTTCTTCCGCTTCAGCATTGTCAATATACTCATAATTACTTACACAAAGATCAACAACCTTATTATAAGCATTAACAACTTCTTCGTTTCTAATCTTGTCCATAGTATCGTCTCCTTTAAAATTCTTTATATCTCTCATTTCTTTATATATATATTTTATAATATTTTTTTATAAAAATAAAAGAGGAGTCTCTTATCAAGACTCCTCTGTATAATCAATCAATTCAATTTCTGACCAAAATGGCTGCTCATACCAGCTTGTCCAAGGATTACTCCTATAAAACTGATGAACACGCACTTTTTCATTGAACTCTTTTACTTGAGTATAATATAATTCATTTACACCAACCCTTGAAGTTTCAAGGAAACTATCATGGTGTTCTATCTGATAAATAATAACATCTCGTTCGGCTTCTACATTAGCACGGTCAATAGGTTCTCTGACTCCTTGACTGATAAAAACAATAGTGCTAATAAATACTACAAGAGCCGTCATAAAACCTACTGTGAATGGAAGAACACTCCAATCACTAAAATTATCACTTAAAATTTTTCCAATGATAAAACAAACTACGCAAACAACAATAGCAAGAAGATATAATAACATAATTATTCCTCCACTGTTCTATAACCTTCAACATCTACATCAGCCATATCGCCAATGTCGAAATCATCATCATCTTCTGGAACATTATAGTCTGCCTTGGCAGCATCAATAAAATCTCCAATAGATGCACCGTACCAATCCCAATTGTCAACGCCGCCACAGTCTAATGCTTGAAGCTTCAAGCTATCATAGAGCAAATCTTTTAATTCCTCTTTTGGAACAAGGCAATAAATCATATTAATACTTGGTTCCTTTCTTATAGTTATAGAAATACAATCCACCAATAACAACAATAGCAATAACAAGAATAATTACGGGGTCCATATTAGTTCTCCTTTTCAAAATTAAAAATTGTTTTTAATTCGTCTACTTTATCAAGTTGTTCCCAAGGACTATTGCATTCAATGCGACCAAAATGACCGAAGCAAGCATAGGGCAGATAACGAGTATGCTTTAAATCAAATTTATGAATAATACTACGCGGTGCAAAATCAAATGTTTGATTAACTGCTTCAAGAATTTCAGCAATAGGTTTCTTTTCTGTGCCAAAACAATTAATATCAATAGATGCAGGTTCTGTCTGCCCAATAATATAAGCAACTTGAATCATACATTTATCACAAACGCCAGAAGCTACAAGATTTTTAGCTACATAACGTGCCATATATGCACCACTACGGTCTACCTTACTGGGGTCTTTGCCACTGAATGCTCCACCACCATGCGGAGCGTAGCCACCATATGTATCTACGACAATTTTACGTCCAGTTAATCCAGTATCAGCCGCAGGTCCGCCCTCTACAAACTTACCTGTTGGGTTAATATAAAATTTACAATCTTTTTTAATGGCATAACCTTGAAGGGCAATATTACAAATGTTCGTAATATCGGGTGTTATTTCCTTAATACTATACTTGTCTTTGTGTTGGGCCGATACGACAATTGTATCTACCCCTTCAAAGTTACCATTATCATCGTATTGGACAGTTATCTGACATTTACCATCAGGTAATGCCCAAGGTAGCAAATCATTCTTATACTTGCTGAACATAATGACCGAGATATTATTAGCAAGCTGCTGGGCAATAGGCATATAATTTTCTGTTTCATTGGTTGCATAACCAAACATCATGCCTTGGTCGCCAGCACCATCCCTATCAACACCCGCAGCGATGTCAGGAGATTGATTTACTACATTAATAATATATGAACAAGTGTCACAGTTAAATCCTGCTTCATCATTGTCATAACCAATAAATCTTAAAGTCTCTCTTGCAATTTCCTGATAAGGAATAGATTGTTCTGTTTTAGCTGTAATCTCTCCCATGATATGGAAAAGACCTGGGCTAATAGTACATTCACAAGCTACTCGTGCATCAGGATCAAGCTGGAGGACATAATCCAGAATAGCATCACTTACCTAATCACAAACCTTATCAGGGTGACCGGCAAAAACGCTCTCACTGGTAAATAAATAACTCATATAATATTTCCTCCTTTATTATATAAATATTATATAATATTATTTTTTATTTTTCAATTTTTTCTATTACACAATAACAAGCGTTATAGAAATCTTCTTTTTCATCGTATTCATCACGATGTTCCGGCCACCACTCTGCTGTTAATTCTGTTTTCATTCCATGTTCAAATTGTTCTATACTATCAGACCCATTAGCAATAAGCCAAGTGCTATATTCTCCATAAGGAGTATAACCTGTAAGTCTAAAACAATCTTTATCCTTTTTATAACAAGCTTCATCTGTAATTAAAGTTTTAGTATAATAACATTGACTCAATACATCAGCTACATCGCGATACTTATCTGAATGTTTCTCATAGCAATCACAAGCTACATCCATTAACATGCTGCCAGTGATATCATGTCTTCGTGCTTCGGTAGGTGTTGCACGCACTTTCTAATAATCGCCTTCTGGCGACCAAAATTCGTATAAATAATCTTTATCCATATTATCCTCCTTTGCCCAAAATGGCTTGACATAGTTAAAATTTTTTTGTATAATATATTTAGAAAATAGTTCTGTATAAAATTAATCTTCTAAATGTAAACGCAAGTAAATAGCTATTCCTAATAGGATTAGACCCGGAATGAGAAACCATAACGGGTCTAATGTAGAATGAATAATTGCCAACATTAATTTAATGACCAAAATACAACCACCACTTTGCCGTAGATACTTCTGCAAGGGCAAGTTTACAATTCTTAATGCTTACTAGATAATTATTGTAAATTTCCAACTGCCGTTTAACTAATTCACTACTGGACAATTCAGGATAAATAGATGCGAAGATAACAGCATTTTCAGGAGTCAATGCAGCATATGTATCTTTTTCGTGGTCAAGATAATTAGCGACTACATCATTAATTGTCACTTGGATGGTTTGCATTTCAGTTTCATATACTTCAATTTTCTTATTGTATTCAGGCACTTTACCAATGATAGAACCACAAATAAGAAGACCAAGAGTAGCAAAAGCAATAATACAACCACCAATAATTTGATATGCATAACCGTCTTTATAGCTTATCATATTTACAATGCCACCAACAACAATAAGAATAATACCAATAACAAGAGCTGCAAGAATCATTTATTTATCCTCCATGCTACAATCACAGACAAACTGATTTACCCATTCCCAAAAATGATAACCATTAAACATAGTAAAATCAAGGTCATCAAATCTCTTACTGCCGAACAACTTCTTTTCCTTATCTCGAATAGTTAGATATACAGTGGCATAATTACCGCTGCCATCTCCATAAGTTGCATGGAAAATATCGTCACAACGGATTTCAAATCTGCCCTGCCACAGAGGGTCGTCTTGCAAATTCTTATTCATCTTCTTGATACGATGAATAATCTTATGTTTCAGATTCTTCTTACTATTGGAACTGTGAGAACTTTCCCAATACTTGTCATTCTTATCCATTACTTCTTCCACTCCTTAATTCTATACTGATACATACCTTTAGAATAATCTGTCGGGTCTTTTACTACAACAAAAATTGCATCATAATAAGGCGGATTATCAATAACAGTATAGTCAATATCCTTATGATAGCCGCATCTATCAAGTGCAATCTTAACCGTCTGCACCATGCCTTCACGCACAATCCAAGTGCTAAATGTATTAGCCAGATTTGACTGCACCATTAATGCACTGTCAGGGATAGATTTCAGTGACTTATAAATAACTCTACTCGCACAATCCTTGGGACCAATTACTCCTTCAGTAATCAGCTTATCCTCGTCAGTTATTACCATTGTTTTACACCCTCCACATAAATAAATTCAATAAATTTGTCTACATAAGACATAAATGCCAATTTACCTTGCCCAAGCAGGCAAGACGTTTCATATAGAAACCACTGTTCTGCTGCTTCAAGGCTTGTTTCATAGATTTGCTTTTGGATGTAATAGATAAGTTCATCTGCCACATCCTCCACAACCGCCCGCCGCACTTCTTCAATCTCTTGGAACGTTTCTTGCCAAGTAAGCTGGGGCGTCAAGGCAATAAAATTATATGTATCCATAAAATCATAATTGCCTTCATCAAGCGGCAAATGATTAATAATAATTAAGCCATCCATTAATATGCCCTCTCTACAATATAATTGCTAAAAATCGGCGGGTATTCGCCAAATACTTTATTAAACTTCTTTTCCATTTCATGTTCTTTATTTACATCAATTTCAAAATGGTTAAGACGATTATAATTAAATGACGAATCAAGGTCAATACTAAAAAGGCGATAACCAAAAAAGATATGATCCAGCCAATCATAGCCATAGCAATCAGAAATTACAAGGTCATCTTCTTGAAGAATTTCAAATGCTTCATTCGGATCAATCTTTACTCGTTCGCAATATTCTCTGAAAGTAGAAGTTCCGTCTTCACCAAACATAAAACCGCGACCAACAAACGCTTCATATTCAACACTCATGATATATCCTCCTTGACAATTTTTTTATTTCTCATTTCTTTATATATATATTTTATAATATTTTTTTATAAAAATAAAAGAAGCCGAATGGCATTAACCAATCGGCTTATGTAATAGGTTTATAAACTCCAGGAGGAAGTGTAATAAATGTTTCATCACTAAGGGCATTCCAGAGACAGAGCCATTGACGATAATCATCATATTTTGTGTACTTAATTGTTTTTACATTAGGTGTTTCATCATCTGCACAAGTTTTAATGAATGTTGAAACATTATCAAGGTTATATGTCTGATAATACCCATTATCTAAAAGAACAACAATAGAATTATCTGCACCCCACTGAACATATGTATCTTCAGTAAATGGCTTAAGGTCATGGTAGTTTTCTACTTCAATTACTGAATGTTCTTTGCTGCTTGGAACTTCACAATAAATAACAGCTAATAGTCCACTAATCATAAGAGCAACCGCACAAGTGGCAAATGCCATCCACAGGAATTCGGCCTTAAACCACTTCCAAATTTCTGAAAAACTATAATATTTAATATACTGCTGAATACTATAAACAATAGTAATGGCAGCGGCGATCAAGAAAAAAATCATTCTTCTACTTTTCCTCCCATATATTCAATAAAATCGCGGTTTTCGAGAGCATTAATAGTAAGTTTATACCTTTTTGATAAAGATTCAACCATTGTTAATTCGTACAAATTTTTTTCAATTTTAATGATATACATAATAGGAATAACAGCAGTATTAATATGAATAGGATATGGATATCCTTCAGCTTTAATTTTATAAATCATATATTACTCCCACAATTTTTACAATAGATTTTGTCATCTACAATAAGGACTTGATTATTTTGAAGGACTGTGCCGCACCTGGTACAATGCGGCGGATTAGAGCAGAAGAATTTGCAGCCTGGGTCTTCATCATCGACACGTAAGCCAGAGACGATGCGGCATTGGCCTTGAATACGATAGCCGCATCTGCCGCATCGCCGTAGATTTACCAAATTACAGTCTCCTGAATTGCATCAAGTGCTTCGGCACTTACTTCAAGACAATCATCAGGTGCGAACGCTTCAAGCTCTACCTTATTAATACTATCGAAGTATTTACAAATCTTTTCCATAGCATCAGTATAGCCCTCATCAACTTCCTCATCGGCATATATAAGTCCTGTTTCATCTCTTGGCTTATCATCAAAATTCCAATTTATTTTATATCTAAAATACATATTTAATTCTCCAAAAATTTATTTTAATTCATTCCTCACAATAAATCTGTCAGATGCTTTAAAAAGGCTATAACTTTCAAGGCTCCGACCCATAGCTTTGGCACTTGCAATCCAACAGGCAAGTACATTTTCTCCTGTGGGTTCATCGAATGGGAAGGAAAAGTTTTGAACATCATCATTAAAATAATTTACTTCATCTTCTTGGGCACAAGCTAATACAAATTCTTCGGCATCGCCACGCTCTTTAAATGAAATAGTAGCGTCAATATCAAAATTGAAAATACTATGACGCATTACAGTATAAATAGTCATAATTAGTTCTCCAAACTTGGAATAGTTCTAATATAATAATTAATCCCGCCAAAGAAAAGAACAATGCATTCATTACTACAATGGTATTTCTTCCACCAATCACGTAATGTATCTGTATATTCTTCAAGAGTATCGGCATCATCAAGTTTGTTAATGCCATAATTATATTCGATAAATGCTTCTTCTTCGGCGATAGACAGAACAAGTTCTTCGGCAGAAGCTCGGTTATCACAGCAAATTAAATCATCATTACAGCTATTCCAAACAATATATTTCATTTAATATTCTCCTAATTCTTCAATAATAAATCGACCACTCATAAACCAAAGAGCTGTGCCGTAATGAGTTTGGCATTTCACTTCTGGATGTCTTGATTTTCTAAATTCAAAGCTGTTATTGAAGAAGTTATCTACACTTTCATACATTGCTTGATAATATACATCTTCTTCAGTTAATGCAAGAATAGCTTCTTCGGCATCTGCACGAGTGTTGCAAATAAATCGAGGGATTTCGCAACAAGCATCATCATCAATTTCAGAAATTAAATATTTCATGAGTATTCTCCTATTTTACGAATATAATAGTCAAGACTTTCGGTATAATAATACCAAGCATCAAGATTTTTAATGCAGGTAGGTCCATATTTTTTCCTGATATGATTATAGATTTTATTGAAATGCTCAAACCCATCAGCCATAACTTTATTATATTCTTTTTCTTCAACAATAGAGAGAATTAAATCTTGAGCATCTTCTTTAGTGGCACAAATGCCAATGGGTTTATGATTTTCTCTATCATCATAAATAACAAGATATTTCATTTTTAGTACTCCTCTCCAATAGAATAATTATAATATTCACTAGCCATAAGAAGAGTCCAACCATAGAAAGAAATATTTTTATCGTCAAATGGAAATCTAAATTTATTATACTCTTTCCAGTCAAGAATTTTATCATTGAGATAAACTTCAATAGGATTTTCACCAGGCTCTACTGTAATTCCTGTTTCATCATAATAATAATCATCAAGGAATGCATTATATGCTTCTTCTTCGGCGGCGGCAAGAATTAGTTCCTGTACATCGGCTTCAGTATTGCAAATACCAAGAATACTAGGATAGAAGTTATCAAAATAATCATAAGCAACATACTTCATAATTTATTTTCTCCCTCATTTTTATATATATATTTTAACAAATTTTTTTATAAAAATAAAAGAGCCAGATTTGTTCTGGCTCTTTGGTTATTTATTTACTTCTTCAACGATTACAATAGCATTATGAATTACAATACGATTACCATTATAATCAAAGAATGTTTCATTTTCTGACTCGCTAATATCAATCATTGCTGGACCATATTCCCGCAAGAGATTACCATTGTAATCATAGACAGACACAATACGATAAAGACCGCCGGTGTAATTACTTCTCCAACTCTTAATGGTACGCTGGAAATTCGCACCACTGAAAGTAAGAACCAAAAGACCAATTACAAGAATAATTGTAATAAGAATTACTGCAACACTACCACTTCTACTTCTCATATTAATTCTCCTTATAAATCATTTGTTTTACAGAATAAATACATTACGAATGCAATGATTACAAAACCAAAAATAAATATTTTAATCATTATACAAACTGCCAAGAGCATAAAAGATAAGACAAATAAAAATGGTTAAGAAAAATAGTCCCATTAATCAGTAGCCCTCGCTAATACAATTCCTACAATTGCACCAATTAAGATGCAAATCATTCCAATAATCATTACAGTTCCTCCGCGATTGTTTCATCTACTGGAGTAGTATCAGCAACCGCAATGCCGGAGATTAGTTTGAATGAAAAATTTTTAATTTTATAAGCAGTAAATGAAGGCTTATCAACCAGACGCACAACAACACCTTCACGCACATGTCGCGGATCAATCGGCTCAGGACCATCATAATACTGTTCTGCCTTGTTCATAATCCATTCGCCTGCGGTGATAGTATCATCATTTTCAGATGCCGGATGCTCGGGGATATAGCCACGCCATTCAACAGGAACGAATTTCACGCCCATCTGCTCACAACGATACCGAGTATATTCAGGAGAATATTCCACAGTATAACCATCATGAGTAGTTAGAGTCATACGATAAACATAAAAATCATTCTTCGGAGCAGTAACACCAGTAGGGTCGCAGCCATAAGAGAAGGTAGTCATATCACCATACTGCTTAATAAATGCCTTATCATTGGTCTTCTTATTAGAGACAGAACCCATAATCGGCGTGCCATCGTCAGTAAAACCTACGATTTCTGCATAACAGGTTTCGCCCTCATGCAGCTTACCTTCGATTGCTTCATGGAAATGCTTACGGAATTCATTAGAACCATAGAAGCCGCCATCATAGCCAGTCAGCAGAGTACGGCGAGTGCCGTCAATGTAATCATACTGATAGATAGGTTTGCCATCTTTACGAGTAATCTTATCCCACAGAGTACGCTTATAACCCTTAAGAACAGGCAGATAGCCGATTCGTGCAGAAGTGCCATGGAGCTTACGAGTGATTTCAATAAGGTCACCAGGATTAAATGCACTGAGATTATAAGCAAGCTGGGCAGTATCAATATGTTCCTTGAACAGAGGAGCAATCGGATCTTTATGCTTGCGAGTCTTGCTTACATTAGAGTTATTAGTATTATTCTGCTTACGAGTACGCGGAATATACTTATTGCAGATAGGATGACCATTAACTTCATTGATAATGTCACCCACCTTTAGATAAGCACTTGCATCATCGTCATAGCAATAATTGAAACAGCTAATCGGTAGATACAGACCATCAGAACGTTCGCCACGCAGTCTAATAGCGGTGATATTACGCTTATCTACTTCCATATAACCAGTGTCAGCAGTCCCATCAGGAAGCTTGCGGCACAGATGATTGGCGATGCAAAATTCGAGGGAAAGCTGGAGGTCGCAGGGGAAGTAGACACCAATATCGCCAACCTGCGTATCAATGGAAACGCAAGTGTCATTGCCGAAGAAAGTTGCGATGTAGAGCTTGTCTGCATTAGGGTGCTTCCGCAGCTCTTTAACTTTTACAATATAACCACAGTGATTAATATCCATTGTTCTTTTCCTTTCTTAATTTTAGTTAGTTTTCTACTGGAGTAAAGAAGTTGAGGCTTTCGGTTAGCCATCTATTTGCTTCGGGATCAAAGTAAAGGACACGGAAATATCCGCTATCGTCTCGGAAGATTTGTGCGATCGTGTAAGTCTTACCGGAGACATTGTTTTTCATTTTCATAATTAAATCCTTTCGTTATAGGGGATGCGGCTATAACCCATAATCATAGGCCATAACATCTTAATCAAATCTGGATAAGAAGTTAGAGTGCTTAAATACTCTATCTTTTTTTCTTCTACTATTGGTGTGTATGCCGGACGAGAATGTTCTTTTTTGAGTTCTACCAAGTTTTTTGCCAATTGAACTCTTTCGTCCAAAAGGCGTACTATCTTCTCATCATAAGCGGCAATCTCGTTTCGCATTTCAGTTGCACGATCAAGGTATTCATCAAGGTTCATGCGTCACGCCACCTAACAATCATTGTATTATCTTGGAAATATTGAGTTGTGAAGTTGTTTGAGTTAAGAATCTCTTGAAGTTTCTTAACGGTATAATTGTTCGACGAGGGAGTATCATCGGGAGAAATGACAATGGTATAAGCGTAAGCACCATTTGTTGCCGCTTGCAACATGGCTGGGGTATTATTTATGATGATTTGTTCTGCCTTTTCAGTCGCCCGACGCTCTTTATTGACTTCTGCTTCAGATGTAAGAGTAGTGAGTTTAGCGAATAAAGTTTTATCCATTTTTTATTTCTCCTCTATTCTTTATATATATATTTTATAATATTTTTATTTATTTTTCAATTAAAACGGATAAGCAATATATTCGTGTAGTTTTTGATAGGCGGCACGGCAGTAATCTTCATCATCAAACTTAATAGTTTCTTTCTGATTATTCCAATAGTAGAGATTAATGGTGCGTTCAGTAGGGTGGAAACAGATTGTGCGAATGTTTGTTGCCTTGACATGCTTTTGGCGTTGCAGGCCTGTGTAGATTTTTACCATGGGTCAACATCTCCATAGCTACCATAATATTTCATATTGGTATTATTTACTGCTTCATTGCGTGTGGCCCGCATAATGTCCATCCATTTATCTTGTGCTGCTTGCCATAATCTTTTACTTTTGAAGGAATAAACGCCTATGGTTTCGTCAGTATCTCCTGTAACTTGGATTTGCATTTTATATTTTTCATTTGGGTCAGTATAGAAACTAACGTAGATAATGCTTGATGTTTTATAACAACATAAGTTTTCATTATCTGTTGTAAATGTGAAGTAAGGGTTAATCATTAATTAACTCTCCTAAATGATTCAACGGCTAATTCAAAAGCCTCATAAGAATCAAAATTAAAAGTTTCAACACCACAGTATTTAGTAGTAATAGTCATATGGTATGATTCATCCTTGTAGAATCTTGCACAAACAATATCTTCAAAATTGTAATAATACATATTATCATCATTTGTGGCAAAAATGAAGAAGTTAGTCATGCGAGGGCCTCCAAGTATTTGTCTACTGTTTTAGTATAATCTGCATAATCAATCTTTGTATTCCACTTCTGGATATCGGCAAGAATGGCGTCAATGGTTGTAAGAGTAGGTGCGTCGCCATAGTTAGTGGTATCTACTTCAAATGTGGTTTTAGGAACAGGCTTAGGAGCAAGTGAGAATTTTTCGCACGCGGCAATATTTTTCTTGAAATTCACTTTTCCATAATTGCCCATAGTGCCAAGGCAGTAGAGGTTGTCGCGGTCATTAGGGTTAATCATATAAGCGTACATGCAGTCGGGCAGCAGCTTGTGATAAGGGTCATATTCTTTAAGGCAGTAAATGGTAGTAGCATTAAGTCCGCCCTTGGTGAGTAGTCTCTTTTGGAATTCTTCACCATTAAGGACCCAGACTTTTAGGTTGTTGTAGCTACCAACTTCGCCATTCTGTTCACGATAATTTGGCATTTAAGAGATTTTCCTTTCTTATCTTTTATCTTATATATATTTTATCAAAAATTTTTATATTTTTCCACTATTTATAAAACTAATAGGTATATTTTTATTTCAACTTATATCAATTAAACTTGTTATAAATTACTTAAAATTTTTTGGGCCACCGCGGTTAAGGATATTGATTTAATTTTTATATATAGTAGATTAATAAAAGAAAAGGAGAATATATATATGCCAAGTAAACGTGAAGGCTATCATAATATTGCGACTCGTGTTAAGGATGAAGAGAAGGCACGTATTGATGAATTCTGCAAAGAAAATGATATGAGTGTTTCGCAATTGATTAGAAAAGCCATTAAAGAATATATGGATAAGGAGAAGTAATACAAAATGAACAAAGAACAAAATAAAAATATGATTATTTATTCATTAGCTGTTATGGAAAAGTTGGTGGAGAATGGTCATTTCCCTATATAGACTATGCCTAATCCCAAATATCCTGAATATAATTGCTGGATATTTAAGGTTGATGATGATTTTATGAGGGATTTTGTTGAAGCTCAAAGGAGGTAATTATTTATGGCAGTTGAAAAGCCGAATAAAGACAAATTTACCTTCTGGGCTAATATGAGAGAAACTATTGAATAGAATGAAGATGTAGAATTAAAATATAAATTATATAGTGCATTAACTAATTATGGATTGTATGGTATTGAACCTGATGAGAATGATAAAGATTATGGAATTATTATGATGTTATTATAGTCTATGAAACTTACTATTGATAAGTCTAAAGAAGTTAGTAAATAGAAGGCAGAAGCAGGAGCAGCTGGTGGTGCATAGTAGAGAATATATAAAGAAGATATAGAAAAAGCAATAGTAAAAGCCACTAAAGATAAAAATGGAGTTCCTACTAAATAGCAAGCAGCTGATGCTTATTTTAAAATTTTTGGTTAGAAGATTAGCACTAGAGCATTAGATAGAGTAGAATATAAAGCTCCATAGATATTTGAATTGGCCTAGAAGGTATTAAATGGAACTTATAGGACAAATGCGACAAATGAGACAAAAGCAGACATTTGTCTTGAATGGGACAAATGAGTTTTGTCCTATTTTTAAATGAAAGTATTAAAATGCTGATAGGACAAATGCGACATAACTAAATAAAAATCTAAAAAAATTAGCAAAATGATTTAATTTAGGACAAATGCGACAAATGCGACAAAAGCTGAAGAAAGAAAATGTCCTGTCCGATTTGTCCTATTCAGGACATCGAACATAACATAATTGTCCTATTATGTCCCATTCGGGCCATAATAGGACAAAACGGGGTATTTCCTCTGTGGCAGTGTGGGCTTAGTAGCTGTAAAGAAATATTTTGAGAAATGAAATGAAAATTGAAAGGAAAAAACAAAATGAAAAATTATGAATTTAATATGAAGTTATAGAATCGTGAGAATTTGTTAAATATCTATAGAACGTTAGAACCATTATCATCATTTAGTAAGTATAATGATTGGTTAGATCGAGAGTATATAGCTATGATAGTTCCAGATAATTATAAAGAGATATGTTTAGAAGATTAGAAAAAATTAACTAAACCTTATTGGACCTATAAATAGAAGTATTATAATTGGTTTGGAACCAAAGATGAATTTGATGCTATGGTTATAAGATAGTAGGAAGAAAGACGAAAATTACTTGAAAGATAGTCTAAAAGAAATGTATCATAGGTATGTAATGGTGGAGTATATGGTATATATAGAAATGGATAGTTAATTTATATAGGTAGTACTGTTGATTTTAATAAGAGATGGAATGAACATAAAAGAAATATCAAAAATCATAGTAATAGTTTATATGTATATAAATTATTAAATGAGCAGAGAGATAGTATTGAATTTAAATCAATTATAAGAGGAGAAGACTTATAGTGTGATAGGAATATAACATCTACTGATTTAAAAACAATAGAGTTTGCGTTAATTTTATTATATAAACCTTGTGGAAATATAGCTGGTAGATTATAGCCATTTAGGTATAAATAAAGTAGACTAATTGTGTATTAGTCTACTTATTAGTAAGAGAAATAATGTAATATAAAGTAAGATATTGAAATAATGTAAAAAAATATAATATAAGATATATTAAATTATATTATGTAGATTGTGGAAAATTCTAAAAAAAATTGTATTAAATTGTATTAAAATAGTGCTAAACTGAGAAGTGGGTGTGCCCCTACTGCACCAGTGGCACCCCTATTATTGCTATATCGACCGATAACAAATAATCTCTACCCTAATGCAATTATATCTTTTTTTAATATTATATCATATTTTTTTATAAAAGTCAAATTTGACTTTCCAAAAATTTCCATTTCAGGCTAAAAAGAAAAGGGCATATGCCCTTTTCCTTACCACCCCATCATATCAAGGAACTTATCAATGACTTCATCAGCAGAGCCATTGACCTTGTATACCTTAGCCTTTACTTTTTCAGCAGGCTTCTCAACCGTCTTACCAAGGTCTTCAATGGCACGGCCAATCTTATCAGCCATATCAAAAACCTTCATCAGGTCTTCCGGCTTGACCTCAATATCATAGCCATAATAATCCTTTGCAAACTTCATCAGGCCAGTGCAGATAACCTCTGCATCCGCTGCCATTGTCTGATCTCTCTTGGACTTTTCGGCCTGAGCCTTCAATTCTTCTGTTCTCTTGGCCTGTGCCTTGTTCAGTTCATCAGTGATGCTCTTGGCAATATCCTCTGCGGATTCACCCTTCATCAGACGATCATAAAAATCATACATATGTATATTACCTCTTTATAAAGATTTACAGAACTCTTTATTCTGTATATATATTATAAAATATTTTTTTAAAAATTGCAAGTTTCGGGAAAAACATGCGGCATATGAGAGGCCGCTGGATTGAGCAAAAAATTGCCATATGGTAGATTTTTCTAGAATTCCGGTCATCACTTCCAGTGACGACCGGCTAAAATTACCATCTGTTCCAATATTTTCCTTGGAAAAATTTTCCAATTATGATTCCAAAAATTGGAATGGAATTTTCTCCCATTCCAATTATTTCCTTGGACGCATCAGGGTCAACCGGTATTTAATTCCATTGTAAGTAAATTCCATTTCTCGTTCTGGATTTGTAATGGTAATATTACCCAAATCCAAATCGGGGTAGGCATCTTCCAAAGAACTTTCCAAATACTGGATTAGCTCCCTTTTATCTTCATCAGGTTTGCGTTCCCGTTTTACATTTTCCACTTTCTTCCGGTCAGCACGTCTTGCCTTTTTCGCACCTGCTTCAAGCTCCGGCGGCAACTCAAACAGCTTTTCGCCCCTATCAATTCGCTTGTCCATTTCCAAAACTTGTTTGGCTTCTTCAATAGAGATTTTAAGTGAATTTGCCAACTTTTCTGCGGTCATTGACATTTTACCATCCCATTAGAATTTTGTTTGCTGGAAGCTATCTGGAATTAGCTGGGAGAAGTAAGGGGAGAAAACTCCCCTTACTTCTTTTTCGCTTATGCCTTGGTGTAATAGACACGCCGCTTTTCAGTGGTCTTGATAACCTTGCCATTCTCCACAAGGGTTCTGAGCAGGTTCGCAATTCTCTGCGTGGTCATATCATTCTCATGCTTGGCATTGAAATCAGCTACAACCGGCAGTTCCTTAATCAGTTCGGCGATAGAGTAGGTGCGGTTGGCTTCCATCTCCTGATAAATCCGCTCCACCATCGTGGCGTTCTCCACCTGCTGTGCAGTTTCCTTCTTTTCGCCGGACTTCTTAGAAACAGAAGAAAGCAGGGCTTCCAGCTTCTCCCGCACATCAGAAGCAAGGACGATGTTCTCATTGTCAAGGACAGTGTGCAGGGCCTGAGCGTAGGTAATCTTCTTTTCCATAATTATCAATTCCTTTCTAGCGGTAGGTCGCAACCCTTATTTGTTTTGTGTTCCTCTCTTGGAACAATTATATTGTATCACAAACCTATTGATTTGTCAATACCTTATTTTGAATTTTCCACGATTTTTTTTCGACTTGAATAAAGTATCGTGAAACGCTGGAAGTATTTGTCAAAATGGCAATTTCAATACCGTAGCTATGAAAATTTTGGGAAGGATGGGAGCCTTTTACAGCTCCCAATCACTGTCAAATCTTCCCAACTTTTTGTAGGGGAAATATTCAATACCCATCTCAAACTTGTGCTTGGTCTTTTCTCCAATGAGGGCAAACAGCATGGATTCAATGATTGCGTCCTCGATTGCAGTATGTGCTTCTTCAAAATCTTCCTGCTGGAAACAATAGGCAAATGCCTTTTCCGCATTAGTCGGATAATATTTGCCGCTTGCCGTTCTCCACTCATTATCATAACACATCTGCTTATAGTCGGGATTATTCAACAGATGTTCACAAGACAAGCCCCACAGGTCAAACAGCGGATACGCCTTGCCATGGAAGCGGAAAACATCAGGTTCAAACTCTTTCTGCGAATGGGGCTTACTTCCGTGGGCGATTGCTTCACATCGTTCATTCTGATAAGATTCCCATTCAAAGAAATCAGGCGAATACAGCTTGGAGACATAAAGGTCAGTAAATGGAATAGCCTTCTTAAAGTCGAACATACTGTTATAAGCTCCAACAGCTACAACAGCGTCCAAATCTTCAATCAGTTCTGCGACAGCCGTGTTCCAATCAGCAAGGGCAATTTCCTTATTCTTCAAGCGGTCAAGATAAATCGGTCGCTTGCTTGCATAATATGCAGTATTGAAAACTGCGGGAACACTGAAAATTTCAGAAATGAGATAAGACGCACGCTTATAGACCTTGCCCCGAATATCCACAATCTGCCATCCCAAATCATAAATTAGCGGCTTGGCGATTGCTACATTCTTCTTCATATCTGCGGGAAACTTTGCGGCATACGGCAGAGTAGCCGTCTCACAATCCAGAATCAGGTAATACTTTCGACGCTTATCCAGTTTAGTCATAGGGATTCCATCCTTTTAATAATGTCAATCAGGGTTTGCCATCGCTCCCTCATTGCTCTTATATATTATCACACCTTGCCCAAAATGTCAAGAAGAATATTTATTCATTTTCAATGAATATTTATGCACGCTTTAACACTTTAATGTGGTAAAGTGCGGCACTTTAAGGATTTAACACTTTAATCAAATGAAGCTGGGTTTTGGTAAAAAAATTGGTAAAACTGGTAAATATTGGAAATTCTGCCCGGCTAGGTCGTGGCCGGGCAGCCCAAATGTCAATAGATAAAAATGCACAAAAAATCCTTAAAAATTCATTAAATTATACAAAAATGCTGGAAAAATTTTCATTTTCCAGCATTTTCTTTAAGTTTTTGGCTTTCTTTTCTGGATAAGGGTCAATTCAAACCGTTCGCCGCCACTTGTGAACATGATTGTGCGTTCTTTGTTAGTGATTTCTTCTTCAATCACTTCAAAATCTGCCATTTCTGCCAAATATTTTGACAAACCGGCGATAATCGCACCTTTAATTTCATTAGGCTTACGCGGGCGGTAGACATTGCTTTTCTTGACCGTATGCTCTTTGACATTAGCAAGTTTCATCGCTTGCTTGTGTTCTTCTGGACTCAAATCAAAATCAACTTTCTGATTGCGGTCAATAGCTTTGTCGGCGTCCAGAATGTCAACTGCTTCATCAATCGAACATTCCAGCTTGTCAACAAGATTATCGACTTTCGTCCATTCCTTTTCAGTCAATTCTCTCATAGGCTCTCCTTAATTAGTGGGGCGGATTTCTCCGCCCCATGGTTTATCACGCCTTGGTGTAGAACACGCGACGCTTCTCCGTGGTCTTAATGACCTTGCCACCATCGACCAGCGGCTTCAACAGGCTTGCGAGCTTCTGAACCGACAGTTCGGTTTCATGGTTGGCATTCCAATCGCCGACAGCCGGAAGCTCCTTCATCAGCTCTGCGACGCTGTACTTACGCTCGAATGCCATCTGCTCATAGATTGCATCAGAGTAAGCGGCATTTTCTTCCTGCTCCTTGGCCTGCTTCTTGTTTTCCTTCTTGCTGTCCAGCAGTTCAATCTGGTGATTGACAAAATCAATCAGGGCAGTATCTGCTTCATGTTCTGCGAGGAAGTCAGAGACGCGGGTGAACATTTCCTTGCGGGTCGGGGCTTTAATCTTTTCCATGGTATCAATTCCTTTCTGGTTTTTAAGTGTTTCCTTCACTTGTTGACTTAATTATAGCACATCAGGTGGGGATTGTCAAGAGGGAATTTCATTTATTTTTGAAATTTTTTCGGATTTCAGACTGTGATGCTAACTTAACAGCAATAGGTCTTTCTCTAACCGTTCCCTCTTGACATTATAGAGTATATCACATTTCAGGATTCTTGTCTATTGGCAGATTGCACAAAATTTGCATGAAAAAATTGTGTAAAATGCTGAAAAATTAAAATGCCGCCCGGTGTGTAGGACATCGGGCGGCTCAAATGAACCGCCCTGATGAATTAGGAATTTTCATCCAAACCGCAGGCAATTTCCAGAAGTTGACAGATATTCAAAATATCATAAATTTCTGGCTGTTCAAAATCATCATCATCTTCCACCCATTTCCAGCAAATGCAACCGCAGTATTCACCATCAGCATTTAATGGATAACAATACAATCCATCTCTATCGCGGACAGCCTCATCCAGCCGCTTTGCAAAATAGCAATCCTTTGGTTTAATCTTCCAGTTGGCAATGGGGCTACCATCAGCCCCATAAATTACAACCGGCAGTTCATTTTTCTGAAACCAAGCAATAATCGCCGCAATCAAAAATTCCATTTTCAATCCTCCACCAGATTTTCCCTGATAAATTCATCATCTTCATAGAAGTATTCGCCCCAAGAGTATTGGCAAATCCACAAGGCGTCTGTATCATCCCACTGGATAACTTGTGCGGTATAACCGCCCTTGTTAAATCTCTTTCCTCTCATTCGTTGAAATCCTTCTTTCCATCAAGAATTGCCTCAATTTCAGAGGTAGTCAGTCTATCGACCTTTTCTTCAATCTCATGGAGAATATCTCCATCATCCCCACAGATTTCATCAGTGATGTTGAGCCAAGCATCATAGATATGAAGCAGGACAAAATCTCCGGATTCGATTGTTGCACCACAACAACCGCAGATAATTTCATCTCTGTCCTGATTCCAGATACCCGCCTGAACAGTTCCTTCATTGTCCATGAAAATAACCTGATAATTCATTGTATCATTTCCTTTCCTTTGATAAATCAATTATACCACAGGTCAAGGGGCTTGTCAAGCCCCTTGATTAAATTTCTTTCCGATTTCCTGAATATCTTCAAGAACTTCTTCATAAGACCGCCACTCGCCATAATGGTATTCAGGGTCATAATACCACAGACCATAGTAGTCAATCAATCCCATGACAACTTTAATGGGAACTTCATAGCCCATTTCATCAAAATAATCATTGATGAATTGTGCCTGAGCGTAAGAATGAATTTCTACCGCTCCAATTTCATCACATTTAGGATAATTAAATCCCTCAATTTCCTTGCCTTCAAGGTCGAACAGCTTCAACGGTTCGCAATTTTCAGATTTACATAAATCTTCGTATCTGCATTTCCATTCGTGATGAATACATTCTTCTTCATCGTCGAACACCTGCCCGCAGAAGTCGCACTCATAGGTTGTAATTTCAGTCATGATTATCAATTCCTTTCCTTTTGGTACTATTATTATATCAAATTTTTTTTAATTTGTCAAGCCGGTTGGGAATTTTTTTTATAATTTTTTTCCCAACCGGCATTTTTTTATTTCATGATTGAAGAAAATCTTTCTGTGTGTCCGCATTCATCGCAAGTATAGTAATAATCTTTTGAACCGCGATAGTTGGTAGCACTTGAAAACTGATACTGACCGCCACATTCACAATAACCATTATTCCAGCGGTCATGATTGCTTTCTTGTTCTTTGTACAATAGAGTTGCAACGCCAAAACCAATAGCAATCGCAATCAGAACAGCTACAACTCTACCATGTCGAGTTTCAGGGGCAACAACGGCGATCATCAGAGGAAGAATGGTCAAAATTAACCAAGCAAAATAAAAACCCGGATTTGTAAGCATTTGTATCACTCCTTAAATATAAATAACTCCATTGCCACCAGCAGGCGGATTCAGATTGTCTACGGTGATGTCAGTTTCTGCGTCCTGACCATCTTCGTCTTCGTACTCAACATGGAATGTCAAATCTCCAACATTATCCAGATAATCTTGAACAGACTTGATAATTGCGGCCATGTATTTTGCTTCTTTCTCTTGGTCTAACTGGTTAATTCTTTTCTGTGCTAATGCAATCAAGGTCTGTAATTCTTCCGGCTTCCTGTTATTTATGTAGTCGTTTAAGTCCTGCAAATTCATTGCTTCAACGATAGCAGATTCAAAATTCATGATATCAATTCCTTTCCTTTGATAAATCTATTGTATCACGTTAGGGCTTGTTTGTCAAGCCCTTATTCCTCTAATTTTCTGATAATTGCATTGATAATAACTAAAAGACCTTCAATAATAGCACAGATTGCAAGGGCTGTGCCAACCTTAACCCCGCAGAGATAGAGGACACCTAAAATAATAATAACTAAATCCATTGCATTCAATTCCTTTCTTAATTTGTATCTTAATTATACACGATTTCAGGATTTTTGTCTATTGGCAGAATAACCAAATTTGTGAGTAAAAAATTGTGCAATGTGTTGAAAATCTAAAAATCCTCGCGGCTGGACCGTGGCCGCGAGGCTCAAAAAATAACACAAGAGGCTAGACAAATAAGCCTCTTGTGTTATTTTTTTTAATCCTCAACTACCGTACTAAGGTAGCGAGCAATCATCATCACTTCACAGCCCATGTCTTGTGAATCGCAAACCACATACCCCACGCGGTCACCATCTGCGTCAATCGGGTAAACGCCGTAAGTGGCATTGTATTCAAATGGTTTGTCTTCATCTTCCCATGTTTTCGAGACATAGGACGGAAAGTTTTCCATACCTCGCAATTTTGTATCAGCGTCATAAATTGCAATAGGACGTAAACCGGAATTTGACGCCATTTTGATAGCAATTCGCAAGGATTCTTCCGCAAGTGACCCAAGCGTTGAACACTTCTGAAAACAAACGCCGTTATTTTCAATAAAGATTTCAAGTGGGTCACCCTCATGAATCTTCAAACTACGGCGAATGTCTCTGGGAATAACTACACGTCCAAGGTCATCAATTCTGCGAATAATGCCAGTTGCTTTCATTTTTATTAATTCCTTTCTTAATTTGTATAGTTATTGTATCACATTAGGGGTCGTTTGTCAACCCCTATCACAAATTTTTTTAATCATTTCGTAGCTTTCGTAAACATAACCTTTTTGATTTGTATAGCTTGTATAAGCAAAATAACCGTTTCTATCATCGCATTTTTTTGCACTTCTAAATTCTTCCAATGCTTCCGCAGTTTTAGCAGGGATATCGAGTTTAGATTCTCTGACAAGGAATTTAATTAAATCCTTATATCGGGCACTTGAACATTTAAAATGAGAAACTTCTTTTTCAAGTTCTGCGGTGCGTTCTTCTACTTCATCAGAAATAAGGTCATCCAAGAGATTTAATACTCTGGTTAAGTTTTCTTTATTCTTTTTATTCATTGTATCAATTCCTTTCCTTATTATGGTAGGCTGTTAAGCCTACCATTTATTTCATAATCGGGCAAGTGTTCATTCCGTTATCTTTCATCCAGCGGATAAAATCTTCTGCGGACAATTCTCCCGACAACTTCTTGAAACTCATGTCATAATCAACTGGTTTATAAATTGTTTCACGTGAAACAGGGAAACTGATTTTTTCGGGCTTGTATTCTTCGCCTTTCCAGTATCTCATATTCTCGATATGGAATTTTTTGATTCTTCTGTCAAAAGTTCCACGCTGGATAGAACCATTGACATAATTACTACAAATAGCTACTGCAAGGTCTGTTGTGTTTTTAATTGTCAGTGTTTCATTTTCAGGCGGTTCGGGGCGATAAACAAGCTGCGGGTCCCAATTCAGAATAGGCTCTTGACCATCATTCATTTTCATGTAAATGCGTTTCCAGTACAGATTTTTCATTGTTCATTCTCCTTTAACCAATCAATAATTTTTTCACCACATTCAATGCAGTCAATGCCTTGAATATCTTCATCATCTCGGCATTTGAACATCAGAGGACAACAAGCACAATCATCAAATGTTTCGACCCATTGCTCAATGCAGTATTTAAGTTTTTCGTCAGAAGTCATTAGGTATTCCCTCCCTTAACCTTGTACCAATAGTATAACAGGTATCGGGAGAAAAGTCAACTGTCATTTTGCACAAATTTCTGGGCGAAAAATTGGTGAAAATGCTGAAAATCTAAAATGCCTGCCGCGGCGTGGGATCGCGGCAGGCTCAAATGAAAATGTAAATTATTTCCAATAGACAAGTAAGAAAATGGGAATCCAGATTTTGGATTCCCAAATTTTTCAAATAGGAAGTGAATTGTAAGGAGCTGGGAAAACTGTGATACCAATATTTGGCTTTAACAAAAATTTGGCATCTTCTCCAATATAATCAAAACTGAAAACAGCCCATTCATCTTCGATATCTTCATCATCCAGCATTAGATTCTGCCAAGCAGGATTTACTGCGGAAACTTTGTCAAAAATTGTCTGGACTGCCTCTTTCGCCATTTCAAAACTGTCGAAGGCACAGTCCAAGTCGTTGAAATCTGCTTCTTCAAAATGAACTACCCAAATAAATTTTGTTCCCATTTTTATCCATCCTTTCAGAGTTCAGTAATATAATTATCTTCCATTGTCCAGACGGCACATAGATTATCGAATGAAAAATCTTCATCCATTTTTTTAAGTTTATTTTCAATGTCAGTCAGGAAATCTTCAATATTTGCATCAAAATATCTATTTTCTTCTTCTGTTGTTTCATCAACATGGTTGCCATAATCTTCCATCGGCTTCCACTTATCATCAACTTCTACTTCTACGGGAACACATTTTGTGACATACGCAATAAATTTCATTTTTATCAATCCTTTCAGCCCAAGGCAATTAAAATTTTAATGTCCGTTGCTTCTTCAAGCAAAATGTCAAGCTGTTCGTCATTCATTTATTATTCCTTCCTTTTTTCCCAAGTGATAATTTTTGTATAAGATTGCAGTCCAAACATCAACATTTTTATATCCAGAATAAAAAGGTCAGCATCTCGTTCCGTAGGAAAATCTATTTCATGGTTATAATATAGTCCTCTTTTATCAAAGCCTGAATACTTGACAGTAATTTTTTTAGGAATCATCATCTTCATCGTCTCCCCAAATAGTGACAGCCAATGTATAGCAGTCATTTTGTAAATTAGAATGGATTTCAAACAATTTATCACTTAATTCTTGTGCATTTGTAAAATCATAAGGATTTGAGATATTCTTTTTTTCACAGTAAATTTTTCCAGCTAATTTTCCAATCCGGTTTGCCAAGTCGGCAAGTTCTTTAAGAATATCATTCATTTTATTTTCCTCTTATGGGCTGGATTATTCCAGCCCATTCAAAATTTCTTTCAATACTTCCAGAATGTCAACCTTAGTCGGGTCGATTGCTCCGCCCAAGTCCCAATCCCTGCGGACTCTTGCATCATCATCAAAAATCAGGGCTTCTTCATCATCAGCAAGTCGTGCGGCTTCAACCTTATGCTTCGGCGTTCCATAAGCTACACATCGCAGACTGTCAAACGGAAAACCATATTCTTTCAGCCAAGCTCGCTTCGCTTTTCTGACTTCATCATCATACTGCTTGTTCGGCTCTTTTGACAGCCAAGTGATAACCGCGACATTGATACCGCAATTCTGCAAGCTACGGAGCAGACAAGCAAGTTCTGCCATATCAACCAGCGGTTCGGCGGTCTGATAGGGTGTAGGGTCATAGGCTCGAATTTTATCAAGCCAATTTTCCACGCCAAACAGGTCGGCAATCGTGCCGTCCATATCAAAAACAAGTTCCTTAATCATTTTATCATTTCCTTTCCTTTTGGTGTGCTTTAATTATAACAGGTTCAACCAAATTTGTCAAGTGTTTTTTCAAACTAATTTAATATTTGTATAGTTTTCAATAGCCCAAGCACTTGCAAATGGCATAATAGACATATCTTTTACACCATTATTTACACTCATTTGGATATTTTTCCCAAGAGCATAAGCATATCCGATTTCCCAAGCTGTTCCAGAATCAGAATACAGACCATCATATACGACAAACACCATGTCACATTCTTGAATTGCGGCAATATCCATTTTGAAAACTTCCCTTGCCCAATCTTCTTGCGACATCTCCCAAGCGTTCGGGACTGTATGTTCTTGCGGCACAAATACATCATACCCAAGCCGCCGGAAACCTGCCGCATATGAATCAATTCTTGATTTTGTTTCAGGACGGAAAAATGCACCAGCCATATAGATTTTCATATCAAATTCTCCTTTCAAGAACCGATTGACAAAATATTTCCATTTTTGTCAAATTCAAACACAATGTCTTCCCCAAGACAGGCGTTCTCAATTTCGACATATACATCAGTGCTGGTAATAATAGGTTGTAGACTTTTGTCCAGATGTTCCAGAATCTGGTTGAGGGCTTCGCGGTCAGTCATTTGATTTACTTCCTTTCCTCTTGGATTGTTTATAGTATAGCACAGGGCAAGCCAAATGTCAAGACATAAAATGGAAAATGCTTTCGTCAAATTGCACAAACATTTTGGGAAAAATTTCCAAGAGCTGGGCTGGAAGGATTTGGAAAACTTTTTTACGTTAGCACTTTAATTCGCGAAATTCCGGCCGCGGCGTGGGATCGCGGCCGGCTCAAATGAATTCCCAGATTATGGGATTGCCAAAATTTGCCGCATTTGATTTTTTGACTGGAAAATTATAGAATTGAAACAGAAATAAAAATTATTTTTTTTATATAAAAAATTATATTATTTTTTTTTATAATTTTCAAATAAGAATTTCCTCCCAAAATCTGGGAGGAAACTCAAATTGTTTTTAGAATTTATAATGCGGAATTTCGGAAACGTCAAGAACTCTTGCGACAGGTTCATCATTTTCGACTAACATATAGTCTTTTCCACAGTGCTTCTGAATATGAGATTCAGCTTCTGAACGGCACGAGGCATCTACAAAAAACAGACGCGGCCAGTCTTCCGTAGGGTTGAAATTGATTACCAGATATTTCCATGTCTTATCTCCTGTCATTTTTATCACTCCTTAACATATAATGTAGCATTTATGGGATAGACTTTTGCGTCATCAGAGAAACCACCAAGTGCTCCCGTAGACAAATCAATCGAATTGATTTCATCACCATTATTATCAATATATTCAATTTTCATATAAGCTGTATCATCAGACGGGTCGCGGAATACAGTTCCAACGTCCAGAGCCGCGAAGTGGATAACCTGTCTGGGCTTTTCATATTCGATTTTCATTTTTATTTTTCCTTTCTATGTTTAATTAGCTTTTTCGCCATGTTCTTCTGAATTGCTTCATATACCACTTTCGGCATTTTCATCTGTCCGTTTCGTCTGAAAATTGCAGTTGCTTTATCCATGTTGACATAATATAATGTGATTAGAAATTCCATCCGGCTATCTGTAATCAAAATCACTCCTGTGCTTGTAATAATCTGCCATTTATCCTCATATTTGAATTTTGCAACAGGTTCGCCAAGTCCGGTATTCATTTGAATTTCAACATATCTGTCCAAGCGGTCTTCCTTGATATGCTGACTGACTTGCAATTTTGTAATATCCATTTTAATTTCCTCCTTTTGGAAGAGGGCTTTTCAGCCCTCATTCCTATCATCTTCAATCCAACGGTTAAGGAACTGTTCACAAGATTCATCCGGATTATCATATGCCGCATCCCGACAAGCCATTTTGAAAGGACAAGCTTCACAATCATCTAGGTGGCTGATAATGTCAATCAGCATATCCTTATCAAGGACGTTATTTACAAATTCAGACATTTTCATTTTCATTTCCCCCTTAATCAATATAAGTAGACATTAGACAAACCCATTCACGGCTCTCATACTTTTGGCTTCTTTCCCTAGCGTCTGCTAGGGAGTAGCCATATGCAGTTTCAGTTTCGCCCGTGTTGACGTTGTACATTTCAAATTCAAACATGATGTTAGTCCTCCTCGATGCAACCGCAGACTGTGTACCACAGGCCCATATACTCGTCGTAGTTGCGGGCATATGTATTGCAGAAGTCATTGATGGATTCCGCACTGAAATCATGGTCATTATCAATCCATTCGTTCAGCAATTCAGCGATTTTTTCAGTAGTCATTTTTTGTATCTCCATTTCATTTTTTATTCGTTCCCTTGGAACAATTATATATTAGCACACCCTATGGCAAATGTCAATAGGAAAGTCAAATTTTTTTATTCGTCAATATGCACAAAGATTCTGGAAACATTTGGTATGGAATTATATACCATAAGCTGGTAGGATATGGGAAATGGAACATAATGTCAGATATGGTAAAATTTGACTGGAAATATTCGGAATTGGTATTAAATGGAAAATGCGGGGCGTGGCGAGCCTGCTGTGGATATAGCAATTTCGCCACGCCCCGGCGAGGCAATTCATTTGATTAAAGTGATGATGATGTAAAGAAGATGATTTGAAAAATGGGCTGGAAACTGTTTCCAATTTCCAGCCCTTGGAATTTCAGGATTAAACTGCCATATGAGCCAGATTCTGCCATTCATAAATGGCGTCCTGACCTGCATCATTTGCCATTTCTTTTGCCTGCCGTCTGGTGTAGGCGTGCTTCGTGGTGCTGACGTAATATTTTCCATTTTTGAACTGAATACTACAACCGCCGTCCAGAGCGTTAAGCATTTTCGCCCAAAAGATAGCAGATTCAGGATTGTCATGTTCCTCAGTCTGCACATTCACCTGAAAACCGCCCTTGTACTTTTTGATTTTTCCGTTCTTGATGTTCAGGGTATCGCCATCCAGCATTTTCTTAATAGTTCTCACGTTAATCATTTTTTATTTCTCCTCTCAAATATTAAATGTAAAGACAGGCAGGATTGCCACGCCATCTGTAAATTGAAAGCTGATTGCATTTCCTGCCAATTTCAACTGCCTCGCGTTTTGTGGAAACTCGTTTGGAAATGTCAATGTAGTATCTGCCATTTTCAACCCAAACGCCGCATGTGCCCTTGAACTCTCGAACCGCCTGTATTGCCATTTCAGGACTGATGACCTCGACGCCATTAGTAGCTACCTGATAGCCGCTCTTGTACCTCTTGATTTTTCCATTTTTAAGGGTCAGGCCATCGCCGTCAGCCAGTTTCTTGATTGTGCGGATGTTAATCATATTAAATATTTCCTTTCTGTTAATTCATTCCATTGTGAGTGAAGGTCATATGGCCTTCACTCATCCATCATCACGAAGAAATTCCAACTGCTGTATTCAGGTCTGCCGCCAGCAGGGTTATTATGGCGGACCACCTGACAAAATGAAACAGAAATCCAGAGCATAATAATTATGCCGGATAGGGTCAACGCCAGTTTGAGATTTTTCATTTTGAAATTTTCCTTTCGATTTTTGGATTCATGTGCTCGATTGTGCGGTTGGTAAGCGGTAGAGGGACTCAAATGTCCCTCACCACTAACGTCAAATGGTCTGCCATATGTTCAATGCACTGCACCATCTGATAGCTTGTGAAATGATAGGTTGTCAGCATACCACCTTTGAATATTGCAGACCTATTGCCAAACCCTACAATTTCCAGTTCCTGCATGATGTAGAGTTTTTCTTCGAGTTCGCGGTAGAAGGCAGGCTGCCAAGGGCAGTTGAATGTAGTGGATAATTGCCATCTGCAATAATCAGTTTGAACATTGTTCTTATCAAGAAAACGGATTTCAGCATAGGGATTTCGTGCAGTTGCCATATTGTACCATCCTTTCTATTGGAAGCCAAGGGTTTTAACCCTTGGCTCTGTAAGTTTCTTTGCCTTTCTCGAATATGCTCATGACTTCACCTGTCTCCATGTCAATGACATCTCTGTCGTTCCGTGCCCATATGCTGTAAGCGTGTGCCATGGCTCGTGCTGCGGTCAGGCTGCGGTAGATTATGCCATACTGGCCAGTCGTGTGATTATAGATAGAGTACATGATATTATCCCCTTTCTGATGTTCTGGTTGAGCAATTAGCTCAACCAGATTTGCTTGCTTGTTGCGATAGACCAGCGACGCCGACTTGCTGCCAGCCACTCGACTTCCCACTTGACACAGTCAGAGCAGCCGTCTTCATCCATATGAGCGAAAATACGTTTCAGCTCCCGATGGTCGCTCTTCATCGAGTATTCGGTGTAGCTGGCTTCGGCGATCTGCTGAGCAATATAGTCTTTCTTGTCCAGCAGCTTATGAAAAGTGGCCTTGCCATTAGGGTCAGAGAAGTTAACCTTGCTGATGGCATCGCTAATGCGGGTGATAGTGTTCATCATAGCTTCCTTGCGTGCGATTCTTCTGTTGATACGGTTCATAGTTATACCTCCATATAATGTCAGTTGGTTGTTAGGTGAATGGGTGAAGAAGCTTATGCTTCTTCACCATATAGCAGGTCGTGCAGTTTGTAGAAGAAGTCTTCGAGCATATGTTCAAAGATATCCGCCCATTCCTCGGCCTCGTCCTGTAAGTCTGTCAGCTTCTCGTAGGCGGCCTCATATGCGACACATGGATTGCCGGTTTCCATATCCATGTTATAGTCCGTGTGCTCCAAGTCATATTCAGCACTATGAATAGCCCATGTCAGGTTGTCCCATTGCTGAATATTCTTCGCCGCATATTCATGATACTTGTCCAGCATACCATCATAGTCGAAGCTATTGCCTAGAATATGGTATTGCTTGACATATGCTATCAAGTCTTGTGCCTGTTCTGCTAACTCTGCCTTGATAGCTTTCTGTTTGTCCTGTTCGCTTGTTTTAATTGCATATACCATGATTTTACCAATCCTTTACATATTATTTGACTGTTAGTTGTCAGCTGTCCGTGTTGCTGTCTGCCGTAGGCGTTGGACTGCCCTACTGCCTGCACCGCACTTGCTATGTTCTACCATCGCGTCCGCTGTACGGTGCAGGCGTTCGGCTTAGATTCACTTGTCAAGGTGCAGGCGGTTCGGTGCTATCCGCGTTTGCCGGTCATTTTACGTCACACAAGAGAACTTGCTATGTTTTGTCGTTGTCCTCTTGACATTTTGAATTGTACCACACGCGATTTCGTTTGTCAAGAACTTTTTTCATTTTTTCTTGACTTTTTTTCGCTTGCCTTGCGGCTTGCTTTGCGTTGTCCCGTGGGTCACTTTCTGATTCTAATTATAGCGGCTATTTCTAAAAAGTCAAGAACTAATTTTGAAAAAATCGAATTATTTTTTTAGGGGGTTAGTCGTATCTAACTTGCTTCATTTGAATAAAGCAAGACAATAGACTTTAACACTTTAGTCAAATGAAGTGGGGGGGGCAGGGTTTCGTGTAAAAAAAATGGAAAAAATGGATAAATCTTCCTACCTGGCAAAATAATTTCTAAACTCAATTTTAATTTCAAATAACGATCATAATTTCTAAACTCATTTTTAATTTCAGAATACGGAATAAATTTATAAAAAAAAATAGCGGGAAAATAATTTCCCGCTTTAATTTTATTCCTTAATTACTCGATATCCATTCTATTCCAATGTTTCTTTCGCAAGAGCTACGGCATCACTAGCTTCAGGACATTCAATACATAAAAAAGTCTTACCATCTACTTCGTCAATATAAAATTCATAATTATGACCATTTACCATATGCAATTCTTCACGAAGTTTAGAAGGAATCATTAAACGTCCAACTGTATCGAGTTTTCTTGTATAAGCTGTTTTCAGCATTCAACTCACTCCTTTCTTTTTAATTGGGAGAGTGCGAGCCATCCCACAGATTTCATAACTTATTTTACAAAATTTTTTGTGCTTTGTCAATTAATCAAAAGGAATAATACCTTCATCAGGGTCAATTACTCCTCGTTCTTGATGGAATCGATAATTAGTATATCCATTTTTAAATTTATAAACTTCTACTTCAGGTATAATATATTGGTCTTCTTTATCTACAATTTTAGAACCAAGAGTAATGCCAATTGGATCACCCTCTCCTTCATATTTAGATACATCAATAGACATTAAATCTTTTTTATTTTTAATGACATGAACTATTCCAGGCCCAATATATTTTTCTTCTAGCCCTTTATTATATTCAATATATTTTTTATCGCTTTTAAAATTCATAAAATCTTCAAGGGCTTCAGTATAATCTTTATAGATTTTTGCTTCAATAATTTTACCATAAATAAATCTGGCCGCACATCCTAATCCAAGTACCGCACCACTACCTAAAAGAAGCCCATGGACAAACTTCATTAAATCACTTCCTTCAATTTTTAAATATAATATATTTACTTTTTCTTACGCTCTTTGGTAGGATTATAGGCTCCTTGCTGTTTAGGGTTTTCGCCCCACATAAGCTGATAAACAGCTCTAGTTGCACTATTAGTTGCTCTACGTTTAGCTTTAGAAGCCATACTACCTAAAATACCACGAGGTTTTCTCATAAAATTATCTCCTTTAATTTTATATAAATATTATACAAAAATTTTCTATAATTGTCAATTTTACATTTTATATAATTTTTTTACCAAATGTCATAAAAATTTTTGGCCATGGTTGACTTTACAAATTTTTTGTGTTATAATTTTTTTAGAAGGATTGGAGGTATTAATCTTGATAAAATTAGATTATACTCTTGAAACTCCTGAAGAAAGAAATGAATTAGTAAAAAAAATCTTAGAAGAAAATCCAAATCCTAATGAAAAGTATTTAGAAATTCTTGCAGATTATCTAATTCTATGTATGGAGAAACAAGAAAAAAAAGAAAAGAAAATATTAACTGATAATAGATTAATGACAGTTAATAAACGTGAAACTTCTTTCGAAGGACTTGTTTCCCAGTTAGAGAATGGTGAAGATGGTATATATAATTTAATTAATAGTGATAAAAATATGATATTTTAGCCAAAAGTTACAATTACAAAAAAAGATTTAGAAGAAATTCCGAGCTTAAAACAATTAAAAGACGCTATTACAACTTGGGAAGCAAAAATGAAAGTAGTGAGTGGTAAAGATGCTTTCACTATAAAAAAAGCATTAATAGAAATGCGTAAAGACCAATATGTTATTAAAAATGCTTATCGGAAGCCAATAGTACCAGTAAAGCTTACACGGTCCAAATATAAAATTAAATTAGATGAAGATGTAAAAATATTTGATGATGATGGATATCCAATTCCAGAAGGCGTCTCATTGATGAACCCTGAAATTTGCTCTTGCATCTTATGCAATTATTCTCGGTTAAAAGAAGATAGTTGGGACCGTTTTGAAGATGATACTTGGTATCTTATCTATGATTTTGAAAATATTTGTGATGAAGCTTTGGCTGATTATCCTATGTTAATGCGTATTGTAGAATGTAAAATTGATGGATTACAAAATATAGAGATTCAAAAAATTTTACAAGAAGAATTTAATATTACCCACAGTTTAGAATATATATCAAGTTTATTCCGCAATAAAATACCAAAACTTATTGCCGATAAAGCTGTTGATAAATATTTAGAGTGGTATTATACAACTCAAGAAAAAGGCAAATATAAAAAATGCAGTCGATGTGGGCAAATTAAATTAGCTCACAATAAATATTTTTCCTATAACAAAACAAGTAAAGATGGATTTTATAGTATATGTAAAAAATGCCGAAATAGTTCTCGTAAAGAAAAAATGAAATCCTAAAGAAAGGAGAAATATTGATTGTCCAGCGAAGGTAAACAATATTACTGTGAAAAATGTAATAAAACTATGGATGGAACTTAGTTTTATACATCTAATAATTTAGATAAATATCCTAACGATGGTAAATTACCAAAATGTAAAAAATGTATAACAATGCATGTAGATAATTGGAATCCGGATACTTATCTATGGATATTGCAAGAATGTGATGTTCCTTACATTCCTGATTAGTGGAATTAGTTAATGGGTAAATTTGCGAAGGATAGAGCGAAAGTCACTGGAATGACAATATTAGGTCGCTATCTCTCTGCAATGAAATTAAATCAATGGAAAGATTATAGATGGAAAGATAGTCAATTCTTGCAAGACTTACAAAATAAAAAAATAGAAGAAACAATGAAGCAATAGGGATATGATGTTCAAGATATTACTACAGCCATTCAACGTGCTTCATTTGCTTTGCCATCAGAAGAATTAAAAGAGCCACCTCCTCCTGCACCTCCTCCCCTAGATTTTGGGAATTCTGCAGAAGATTATTTTAAAGATAAATTAGATTTTGATGTTCCTGACTTAGGTGCAGAGCTGACAGACGAAGATAAACGATATCTTTATTTAAAATGGGGAAAAGGCTATAGCCCTGATGAATGGGTGCGCTTAGAGCAGTTATTTAATGAAATGATGCAGTCTTACGATATTTAGTCTGCAGGCCATATTGACACATTAAAACTTGCCTGTAAGACATCATTAAAATCTAATTAGTTATTAGATATAGGTGATGTAGACGGCGCCCAAAAGATGATTAAAATGTATGATTCTTTAATGAAATCGGGCAAATTTACTGCTGCCTAGAATAAAGAAGAATCTGGCGATTTCATTGATTCTGTTGGTGAATTAATAGAAATGTGTGAGAAACAAGGCTATATCGAAAGATATTATATTGATACTCCAAATGATAAAGTAGATTTTACAATTAAAGATATGTAGAAATATACTCGTACTTTAATTGAACGAGAAACTAATCTTGGCAATATGATTGATTAGGCATTAAAACAAAACGCTAAAGAAGATGAATAGGCTAAAGAAAACGTCGAAGACACAATTGTTGATGATGTTGATATGTCTATTGAAGACATTGAAAAAACTTTAGAAGATAAAGATATTGAAGACTTTAGTGAATTTTTAGATAATGAGACAGAGTTAGATATAGATGCTTTCTCTGATAGAGAAGATTAATGGCGTTACAAGATTTACTTGACCTATCTACAAGCCGAAAAAAAATAGGTCTTTCTGAAGAACGTATTAATGCCGTAATGCCAGTCATTCGTAAATATACTGCCTTTTGGCGCGAATATCCAGATTTATTTGTTGATTTTTTAGTGCGAGGAACACGTACAGAATAGAAAGAAGGAGAATTTAAATTTTTCTTCTATTAGCGTGTTTTTTTAAGATGTGTAATGCGCTATCAATATGTTTATGCAGTTTTCCCTCGTGCCTATTCTAAATCATTTTTATCAGTTATGGCATTAATGGTTAGATGTATTCTTTATCCTGGTGTTCATTTATTTGTTACTTCTGGAGGTAAGGAACAAGGTGCAAGTATTCTACATGACAAAGTTAATGAAATTTGTGACTTAATACCGAGCTTTAAACGTGAAATTGATTGGGGTCGAGGTAAGAGCCAAGAGAGTAAAGATAAAGTACGTTATGTATTTAAGAATGGCTCTGTCCTTGATAATTTAGCTGCGAGAGAAAGTACTCGTGGTCAGCGTCGTCATGGCGGTCTAATGGAAGAATGTGTAGGTATTGATGATTAGATTTTGCGCGAAGTCATTATACCAGTTATGGCTATTCCTCGTAGAGCTAAGGATGGTACAACTCATGAAGAAGAAGCGGTAAATAAATCATAGATTTATATTACTACTGCTGGCTATAAAAATACTTATCCTTATGATAGATTAATTGGTTTATTAGTTCGTATGATTACATAGCCTGATAGATGTATGGTATTAGGCGGAACTTGGCGAACTCCTGTTGCTGTTGGATTACAGCAGAAAACATTTATTACTGACCAAAAAAATGAAGGAACTTATAATGAAGCTTCTTTCGAACGTGAATATGAATCAATTTGGTCTGGTACAGTTGAAGACGCTTTCTTTAATGCAGAAATATTTAATAGAAATAGAATACTGAATTAGCCTGAGTATGAAGCTTCTGGTCGTTCAAGTAAATTATCTTATTATATATTAAGTGTTGACGTAGGCCGTAAAGGATGCGATACTGTTGTTTGTGTATTTAAAGTAACGCCGCAACCGCATGGTGAACCGATTAAAAGTTTAGTTAATATTTATACTATGAATGATACCCATTTTGAAGATTAGGCTATTAAACTTAAAAAATTATATTATAAATATAAAGCTCGTAGAATTGTAATAGATGCTAATGGACTTGGTGTTGGTTTAGTTGATTTTATGGTTAAACCACAGATTAATCCTGAAACTTCTGAAGTAATTCCTGATTTTGGTGTTTATGGTGGAACTTAGGATGATGCAGTTCAAGAATATAAAAAATATAAAACCAATAGTACAGAATTAGATGTTTTATACTTAATGAAAGCTAATGCACCAATTAATACTGAAGCACATAGTATTACTTAGTCAGTATTAAATTCTGGTAAGATTAAATTTTTAATTGATGAACGAACTGCTAAATAGAAATTATTAACTACTAAAGTGGGCTAGAATATGACCACAGAAGCGCGATCTGATTATTTAAGACCATTCAGTTTAACTACTTCATTACGCGAAGAGATTATGAATCTACGTGAAGAAAATGAAGGTTTAAATATAATTTTAAAACAAGCTAATAAAAGTATTAAAAAAGATAAATTCTCTGCATTAGAGTATGGATTATATTATATAAAAAAAATAGAAGAAGATAAAAAGAAGAAAAAATTCCGGGCTGCTGATTGGATGTTTATGAATTAAGCCGGGCAACTCTTATTATTCTTTTAAATTAATTTTTAAAAGAATAATAAGAGGAATTTATTTGTAGATAAGAAAGGAGACTTAATATATGGATGCCAGTCGTGCGGAAATTAAGATTAGAGAAATCTTAGAGGAAGCCGGCCTGAATTTTAAGATGGAATATATATTTCCAGATTTAAAAACACATAATGGTCGTCCTTTACGTTTTGATTTTGTTATATTTGATGATGATAATAATATTGATTTTTTAATTGAATATCAAGGGAAATAGCATTATGAAGCCAGTAATAAATTTGGTGGAAAACGTGGATTATATCAATAGCAATATAATGATAATCAAAAACGTAGATTCTGTGCTTTACATGATTTACATTTAATAGAAATTCCTTATACAGAAGAAAATTTAATTTCTTATGATTATATAATGCGAAAAGCTGGATATTAATTGAAAGAAGGTGAAGTATGGAATTAGAAAAGGAAGAATTAACCAGAAATGAATAGATACATAAAAAAGGTTTTGACATAACTGGAGGAGTACGTGAGTATTCTGCAGTTGGCCCAAATGAATATAAGAAGATTAAGGTTGGTGTTAAGACATTAGACGATGCTGTCTTAAATCTTGGATCTTTCAGATGGGACACTTACGGTCGCCGCAATGAAAAGTATAGCCGTGAACGTATTTATACAAAGCCCATGGTTATGGATGCTTTAATTCGTAATGATATTCAAGAATTGCGAAGAATATCACGTTTCTTTTTTAGAGTAAGCGGTATTTATCAAAGAGTATGTAATTATTTTGCGAATATGTATCGTTATGATTGGGCTATTGCTATTTAGTCTAATAATACTGACGGTTCTGCTGTTAAAGATATTAATGAAACAAAAGCAGTAAAAGATTTCTGGCGAATTTTAAATTATTTAGATAATTCTTATATTAAGAAAATTTGTGGCGATATGGCTCTTGAAGTTATCAAATGTGGAGCTTATTATGCCTATATTGTTCCCTCAAGTACTGGTTTAATTTTATAGCAACTTCCTATTGAGTATTGTCGTTCAAGATATTCAGTAGGTAATTTACCTGCTATTGAATTTGATATGAGATACTTTGATACTTTTGTGGATACTAATTACCGTAATAGAGTATTAAAATTATTTCCTGATGAATTTACAATAGGTTATCGTCTCTATAAGGCTGGTAAACTTTTACCTGATGTAGCTGGTGATAATACTGGTAGTTGGTATTTATTAGATCCACAAAGCACTATTAAGTTTGCTTTAAATGGTACTAATGATATTCCATTATTTGTAAATGCTATTCCAGCAATTTTGGATTTAGATGCTGCACAAGATTTAGACCGCCGCAAGTAGATGCAAAAATTATTAAAGATTTTAGTTTAGAAATTACCACTTGATAAAAATGGTGATTTGATTTTTGATATTGATGAAGCTCGTGATATTCATAATAATGCTGTTGAAATGTTGCGTAGAGCTGTAGGTGTTGATGTATTAACTACTTTTGCAGATGTAGATGCTATTGATACTTCTGATAAAAATACTTCTGCTACCACAGATGAATTAGAGCGTGTTGAACGAACCGTATATAATGCATTTGGCGTTTCGCGCAATTTATTTAATACAGATGGCAATATTGCGTTGGAAAAGTCTATCTTAGATGATGAATCTACCATGCGTAATTTAATTTTGCAATTCAACATATTTTTTGATAGAATATTATCAGTCCTGAATGTTTAGAAAAAATATAATTATAAATTCTATATGTTAGAAACTACATAGTATAATTATAAAGATTTATCTAAGATGTATAAAGAGCAAACTTAGATTGGTTTCTCTAAAATGTTACCTTAGATTGCTCTTGGATAGTCATAGAGTTTTATTCTTAATACAGCTCATTTTGAAAATGAAGTTCTACATTTAAGTGAAGTTATGATACCGCCTCTTATGAGTTCTACATTAAATGGTGAAGATATTTTGGGTAAAAAAGATTAGAATAGTTCTAACACTTCTCAAAATAAAACAAGTGGAAATGCCACTACTGTAAAAACAGAAACTAAAGAAAGCGGTCGGCCAGAAAAAGCTAATGATGAAAAGAGTGAAAAAACAATCGCTAATCGTCAAGCGGCTGGTAAATAAGGAGGATTTATAGTGAGACATACAAGTGTTAAGTTAGATACTCCTGTTGAGTTTATTAATATCACTAAAATCAATCCTTTAATTTCTAAATGTTAGATTAAAGTTTGTTATGTTGGTGATAAACCAAATCGCAATAGAAGTGTTATAACAAAAGAAGTTGCTAAAGATTTAGCGCAAAGTTTACCAGGTAGTCCTATCGTTGGTTATTTTAATGAAGTCAATGGGGATTATGAAGAACATAATCGTATTATTGATATTTCTAATGGTAAATTTGATATTAAAGATACTACTGTTCCTTATGGTTTTGTAGACTTGGGAGCCAAAGTATGGTTTTAGAAATTTTTAGATGATGGAAAAAACGAGCATGAATATTTAATGACTGAAGGCTATATCTGGACAGATATCTATCCAGAAAGTAAACGTATTATTGAAAAAGGTAATAATCAATCTATGGAATTAGATGATGAAAAAATTAATGCGTATTGGTCGAAAGATAAGAATGGAATGCCCGAATTTTTTATTATAAATGAAGCAATAATTAAGAAACTTTGTATTCTTGGAGAAGATTGTGAACCTTGTTTTGAAGGAGCTAATATTACTGCTCCTACGATGCATTTCTCATTTAGTGATAAATTTAATGAGCAATTATTCTCTATGATGAAAGATTTAAAAGAATTATTAGAAGGTAAAGGAGGAACAAAAGTGTTCACAAGATATAGTGTGGAGATTGGTGATTCCATTTGGACTTCTCTTTATTCTTACATTAAGGGCTTCGGAGCAGGTAATGCAATGATTGAAGAAGTTTGCGAAGACAATGGTAATTTATTTGCTATTGTCAAGGAAGATGATAAGTTCGTTCGTTTAGATTTTTCTATGGAGAATGATACTTTCACTCCTGGTGAAGTTTCTGAATTAACTGATTATTCTGTTTCTGATAATCCTCAATTCGATCCTGAAAAAGTCGCAGAATTTGCGAAGAAAAAAAAGGACGAAAAAGATAAAGACAATAAAGAGAATAATGATAATAATAAGGAAGATCCTTCTAAAGATCAGCCAAAAGATGATGAAAAGAAGGACACTCCCGAAAATAAACCAACTGATACTTCTGATGAAGAAGAAGAACCAACTGAGGATGACGAAGAGAAAAAAAAGAAAAAGAAAGCTAAGTACTCTTTGGAAGATATAGTTGAATATGGTTTATTAAAAGACGAGTACGCCGCGCTTGAAACTAAATATAATGAATTAGTTGAAAAGCAAACACAACTCGAACAAGAACTTGCTTCTTTAACTCAGTTTAAGACTGAGGCTGAAAGAGAAAAGAAACAAGAAATGATTAATAGTTTCTATATGTTATCTGATGATGATAAGAAAGATGTTGTTGCTAATATTGATACTTATTCATTAGATGATATTGAAGCAAAGCTTTCTATTATCTGTGTTCGCAATAAGGTCAATTTCGATACTAATGAAAAGAAAGAAAATGACCCACTTACATATAATATTAATAATGATGTAAATGACGATAGCATTCCTGCTTGGATTAAGGCAGTATAGGATGTTGCGAAAACTATGGAATAATAAATTTTTAAGGAGGAAAACCTAATGCTTTTAAAAGATATGCTTAAAGACCTAAGCGGCGTATCTGCTGTTAAGGGCGGCTACGTTGAATATGGCTATGGTCAGGTTGAGCCTAATCATTTAAGTGCTCAACGCACTGGTCAGATTTATGCTCAATTACCTGCTAACAGAAATATCCAGCTTCTTGAAAATGGCCAGTTTGTTAAGTATGACTATGCTGCTGGTGAGCTTGGTGAAGTTGATTTCACTGGCAAGGGCGAATGGATGTTAGTTTATAATGAAATTAAACTTTATCGTGAGGAACAAGCTGATTGCGAATTTGCTATGCGCAAAGATGATTATCAGGCTCGTTATTACAGCCCCTATGATGGCAAGCAGGAAATTGGTACACGTCAGGCTCGCTATTTAAACGGCAAGGATGCCGAAGGTAATACTTCTATGACTATTACAGATAGTCAGGGTGTACAACATACTTATGAGTATGATGATGTCACTGCTGGTCCTGATATTCGTGAACTCTTCTATGAAGAAGATCCTTTACATTTTGATGGTCCTTATGAGGCCCGTAGAATGCCTGCTGGCACTAATATGGTTCCTCGTGTTTTCAAGACCAACGTTGGTGATATTTTTACGACTAATACTATTGCCGAAGCTACTCTTGTAGTTGGCGATGTTTTAAGTCCTCGTGCTGCTGATGGTATGCTTTCTAAATCTGGTGATGGCTCTATCCAATGGTAGGTTGTCAAGGTTTATGAAATGCCTGATCATCAGAAGGGCGTTAAGATTATGCGAATCGCGTAAGAAAGGAGAGAAGAAAAATGTTAGATAGAAAAAATCTTGTTCAATTAATGAAGACTGTCGCTAAGGCTGATCCTTCTACTCCTACTGCTTACAGCTTTAATGGCGAAAGCCTTTCTTATGATGCTCTTAATGAAACTCTCCGCAGAGAATTAAATGAACTTGCTGGAACTTATTCTTTATATCGTGATAATAAGAACCTTATTTTCTCGATGATTGAGGAAACTATTGATGAAGTTCTTCCTAAGAAAGTTGAAGAGCAATATAATCAGTTTGCTGAAGTTAAGACGTTTAAACAGGGTGACAAGCCTATTTTCCGTAGAAAGTTCAGCAACAATACTCGCGCAAAGCAATTCATCACTCGTGTCGGCCTAGCTGGTATCTATGAAGTATTCAAGCTTGGTAAGACTGAAGAAAGCTTTGAAGTCCGCACAAGCGCTATCGGCGGAGCTGCTCAAATTGGCTTTGAGGAATTCCTTGATGGCCGTGTCGATTTTGGTGTTGTTACCCAGATCGTCATGGAAGGTATGGATGAACTTATCTATAAAGAAATTGCCGGTGCTTTAAAGGCTTCTGTTAACCAGTTACCTCCTGCTAACCGTTTAGTTGCTAATGGTTTTGATGAACCCGGTTTTGATAAGTTACTTATGATTGCTTCTGCTTATGGTACTCCTACTATTTATTGCACTTATGAATTTGCTGTTCGTATGATTCCGAAGGATGCTTGGCGTTATACTGAAGCTATGAAAAATGAGCTTTGGAATACTGGCCGTCTTGCTTCCTATAAGGGCTATAAAGTTGTTATTCTTGAGCAGGGCTTTGAAGATGCTACTAATGAAAAGAAAGTCATTGACCCAGGTTATGCTTGGATTATTCCTACTGGTGCTGATAGTAAGCCTGTAAAGGTTGCTATGGAAGGCAATACCATTGTTGATGAATATACCAATTATGATCGTAGTCGTGAAATTCAGGTTTATAAGAAAGTTGGCGTTATTGCTATGTTAGCTAATAACATCTGCTGCTATTGTGATACTGAACTTCTTGGTGATATGAAGACATGGCATCTTGATGGCGTAACTGGTAAGGTCCGTGACTATGCTGGTCAGATTACTGGTTCTCATGATACTATTGATGGCGGTAATGAAGATAAGCCGTAATTGATATTAACTAAAAATTAATATATAATATTTTTAGGGGAGAATGGGGAAATCCCCTTCTCCCCTATTTTGTTTTATGAGTAAAAGGAGAATAAAAAAAATGGTTAAAAAAATTTTATTAGTTACTAATAGAAGTGCTGGAATGGTTGTTTATACTATTCCTGAAGAAGGTATCCGCAGAGAATTTACACCTGGAGAAACTAAGAAAATTCCTTTTGAGGAATTAGAGAAACTTGCCTATCTTAGCGGAGGCCGCACTTTAATGGAAAATTTCTTAAAGATTGTGGATACTGAAACTACAGAAGAATTAGGTATTCATACAGAACCTGAATATTATTTAGATGATGCTGGAGTTATTAAGCTTCTTACTGAAGGAACTCTTGATGAATTCCTTGACTGCCTTGATTTTGCTCCTATTGGAGTTATTGATATGATTAAGAGTTATGCTGTATCTCTTCCTATGAGTGATTACAATAAGCGTAAAGCTCTTAAAGATAAAACTGGATTTGACCTTGATAGAGCATTAGCTAATAAGGAAGCTGAAGCTGCGGAGGATGAACAGATTACTCCAAAAGCTCCTGAACGTAGAGTGAAGACTGAAACTAAGCCCACAACGCCTCCTGGTCGTAGAACTGCTCCTCGTTATAATGTTGTAAAAGAAGGTTAATTATAAATAAGGAGGGTTTTATATGACATATTTTTATAAAGTTTATGAACGTTTTTTAGGCAAAGTAACAGATGATATGTATTTAGAACTTACTCCTCGTGATACATTTTTAGATTTACGCCAATTACTTGTTGATAGTATTCCTGGATTTGAATTTCCGCGTAAACGATTAGATTACGTTTTAATAGATGAAGATGCTCCTGATTTTATAAAAGGAGAGATTGATGGCGGAGATATTGATATACCATTAGGTGGAGATTTGTCTGAAGAAGTAGCTGGTAGTAATATTGATATAGATAATGCTTTTTAGGAGATATTTTCTGAGGAAAATACCTCCTATTTTAATGCCGATTTAGATGATGAAGAAATTAATATCTTAGCTTTAATCATGGTTGAAGCTTGGGTGGAACGTCAATTGGCATCTATCGAAGTAACAAGAATGAAATATTCTGGAACAGATTTTAAATTTACTTCATAGGCTAATCATATGTAGAAATTGTTATCATTGAGAACAGAAGTAAGACGTCAGGCATTTCATATGTAGAGATTATATAAACGTCGTAAAACTGATGATGATGGATATATTAAATCCAATTGGTCTGTTCTAAGGGAGGTAAGCGCCCTTGATGACTAAATATAATTTTGATATAGACAATAATTTAATTAATACTAATATTAATAGACTCACTAATTAGATATGGAAATTAATTCCTATGAGAGAAAATGAAGAAGATTGGATATCTTAGTTAAATACTGTAATTATTGAATTAACCGGTCTTGGAGAAATTTTTAATGATAGTTAGTATTTAATTCTTTTAAGCAAATTAGAGGGATTAAAAAATATCGAAATTGAATTTCCTATTTATAGAAAAACAGTGTTTGAAGCTATTACTTTATTAAGGGGGCTTCACATTGAGTAAAAATGAATATTTAGATGCAATGTATAATCGTATTCCAAAAGCCAATATGCTTACAAGATATTTATATGGTGATGGAGTAACAGGACAGCAAGAACGAATGATAAGAGATAAACGTAAAACATTAAGTAGAGCTTTACTTTATTCTTATCAAGCTGCCTTGGTAAAAAAATTATATGATGATAAAGATACTATTGAACGTCGTGCATTAATTAACCCTGATAAAACAAAATAGGATTATGATGAAAAAATTATTTCAATTGGTTTTGAAAGTAATTTTAAAACTGGGGATATTTTTTAGTGGTTAGGTACGAATACTTATTGGTTAATTTATTTACAGGATTTAACTGAATTAGCTTATTTTCGTGGCAATATAAGACGTTGTTCTTATGAAATTGCTTGGGAAGATGAAAATAAAAATTATCATAAAACTTATGTAGCTTTGCGCGGTCCTGTTGAAACTAAAATTAATTACATCCAAAAGCATGAAATTAGTATAGATACACCTAATCATTCTTTAAATATATTATTACCTTATAATGATGATAATGTAAAATTATGTTAGCGTTATAATAAATTTTATTTATAGAATGACCCTAATAAAACATGTTGGCGTATTGAAGCTACTGATTTGTATTCTACTCCTGGAATAATTGAAATTAATGCTGTCGAGTATTATTCTAATGAAACTGCTGATGATATTGATAATGGCATTGTTAACGGTTTAATATAGCCGGTTCAAGATCCTAATTAGGGTAAAGAAAATGGTATTATAGGTGATACTTTTATTAAACCTAAAGTAGTATATGAATATAAATATGATGGAATTAACTCTGGTAAATGGACTTGGGATAAAAAATTACCATTAACAGTTAAAGTAAATGAAGAAACAAATACTTTAAAATTACGATGGGAAACTACCTACTGTGGGTAGTTTGATTTATTCTATGGGCCAGAATGTAAAACCATTGTAGTTGAATCTTTATTTTAAAGATGAAGGAGAAAACGGAGAATGAAAATTGATAATGTAAAAAATCCAGAGTCAGCATTTTTAGCCCAAGAAAAAGATATGAAAATTATAGTTGATCGTATGGCCGCGAATCAACGTTTACGTAAATTACTTTATTATACTACTCCTGATGCATTAAGACTGCCAGAAGTAAGTGATTAGAATTTCGTAAAAATGTTCGGTAAAAATATAAGGAATTTACCAAAATTATATATAGATAAAGATGTTTTAAATTATATTGTTATTAGTTTTGATAACTTTGCTCCTAATGGAGACAATCCTGAATTTAGGGATAATACTATTGAATTTGATATTGTTTGTCATTATGATTAGTGGCAATTAGCTGATTCATTTTAGTTAAGACCTTATAGAATCGCTGCCGAACTTGATAGTATGTTAGATAAAAAACATTTAACTGGAATTGGGCAACTTAATTTCGTCGGAGCATAGCAAATTATATTAACTGATGAATTTGCTGGACTTTGTTTATTATATGATACAATACACGGAGGAGAAGATAAAAAATATATGCCAAATCCTGCTGATGAACAAATGTTTATCGAGGATTATTTTAAAATGCCTAAAATGAATTAATGGATTATAAACTTAGTTTAATGTGCGGGACAGATTTACCTGTTCCAGAAATTCCATTAACTCTCCATTAGCCTAAGATAAAGGAAATAGCATTAATTGGCGAAAAAGAATTTTTTACTGGTGCTTAGTGTCTTTGTATTAATAAAAATAGTATAACAAATCAGGACAAGAATGATTTGGATACTACTACCAATTTTTAGATATTTATGATGGTAATGCTATAGAAAGATAATAATGAACGGCGTAAAGCTGCGCAATAGGTTCTATCATTACTATTCCCAAATTCAAAGTCTACATTTACTCCCAGGTCTATTGTTATTCAGTATAATGAAAGTGATATTTAGATTAATATTGATAATGATAACTTTGAATTATTTTAGTAGGTAGCAAGACAAATTTTTTGTTTTGATACTAATAAAAATGGGCAAGATAATTATAATCCTGCTAATAAAAAAGCTCAAGAAATAGCTAATAAATTAATGAAAGGGCGTCAAAGGGTCGCTGAACTTAAAGGGGTTACCGATTCAAGCATTTTGAGCCAATACGTTTCTACATTGACTATTGGATTAGATTCAATGTCATTAGAAGATTGTATGAATTTAACATTGTATTAGTTATACGATTTAATAGAAAGATTTTCTCTTTATACTAATTGGGATATTGATGTAAAGAGTAGATTAGCAGGAGCCAAGTCAGATAAAAAACCTGACAATTGGATGAAAAACATTCATTAATTTTGTATAAATCGCTTTACTAATTTTTGTAGCGAGTTATATAAATAAAATTTAAATTTTATTAAGGAGGAAATAACCTATGAAATTTGGTGTTCGTGAGATATGCGATGTCGTATTAAAAGCTCGTGCTCCTATGAAGGTTGGTAATAAAGTTTTCTATGCGAACGAACCAGTTCTTTATTTCGATACATTAAAGACTTCTAGCCTTGAAGGTGCTTCTACGACCGTATATGCACAAGGCGGACGCGGCAATGCTCGTTTAGTAGCTTGGGACGGTGACCGTACTTTAACATTCACTATGGAAGATGCTCTTATTTCTGCAGAAGGTTTCATGATTCTTGCTGGAGCTGGCCTTATTGATGCTTCTAAACAGAATACAATTAAGCAACATGTAACTGAAAAGACTACTGCTGTGGCTCTCTCTGAAGATAAGGATAGTGTACAAATTTTTATTAAAAATTTACCATATGAACAAATTGATACTACCACGGGTGCTCATAAAGGTGAATATTATATTTATGCTATGCGTGTTGACAATGATGAACCAGTAACTGAGCCTTATCTTCCTACAGTTATTCGTCAAACTGAGGCGGGGGCAGTTGCGAAACCTCAAAAGTTCTATTTTGATGAAACTGAAATGAAGTATAAGACTTGTACTGATGCAGAAGCTGATACTAAGGCTAAAGCTGGTACTTAGATTTATTATGGTCTTTAGATTAAGGAAATTACTTCTGCTTATAAGATTGTTGATGAAGCTGAAGCTAATGCAGTACATAAATTAGAATCATTTAAAGATTCTGTTGTTCTTCTTGATTATTATATTGAGAAGGCTAGCAATGCTCGTCAAATTGAAATTACCGCTGAATCTTTTGGTGGCAACTTCTATCTTGAAGCTTCTACCTTATTCCGTACTCAGGATGGTGTTGATCTTCCTGCCGAATTTATAATTCCTAACTGCAAGATTTAGTCTAACTTTACTTTCAGTATGGCTGCTACTGGCGATCCTGCAACTTTCACTTTCACACTTGATGCTTTCCCAGGAACTACTCGTTTCAATCCTACTAAGAAAGTATTGGCTGCTGTTCAGGTCATTGAAGATATTGATAATGATAGTGTCTATCGTACTCAAACTATCCATGATCCGATGCATGACAGCTATTTTGATATTTAATTATGATTATTAGCTCTAATGCTCCACGACCTGTTAAAGCATCTGAAGTAGAAAAAGTTATAGTTAAAAAATCAAAAAAAGAAAATAAAAATTCTCAAGAAAAAGAGAATAAAATTCCTCTTACAGAGGATGAACTTATTGATAAGATTATTAAAGGAGAGGGTTAATCCCTCTCCTTTTTTTTATTATGTGAAAAAGGAGATATAATATATGGCAAAATTAACAAATGCCTAGAAAAATTAGTTAGTTTATTATAAACAAAAAGGAGTTTCTTATAAAAATGAAGTAAATACTCCTACTTATTTAAGTAGTCTTTTAGAAGTATATAGAGCAGCAGCTCGACCAAATGATATGATTACTAATAAAGAAGTTCAGGACGCTAAATTATTAGAAGAAGTTTTAAATGGAATTAAATAGATACAAAATAATTATAGTAAAAAAATGTCTTTCACTACCGAGTCTTTAGTAAAAATAGTTTAGGATTAGGCTTTAGCCGAATTATTTAATTAGTTATATATGGTAAATCCTAATTTATTTACTAATGGAGGATTGGTGAAAAAAGGAGCTAATAGTTCTGAACGTGGTGCTTTATTAGAAAATTTTATGAATGAATTTATTACTACTATTGACTATGCTTTTTAGAATATGGAAATGCCCTATGGTCCTTTACCTCAAACACATCGTTCTGGTCAGTTAGTTGATAGTATTAATATGAAAAATTTAATTATTAATGCTGGTGATGGAGTCATAGATAGTGCAACAAAAACTGCCATAAATTATTTCTCTAGGCTAGCTTATAAAATTGGGCAGGAAAAAAAAGATTCAGGTAATACTACAACAGAACGTCAAAAAAATAATTTAAAAGCTGTCACTATTTATACTCAAATTAAAGAAAATGGTAAAGTCGGTGCTATTTAGAGTAAATAGATAAAAGCTGATAATACAGGATTAAATTATAATATTTCAATAACAGCTACTGCAACAATGTTAGAACGAGTAGTTAACGCTCTATCATTAGCTACTTTTAGTGATAAAAACTATTTATCAAATAGTTTTATAGGTTTAGGTCATACTAATCCTTATCGTGTTTTTTTAACTGTAGCTGATGGAGATACAAGTTATAAGTTATATAGATATGCTCGTATGTTAAACTGTATGGCAAGGCATTCTAAAATGGCCGAGCATAATGATGTACCTAAAATGTTTTTTAGAATTAGAGCTATTTATGAATTAACAGGGGCTAAACAAAGAGTTGGAGATACTAAGTATGCTTATTAGAATGTAATGGCAAATTTTATTAATGATATTGGTCGTACTAAATTTTTAGTTATTAATAATCCTAAAAAAGAAGGATTCTTAAAAGTTTTATCAACAGCTAAATTGGCAAAAGATATAGAAATGAATTTATATTTTAATAAAAAATAGGGATCTAAGAGTATTTTAGAAAATGATAAAAGAAGAATGTCCATGGAACAAGCTCTATATAGTCCTATTAGTATGAATTTTGAAAAAATTTTTGAGGATTAGTAAAATTTTTTTGACTTTAAAAAATTTTTTTGTTATAATATATTTGTAAGATAATGAAAATTAAAAAATTTACCTAGGTAATTTTTTTTAAAATATAATAAAGAAGGAGGCGAGGTAATGGCAAAATTGGCATTTTCCAAGCTTACACTTCAAAAAAACTCTTAGGTAAAAGAATGGAGTTTTAATGAGCAATCTATTGAAGTAAAGCAGTATTTGTCTATTAAGGAAAGAATGGATATTGCTTAGTTGGTCATTCAACAAGTCATTGATTTTAATAATGAATTTTTGAATGAATTTGCTTTCCATATGTATATGGATTTAGCAATAGTATTTAATTATACAAATTTATCTTTTACTGATAAGCAAAAAGAAGATTTGTATAAACTTTATGATTTACTTGTTGGATCAGGGTTTATAAAAGAATTGAAGAAGCAAGTAGATTGTAATCAAACTGATGATTTAGAAGTCTATACTTATGAAACGCTTAATGGATATTATAAATATCATAATAGTGTTTATGGAATTATGGATGCTATGAATCAGAATTATTCTAATTTGAACTTAGATGTTAATGAACTGCAAGATAAGATTTCTAATCCTGAGAGTCTATCTTTAGTAAAAGATATTTTAACCAAGATGGGTTAAAATATTATAATTAATTTCTAATTTAAATAGGAATATTAAAAGGCGAGAGGCTTTGTTCCTCTCGCCTTTTCTTTATATATATAGAAATTTATAATGAGAGAAAGGAGCTATTTTATGGCTAATAACAGTGCTAATTATAATGTTAATATGCGATTTACAGCTGATACAGGTCAGGCTAAATAGCAATTACGAGATTTACAAAGTTCATTAGATACTTTAATGAATTAGATAGCAACAAAAAATATTAAATTTTTTGATGTTAATGCCACTAAAAAAGAAATAGATGAAGCCTCGGCAGCAGTTTAGGAGTTAAAAATTGCTTTAGATTAGGCGACTAATGTTAATACTGGGCGTTTAGATTTATCAAAATTTTCAAAGAGTTTAAGCTAGAGTGGTTATACTCTTTAGGATTTTGCTACACACTTAGAGAATCTAGGCCCAACAGGTGATAAAGCATTTGTTGCATTAGCATAGTCTGTTATTAATGCTGAAGTTCCTTTAAAAAGAACTAATGCTATATTAGATAATTTTAAAAAGACATTAGCTAATACAGCCAAATGGCAAATTTCATCTAACTTAATGCATGGAGTATAGGGTTCTTTATAGAAAGCTTATTATTATGCAGAAGATTTAAATAGATCATTAAATGATATTCGTATAGTTACTGGATAGAGTAATGATTAGATGGCTTAGTTTGCTGAAAAAGCTAATAAGGCCGCTCAAGCATTAAGTACAACTACTACTAATTATACTAATGCTTCTTTAATTTATT